>Ga0310811_10014085_pt1 | contig 10418 bp, 7 predicted proteins | sample YCmetagenome_FD_207642 | JGI IMG/M metagenome (GOLD analysis project Ga0310811, IMG submission 207642) | Soil microbial communities from experimental microcosm in Duke University, North Carolina, United States - YC | ecosystem: Engineered > Artificial ecosystem > Soil microcosm > Unclassified ... | reverse complement strand
GTTATCTCGAACGGCTTTCGGCGAAAGCGCCCGCCGGATCTCGCGTCACAGACAAGATGCCGGCGAACTACCATTTCCTCGGGCTTGTGCATCTCATACTTCCGAATGCGAAGATCATTCACACGATCCGGAACCCGGTCGATAACTGCATTTCATGTTTTTCGAAACTCTTCACGGCCGAGCAGAACCACACTTATGATCTCGCTGAACTCGGACGCTATTACCGACGCTATGAGCGTCTCATGGCGCATTGGCGCGACATCTTGCCGAGCGGCAGTTTCCTCGATGTCCACTATGAGTCGGTCGTCGCCGATCTCGAAAGCGAAGCGCGCCGGATCGTTGCCTATTGCGAACTTGAATGGGATGACCGCTGCCTGGCATTTCACGCGACCGATCGGCCGGTCAGAACCGCAAGCGCCGCGCAGGTGCGCCAGCCCATCTATACGAGCGCGATCGGCCGCTGGCGCGCCTATGAAGGCTTTTTGGAGCCCCTGCTAACATCGCTCGGACACACCTGAATCGGCTCTAGGCTCTTCACCGCTCAGGTGCAACGTCACGACGGCGCTGACGACCAGCGGCGGCGAAGGGTGCGGTGCGCATGGTGCCGCAAGGGAGCTGCTTTTTCGTAATCGGCCCTGCGCTCGAAGCGCCCATTTGAAACGTTTCTTGGAACGCCACGAGCTGACGTGAACGGAGTTCTGAAGGAGCGGAGTGCCGGAAGCAGCCGGTCTGCTTCAGGCGCATGAGCTCTCACGTCCGCCGGGTGCGCAAAGCCGTGATCCCTGCAAGCACAATTCCGGCAGCCCCAAACACCGCCATCGTCGCATGTCCGATTTTGCTTTGCCTGGTTTGCTCGTCGGCATCTGCAACGATGATAGGGCGCGCCGACTGGTTTTCTTCCAAGTACCGGATGGCTGTCTGCCGAATAATAAGGACACGGTCAGCAGCGATCTGCTGCGCGAAGGCATCGCTGATATGCGTCGGCCCGAAATGGCGGTCGGCTCCCGATTGGTCTCGCCACGTTAGATCAATTGCGTAGGAAATCCTGTGGCCAGCGCCCAGCGTGGCGTGAAAACCGGTAATGGTCGCAGTTGTATCACGACCGTGCGCGCGTGTGGCCTCCGCGTCCCAACTGTCCTTGAGCGAGTAATATCCGAACATTGCAGCGGTCCCGAGGCAGAAGACCGTGAGGACCGCAAGGCGCGGAGGGATGTACCAAGCTTTGGGGACCGGTGCGAGCCCCACAAGAGTGGCAACCCTGTGATCACTTCGCCACCGTCCTACGCCGAAACTGATGCCGAAGATGAATATGGCGACCGCAACCCCGTAGGCAGTAAAAGTTGCGAACCCATTGAGGTGCTTCAAGCGGGCGGTCGCGTCCGACACGATCGTCGGCACGGCTCCTTGTTCGTCCATGACCTTTATCGGGACAGGCACGAGGCGAACCTTATCGCCGTCCATCAGGGATGCCATGTACTCGTGGCTGACCGGCACCTTCTCGCACGTGCGCTGTGTCCCATCGCGACCGCGCCACGCCAGATCGAGCGAATAAATTTCGTCGACGAAGCGCGGTCGCAGACCATCAAACGCTAAAGGAGAACGGTGTGTTTCATTGGCGCCCGTGATCATGGCGCTGGTGTCGTAGCCCGCATCCAGATTACGACGGATCGTCCGTTGGTTGTCCCATATTCCGATCATTGCGAGCAGACCCAGCACCGCTACAACCGCGGCAAAATTGGTGATCCCCCATCGCCGTATGTTCATCGCTGGCCGTCCGTCTACAGATTGAGGGTGGAGGCGCGCGAACGCCTGGTGAATGTAAACTGCGATGCCATGCCGTTGGCATTACTTTACGGCAACCGCAGCGCCACGCTCCGCGACTCAATTGTTGATGTTGTCAGATATCAACTCAACGAACTGTCAACACAACAGGTCGAGAAGGCTGACTATGATGTTGTTCAATTGCGCGCGATGCAGATCGAAATCGGCGATAAAGCGCCGTAATTGGCAGGGTTCGCGCAAGCCCCAGTTCATAGTTTTGGGTTCCGAAGAACCGATTTCCGTCGATTTGTCTCAACCTCTCCATTCGTAGATTGACCGAGCCTTGGCGTCTGCTTTCGTGATCGAAAGGTGTTGCCGAAGGATGTTTTGAGTCATCGACGGCTTCTGTTGCCCCGAAGAAACTGAGTCTTTCAGCATGTTGTTGAACATCTCTAATCTTTCTGGGGCACAGATCAGCAGCCTGTCGTCAACGTCTATCGAGCAGCTCACAACGACAGCTGTCGGCGATATGACCGAGACACAGATTGCCTGGTTGACTGCGACTGAATTGAACGAATTCAGCACAGAAAATCTGCAGGCACTTTCGACCTCGCAGATTACGGCACTCTCAGTGTCCGCCCTGCACGGGCTCAACCTGTCGCAATTCAGTCAATTGGGTACGTCGCAGGTCGGAGCGTTGACCTCTTCTCAACTCTCCGATCTGTCGACAAATGTCCTAAACGGCCTGTCACCCAGTGAAATCCAAGAATTCAAAACGCCTCAACTGAAGGGCCTGACCGCCGGGCAGGTTGCGGCCATGACAACGACGACGCTTGGCAATCTGACGACTGATCAGCTTGCCGCGTTGACGACGACACAAGTCCACGGACTAACGGCAACGCAGCTGAATTCTCTTTCAGTCTGGCAGATGATGGCGTTGCCCACGAGTGACCTATCTGCGGCACAAACGACCGCGCTCAATACAACTGAGATCAACAATCTTACGACCGATCAGCTTTCCGGCCTGGCCACAACTCAGGTTCACGGGCTCACCAATTCTCAGCTGACGGCGATGACCGTGCAGGAATTCCAAGCGTTGAAGGTTGCGAACTTTGCGGCGACGCAAATCGCGACTCTGAGCTCTACCTCTTTGGGCAAGTTATCTGCAACGCAATTTGGTGAACTAACTTCTTCACAGATCGGCGCATTGAGCACCACATCGGTCAACAGTCTCAGCCAAACCGTGATCCAAGGCTTGACGCAAACGCAAGCCAAGGGTCTGACGGTCGGCCAGGTCGCTGCCATGACGGCGACAACGCTCGGCAATTTGACACATGGGCAACTCGCAGCCCTGACCGCAACCCAAGTTCGCGGCTTCACCGCCTCTCAGCTGACGGCGATGACAGTGACGGAATTCCAGGCGCTTGATGCTACGAACTTCTCGGCAGCACAGATCGGGACTCTTAGCTCTACCTCTTTGGGCAATCTGTCCGCGACGCAATTTGGTGAGCTGACATCGTCACAGATCGGCGCATTGAGTCCCGCATCGGTCAACAGTCTCAGCCAAACCGTGATCCAGGGCTTGACGCAAACGCAAGCCAAAGGCCTGACGGCTAGCCAGCTCGCATCCATGACGGCGACAACGCTTGGCAATCTGACGTCCGGCCAGCTTGCGGCCCTGACCACAACCCAAGTTCGCGGCATCACCGCTTCTCAGCTGACGGCGATGACAGTGCCGGAACTTCAGGCACTCGATGTTACGAACTTTTCAGCGGCGCAGATTGCTACTCTAAGTTCCACGGCTTTGGGCAATCTATCAGCGACGCAGTTTACTCAGCTAACCGCGTCGCAGATCGGGTCGCTCAGCACGACTTCGATCAACAGCCTCAGCCAAAACGTGATCCAGGCACTGACGGAAACTCAAGCCAAAGGCCTGACTGCTGGGCAGATTGGGGCTATGACGGCGACGACTCTCAGCAATCTGACGACAGATCAGCTCGCCGCACTGACGACGACGCAAGTCCATGGGTTGACTGCAACGCAGCTAAATTCTCTCTCACTCGGGCAGATGACGGCACTTCCGACAAGTAATCTCTCGGCCCCACAAATATCCGAGTTTGACACAGCGGAGATCGACACCCTCACGACCCATCAGCTCGCCACCTTGACGACAACCCAGGTTCGCGGGTTCACGACCTCTCAGCTGACGGCCATGACAGTACCGAACCTTCAAGCGTTGGAAGCTGAGAATTTTTCGTCGGAACAGATCGCTGCTTTGAACGCCACCGTTTTGGGCAATCTATCGGCGACGCAATTCAGTGAGCTGACCTCGTCACAGATCGGGGCACTTAGCACCGCCTCGGTCAACAGTCTCAGCCAAACCGTGATTCAGGGACTGACGCAAACGCAAGCCAAAGGCCTGACGGCTGGGCAAGTTGCAGCCATGATGACGACAACGCTTGGTAATATGGCAACCGATCAGCTCGCCGCCTTGACGACGACGCAGGTTCACGGCTTCACAGCCGCGCAGCTGACGGCCATGACCGTGCCGGAGTTCCAGGCGCTGAAAGCTGCGAATTTTTCTGCGGAGCAGATCGCTACGTTGAGCAACACTGCGTTGGGCAATCTGTCGGCGACGCAGCTAAGTGAACTGACCTCTTCACAAGTCGGAACACTCAGCACGACTTCGGTCAATAGTCTTAGCCAAGCGGTGATCCAGGGCTTGACGCAAACGCAAGCCAAAGGCCTGACTGCTGGGCAGGTTACGGCCATGACGGCGACAACGCTTGGCAATCTGACGACTAATCAACTCGCCGCTTTGACGACGACCCAGGTTCGCGGCCTCACTGTCTTTCAGTTGGCGGCGATGACAAATTCGGAGCTCCAGGCGCTGGACGTTGCATGCTTCTCGGCCGCGCAAATCACTACTTTGAACTCCACGGTCTTGGACAATCTGTCTGCGACGCAGTTTAGTGAGCTGACCTCGTCGCAGATCGGGGCACTCAGCACGACTTCGGTTAATAGTCTCAGCCAAGCAGCGATCCAGGGGCTGACTCAAACGCAGGCCAAAGGTCTGACTGTGGAGCAGGTTGCCGCTATGACGACGACAACGCTTGGCAATCTGACAACGGACCAGTTGGCTGCCTTCACGACGACCCAAGTTCACGGCTTCACGGCTTCCCAGCTGACAGCCATGACTGTGCCGGAATTCCAGGCGCTGAAAGTCGCGAACTTCTCGGCAGAACAGGTCGCCACCCTAAGTGCTACAGCCTTAGACAATCTATCGGCGACGCAGTTAAGTGAGCTGACCTCGTCGCAGATCGCGGCGCTCAGCACGACTTCCCTCAATGCTCTTAGCCAAACCGCGGTCCAGGAGCTGAGTTCAACGCAATTGTACGCGTTGACTGCAACGCAACTCTCCGCGATTACGCTGACGTAAATTGTAAGTTATTAGCCACGCCTAGTCCTTATCGCCTCTTCGCCTTCGAATCTGTGGCTTTGCTGCATAATCAAGGGCTCACGCGAGGTGTGGGCGGCAACTGATTTTTGCGGTCGTCTCACGAAGCGATAGAAGTTAGAGTTATCGCAGTGGCTGCTGTCTATGGCTGCGCGATGGTCGCGTGAGCCGCTTGCGGTTGCTTTATCAATAAGCAGGAGGGCATCGCCGATGGCAATGAGGCCCGATCCGACCTTCCACGCATCGCCGAAGCTTGCGATGGAAGCTCCAGCAGAGCGCTTTGCCTACACCGTGCTGCTCAGTTCAAATCCAGCACAGCCCGATGCGCTCGCGGTCATCGACGTGAAGCCCGGCTCCCCGACGTATAGCCAGATCGTCCATACAGTCACGATGCCATACAAAGGCGATGAGTTTCACCATTTCGGCTGGAACGCGTGCTCGTCGGCCTTATCCCCGCTAACCTGTCATGCATTTCTCGAACGGCGCTACTTGATCATTCCGGGAATGCGCTCCTCGCGCATCTATGTGGTGGACACGAAGCCTGATCCGACCCAGGCTAAAATTCACAAGATCATCGAGCCCGAAGAGGTCTTCGAAAAGACCGGTTATTCGCGGCCTCACACAGTGCATTGCGGCCCCGAAGGCATCTATGTCAGCACCCTTGGCGGCGGGGGCAAGGATGGAATCGACGGGCCGCCCGGCGTCTTCATCATGGACTGTGAGACATTCGAAATCCTTGGCCGCTGGGAACTCGATCGCGGCCCGCAGAAGCTGCATTACGATTTCTGGTGGAACTTGCCGCGTGACTACATGGTGACAAGCGAATGGGGCTTGCCGCCGCAGTTCGAGAACGGGATTGTGCCGGAGGACCTGCTTTCGAACAAATATGGACATGCGGTCCACTTCTGGGATCTGCGTGGCAGACGTAATGTTCAGACGATCGATCTTGGCGCTAACCACCAGATGGCGCTCGAAGTGCGACCCGCGCACGATCCCATACGAGAGTATGGATTCCTCGGCGTCGTGATCGATACCACGAACCTCGAAGGCTCGATCTGGACATGGTGGCGGGACGGCGGCAAGTTCCACATAGAGAAGACAGCGACGATCCCGCCCGAGCCCGCACCTAAAGAAATGCTTCCACCGCTCCTGCAGGGATTCGGCGCAGTGCCGCCGCTGGTGAGCGACATCGATCTCTCCATGGATGATCGGTTCCTTTATGTCGCTTGTTGGGGAACCGGCGAGATGCGGCAATATGATGTGACCGAGCCGAGAAGGCCGAAGCTTGCAGGTTCGGTCCATATCGGCGGCATTGCTCGCCGCACGCCGCACCCGAATGGAAATGCATTTGCAGGCGGTCCGCAAATGGTCGAGATAAGCCGCGACGGCAAGCGAGTTTACTGGACCAACTCGCTCTATTCGACATGGGACGACCAGTTCTATCCCGCTGGCCTACCAGGCGTTGAGGTCATGGCCACAGCGAGCCCGAACGGCGGTCTTGAACTCGCAAATGACTATTGGGTCAGCTTTCCTGACGGATACAGGGCGCATCAAATTCGGCTAGAGGGCGGCGACTGTTCCACGGATTCGTTCTGTTACCCATCGGCTTGAACGCGGGCGACATGACCTGGACAACCGCAGGTCTTTGGTTGGGAGTCGTCGTGAGTGGTCTCTATCACGGGGTGAACCCGGGGATGGGATGGCCGCTCGCGGTTTCAGCCGGGCTGATAGGAAAGAGCTCGCGCGCCTTCGTTGGGGCGCTGTGGCCGCTGGCCGTCGGCCATATGCTGGCAATGCTTTTAATAATCCTGCCCTTCGCGCTCCTTGTGACGCTCGTCGAATGGCGGCAGGAGGTGCAAATCGGTGCCGGCGTCCTGGTCACCGGTTTCGGTATCTTGCGGCTTCTCGACCGGCGCCATCCACGGACGCTCGCGCGTATACCCCCCACGCGACTTGGACTCTGGTCGTTTGTCATGGCGATTGCGCATGGCGCGGGGCTGATGCTGCTGCCTATCTATCTCGGCCTTTGTAACACCGCGACGCTTGATAACCTGCACCAAGCGGCACAGGACTTTATTGTTGGCAATTTGGGGATGGCCGTTCTTGTGTCCATCGCTCACACTGGCGCCATGATGGCCGCCGGCGGGTCGCTGGCCTGGCTCGTCTACCGCTATCTGGGCACGAAGTACATCTCGCGGAGTTGGTTCAATCTAGATGCGACTTGGGCACTCAGCTTCATAGTTGTCGGCGGTCTCTCGCTGACAATCAGTGTGTTGGGCTGGCACTAAGCTATCTGTTGTTCCGCTTGGGCGCGAAGCCGATACCGTCAGCTCCCTGCCCTAATAAAACTTCTTCGCGGAGCTGATGACGAAGAGCTTCGCGACGATGCCGTTCTGCGCGAGCACGTTCGTGCTCGCGACTTGTCGTAACACCTGGATAGTGAAGTACCGCTAAAGGCTCTATTTAAGTCCGTTATCGGACAGGTGAATGTCGATTGGCTCGCCGCACACCGAAACAGAGGGACCGCCGAGATCATTCCAGCGAAATAGAGTCAGATGCCAACCACCGGGAATCATTCGTGAGCGATCGATAATTCCATCTGCCCCGGCCAAGCGCGCAGCGTCAGAATTCCGCCAGGATGGCGGCTCTTGTCCTACACCTAACGCAGATCGCCAAGGTGCGTTGGACAGGTCACGATCAATGCCGATCAATTTGCAAACGTCTTCGTCATGCTGATCTAGCACGTAGGCTTCGCTTATCTTAATGGGCATGACGACTCGTTGCTGGCCGTCTTCGCGAATGTAGCCCGACACGGCGATCATCGACCATTCGATAGTGGGGCTCATGTAGAGAGCTGCTTGGCCACGCCTATGATATCGGCCTGCACTTTCAGCAGGGGGTGGCGCTAAGACATATTCAAGTCTGTTTGCAAGGATCGAGCGGAAAAATGTTCCTTCTACTTTCCTCAAAGGAATGCGCTTGGCGTCAAAACTCATATTTTATCGACCCTCCATAGAAGCACGAGCCCCGATCTATGAAAATTGAGACCATCGCGGACGAACAACCGATCGCGCCGGCATGAGTCTCGCTGCCATCGGGGGGATTGTGCTCGCGGCGCTACACGACCGTGCATAAATATCTGTAATGCCCAGCTGTTACGCTCAGTTGTCGGTCATAGTCACGTGCCATAGATTTTGGGCGGCCTTCTATAATTTTGGACCACAGCGCGCCTATGAAGAACCCAACTTTAGGCCTCGTGTCTGCCGTTGCCGCGGTGCTGTGGCTCGGCATCATAGGGTTGCTGCATCTCATCAAGCCGGAACTTGATCCCCGGACGCGCATGATCAGCGAATACGCTTGTGGACCTTGTGGCTGGACCATGCAATTCGCCTTCTTCTGCATGGCCGTTAGCTGCTGGGCGTTCGCGGCGGCCATATGGACGCCCCAGCCCATCCTCGGGCCAGCGCTTTTGGTTGTCTGCGGCTTCGGCTTTGTCGGGGCCGGCGTTTTCATCACGGACCCTGTGCTGCCAAGTGAACGAACGCAAACGTTGAGTGGCGCTTTGCACATCGCGTTCGCTTTCGCAGTGATGTTGATTTTTCCGGTCATGGCAACCTGCGTCAGTTGGAACGTCAGTGAGCGCGCTGTCGAAGCCTGGCCCCGCGTATGGCTGCCGGCCCTCGCGGCTGCCACTTGGGGCGGCTTGCTTGGCTTCATTGCGGTGACTCTTGGTTCGCTTAGAAGACCGGGAAAAAGCGTCGGCTATTTCGAGCGCATTCTCGTTGTGGTCTATACCGCTTGGCTAACGGCAGCCGCTGTGATGACGATCCAGTGATACTCTGAGAAGAGGTTAGGATCTTGTCCACAACAGCGGGGTGGCGACGGGCGCTTATATCCGTTTCTAAGAAGCCGGCATTGAGGCCACGCACAACGGGCGCAAAGCTGACACTCACTGCGTCTGCGATGGGCCGGAAGCGGAATGGCGGCTTTTAGGCTATAAAGAGCGCTAAAGCGGCCTGTGGGTTGTAAAGATTATTGGCAACTCATAGACATATAGGCGGCTAACCGAGAGCTTCGGTCTCTCGCGATGGCCCCGGCACTTTATTTGATGATTTTAGATGATGGCCGCTAGGCGGTACGCCTTATTTTCATGAGCGCGGCCACGAATTGAGAGAGGTGGCCCAATGGAACGGAAGACAACGTCATCCGGGATTGATCGCCGCACGCTGGTTGCGAGCTTTGCCACAATGCCGGCTTTCGCCTTTACCCAACGAGCCTTCGCGCAACAAAATCCGGTAACGGCGATCGACATCGCGCTCGAACCCGATGCGACAATGGTTCAGCACGCGAAGGACGCCAACGCCCGTCTGCTCAAGTCTTTTCCCAAAGGCTTTGCGCTGGATGAGACGCACCACCCGCACGTCAGCATTTTGCAGCAGTTTGTCCGCACAGAAGACCTCGACAAGATATTCGCCGCGGCGAACGCGATCATGGCCAAGGAAAAGCCGACAGCATGGATGCTTAAGGCGTTTAAATATTACTACATCCCCGATCCTCCATTTGGACTCGCGGGGATTGTGGTCGAACCGACCGACGACCTGCATCGGCTGCAAGATGAACTCATTGCAGCCGTCGAGCCTTACACTGTGAAGACTGGAACCCCAGCCGCCTTCTTCAGCGAGGCAGACGGACACGATATTCAAAAATCGCTGATTGAGTATGTCACGCACTTCATCGAGATCGCCGCCGGCAAACGGTTCAATCCGCATGTGACGATCGGCGTCGGGACAGAAGATTATTTGAACAAAATGCTGGCGGAGCCATTCCCATCGTTCACCTTCTCGCCAGCCGGCGCGTCGGTCTATCAGCTCGGCACATTTGGCACGGCGCGGAAAGAACTCAAGGCACTGACGCCCTGAGACAGGGAAACTACGCCGCTATGAAGTCGGACGGCAGCGCGGGTGTCGCCGTTCTGCGCGAGTCGTGTTCGCCTTGAAACGGGTCTCGGCATTATGTTCAGCGGTGAGTTCCGCCAGCGACCTGACGTCATTCGCCGAGGCGGTTGGATGCCCCAATCTATAGAATATTCCTATATATCATTCGGATAGTTTCATTGGATTTCCAATAATTTCCGTAGTTAAACGGAACCCATCTTGAAGCGCCTATGCCAAATCCCGATGTATTTGGCAGGCAGAGGCGA
>Ga0310811_10014084_pt1 | contig 10418 bp, 8 predicted proteins | sample YCmetagenome_FD_207642 | JGI IMG/M metagenome (GOLD analysis project Ga0310811, IMG submission 207642) | Soil microbial communities from experimental microcosm in Duke University, North Carolina, United States - YC | ecosystem: Engineered > Artificial ecosystem > Soil microcosm > Unclassified ... | reverse complement strand
TGATGTGTCAATAGCTTTCTAAGTGATCGATAAGTTGGGAGACCCTATCCATACTGCAATTGACTTACCAAGCCATTTTTGGGGTAGTGACAGCCACCGCAGGAGAACACCGCCGAACCCATCCTGCTATTTGTTTCTGCCTCGCTCACGCAGGTACCAACATGTCTCCCCATGTCCTAGCGACAAATATGCCAGCCGCGAACACACTCAATCCCGTCACAATGCTGATGTTTCCGGGTAATTTTTCTGGAGCAGTGATTTGCTCTCGAACGAAGCGGGATAAAGCAGACTCGTTTGGATCAACGATTTGACGGCGTGGAGGTGCTGTGAAGAATGCAGGTGTTGCGTTTGCTGGTGCTGCACGACGAGCCATGTCTGTTTCTCTGTGGTGTGGTGCTTTGCAAATGAGAAAAAGGCCAAATGCACGGACGTTCCCAGCGACGAGGCCATCGCGGAGTTTGAGATGCTGTACTTAGTCAGCACACTCAAATATTGTCAACCATCAAATTGCTACTCACTTGAGCTTGAGCTTGAGGCCCCGAGGGCTAGCTAGTAAGTAAACCATCTTCTCCAGTGTCTTGTTGATGATCTAGCTAAATATCTTTCTGAAACTATGAAAAAGCTATCTGGATTTCGTTCTCGGCACGTTATCGGCAGCGGGAGTTGGTTGCACTTTGCTCCGAAGGCCCCTATGACTCTCCGATCATGGGGGTGAATAGAGAGATCTGAATTGCGCTGCGCATTGCATCACGATTCTTACAAATGGTGGGTGAATTATATATCTTCAAGAACACCCTGAAATTATTGTTCCTCCAAACCCTCATCATATCATTATCATGATGTTTACATCGCTTGTTCTTCTCACTCTTCTCCCTGCTGTTCTCGGGCAGTCATGGCAGCAATACCTTAATGGCCTTGTTCAAGGCTTGAACTCGGACGGGCTTACAGCGCTGGCGTCTGCGAGTGCTGCATTAAACAGTACACCTAATGGGCAGCAAGTGGCGCAGTCACTCTCTACAGGTAACTGGACATTGTTTGCACCCAGCAATCAGGCATGTAAGTACTCCGATATGCGACCGTATGATAGCGCTACTATCCTTGTCGTACAGTTAATACTGCTCCTATCAATCTCACAAGCAATTCAACATCTATTTGGGACCTCCTTTCATACCATGTCGTATCCGGCAATTTCACCGATCAAACCTCTCCGTATCCAAACATCACTCTTGGGCGAACGCTGCTTAACGATTCATCACTTGTCCGGCTGGAGGGCAATGAATCACAAGTTTTGGCATGGTCAAAGGGAAGCAATGGCATATTCGTGCTCAACAATGGGTGAGATTTTCCATGTTTATCTATCGATTAATTGCTTACAAGTGGCATTCAGCACAACTGTTTCGGTAGTCAATAAGACTTCCTATCAAAATCTACAAGTCCTTGTTATCGACTCTGTCCTTCAGATCCCTCAAAACTTGTCCGACACTATTTCCAATAGTACTTACGACCTCACTACCCTCGCAGGTGGACTTTCATCCATTACTATCCCTACCCCTAATTCGCCTACACTGCTCAATGTGCTCAACAATGCTAGCGGTATTACACTTTTTGCGCCAAATAATTCTGCCCTAGCGACAGCGAGTTGTATTGGCGGTTTGCTGCCAAACAGTACTGCACTGATTGCCCTTTTCGGAAATCACGTGTGTCCTTTGATCCAGTTCATTTCACTTTGTTTGACTCCAGATCCAGGTTATCAATGGCACGACTGTTTACTCGCCAGCGTTTACAAACGGAAATAATTACACTTCAGCCTCTGGGGAGCCCTTCGCCTTCAAGACCAACTCCTCTGGAGTGTACGTGTCCAGCGGTGGCTCCAACTGGGCGCATATCATGCGATCAGACGTTTTGACGTCCAACGGGGTTGTACATGTCATTGATAGTGTTCTTCTCGATAAGAAAGTCAATGTTTCCGCTGCGAACTCCGCGTGCGTATCGTGTGCCAGTACAGTATCGCTCAAATACTGATTCCTTTCCGTCATCTAGTTACCAATCGGCTACTTCAGTTGCTGCGTCGATGTCCATCGAGACGGGCCCGGTGGGCGTTACGCCCACTTCTTCTGCTGGCCATTGAAAGAATCATTGATTCAGATGGGCCACTGAGATTGAATATCAATGTCGAGGCCATAGTTGCTCATTAAACATACACATCTTGCTTACTTCGTTTATCTACTCATTTATATGTGCTTGTTCATCTATCTGATATTTAGCCTGCTCTCAGACTCTAATGTAATAGTAATTTTGTCATCAAATACTGGAAATGATCAAATGTACTAGTAGGTTTCATTTTTTGTTTCATCAGATAATTGCAAGCGCCATGGCGATGCCCTGAGAACGTTTACCACCAGTAGGGCTTGCTCCACAGCCTACCATAGAAACTTCCGCTCTAGTGCTGCTTCTCTAAGCTGCTTAACACTGGACACATTTCCTCTACATTGAACGCGTTATCGATGCCCATTGTACCTTCCATGCGACACTTATCGCTGAAAGATGCTTTACTTCCTCAGCCTCCCAGTTTCATGAAAAAACAATCGTATGAGATTCACGAACTTCTTGGATCAGGGACATTTGGAAAAGTCATGGTGAGTTTTTAGATTATTGACCCGTACGGTATGGCTCTGAGCATATCTTCTCCTGCGTGGTTATAACATTAATGCTCTAATAATAAAACCATGCACCTTAGAGAGCGACATGGGAAGTCCCCCCTGAGCTAGCTGATGTTTCGCGAAAGGGGGCATTCCCTACATCGCCATCATCTCCAACTGATCATACCCCCGGTCGATCCTCCATTCCTCTTCTCCACCCGCATCACATGAAGAGGTCCATTTCTCGAGCATCCAACTCTTCCGGCCCTCCATCACCAGGAGGATATAGCCACGTCGCAGTAGTGAAAGAGGTTGCATTGAAGGTCATTCCAAAGAAGAAAGTAAAAGGCAACGAGGCCGCTGTCTGGGGCGAGATGGATGTCCTAAAGGGTCTTGACCACCCCAATATTGTTCGTGTTTTTCGGCCGGCCATTCTCGTGCGTGTCTGACCTCCGAGATCCGTGTAGGTCAAGTTTTATGAATGGTTCGAGTCCCGATCAAAGTACTATCTTGCTTTTGAGCTAGCTGTCGGTGGCGAACTCTTTGACCGTATATTGCAGAGAGGAAAATTTACTGAGAATGACGCCGTTACAGTCATTCGGTTTGTTTTATGAATCAATGCACTGTTTGAAAATTGACGAATCGTCTCAGGTCCATCTTGTCGGGAGTGACGTACTTGCACGATCACGATATCGTGCATAGGGACCTGAAGTATGTGCTTCTGGACTGAAGAAGTCGAATCATTAATCTTAATACGTGTACAGACCCGAGAACATTTTGTACCGAACAAGGGACCCGGATAGTGATATTGTGATTGCCGACTTCGGAATGTGAGCCACCCCCTCTGAACTTACGTCTCAATGACGTGTTCGTTTGAAGTGCAAAACATCTGCATTCTCCGGAAGAGCAGCTGCATTCGCTTGCGGGGAGCTTTGGCTACGTCGCTCCCGAGGTTCTTAACAAGCAAGGGCACGGGAAAGCAGTTGATATCTGGTCAACGGGGTAAGCGCTTGTTTATTGTTCCAGATCCTTTGTTTGTGATTGAAATTTGATGATGCTAACACTGTGACCTCCTTGCAGTGTCATCGCTTATGTTCTGCTCTGCGGTTACTCGCCGTTCAGAGGCGATGATACAACTGAGATGATTAAGCAGACCACAGAAGCCAAGATCGAGTTTCACGAGCAATACTGGTCTAAAGTCTCTGACGAGGGTGCGTTGATGGTAGATGGCGTTAGCTGTATGCTAATATCAAGTCATACAGCGAAGTCATTTATTAAACTTTTATTGAACCCCAATCCATCGCAACGACCAACTGCACAACAAGCTCTGAACAATCATGCAAGTCACGAGTCCATCATCTACATAATTCTGCGCTGACGGCGTTGACAGTGGCTGACGACACACAAGGCTTCTACCGAACACGATGTCATCTCGGGTCTCAGAGAAAATTTCAACGCCCGCAAGAGGTGGCGCACTGCCATCATGTCAGCGCGCGTTATCAACCGGTTCGGCAGACGGCCAAGTTCGGCTTCAAGCGCAGGCAGCGGCGGCTGGGGAGAAGACCACATGCACGCTGACGGAGGCGAGGAAGACGGCGAAGAAGATACTGCAGACTGCGAGTTCCACGACTTTACCGACGAAATTCAGGCATCGCACTCATTGGGTGGGGTCGACCCAGGATCAAACGAGAATGTGAAAGTCATAGGGCCAGATGATAAGGGTGACAAGCTGGGTAAGGGGGATGTTTCCAGTACCCCTGATATTTCTTTGACCGGTACCAGTGAGTCCAGTATGAAAAGTGAGACAGCCTTTCCATCGCTCGCTGCCTCTCTCTTGAAAGAGGGAGCACACCTGGTGGAAAAAATGGATACCTCAGGGTCGTACGTTCAAGCTGATGACGAGTCAGAGCTGAAGGTTCCGGGATATTTACATGGAGGGAAGGTTCCGTGGCAGAGTTTTTCCCCCGCTTCTGGTCGGCAAACGTGGTTTGATGTGCCGAGGAAGTTTTTTGGATTGTAAAGGTTATCCCGTGGATCTCGAAGTCAGCCGTAAGTTATATGTGATGTAACACTGCATAGCTTGATAATCTAGCTGTTTCATTTGCTACTCAATTCTGGCGGTTGTACATGCATATTTCTCACCCATGAAATGAAAAGATAGTGGTCAGCACAGGGTTGATATGCTGTTAGACTGAAGGTTCTTCCGTTCATCACGAGCTCATTGACAGTTCATATGTACTTATGTGATCAATTGAATACAATTTTTACACGACTGAACCTAAATATTGAGTTACGACGTTGTGCTTATCTCACCTATAAAAACAGTCGCTCGGATCTACACGAGCATCCTGTGACTCACTATCACGGACATCAAAGACCATTTCCCTGACGTGTCAATCGGGATCATGTTCATATTTCAATACGAGGGGAGCTGGAGCCGACGAAACAAAACCGCCGTCCCAGCCAGAGTCAGAGTAAGACTCTTGTAGTTATCCATGTCTTCCTTGTACGGAGTCACTTCCTTTGGTAGTAGGGGCGGTGGGTTAGAGATGATGATAAATCCGCAATGACATGATCATTTGGAAATTGTCCAGCGCTGCCAAAGCGGTCGAACGCACAGGCACTTTCAGAGACCAGTGCGTAAACTTCTACCTTAGCCTGGGCGCGATACATCTGTGCCAGCAAGAGACGTAGCTCCAACTGATGATTGCGATGGTTAATATGAATATGGCGATACTCGACAGCATGGTGCGCTGGTGTCAATCCTGCCTGATTAATCAGTTCCACTTTGCATGCCTGGTCAAACCTCCCGGGCAGCTGTATATGCTCGACAGGCAGAACGAAGAGTCAATAACCTTCAGAAAACAAAGTGAGAGTAGACAAGCAGCTTAATGGCAAAGCTTACATTCACGATGATGGATGTTCGTTTTTCCTGATGCCAAAGGGCAGTCCGGCCGACGACCAAAGGGGAAATGCTACCCGATGGCGGGTCATCATTAGTTGATATGGGTAGAAGTTAACCAGGTTTTGTACAGTTTCCAGACAGACCACAGATGCGTCGAGGTTGCTGAGAAAGACCTAATGTCATGGTTGACTAGAACTGCAATATGAGGTATTGCAAAGTAGCAAGATGTCAGACCGCTCAATCGCATGCTAAAGTCAAAGAACCTCACACATAAATCGGTCCTGCTCTATGTGTTCGATAGCTGTCTGCACATAGACACTTCCATCTGTTGGCGATCCCTCTCCTCTTCCATGAAGGTTCACTCTGCGATCCCCGCGCCTTCTACGTTCCCAAAGTCCACGAATATTTTACAAGAATTCCTCGTTCTGCGCTTTCATGACACGCCTACCAACTGTGTGTCAAAGATCACGAATACCCACGAGCAAGAAAATGTGATTTCATCCGGAGCTGCATGAAAACCTTTTAGATGCATAAACATACGCATCAGAAATCACGGACCGACTCCATTGGCAAGATCCTTATATAGAGATCCAACCATTCGTGACCGAGTACGTTCGAGAGTTCAAACATGCCAATGCAAGCAGCTGAGGAGCTGAACGGTGGAAGACTGAGGGAGTTGACACTGTCTTACGATCACCGCCGATTGGTGGGGTATTGTGAACTTCTTGATCCGATTTGTGTTTGATTGTGCTGGTGATAACTGAGCGTGACCCTAGGCTGGGCCGTCACATGTAAATTGATTGAGACTCAGAGACGCCTGAAGTCGATGTCGGAGCCGCGGTTGTCCAAAATTTACAACCTTTTCCCGCGACGGTGATCGACACAGCAGGGCTCTGGAGTCTGCTGGCCATCGGGAGAGGACTGTCCGCAACCATGGACAGCACGAAATGAAGGTCAAGGCGAGAACCGGAATAGGCCCGCAGTACGATACTGGACCGTCCTCCGTGAGCGCAGCCGCACCAGTAATCCTGGTTTCTTGCATCCCGGGAGTGAATACAGGATCATTTTGAAATTTTACCAAAGGCTAAAACTGCGAAAGCCTCAGAGGTATTATCTCACTGTGTCAAGCCTCGGCTCCACCTTGTCAAGTCTGATGCAGCCTCTGCGGTACTCTGTACTACCATGTCAAGGCCCAAGCACATCATGTCAAGCTTCAGTCAGGCCGGGTCACCACTACTCAAACCACGACAAGTTCTCCCCAACATCTTCGCAGCTTCCGTACTAATCCAGTGTGGCCCTTATGCCACGTCAAGGCCCACTTGCACGTCGCACTAGGTGAAGCCTACACAACCACTTCTGAAGGTATTCGCACCTTTTGTCGCGTCGGTCCAACCCCGCAAGCCCTAAACCCATAGGCAACGTCATACCCGAGTTTCTCCTTATTAGAGCAATTCTTTTGAATTTCCAGTGCATCACAGAGAACATCATTCCCGAGTTCGAAATTCGCAGAGCCTCCCTCATGGCGTCGAGCACCCTCATTTATCGAAAGCGAGTACATTGGTTCGAGCTTCAACGTCATCGGAATAGAAGAGAGGTAGGTCGGATGAGCACCGAGTCCTTCAAGACAGAGGACCCCCTAGCTAGTTCTGCACGCACTCTCCTGGGGCTCAAGTCACTGGACATTTTGCTTTGCATTTTCCTGCTTCTCTCCCTGCTCAAGATTGTGAACGAGGCAACACTGGAGATCCGATTCTCAGCGTGCAGAAGAGGAGCGCGACATCCAATTTAACCGAGATGGCGTTCTTACTCGCTCTCGAATAAATACTGATCCTTTTGTCTCATCCCGTTCAGGTTGATGTCGCTGCCAGAGGCATCTTTGATACTCCACAGCAGTTGCCGTCCCTACTTCGTTAGCTCCGGTATCTCCTTCCGCTTCTGCAGCCCATAACTTCTATTGCGGACATGGATCTCAAGTCCAACTACACAACAACTGGTATACCACATTTTGTTCAATCCCTATCACCACGGCTAGGCAGTAACTCGATACTCGCCTGCACAACAGCTTTCAACGACTGAGGAGGCACTTTCTCGGGCACTGTTGTCAATCTTCGAACGCATTATTTCTCTAAAGGCCACTTGAATACCGCTTTGTCCTACGTTGAAAGTTGTCGTGGTACGCCATGTTCATTTTTGTTCACCAACGAAATGCAGTGGTGAAAATGACATGTATCTCCAGCACCTTTTATAATCTACACTGTTGCGCACAAAACGATGTGACGACCGATGTCAGTACATAATTAGCATCCGATCACGTATTCAGCCCTATCCCAAATAATACACACAATTACAGATTAAGTAGAGGAGAAATATGTTTTAGATCATAAAATGTCAGCAGTATTCCACTGGTTGGAATTTGAGGCTGAAGGCCAGTCGGCATGCTCGAAATCTGGACTACCACCCATGGGACAGTTTTCGGTAGTGGAGATTGATGGTTTATCTGCAAAAGTGATGGCTCGCACAGGGGAGACAAGAGAGCTTGTCGTGCCAGATCGCGCACGGCTGCTCAACCCAACGCGCGCTGCGGAGGGAATAGAGGGCGATCGCCATCGGCTGAGAGCGATCACTTCTCCTGAGAGTGTTGATATGACAGGATTACATGTAGACATGATAACACTTTCCGCTTGCGAGTGAAAGTGATCAGGTCTATGATACACTTCCTTCTTGAGGTTTAGAGTGATCCTTGACATCATTGTGACCTGTTGACCGGAAGTGGTCAGGCTATGCCAAATACACACATTGATGTGTGCTCACGGTGAGGCTGCAATGGAACAATGTCAGCCAATCATTGTTACTCTTGGTTTACAATGAAGACTCACATAAGCTCGAGCCTGTGCACATTGTATTGTAAGCAAACAAAATCTGAGCAAATACGAAGATGTGCGTACTGTGCGGCGATATTTTTCAGCCCCTCGCGAGCTCTAATGATCATGATTGTCAACACCAGATTTACGGTGCAGATGACGCTGTATGCTTGGTGAGCTCTGCTACCCGGAGAGTTTAGCTCGCGCACCTGTAATATAGTAACCCGTCTGCGAAGAGAGTACGAATGATATGGCTCGGTTCTTTATTGCGGATCGCAGGAAGTGTGCGGTTCAGCGTTAACCCAAAGACATACGTGTCGTAAATGAGAGGCAACCAAGCTGAAGCCGAAGCAATACTGCCGCTGGAAAGTGTTTCAGAACCCCAATATGCATATCAGTCATATATAAGAACACACGAATTGAACACCATAGTGCAAGCTGTGAAAACATGAATAAGGTTGTCGTGTGCGAAAAATGAGTATCTCACAATGAATGTTGCTTGCATGAATAACGGCTGGAAGCTTTGTCATAAATTCATACATGGCGTGGCGAAGGTGAAAACATACGTCCACCACTACTCAATAGCCACGCAGTCACTGCAATCCAGACTAGCAGTAAAAATACCGCCAGCACAATGAAAACCCGTTGATTTTTATACATTGCAATGACCCTGTATACTTTGTCAGCAGCAGATACTTTCTGAGAAGGAAATAGTAAATTTCACCGCATCAACATCATTAGCCCGACTATCTCAATCCCTATAGCTGTCATGGCCCCTTCATATCGAACAAAATGCTGACAACTTGAAAAATGTCAACTTGGTCCAGAAATGCAATGTAATGCTGACCTCTGCAGTCAAATTCGTAAGATTCATCACTGGCAGCGGGTATGAAACGTCGAAACTCACTGTGTCGCTCCATGAAGGGAGGTTGTATGCTAGTAGTAGAGGTCACGATAAAATTGTAAGACAAAAGTGATGTACTCACCAGCAAGATTAATGATAAAGCCGAGAGGAGTAAGATATCGATTCTGGGACATAGACCCGCACGTATGAGGTTTTGACTCGCAGATATTGCCAATCATATACATACCAGTAGAAACAAGTATACAACTAAGCAGATTCAGATATTAATGCATATTCACATCGGTGACGCCACTCACGGATCCCCTTACGGCCTTTCCAGATGACTTCGATCTGAGTACTATGTTGAGTTTCACCGATTTTGGTGCAATTGTCAATGTCGCACCTCATCTCCGCTGGTGACGAGGTGGTCCCAAACCAATATGGTGAAACCTACGAACCCAACATACTAAATCATAGGTCATGTATGTCAGCCACTGCAACAGTAGACCATGAAGAACCACGTACAATCGTTTGGCGCCTGAAAAAACGGGCATCAAGTATGCAAAGACGAACAATAGCCAACCATGACTCACGTTTCTGTACGTTCCTGACCGATTATCTCCATCGTTCCCTCCGCTAGTGAGTGCGCCATCTATCTATGAAAACAAGATGAGTAAGGTAGTGTGCTTCAGGGAAGGTTTTAGAATTGTCAATACCGAAAGGTTATCTGAATTGAATTGTGGAGAACCGTGACAAAGAACACGTTAAAATGAACGCATTTTATAATACGGGGCAGCACTGGCATGGGCGTTTATGAAGTACTCGTGAACCTAATTGTTGTTGCCCCCGGATCCACGCAAGTGAGGTCGAAATGAGACGCTGCCATAGCCCATCATGGCCCAGCCCTCCCCACGACCATCAGGCCACATGACAAGTGCCCGCACAGATTGAGTCTAATAATGCTATCAAACTGGTTCGTATTCAGTATTCAATAATCGGTTTAACATCTGACGTTAACTCGCAGCGTTAAACTGGCAAATTTGTGATTCAGAAGCACGCACGTAGTCGTACACTGCCACTGAATGCATTTTAAATTCTACGCATGCATCGATGCGATGTTTCTGAGATACAAACGAACATGGCAATGGCGAGCGTCTGCCTTGACTGCG
>Ga0310811_10014083_pt1 | contig 10418 bp, 14 predicted proteins | sample YCmetagenome_FD_207642 | JGI IMG/M metagenome (GOLD analysis project Ga0310811, IMG submission 207642) | Soil microbial communities from experimental microcosm in Duke University, North Carolina, United States - YC | ecosystem: Engineered > Artificial ecosystem > Soil microcosm > Unclassified ... | reverse complement strand
CCCAGGCTGGTGAGCTTGGGCATGCGTATTGGGGCCCCATCAGCCTGGAAACCCAAGATAAAGTCTTTGTCTTTGCCCACAAAACCGGCAGCCATCAACTCCCCAAAGGTCTGGGGGAAGGGCATCATACCCACTCCCATTCCTGTCTCCTCACTCACCACGGTGGCCCCCGAAGGCAGGGACAACTGACCAAGATGACTGAGAATTTGATCCCCATGACGGACGACAAAGCCGTTATCGCCATTGTAGAGCAACATGCTCTGACTGTCCTTGATACGGATGTCCGCACGGTGATGCTCCAGAGCCATGTATAACCGAATGGCTCCCAACCCACCGATTAACACCAGGAAGGCAATCGTCACCAGCACCCGATGCGGCCAGAGCACCACCATCGTGACGGCCAGACCAAAAAGAAACATGGCCCCGACAGCCAGGGCCAGGGCCAGATCAAATGTCGTTTGTATCTTCATCTCCTCAACCTCCCTACCTCCGAGGGTCCGTCCTTTCTTCTTGTAACAGATACCAGACCACACCGGCCTGGATACAGAATAAGATGGTTCCCAGGACTGTGACCAGGGCTTGATACACCCCCAGGTGCCAGCCCAGGCCAATCGTCGCCATGGCCCAGAAAATCAGTGTGTCCACCCCCACCGCCAGGAGGAAGATCAGAAGGCCGAGGACCAGGAAAACCCTGATCCTCTGACGGGATGCTTGTCGCTGTTCATTAATCGGTGGCATCCAGGGCCTCCTTCACGACACTGGGACTCACAAAGGCTTTCTGGTCGTCCATACGATAGCCCTCTTGCCTGCCAAGCAGATAGCAGGCGTCACGCACCGCACACGACCGACAGATCAGTTTGGCCCGATCCCCCTCCACGGGTGGGGCCAATAAGGTCTCGGCTTCAATCTGGTTCTCAATCCCCTTGCGGATATGCCCCTCGATATACTTCAAGCTGAAGTGGTGGAGGGGTTCAAGCTCCAGTTCCGCATATTCAACGGGGTTTCTCCGCACCCATCTCCCATTGATCTTATCCCCAAGCATTTTGCCCCTGGCCTTGAGGATGTCCAGACTGGTGAAGGTCCTGGTCGTCTTCATGTCCATGTATTGAATGGACAATTCATCAACCACTACCCCATCAATGTGCGGGAGTGGGTCCTCCGCCAGGAAGAGATGACCCGCCCAATCAAAGGGGTTTCCACCGTTGAGATATTTTGGTAGATAGTGTGTGACCAGCCATGCATATTCATTAATCTGATAGACATATTGGTCATCCGCCCGCACAAAATCGTGGGTGATTTCCCCCTTGGTTTTGTAGTCCACGATCTTGACGTGGACCCGAAACTGTGCGTCAATGTGTTTGATGACGACCAGATCCGGCTTGCCAGCAAAGTACTTCTCCCCATACTTTGTTTGCACGGGTGCCCGCATCCGCTGTTCTCTGAGGACCCCTAGGACCCCCGGATAGGGTGGTTCATGGCCCATCCCCTCGTGGATGATGGACCCGCGCACCATTTTGTACCCGGCGCTGACATCCATGTACCAGTCGGTGTCACGGGCCAGCGCCGACTGACGATGACAGGCAGAGAGGGTGGAGGGAGAAAAGATCACCCGATCCTGCACACGCTCCGTATTGGGACGGGTGATCAGTTGCAGGATGGAAGGCTCGATCCCACAGGGGGGACCGGCCTCCTCAGTCATGCACGTCACATGTTCATCCATGGTTAGATTGCCACGGACACAATGCACACCTTTAAGCGGCATTTGCCTCTTCCTCCTCTTCAAACCAGATCGCCGAGGGCGGGAACCCAGAGGTATAGAACTCTGTCAGGTCCTTGGCGCTCGGCCACCGTGCCCGAACAACATCCTGCCCGGACAAGACTGACAGAAGACTAGATGCAGCCTGTTCACCAGCCGGGTCTTGATCCACAGCGATGACCCACCGATTAACCACCAAGGCAGGCAGTTGGTCGCGTACGAGTTGAATGGCTTTGGCGATATTCGTGGCCCCATTCGTCATGGTGATCGTGACCTTCCCGTATTGGTTATTAATCAAGGCATCATATTCGCCCTCGACAATCCACAATTCCTCAAGCACCTCCCGCCCCGCCAGCACTGTGCCAGGATAGAGGATGGGTGCATTGCGTCTCCAGGTCCCCTCATATTTCCGATAGGAGGGGTCGGACACATCGACCATCGTGTCATCAGAACGGTAACGCAGGCTATAGAGTTCACCACTCGGTAGATAGAGTGGGATGGTATAGTGTGTGCCTGTATACCCTAACTGATACTGTTTGATGGTGTCCAGCGATAATCCCCGCTTCTGCTGGAGATACCGGAGGCTGTCCTTCCGAGCCAACAGAAAGCGATGAAAGGCTTCTGGTGCATACACATCCATGGGTGGGGCCTCTCCATTGGCATCCCCCTGTTCATCTGCCCCGTTGAGATACTTTTTGAGGTCCTTCTTGACCTTCCTGACCGCCTGTTCGACGTTCACGGAGTTCTCTTTCCCCGTCCCATCCCACAGACCGACTAAGAACGCCAATGACGCATAGCGGCGCGTCACATGAAACCCACAGCCGAAACAATGAAGGTTCTTCCGATAGACTGCCAGGGACTCCCGATCATCCTCCACCCCCAAGCGGGAGGGATGCATGGAACACTTGATTTTAATCGGCGTCTCTCCATAGGGACGACCCACAGCCATCCTAATATCGACTTCCTGATAGTCCATGTCTAGCCCTCCGTCAATTCACACCCGTTGTCCCTGATGGTTAAAACCACGAGGGGGACAGAGGGCGCTGTAAACTGGTACAGACTCCCCGACTGACTACTGAATTGACTTCCCTCCGGGAGAAAGCCCTCACAGACCTGTTGTTGTACCAATCCCGACAGACTGGCACCCTGAATGGTGATGTCCCGCACGGGGTCCACCATGGGGGTGTCGATGGTGTAACCACCATGGGTCCAGTGGTAATAACCACCCACAACCACCGGCTCTCCAAACGCTGAGACGAAGCCGCCCAAGGTCCCACCCAGAACAGCCGGAGACCCATCGGGTGCCGGCAAGGGTGCTGGTGTGGTGATAGGCGTTGGAGCCACCATGGTCGGGGAGGTATCTATCCCCGGTGTGGGAGCAGGGGGAGGTCCAACCTCCACACCCGCTCCACCACAGGCCACTAATCCGAAGATCAGGGCCAACAACAGAAGAAGACCAATGCGTCTTGTCATTCATTTGCTCCTGCTATATACTATAACAAAGAACTACCCGTATTTATTCCCGGCTCCTAGTGCACCCAATGATCACTCGTTACTGCTTCTACTTCTCCTAAGTCCACCACATGCAGGTGTTGTTTCATCGCTGTGTACATCACCCGACGCAGGGTGTCAGCGGCTTGTTGCGCATGGCTTTCCGTGGCCTCCACCAGAAACTCGTCATGGATGATGGCTACGAGTTTCATGTCCGGGTTATAGCCCACTTCTTCATACCAGAGGGCAGCGGCGGTCTTGGTGATATCCGCACTCAACCCCTGGATGGGTGTGTTGGCTAACTGCCGCTTGATGGACGCTAACTCTGACTTCCATTGGTCCATGGCCTCTTCCCATCGGTCCACCTCTTCCACCGACATGCGCCCACTCGTGGCAGCCGGATAGATGGGCTTCTCAGGAATATCAAACCAGCGTCGTCTCCCCGCTCTGGTCTCGGCGAATACCCGGTCCTCTCGTGCTTCACGTGCACGATCCAGACGGGACTGCTGGCTTTTCAGGAACGTAATGGCTGACTTAAAGGTATCATAATACAGAGTTTGAAGGGCCTTGGCGTCCTTCTTCTCGACCTCCATCATGGCCGAAAGCTTATTGACACCGGCACCATAGAGGAGCATATAGTTGATGGTCTTAGCGGCCTTGCGGTAGGTTAAGCCTAACTCCCGACCGTTTAAAATGACTTTGCGGCTGCTGGTGAACTCCTTGGGATCGGCCTCCGGGGGGATGTCCAGGTTGAACATCACCTTGGCCGTATAGGCATGCAAGTCCTGTTTGGAGGCAAAGGCATCCAGGAGAAACTTGTCATTGCTCAGTTCTGCGGTGATGCGCAATTCGATATTGCTGAAGTCTGCATTGACGAGCACCTTGCCCGCCTCTGCGATGACATTCTTGCGCAGTTCCGCCCCCAGACCATCGGATGGCACCTGTTGGAAATTCGGGTTATAGGAACTCATACGCCCCGTATCCGCCCCGATCTGCTGATAGCTTGCTCTTAAACGGTCAGAGGCATCCAACATTTCAAAGAAAGACTTGGCTTTCTTGTTGGATTTCTCATCACCATAGACCGTCACGAGCTTGCGTGCCTCCATGTACCGGAGGTACACCGGTACTAAGGGGTGGCGCTTGGCATACGGAGCCAATTCATCGGCACCGACAGACTTGACGGGAATACCAATGGCATTGAACCCGTCGCGCACCTGCATCCAGGAGCCGAAGTTGACCCCGGATTTCAAGGGGGCTGGTCGCGTCATTTTCTCATGGGTCTCATACCAGTGTTCCAGATGATATTTTTTATATTCCGACCAGTTCTTGAACACCACCTGCCCGTCAGGGGCCGACGACTGGGCTTGGCCTTGGACTTCCGCAAAGGCGTGTTCATAGGCCCGGACCTCTTCCTCTTTGTGTGCTTCCCAATAGTCCTTGAGGTTCGCTACATAGGTGTCACGGGCACGCATCCAGTCTTCATATGGACGCCATTTTGCCATGTAGCGGTCTTGTCGGGCGGCCAGGATATGGACATCCAGACCCTCAAACGCATCATTGCCGAGGTGCAAGAGGGCCTCCTGATCTTCCATCACCATCCGCGCATGGTTAATGACCGCTTTCCAACCAGCCCGGTTAATCTGGACCCCGAACACCTCCACACCAACTAACGCAAAGAGTGCCCGCATCTCTAAGACGGCGGTCTCTTCCAGGTGGTATTCACGGATCGCTTCCATCTGTGCGGCCTTGATGCGATGGACCACCGAGACATCCTGGCGAATATACTCCAATTGCTGTTGGGGTAAGGGCTCCGTCCATTCCGGGCGCTGATCCAGGTCAATGAACCAGGAACGGGACTCCTTCTCGACGGGGACACCATACCGGGTTGCGACATCCTCCAACCCAAAGGAGATGGCCTTCTTACGACTCGATGACATCCCCAGGCCATAGATGACCTGTTCAGCGAGCATGGTGTCAAACACCTTATGCCCGGCCAGCCCTACCTGGGCCAGGAAAAACTCCAGATCAAACTTGAGATTATGACCGACCAGGGTCAAGAAGCCATCCAACAACGGCTCTAACACCGGACCAAGCTGACCAAGCTGGTCTGGTGTGAACTGCCGGACATCAAAAATCGCCGCCCGTTTGCCAGCGGGTTTGAAGGCAATGGTGACGATCTTGGATGTCAGGGGGTTGGTCCCTGTGGTCTCCAGGTCGAAACCCAGATCCACACCATACCCCCGTAAGCGACTGACTTCTTGAATGATAACCTCTAACTGGTCGGTGGCACGAACTCCTGTACCACCCATCGTGTTAGTCCTCCTTAAACAGGTTTTTCAAATACTCTTCCACCGGAGTCGATAATTCAACGGGTTCAGGTGTCGGGGTCTCTACCGGCTTGCGGTCTTGGTCCTGACGCTCTTTGGCAATATGAGAGAGGACACGTGAAGACTTGACTTCCGGGTCCTCCGGGTCCAAGGGTGGCAGGTTCGGGCGCTCATCCGAAGCCTCCGGGTGGGTCGCAGGTACGGTCTCAGAGAGATGCAAATCACGGATGGTGTCCTCAATCTCCTGATCATACTGGCCGGTTGCCTTGGCAATTTCCCGCAACAAGTTGGCCTGCGTGGTAAAGCGCACAAGGCTCCTGGCCCCGGTGAGCATACTGATCAAATCAAGCTTCATCCCATAGGGGATGGATAAAGACACCAGAGGATGGCTGAGAACCATCTCCAATGCCTCGGTCATCGTGACCACTAGCTCACGGACCTCCTCTATGTCCTCCAGCATGCCCGTTTCCCGGTTCATGCTGTGGTAGCGACTCTCATCCTCTGCCATGCTGTTCCTTCTTCCTCTGGTCACTCACAACCAGGATGTCTTGAACCATGCGGTCCAAGGGTTGGGTGCCATCAATCCGTACATCCGGTTTCGTCACCCCACATTCGAGTTCCGGGTGTTCGTGCATGGCAAGCACCATGCGATGATAATCACGACCCCGGAGATGCGCACGCGCCTCCCGGAGTACCTCTGGAATTTCTAGCTGCACAATCAGAAACCCGCGCTTGCGAAGGGCGGCTGCTTGATCATCCCCTCGGACTGGCTCATAGACCACATCACGCCAGGGGTCCTGATACCAACCGGCCAGGGTGCGATCTGTCCAGGTGCCAGAACGAACGGGATCATTGAAGCCCACGGTATAGCCGAACCGCTGCAACTGGATACGATAGGCTTCTTTGTTGGCAAGGACCTGTTGGACCGTGAGGGGGTGCATCTCTAAAAAGGGCATCACCTCCAGCCCATTGAGGGCATTCTCATTCCAGACAAACTCTTCTAACAAGGTCTGACTATGGTCAGCACGCAAGAAATGCATGTGGTGTTCCAGGTGTTTAGCAAGGGTTGACTTGCCACTCATCGGCCCCGTGGATGTCAGGGCGATCATGTGCGGTAGGTGGTGTTCCATTGACGGCCTCCGTGAGTTGTCCTAACAACACAAGTTTGATCCGGGTCTGATTACCCGACAACCCGGCGATCCCCATGGCCTCACCAGTGGAATAGCCACTGATGAGGGCCCGAAAAAAGATCTGGGTGGAGGGAGAGAGCCGACTGAGACCGACTTGAAGGTCAGCCCTTTCTTCTGCATCAGGCTCTTCCTCATGCAGGAGAAACCTCCAGATGCGGCTCGTGGTATACATCCCTACTCCTTCACCTCTGGTGCGGCAAACTGGGTGGCATGTACCTCTGTCCAGGAGACCCCACCGATTAATTCATCTGGTTTAAATTCCGTGTCATCCGGCAGGGTGAGGATCAGGATGGCCGGAGCCTCACCAAAGTTGCGCCCAACGGTGATGGTGCCACCGATCTTCTGGATGTCATCGGCGACTGCGCTTGCCAACTTTTCTGCCTCCCCGTCGCTCAAACTGACGAGGGTGGTGTGGACGAGGGCGTGATAATACTTCATGCGTATCTCCAAAGTGTAGTAGAGCATATTGGAGACGCAATTCCCGACCGGCCTCTCGGAAGCCAGGAATGGTCTCCTCCAATTCATAACATTGATCAATCGTTAATCGGCGGCGGACAAATTCATGGTCCTCAAACTGTTCCAACAGCGGTTGGACCACGCTCCGTTGGATGTCAAAGTCTTCCAAGAGTCCCCACTTTCCCCGCCGATACAGCAACCACAGTGCCCGTATCCCGGTTTCTGGGTCCAGGCAGGCTGTATCGAACTTCATCTTCCACCTCTACTTCTTGTTGGCCTTCTTGGGCATGGGTAATTCCACACCCTCTGGAACGACTAACTCCCGGAAGGTGGCTCGTTCCCGATCCCACCAGAGGGTGTCAATCCCGGAACCCTCGTCCCGACTGAAAAATTGCAGAAACCCTGGCTCCCCCTCCTTCAACTGCTCTTGTTGTTCTTCCGTCAGATCCGGCAGATCCATGAAGGGACGCGATAAGAGAAAGATCTGATCCGCATTGCGTCCGACCTGATCGGAACCCGCAATGCTCTCAATCGTGGGCATGCCACCAGTCGATGCACGCGTCAGGTGGGTGATGACCATGCCCGCTGCTTCCCGATGGGCCAAGTTCGCCAGCTTGTTTGCCAGGGAATAGATACTGGTCGTCACATTGCCATCCGGGGTCAGGTCACTAATCAACCCGATGTGATCCACCACCCACCAATAGGTGGCATAGCCATCGGGATCTGCACGGCCCTCAATGAAGGCTTTAATATCCTTAAAGGTGACTCCCGAATTGCCCAATTGCAATGCCTCATCCTCATCCAGATCCTCCTCGTTAGAGAGGTACTGGATGGGCAGACTGGCAATGTCCATCAACGCCTGCTTGTAGCGCACCACTTCTTCAGGGGTGAGCTTGCCACGCCGGATGTTCATGGGGTCCTTGATCTGCGCACGAATGGCCGCCATACGTCGCTGGTAGCTCTTGCGCTGCATCTCTAGTGTCACCACCCGCACCACTTCCCCGCGCTCGGATGCCTGTTCGGCTATCAATGGCACCCAACCGGCCACTAACATGGACTTCCCCCGCTTTGGACGGGCGGCCATCACCGCCAGGGTTTTGTCCTGGAGGCCACCAGTCATCATATCCAGGTGTGACCATTGCTCCCCATCCCCATATCTCCCATATCCAAAGATGTCCTGGGGATGTCCCAGGGCCTCTTCCAATTCGGATAATAGCTGGTCCGAAACATCGGCAGCCGTGCGGGCTTGTCGCTTACGCATGATATTGCTCCTTCCCAAGAGCGACGAGCCGCCAAAGGGCGTCTGTGTCCACACCCGCACCCTCTGACTGAGACTGACTTTGACTTTCATTCGCCCTGGCCTCGGCATTCGCTAGGGCACGGGCGATGAACCCACGTGGACTGACAATACGATCTGTGGCATGCTCCACGGCATCCAGAATAATGGCACCAATATCGCCCGCAGCCTTCCCACCGCTTAAATACCGCTTGGCAGCATCGACGGTCAAACGCTGGTAGGGATAGTCCGCCTCCGGGAAGGCCCGGTTCCAGACCATGATCAACCCACGGATCTGCCTGTCTCTCCGTAGGTTGGGGTCCTCTAGGCTGTCCGCCTCCCGACAGGCGGTCAGCGGATCAGGACTTTCGTCCTCAGTTCTCCGCTTGGTCGCTTCCTCCTCCGCCACCTCCACCCCGGAGATCCTCACAGGCTGCTCCTGACTTGTTGCAAGAGTGACTAGAAAAATGGCAGGAGTTTGTGGTATACTCTCTATGAGACCAAGAGAAGATAGTTCTTCCAGGGCCAAGATGAGGGTTGACCGCCTCATTCCTAGAAGCAGAGCGAACTCCACTATCTTCACTTCGGTCCTCGGCACTCGTGCTAGCAACAGTGCAAGGAGCACCTGGGATGCCTCTGGTGATAACCACCCCAGGTGTTCTTCCATTAGTCTTCGTCCTCGTCTTCATCCTCGGCATCCAGCAGAGTGATGAGCTTTTTGTCCACCTTGCGCAGACCACGCTCGATGTAGGTCATCGGGTCCTCATCATATTCATCCCGGTCCTCTTCACGGAGGGCTTTCAGGGCATCAATCAATGCCGATGCCGTACCCTCACGGCCAGCCGTCAATCTATCAATGACGGCCGGGGGCACTTTGAAGGTGTCCCGCAGCCATTTGACCTGACCCTCGGATGGGCGTCCAGAACCACCCGAAGACCCCTTGCTCTTGGACCCTGATCCAGATGTTGAACGGTTGGTGTCCTTCTGGCGGCGTGGGCGGTCATCCTCATCATCCTCATCCTCATCACTGTCTTTCCAGAGATCAGCCCCCACACCAAACAAACGTAGTGCCCGACGAGCGGCACGCGCCTCGGCATTCACCTGGGGAGCACCATACTTTGCCCCCTCCTCATTGTCATAGAGGTCGCCACGGGTCACTCCCTTAATGGTGTAGTGGACTGCTACACCCTTGGGACCCAGGGCCACCGTTTTCTCCCAATTGAGGTCCGTTTCCTCAACCCGCGCTTCTAGCACATCCACCTCGATGTAGCGCATGGTCTTGCCACCGCGTCCCTCATAGCTCTTGATGACCTCACGCGGAAAAGGACGTGACAGTTGTGCTTTCTCTTCTGGTGTTAAAGCCATGGTTGCGAACTCCTGCATTGTATTCCGGCCAATGCCACCGTTTAACTAATGACCTGTTGATTTGAGGGTGCGAAAGGTGCGCGGCGTGCGCCCTCCCTCTAGCTGTTTCTGTCGGTAGATCTGCCCTTCTTGAAACCCCAGGATGACCTCTTCCCGGAGACCGGGAGCGAACACCCCTTCAAAGTAGCCCCAGATGGCTTCAGCGGTCCAGACCTCTTGGCTGTGACGCTTCCCGATCTGATAGGCTTTCGCTCGTGCCAGCGTGCGCCCATTTAAGGGACGAGTCCTCTTCATAGGTAAGTCCGGCCCATAAAAGCCAGCCACGCCGCCAACTCAAGGAAGGTGTCAAACTCTTTGATGTGCTCCGTCCCCAGAGGCGGTCGGACGATGCCCTCCTGGTCCGCATCCACACTATAATAGACATGCTCAAACTTATGCGACTCCTGATTATAGGCACTAAAATCATTCGAGTCCTGAAAGCCATCATCATAGATGTGTGCCCCGTTGCGAAGACACTGTTCAATCGTGGCGGCATCCCAGGGGATTTCCTGGCCCTG
>Ga0310811_10014082_pt1 | contig 10419 bp, 3 predicted proteins | sample YCmetagenome_FD_207642 | JGI IMG/M metagenome (GOLD analysis project Ga0310811, IMG submission 207642) | Soil microbial communities from experimental microcosm in Duke University, North Carolina, United States - YC | ecosystem: Engineered > Artificial ecosystem > Soil microcosm > Unclassified ... | reverse complement strand
CTTAGTGGGAGGTTTACAGGAGCAATAACAGATCTAAGAAACCTGAAAAATCTTAACTCTCTTGGTCTGAGTTCAAACTTTTTTACAAACGCATCATTTCCAAGCTGGATTTATAAACTTCCTAATCTGAAGCAGTTATATTTAACCAGTTGTGGTCTTACAGGCAGTATACCTGATTCAATATCGACAATGAGTGCCCTAACGGTACTTGATTTAAGCAATAATCAGATGACAGGATCAATTCCGTCGTCAATAGGAAACTTACAGAACTTACAGATATTTAACGGCTATAATAACCAATTGTCAGGAAGCCTACCAGCAACACTTGGTAACTTAACCAAGTTGACAAATTTGGCTCTATACAATAACAAATTGACAGGAAGCATTCCTGACAGTTTTGGTAATCTTACGAACATACTGAGTTTTCAGCTGAGCATCAATCAACTCAGTGGATCCATACCAGCAACTCTGGGAAATCTCACTAAACTAGGCACATTGGATTTTTCTGCTAATAAATTAACAGGATCGATTCCATCATCTTTAGGCAATCTAACCAATCTTGTTTATTTGTTTCTATATACGAATCAACTTACAGGGAGTATCCCATCTGAATTGGGGAACCTTACCAAACTTGTAAACTTGCAGTTGCAAGGCAACCAACTCAATGGATCAATACCTGAATCACTTGGTAATATTGTCAATCTGCAATACTTGTTTTTAAACAGCAATCAGTTAACAGGATCGATCCCTGCCTCATTCGGTAACTTTACCAAGGTAATTCAGTTTTATCTTTCTGCTAATCAATTGTCAGGACAAATTCCATCGAGTCTTGGTAATCTTAGTCTGGCACAGCAGTTTTGTTTGAATGATAACAAACTTACCGGTCCAGTTCCATCATCATTATCTGGTCTTTCAAGTGTATGGTTATTCTACCTCCATAATAATCAGTTAAGTGGAGATTTTCCGGATATTTTTAATGGACTAACAAAGCTTTTGGTTCTGAATCTTTACAACAACCAGTTTACGGGAGCGGTCCCTGCATCTATTGGAAATAGACTCACCATAACAGGCTTAGATTTTCATACGAATAAATTTACAAGCCTGCCAGCTTCGATGCTAAGCATGCCTGTTTTGAGTTCACTCTTGATCCATGATAATGAGTTAAATAGTATTCCTGACTTTTCAGCGCAAGTAAATAAAGCTAATCTAGCCTTAAATATTTCTAGCAATAGATTGGACTACTCTCAACTTGAATTGACACAAGGGAAAGGAATAAAGACAATCACTAATTTTCCCCAAAAAGATATTGTAGATATTGATTTCGTAAGTCTGATAACAGGAAGCGCATTAACGATTTCAGCACGTAACCCTGGTCAATACTCTACAATCTATTGGGAGAAACTGAGTGGCACAACATGGACAAGTGTAAACAGTTCGGATGCGGATGCGACTTTCAAAACATATAACCGGACAAGTGCTGCGTCAACTGATGCCGGTACGTACCGCTGGCGTATGACCAACACATTGGTAGGTGGAACGATCAAATCAGGAAACATTGCTGTTGAAACAGGTTCAGTAGCTGATGCTGTTGAGTTTGCTGCATTGAAAGATTTATATGATAGTCTAGGTGGAACAGCATGGGTGAATAAAGCTACATGGCCTTCGGTTGGTGCATGGCCCACAACAGCCACCGCTGCTCAAATGGATGCTTTGGGAGGAATTGATATTTCTAACGGTGATATATCGGCATTAAACCTTCTTCAAAATAATCTTACAGGCAAAATACCCACCAGTATATCAAAACTAAAAGGTGTTAAGATCATAGACTTCCGCCTCAATGCCATCACGGGTACGATCCCTGCTAGTATGATGACAATGACTGAGCTTACCAATTTACGTTTGTACAGCAATCAGCTCACGGGTGTTATTCCAGATAATATTGGTAATCTTACAAACCTGACAGAACTTGTTCTGGCAAAGAATAATTTTGTTAGTCAAGTCCCTGCCAGCATTGGTAATCTTACTAAACTGACATGGCTTAGTTTATATCTTAACGCCAACTTATCAGGTCCGTTGCCATCCACGTTTTACAATCTTGTAAATCTCACGGACTTGTATATTTATGATACTAAAATTGATGGACCGTTGTCTGAGAGCATTGGCAACTTCACTAAGCTTAAAAACTTCTGGGGCTATCGAAATAAATGGAGTGGCGCCTTGCCTGCTTCAATTGGCAACATTCTTACCCTTGAGAATTTGTATCTATACAGTAATACTTTCAGCGGTTCAATTCCAGATAACTACAGTCATCTTACAAACCTGAAAAACTTTTACATCCACTATAACCCAGATCTGGACGGAACAATTCCGACATGGCTTGGAGGCTTGTCAAATTTGGAAATCCTTTCTATTGGAGGTGGCGGTAAATTCACCGGTGAATTACCAGCATCGATCGGCAGTCTTTCCAAGCTCACCCAACTTTACATCTGGAATGAAAATCTTACGGGAAGCATTCCTAATGAATGGGCTGCGTTGAATAAGCTTACCTATATTTCACTAGGTGGTACAAAACTTGGAGGTAGTATCCCGTCGAGGCTGGTTAATCAACCATTGCTTAAGCAGATGTATTTTAATAATTCTCAGTTTACCGGTTTCCCCGACATATCAGCAAGAACGGATAAAGCGGCGTTGAAGATTTCCATTGAGAATAATAAGATTCCAATTACTGATATTGAACGGTATTTTACTGCCGCTAATACTTCCGTATTCAGTTTGCTTACGTATTCGCCACAACTTTATGACAATGTTGCTGCTACACAGAATTTAGCAAATAATAGCGATTTGACGATGACCGCTCCATCAGGAGGTGTACATGGTGTTTATCTCTGGGAGCACCAGATTAACGGAACATGGACTAACGTTACTTCACAAAATCAGAGTTCTGATCCGTCTGTATTCATCATTCATAATGCAACCGATGCTAATGCTGGTATTTATCGATATACGGTAACAAACACCTGGGTGACCGGTCTTAACTATCAGGGAACTGTTGATGTTACTATTACCGACCCGATCAATATTGATCCTGTTAAACCATTATACAACGGTCTCATCTCCGCAGCACGTTGGCATACTGAGAAGGCGTATGAAGTAACAGGGACTGACTTCTCAGGTATGTATGTATATTCTTATGATGAGAAATACCAGATCGCTGAAGCTCGTTGGGCAACCGCTAACGAATCAACAGTTCCAGCATTAAGATCATCCGATTTTGCCGGTAACAAATACAGACTCACAGGTATGAGTTATGATCCTAATGGCAACATACTCACCTTGAAACGCTATAATGATGTAGGTGTAAGAACAAACAACTTTACCTATCATTATGGCTATCAGAATCAGGATCCAAACAAGCAAACTACCTATGATAACAAACTTCAATCAGTAGATGGCTATGCCAACTTTGCATATAATTCTATTGGCCAGATGGTGACCGAAGATAAAGCAGATGCAAATGAAAAAGATCAGTACGTAGACTATGATGTAACAGGTAAAGTAACCGTTGTCTATGCAGACGAAGCCCGTACGATAAAGAAAATTCAAAACCTGTATGATGATCGTGGTTTCCGTTTGGCCAAGATGGTCTATTCCGACAACGAACAACCTGACCGCACCACTTGGTATATCCGCGATGCTTCAGGTAATGTGTTGAGCATTTATGAAGAAGACGTTAAAGAAAAACGAACAAGTGGTAAAGATGTATTCACCCAGACCGAAGTTCCTGTATACGGTGCAGGAAAATTAGGAACTTATTATCCTGAGCAAGATGGCTCTCTTAACTATGAAATTACAGACCATCTTGGTAACGTACGTGCTTTGCTTCGCGATAACAGTAACATCTACACCGCCACAATGGAAGACAATGGCAATGAAGACATTGCTAACCCGCGTGTGCAGGAGATGGCGTTCTTCGAAAATCTATCTACTGCCGTTGAAGATGTTCACGCCAACCACTCACTGGCAACACAGGAAGAGCCTAATCCCCATAGAGCAGCTTATCTGAACTGGGTCAGTGGCATGACAGGCAGTGATGCCAGTGATAAATCCGTTGGGCCAGCCATGATGTTAAAAGTTAATGCAGGCGACTTGGTTGATATAAAGACATGGGCCAAGTATGAAATCAAGAGCACCTATCACCGTGATATAACCATGCTGTTGTTTTCTCAATTCCTGGGCGGAACCTTTGGTACACAGGGAGGCTTCGATGGTTTAACTGCGAGTCAAACCAACTCCATACTAAACAATGCCCTTGGTTTGGGAAATTTCATAGGTGATGATAACGACCAGACAAAACCTTTTGCCTACCTCAATTACATTGTGTTTGACAGGAACATGAACTATGTAACTAGTCATGCCACACGAGTACCTGAAAGTGCAGGCTATGAAACAGCAGCATTAAATCTTGACACCAGCATATCACAACCAATGGCTATAGATGCCCCTGTAAATATCACAAATGATGGTTATATTTATGTGTGGGTTAGCAATGAGAGTGAAAACACTAAAGTGTGGTTTGACGATCTTACGATTAGTCACGCGGGTAGTCTTGTGGCTCAGGCTACTGATTACGATGTATGGGGTGATGTGTTACGGGAGCAGAAGGCTGATGAATCAACGTACAGGTTTGGGTATCAGGGACGGTTTAGTGAGAGAGACTTAGAGACGGGGTGGAGCCACTTTGAGTTGAGGGAGTATGATGCCACGATGGGTAGATGGACTTCGACGGATCCGGCTGGGCAATATTGGTCGCCATATGTGGGGATGGGAAACAATACCGTTAGCTCAATTGATCCGACAGGAGGTTTTGCTCCACCTACTGATTTTGTAAATACAGGTACAGGAGAGAAAGTGCATGTTGAGGATGGATCAAATAATGTAGTAACGATTGAGCCCAAAAATTGGACTGAATTCTTAAGGGCATTTAAAGCTACAGGCTTTTTAAATAATAATAGACAGAAAGAAAGAACAGAACTTTTGAGCAAGTACGGTTCGATGACATATTCTGTAGATGGTATTTTAGAAGTTAAAGAGTTGCGAAAAAACCCAAATGGATATGAGTGGGGAATGCAACAATTTGTCGAAGGAAAGGAAGCTTTTATTAACCCAAATAGAAGTCAGGATGATACTAATAATGACCCGATTCATGTAACAATCTATACTACTTTTGATGAGCGGGAAAATGGAGTCATCCATTTTCATATGTGCGGTTTATGTGAAGAATCTCCAAGTATAGGTCCTGGAATGGACATGGCAGTTCATAAAGGATACGATGTTTATAATATTGAAGTATCAACCAATAGAATTTGGTTTTATAATCGATACACAAAAAGGACGACTCCACTTGGAAAAGTCCATTGGGATGTAAAATCGGGAGTGGATTTCTCGGTGCCAATTCGAAGTTATAAAAAATAATAGTCTTTATGTTAAGGATAACAATGTATTTAATTTTAATATTAGCCTTTAGCTATTGTACAAATGAGAACAACAGAATAGTCTTTTTTAAAAAGGGTGAACTATGTAAAACAGATGATAATATTGATTCAATTAGAAATTTTTTCTATTCTAAATTTCTTAAAGAAGCAAATGAGAAAAGTCTTAAAGATATTCCTAACGGAATAACCTCTTTTCGATTAATTGTCTATAAGTCATTTTATAATCCTTACTGTATTCGCATTGATCATAATGATTCAATGACTTCTGTAACATTCAAAATGGCAGGTGATAGAAATAATTCCATAAGGACCGGTCTAAAAAAATTGAATTTTGAATATGAAAGTGATACTCCTCAAATGGATTCCTTATACAATATTTTAAAAAACGAAATTATAAGTTATGACTTTTACCCCGGAGCTGATGATCCAATAGATTACGTTATTGCAGATGGCACCACTTATTTACTTGAAAGTATGAGTAATGGCATATATAAAGTTGTCGCTGGTCGAGATAATGACCCAGAATATAAGGGAGGCGATGTACTGTTGAGTACCGTTAAAAAAATGCACTCTTTTGTTCCATATTGTTTGCTCACAGATTTGGATAAAGCAAAGGTAATGGATGATCTTCTATTTACCGTTTTTAAATCTGATTCTCTAAGATGATGCATTACCCTCAGATGACTCGTAGTCAATATAGCAGGTTATGCTTCGGAATAGAAATTTGAATCGAATGGATATTAAAGTTGGTTGGGCTTTGTCTTAAGTTACATTCTTTGAAAGAATATTGTTGTTACATTCCGATTAGTAATAATCGGGTCACAATTTTATCGTAGGTATAAGAAATGTTTAAGCAATTGATTTTGAAGAAAGTATAATGGATTTTGGAATGTTAAAATAATTAAATGCTTTATGCGCACCATTTTTTTAATTGTTTTATTGCTACTATGTTCTGCAATCAGTTATGGTCAGATGATGCCTATGACAAGCACTATCCGTACTCCGTATGGTAATGTACCTTACACTTACAATGTCTATTCACCAAGGAATTACCGAACTTCAGGAAATATTAGTGTCAAGTATGAATTTCTAGTAAAGCTTAAAAACGACAGTACCTTTACGGCAAAAACACGGATTGATATTTCAAAGGACAAACATTCTATTACAGTAAAGAGGAATAAAGAAAAAATTGAAATCACTCCCTCAGAAACTGAATCTATTACTCGCTTAATACCTTATGAAGGACGTAAGGTTACCGGTATCCCGGCTGATACTTGCTGGTTATTTAAAATAGGTGTTGGAAAAATTATTTCTTATTCCTTTCTAGCAGAAGACAATATGCAATTTATTACAGCTATTCAACATGGTGATGGACCGATCGTACCCCTTACTAAAAACAATCTTAAGGAAATGATCGGTGAGGATCCTGAATTATTGAAGTTAATTGAAAAGAATAAATTGATAAAGGTTATTGAAAAGTATAACAAGTCAGGGTTGTGAAAAAAATGAGGAATAAACTAAATCTGATTTACTTGCCGGTGTTAGTGTTTCTAGGAACGAGAAAAATAAAATTACACAAACGATAACGGTCTATAAAAAAGGTCATTGAGATATTTTATTTTTATAATATCACTTATTATTAGTGCTAATATCTACGCACAACAAGACTCATTGTCTCAAAAGAAAGGCTATGTCCGTAAGCTTCGTGAAACGTTAAAAAAAGATGAACAAAAAATTGATCCATTCAAAATTCTAAAGCAGGATACAATAAAATCAATATCGCAAAACAAGATTGATTCACTTAAGAATTCGACTACGCACCCAATAGATTCTCTAAAATCAATTCACCTTACCAAAGGTGTAAATCATAAGTCAGATAGTTTACAGTCATTAGTGAACAAACCTACCAACGTCATTGAAAAGGGAGAAGGACTTATAGAAACCAAGATAGGACATAAGGTTGATAGTATAGAATCAGGTCTATCAGGTAAAGGCAGTAAACTTACCTCATTACCCAAAGGTCTAAAACATAAATCAGATAGTTTAGAGAATAGGGTTACTAAGGTTGGCACAGATTTAAACAAGAAAGTTGAAGGAGTAAATCAAAATATTCAACACGAAACAGATAAGGTAACGCACAAAGCAATAAACGCTGTTACATCTACAGAATCTAAATTGGAAAACAAGGTAAAACAAGTGACTGGTACTGGTGAGAATGTTAATGTGCCAGGTACTAATAAGTTAAATGCTTCAGGTGTTAAAGTACCTGATCTAAAAACATCCGGTGTTGATTTTCCAGGTGTATCGAATACAGATACAAAAATCCCCTCCCTGGATTCGAAGCTTCCTGCAGGCAATGTAACCAAAGAGTTAAGTAGCGAAATTCCTAAAACAGGTGAGATTGATATTTCAAAGGGTATTCCATCTGTGAAGGATGGTGTCTCCGAAATCAACCTGCCAAAAACAGATGATCTTGGTAAAGTAAAAGATTTGTCAAGCGAGTTAAAAATGGTAGATGGAAAACTAGCTGGTGCTGAGAAATATGAAGGCGAAGCACAGAAGTTAAAAAACATGGATGCTGCCCAGGTAGAAAAACAAGCCGAGGGGCAGTTGAAGAATGTAAATCAAGTAAAAGGACTTGGAAGTGAAATCACGAAGGCCCAACAAATTCAGGCGCAACAGGAAGCCTTGCTGCAAAAATATCGCGATCAGAAACTTCTTGAGCAAGAGATAAAACGGAAGGCTTCCAAGGTTGCCAATGATTTTATGGGGCAGCATGCAACCGAAGTTAAGAATGCACAGGCTCAACTTACCAAATCAAAAAAAGGATTACACTCTATCAAAAACTTTAATGATCTTTTCAAGCGCAGATCTGATGAGTTGGTAGGTAAGAAGTTTTATCAACGCTTGTTACCCGGTATCACTACACAAGTTTATCAGCTCAATAAAATTGTATCCATAGATGCAGGGCTGCAAGTTGGTTATCGCATCTCTCCCCGTTTCACAGCGGGTATTGGAGGACTTTACAGAAGTAGTTTTAACAATGATTTTAAATACTATGTTAAAGGCACAGGTGTTTATGGTGGCCGGGTTTACATGGACCTTACGGCGTATAAAGGAATATTTGTACACGGTGAATTTGAAATGCTAAAGCTTGATTCATCACGGATGATTTCTATTCAGACAAAAGAACCAATACCCAGCAAAGTATATGGGAGTTATTTCGGCTTAGGCAAGAAGATCAACATCTCACGCCGAATCAAAGGAAGTGTTATGGGACTTTATCGTGTTGAGTATGATGGGAAGTTACCTTCTATTAAAAAGCTAAATATGCGTCTGGGTTTTGATTATATAATAGGAAAAAAGAAGAAAACCTTTGGAATTAAATGATTTGACTGCTATGCTTACTTTCTCTTGATGAATTTCCAAATAGATTATCTACTCACCCAACGGCATCTCTATCCTAAAAATAGATCCACGACCGGGCACTGACTCTACTTCAATGCTACCATTCAAAACATCAAGCTGTGCTTTGATCAGGTAAAGACCAAGACCGCGACCTTCAACGTGGGTGTGGAAGCGTTTGTAGAGTTTGAATACTTTTTCTTTGTGGAGTTGCGTATCGAACCCAAGTCCGTTGTCGGCAATTTCTAAAAAAGCTCTTCCATCTACGATGCGACTGCTGGCAATCACTCTTAGTGTGCGGTCTGGTGAGCGGAACTTGATAGCATTGCTCAGCAAATTGTAGAAGATGCTTTGTATCATAGCCCGCACCGTTACAATCTGTGGCAGGGCATCGAAGTTGGCAATAATTTCTTCTTCGCCAGTGAGACTGTCTTGGAGAAGGCTGATGCTTTGCCTCCATTCTTTATCAAACTCTACAACTTCACGGTATTGATTGGGTTCATTACGCAGATCGAGAAGCTTGCTTAAGTCTTTGATAATCAAATCGAGATCAGATGCTGTTTTACTTATCAGATTAATCCATTCACGAGCCTTGGTGAGTTCTTGTTCTGTCTGTGCGAGGCCAGATAAACCAAGCAGTCGTGCTACCGGACCACGCAGATTGTGTGATACTGTATAAGAGAATTGTAGTAATTCGTTGTTGTAGCGTACTAGCTCTTCATTTGTTGTGCGAAGTTCTAGTGTTTTTTCCAGAACAATTCTTTCGAGCCCCCGATTGAGATCGCTCATATTCTTGTTGCTTTCAGCAAGCTTGTTCGACTGCGTCTGAATCTCTTCATTCTGTTCTGATACTTCGAGATACAATTGGTTTAGCTCGATGTTTACTTCATGAAGCTTGTCAGCTTGCGCTTGTATGCGTGTGTTCTTATCAGTAATGGTTACGTTAAGCATTTTAATGCGCGCATAAAAGCGATAGTAAACAAAGGCAAGCACGGCGAGTAGGGCAAGTCCGATTAATCCACCGATGAGTAAAATAAACTGCTGCCTTAATTTTGACTCTTGTAGTTTGATTTTGTTTTCAGAGAGTTGCTTGTCTTGCTGTAATACTTTTATGTCTCTGTCACGTTGCTCAATCTCCTGCATCTTCTCGAGGTTCACAAATCGGCGTGCCAGGTCAGTGCGGTGAATAGAATCATTGAGCTTACTGGCCATGATGGAATACATTAATGATTCTTTAAAACGGTTTTGAGCCGCCAGTAAATCTCTGCGTGTGTTAAAATTCATGATCAGAATTTCATTGGCATTTATTTGATGTGCGAACTGCTCTGATTGATCGAGATAACGCGTTGCATTTTTTAAATCTCCATTTCTGAAATAGATGTCGCCCAATCCCCAGGTTGACCACGCCAGGCCATAATAATAGTTGGAAGCTTTAGCGTGCTCAATACTTTCCAGATACATGGTCATGGCTTCACTGTATTCCTTCTGTTTTGTTTTTAATGCACCCAGATTCAGAAGGGCC
>Ga0310811_10014081_pt1 | contig 10419 bp, 9 predicted proteins | sample YCmetagenome_FD_207642 | JGI IMG/M metagenome (GOLD analysis project Ga0310811, IMG submission 207642) | Soil microbial communities from experimental microcosm in Duke University, North Carolina, United States - YC | ecosystem: Engineered > Artificial ecosystem > Soil microcosm > Unclassified ... | reverse complement strand
GCACGCGCCGGCGGTGGAGTCCTGGCAGGCTGTCAGAAAAGCCCGCGGCGGCGGTCCGTGTGCCGCACCCCGATCGTCTTCGAAGCGCAACCTTCGTGTGATGTGCTCCCTCTGTGATCTCGACGAACGGTCAGTTTTCCTTGTATGGCAAGGGAATTGGACCCGCGGCGCGCCCGCGGCGTGGTCGCGGGCGCGGTCGGGAGGCATCGGTTCGGGCCGGAGGTCGGGCCCACCCGCTGTCTCCCTGGGTGGTTTCCCGGCGCGGCTGTTCGGGTCAGTCCGCGCTGAGCCCGTCCTGCCAACAGCCGAACGCGGTCCACTCCCGGTACCGCCGGTCCGGATTCCGCTCGCCCGCCCGGGTAGCGATTTCGCTGTTCGGATTCACTGCGTCATCGGCACATTTTTCCGGCTATATAGTGGTGAGCAGTCCGCCGGTGAGAGTGGCATCCGGTCCGGAAAGAATTCGGCGCCGTGATTGTGCTGGCACTGTGATTGTTTTTCCTGCCCGGGAAAAGCGCGCCCGGCGGATGAGCAGGAACCGACGAAGGAGGACGTTTCCATGCCCATGAGCCCCAACCAGGGTGCCACGTCGGGTGGCACCACGGTCACGATCACCGGGACCAATCTCGGTGGCGCGACGGCCGTCCACTTCGGAAACCGCCTGGGGGTGATCACCGCGAACACGGCCACGCAGGTCACGGTGACCAACCCGGCGGGAAGCGGCGTCGTCGACACGACGGTCACCACGGTCGGCGGAACCAGTAACCCGCTGCCGTTCTTCTACATTCAGCCGCCGTTCAAGACCGGTCTCAGCGCCACCTCGGGACCGGTCGCCGGCGGCAACACCGTGACCTTGTCCGGTGTGAACCTTTCCAGCGCCTCGTCCGTCGCCTTCGGCGCCAACGCGGCGACCCCCACCATCATCAACGACGGCTCCATTTCGGTGGCGGTGCCCGCCGGGACCGCCGGTTCGGTTTCGGTCACCGTGAACACCGCGGGCGGTGTCGCCGACGGGCTCAGCTACACCTACGTCGACCCGCCGACCGTCACCGAGATCAGCCCGACGAGCGGGCCGACCACGGGCGGCACCGTCCTCACCGTGACCGGCACGGCGCTGACCACGACGACGTCGGTCACCATCGGCGGAACCCCGGCCGATTTCGGTGTCATCTCGAGCACCGAACTCACCGTGGTCACGCCGCCCGGCGCGGCAGGCGCCGTCGACGTGGTCGTCACGACGACCGGCGGCTCCGCGACCGCGGTCGGCGGGTTCACCTACACCGCCGGGCCCGGAATCTAGCCATCGTCCTCGGCCGGCCCGGAGGGACGGGCTCCTCGCCCGCCCTCCGGGCCTCCCGCGATGCCGGCAAGCGGGCTGAAGCAGCCCGACGGCCGGCGAGAAACCGAACCTGCGAAAGAGGAACATGATGGCTGAACAAACCGAGAAACAGGTGGCCTCCGTCGTCGCGCAGGCCGCACCGGTCGTCACGAGCGTGAACCCGGCCAGCGGGCCGACCTCCGGGGGCACCAGCGTCACGATCTCCGGTTCCGGCTTCACCGGGACCACGGCCGTGGCGTTCGGCACCACACCGGCAACCTGGTTCGCGGTCAATTCCGATTCCCAGATCACCGCTTTTTCCCCGGCTCACGCCGCCGGGCAGGTGGTGGCGCAGGTGACGACGCCCGCCGGGCCGAGTACCCAGAACGTGTTCTTCACCTTCGTCTCCGCGCCGGTCGTCACCGCGGTGAGCCCCAGCGGCGGGCCCGTCTCGGGTGGCACCACGGTCACGATCACGGGTTCCGGCTTCACCGGCGTGACCGGGGTTTCCTTCGGCGGGACTCCGGCGACGTCGTTCACGGTGAATTCCGCGACCCAGATCACCGCGTTGTCGCCCCCGCACGCGGCGGGGCAGGCACTGGTGACCGTGACGACGCCGGGTGGGGCGAGCGCGCAGAACGTGTTCTTCACCTACGCCGCCGGACCTGTCGTCGCGAGCGTGAGTCCCAGCAGCGGTCCGACGTCGGGCGGTACCACGGTCACGATCGCCGGCTCCGGGTTCATCGGGACCACCAGTGTCCTTTTCGGAGGGACACCGGCCGCGTCGTTCACGGTCAACTCCGACGGCCAGATCACCGCCGTTTCCCCGGCCCACGCCGCTGGACAGGTCCTGGTGACGGTGACGACGTCGGGTGGGACGAGCGCGCAGAACGTGTTCTTCACCTACCTCGGCGCGCCCACCGTGACCAGCGTCAGCCCCGCCAGCGGCCCCACCGCGGGCGGCACGAGTGTGACCATCATCGGCACGAACCTGACCTATGCGTCGATGGTGAGCTTCGGTGCGACCCCGGCTGCCTTCACGGTGTTGTCCGACACCGTGATCACCGCCGTGACACCTCCCGGCACGGGCACCGTGACGGTGTCGGTGACGAGTCCGGGCGGAACGGGATCCGGGGCGAGCTTCACCTATGTCGCGCCACCGATGATCTGACCGGGGAACGGGGAACCGGGTTCCGGGCCGTCGGGGGCGGCCCGGAACCCGCGTCGGCCGGCACCGGATCGGTCCCACCGGAATCCTGGCGAGCCGGCGCAGGCGACGGCCACCGCGTCGAGATGCGTCCGGGTTCGCGCGGGCAGGCCGCATGGCTCGCACCTCGATGATTTCGACGGCCTCGCCCAGCGAGACCGGTCGCACGCGGACGCCGCCGTGGCGTTCCCGCGCAGTCCGTCCAAAGTGGAGGCGTTCCGCGCGGGTTCGGGTATCCCTACGCGGCGAGCCGGTTGTCGAAGACGGCCAGTCCCGCGGCGGTGTTGGACGCCGGCACGTGGTAGGTCTCGTGCACCCGGTGGATCCGGTCGTTCAGGGCGCCTCGCATGATCAGCCACATGATCAGCTCGATGCCCTCGGACCCGGCCCGCCGGATGTACTGCTCGCGCGTCATCGCGGCGAGCTGCTCCGGATCGGTCTCGATCGCCTGGAGGAACCACCGGTCGAACTCGCTGTTGATGAACCCGGCGCGCGTCCCGGCCAGCTGGTGCGACATGCCGCCGGTGCCGAACACCGCGATCCTGGTGTCGGCCGGGTACGAGGCGATCGCCCGCCGGATCGCCTTTCCCAGCGCGTAACAGCGCGCGGCCGACGGCTGCGGGTACTGGATCACGTTGACCAGCAACGGAACCACGGCACACGGCCACCCGTCGCCGGGCTCCGGGCAGTAGACCGACAGCGGGACGGTGAGCCCGTGATCCACATCGAGTTCCTGGCACAGCGTCAGATCGAAACCGTCGTCGATCAGTTCGTGCGCCAGGTGCAGGGACAGCTCCGGCGCGCCGACGACGTCGGGCACCGGGCGTGGCCCGAATCCCTCGTCTGCCACCTTGTAGTGATCCGCCGTGCCGATCGCGAAGGTCGGCACCACGTCGAGTCCGAAGGCGTTCGCGTGGTCGTTGTAGATGATCAGCGCGACGTCGGGCCGGTTGCGCGCCATCCACTCGCGGGCCGGCTGGTAGCCGTCGAACAGCGGTTTCCAGTATTCGTCCTGGGTTTTCCCGTTGTCCATGGCGGCGCCGATCGAGGGCACGTGTGAAGTGGCCAGTGCCCAGATGACCTCGGCCATCAGTCGTCCCTCCGCCCGCCCGAACGCATCAGGTGCACGAATTGCTCCTCCGTCATTCCGGAAAACGAGCCGCCCAGGTACTGCATCGACCTGCGGTCGAGCATCGCCAGTTTGAACACGTAGAAGATGTTGCCGCCCAGATCGAGCATCGCCGTCCAGTCGCGCTCCAGTACCGCCCGTTTCTGTTCCGGCGAAAGACCGAACCTGTCGCAATAGGCCGACTCGTCCGCGGAAAACGCCGCCCGGTTTCCGGCCTGGCGAAAGGAGTCGCAAAGTTTGTTCAGCCGGTAGCCGCGCCGGCTGGCCACCCCGTCGAACACGTAGGTGCCTGGCACGTCGATCGTTTCCCGAGGCATGCCCAGATTGTGCGTCAGCCACCGCATTGTTAGCCAGCCTCACCCCGCCCACGACCCGCCGATTCCGCACAGTTCATCGCATTGACGTGCGCCCACCGGGACATTTGTCCCGATCGGTTCGAGTCGCCGACGTCGGCACGGGGAGACGCGGGCGCCGGTGCGCTGCCACCCGCCCCTTGCGGACGCGGTGCCACACCCAACAGACTGGGATGCCGGAGGACGGCGCGGCAGAACGACGCTGCACGAAGGAGTCAGCGTGACGGAAGTGATCCCGAGGGCGGCGCTCGACGTCTGCCCTGGTTGCGGCAGGCCCCCCGGTGAGGTCGGCGGCTTCGACGATGCGCGGCGGCGGCAGCGCAGACTCGCGGCCATCGCGCGGGCCGCTTCCAGCGTCGCCGACGAGGCGTCGCTGAGTGTGACGCTCGACGTGGTGGCGAGAGAGGTCGTGCAGGCCACCCACATCGCCGCCGTCCAGATCCTGCGCGTCGAGGGCGGCAGCATGCGCGTGGTCGGCAAAGCCGGGTTCACCGACGCCGACGACTTCGCCGAACGGCTCGAACAGTGCCGCAAACTGGGCGCACGGCTGATGTTCGTCGAGGCCTGCCGGACGCAGCGGCGCATCTTCATGCCGCACCGCAAGGCCGATGTGCTGGCCGATCCCGCCTGGTCACCGCTGCGCGAGATCATGTCCGCGCCGCAGTGGGAGGCCTTCGCCGCCGTGCCGCTGATCGTCCGCGGCCGCTCGGTGGGCGTGCTCAACGCCTACTACTCCCCGGGCGAGGACCCCGGCCAGGAGACCCTGGAATTCCTGGAGGCCATGGCCGACCAGGCCGCGATGGCGGTCGACTCGGCCGACCTGTTGGCCCGCTCCCGGCAGGAGGCCCGGCTGGAGGAGCGCGCCCGGCTGGCCCGCGAACTGCACGATTCGGTGGTGCAGCACGTGTTTTCGATGCGGATGCACTCGAAGGCGCTGCGCACGCAGGTCTCTTCCGAAGGCGGCGCGAGCGCCGAAAAGGTCCGGACCGTGGCCGACGAGCTGCTCGGCCTGGCTCAGCACGCGCTCGCCGATCTGCGCAGCCTCATCCTCCAGTTGCATCCCCTGGAACTGGCCGGCCGGGACCTGATCGACGCCGTGCGGACGCTGGCCGAGTCGGTCCAGGCGTCTTCGGGCGTTCGCATCGGCATCCACGCGGAGATCCTGCCGGACCTGCCGACCGAACTGCAGGAAGACCTGTACCGGATCGTGCAGGAGGCCCTGCACAACGTCGTGAAACACGCGCAGGCGACCCGGGCCGTCGTCGGCTTCACGGCGCGGGGCGGGGTGCTCACGGTCGAGGTGTGTGACGACGGGGTGGGCCTGGCGGGCGAACCGCGGGCCAACGCGCTCGGCCTGGTGTCGATCCGGGAACGGGCCCAGCGGTGGAAGGGAACCATGGAGATCGGGAACACTGTGGACGGTGCCCGGGTGCGTGTGCGGATGCCGGTCCCGGCCGCGGACGGTGGGCTGTGACGCCCATGACGGGCGTGGCGGGAGCACCGACCCCGGCGCGCGAAGTGATCGGCGTGATGGTGGTGGACGACCACGCGGTGGTCCGCCGGGGCCTGGCCGCGTACCTGGAGAGCGCGGACGGGATCGAGGTGATCGCCGAGGCGGCCGACGGGCAGGACGCGCTGGCCCAGCTCGCGCGACTGGTCACCCAGCGGTGGCTGCCCAAGGTCGTCCTGATGGATGTGCTGATGCCCCGGATGGACGGCATCACCGCGCTGGGCGCGATCGCGGCGAAGTACCCCGAAGTCCGTGTGGTGGTCTTGACCAGTTTCGGCGAGACGGAACGGGTGCACGCGGCGCTGCAGGCGGGGGCGGCCGGATACCTGCTCAAGGACGCCGACCCGGACGAGGTGGCGGCGGCGATCCGCGCGGCGGCGCGCGGGGAGGTCCACCTGGATCCCGCGGTCGCCGGGCGGCTCACCCGGCAACTGGTGTCGCCGCCGATGGGCCTGGCCGCGTTGACCGCGCGCGAGCGCACGATCCTCACGCTGGTGGGGCACGGGATGTCGAACCGCCAGATCGCCACTGAGCTGTCCATCAGCGAGCGGACCGCGCGCACGCATGTGAGCCATGTGCTGACGAAACTGCAACTGCCGTCGCGAACCCAGGCGGCGCTGTTCGCGATCCGGGAGGGCCTGATCGACGCCCCGAGCTGATCCTTTCCACCAGAAAACGCTTTCTCGGGCCACGCCATGGGCGTTCGAGAGAACTCGGCGACCGGAGAAGAGAACTCGTCGACGGGACGGGGGGACACGGGGACCGGACGAGAGAACTCGGCGACGGGACGGGGGGACACGGCGTCGGGACGGGGGGACACGGGGACCGGACGGGGGGACACGGGGACCGGACGGGGGGACACGGGGCGTGGGGGTTGAGACGTGAGGTGTGGGGTGTGGGGTGGGTCAGCCGTGTAGGTCGAGCAGTGCCTTCGCCAGTGCTTCCGGCGCGGTCACCATCGCCTCGTGCCCGGTCGCCAGTTCGCGCACCGGCCAGCCGCGTTCCCGGGCACGATCGGCCTGCGCCCGGAACACCCGCATCCAGTCGACGCATTCGATGAAGGCGGCCGGAACGCCGTGCACCGCTCCGGTGATCGCCAGCGGGTCGGTGTAGGTCCGCCACGGATGCGGCGTCAGTCGCGGCGTGAGCCAGTCGAGGTCGTCCTGCTCGCTGACCCCGAGCACGGCGAGCGAGCGGACCGGGACGAGCCAGCCGAAACCGGGCCCCTCGGCCGATTCCCGCCAGTGGTGGGCGACCTGTTCAGGGAGCAACCGGACCGCTGCGTCCCCGTCGGAGCCGACGAAGGCGTCGAGATAGACACGCTGTTTGATCCGCGACGGGCGGCGGTCGGCGGCGGCGGTGACGATCTGTCCCGCGTAGCTGTGCCCGACGAGCACGATGTCGTCGGTGGCGCAGACATCCAGCAGCCGCACGATGTCCTCGGTGTGCGTGTCCAGGCCGACCTGCGGCGAAAGCAGGTGCGCGCGGTCACTGAGTCCGGTCAGGGTCGGGGTGAGCACCTCGTGCCCGGCCGCCCGCAGGTGCGGGGCGACGCGGCTCCAGCACCAGCCGCCGTGCCAGGCGCCGTGCACCAGCAGAAAGGTGCTCACTGTGTCCTCCTCGGTACAACCGTTCAGGTCCGCTTCGCCGACTTTAGAGATCGGCCCGGCAGCGGGGAATCGAGCAGACGACGGAGGCGGCACCGGCCACTTGTCGCGGGAATCCGGGTCGGATGTCTCTGGTCCGGCGCCACCCGCGGTGACCGGGTCCGAGGGGCCGCTCGCGATTCCCTACGGTTGACGGCATGAACGAGACGATCATGCGTGCGGTCGCTTACCGCAAGTCCCTGCCGGTCACCGATCCGGCGGTGTTCGCCGACGTCGAGCTGCCCGTCCCCGCGCCCGGTCCGCGCGACCTGTTGGTGCGCGTCGAGGCGGTCTCGGTCAACCCGGTCGACATGAAGGTGCGCCTCGGGGTCGACCCCGGCGGTGAGCCCAAGGTGCTCGGCTTCGACGCGGCCGGGGTGGTGACCGCGGTCGGCGAGGAGGTGACCGGGTTCCAGACCGGTGACGAGGTCTACTACGCGGGTTCGCTGGACCGGCCGGGCAGCAACGCGCGGTACCAGCTCGTCGACGAGCGGATCGCCGGGCACAAGCCGCGTACCCTCTCCTTCGCCGAAGCCGCCGCCCTGCCGCTGACCACGATCACCGCCTACGAGGCACTGTTCGACCGGTTCCGGTTCACCGCCGAGAGCACCGGCACCCTGCTCGTGCTCGCCGGTGCCGGCGGGGTCGGCTCGATCCTCATCCAGCTGGCCCGCGCGCTGACGAACCTCACCGTCGTCGCCACCGCGTCGCGCCCGGAATCGCGCGAGTGGGCGCTGAAACTGGGCGCGCATCACGTGGTCGACCATCACGACCTGGTCGAGAACGTGCGCGAGGTTGCCCCGGACGGCGTGGACTATGTGTTCTCGCCGAACACGGACGGGCGGATCGGGGAGTTCGCCGAGATCCTGCGTCCGGGCGGCGCGATCACCGCGATCGACGAGCCCGAGGGCCTGGAACTCGTGCCGCTGAAGTCCAAGAGCATCAGTTTCCACTGGGAGTTCATGTTCACCCGGCCGCTGCACCGGACCGCCGACATGGCCGCGCAGCACGATCTGCTCGAGCGGGTCGCGGCGCTGGTCGACGAGGGAAAGGTCCGGACCACGCTGACGAAGGAGCTGGGCCCGATCAACGCGGCTTCGGTGCGCGAGGCGCATGAGCTGATCGAAACCGGTCATACCGTCGGAAAGATCGTCATCGCCGGGTTCTGAGGCCGCGGCGGATTCGGCGGGGCCGCGCCGGGAAGAATCCGCGGCCCCGCCGGTGCCGCCCGGCGGATTCCGCGGAGAGGAATTTCCCGGTTTCCGATTCCGCCCCGGCCCGCCGGCGGCCTACCGTCGATCATCGTCACGAACGCGGCGATGGGCGATGGGGCCCAGGGGCCCGGGAGGTTTCGGTGTCTGACGAAATTCCGGACGTGCGCCGCGAGCTGGATTCCGCTCCCTTGCGCCCGTTTCACTGGTTGGTGGTGGGTCTGGCCTCGCTGGCGACCCTGTTCGACGGCTACGACACCTTCATCCCCTCGTACATGATCCATTTCGTGACCGGGCCCTGGCACCTGTCGCTGGGCGCGGCCGGATTCCTCGTCTCTTCCGGGCTCATCGGATTCGCCGTCGGATCGCTGACACACGGCATCGTGGCGGACCGGTTCGGGCGGCGCCCGACGCTCATCGGCGGGTTGTTCGTCGCGGGGGTGTTCAGCGCGCTCACGGGGCTGCTGGGCACGTCTTACCCGTCGTTCCTCGCGCTGCGCGTGGTGACCGGTCTCGGGCTCGGCGTGCTGATGCCGCTGGGCACCGCCTACGTCAACGAATACCTGCCGCACCGGGTGCACAACCGGCTCGCGGTGCTCAGCGGCGCGGGGTTCGTCCTCGGCGGCGTGCTGGCCTCGCTGTTCGGGCTGATCCTCACCGAAGGCGGGAACTGGCGCGTGTTGTACTACCTCGGCGGGGGCGCGGTCGTGCTCGGCCTCATCTACCTGCCGGTGTTCCCGGAGTCCGCCGAATTCCTCGTGGCCCGCGGGAAGATCACGCGGGCCGTCCGGTTGATGGAGCGGATTCGGCCGGACCGTGCCGGGCTGTACCGCAGCGCGGGATTGCGGGCATCGGCGCCGCGCCAGGATTGGCGGCCCGCACTGACCCGGACGCTGACCCTGGCACTCGCGCGCCGCTACCGGGTTCGGACCTTCGCGCTGTGGGCTTCGGCGTTCTTCCTGCTGTTCGACGTCTACGGCCTGACCACGTGGATACCGCAGCTGATGATCCAGCGCGGACACGGGTTCGCGACCGGTTACAGCTTCGGCGCGGTGCTGCAGTTGATGTCCATCATCGGCGCGATAGCCGGGGGGTTCGTCGCGGACCGCTACCTGGGCGCGCGGCGAAGTCTCATGCTGTGGTGCGCGCTGGGCGCGGTGGCGACCCTGGTCATCGCCTTCGCCGGTGGCACCGTGGTGGACCTGGTCTCGGTCGGGTGCACCGGGTTGTTCGTCATCGGCGGGCAGTTCCTGCTCAACAACATCTGCGCGCAGACCTACCCGGTGCAGGCGCGCGGCACCGGTGAAGGACTGATGCTCGGATTCGGTCGTGCGGGCGGGATCCTCGGGCCTTACCTCGGCGGCTGGCTGCTGGGTGTCTTCGGGGGCACCGCGGTGCTGTTCGTCGCGCTCGCGGTCGCGGCCGCACTCGCCGTCGGCACCACGGCTTTCGTCACCGACCGCGGCGACGGGCCGGCGCCGGCCGTGCCCGCGCCGGAACCCGGGGTGAGCACGAGATCCGGGGAAGCCTGACGTCGGTGGCTTGATGTCGGCGGGGGAGCCGCACCGGTTCCCTTCGCGCCGCGAATCCCGCGCTTCACGGTACGAGCGGCCGGACCTCCTCGGCCACGAACCGCACGAAGCCCTCGAGATCGGGTTCGTCGGCGGTCGGCACGAGGACCACGGTGCCGGCTCCGGCGCCGGTCAACCGGGCGATGGCCGCCGCCACCGTCTTCGCGTTCCCGGCCACCCCGATCCCCGGTGTCGAGGCGGTACCCCAGCGTTCCAGTTCGGCGTGCAGGCGCGGCCCGGCATCGGGACCGGTCGCCGCGTTGAGGAAGGCGACCACTTCGTGGTGGTCGGTCCGCCCGGCCGCCGCGCGCCCCTCGTCGATGAGTGCTTTGGCGCGCCGTACCCCGTCGGGCGGAGTGCTCGCGTCCAGGACGGTCCCGTCCGCGATCTCACCGGCCAGGCGCACCGTCCTGGGGCCGACGGCCGCGGCGAGCACGGCCGGTGCCGGTGATGCTTCCGGCGGCCATTCGAGAG
>Ga0310811_10014080_pt1 | contig 10420 bp, 10 predicted proteins | sample YCmetagenome_FD_207642 | JGI IMG/M metagenome (GOLD analysis project Ga0310811, IMG submission 207642) | Soil microbial communities from experimental microcosm in Duke University, North Carolina, United States - YC | ecosystem: Engineered > Artificial ecosystem > Soil microcosm > Unclassified ... | reverse complement strand
TCCGACAAGGTGAAGGCCATCCTGGTCAACATCTTCGGCGGCATCGTGCGTTGCGACCTGATCGCCGAAGGCATCATCGCGGCCGTGAAGGAAGTGGGTCTGAAGATCCCCGTCGTGGTGCGCCTGCAGGGCACCAATGTGGAGCTGGGCCGCGAACTGCTGGCCAACTCCGGCCTGGCGATCACGCCGGCCGACGATCTCAACGATGCGGCGCAGAAAGCCGTGGCTGCGGCCAAGGCCTGAGGAGCAACTGAACCATGAGCGTTCTCGTCAACAAGAACACCAAGGTCCTCGTGCAGGGCTTCACCGGCCAGCAGGGCACCTTCCACGCGCAGCAGGCGCTGGACTACGGCACCAAGGTTGTCGGTGGCGTGACCCCGGGCAAGGGCGGCACCGAGCACATCGGCCTGCCGGTCTTCAACTCGGTCGTCGAAGCCGTCGATGAGACCGGCGCCGACGCGTCCGTCATCTTCGTGCCGCCGCCGTTCGCGGCCGACTCGATCCTCGAAGCCATCGACGCCGGCATCAAGGTCATCGTGGCGATCACCGAAGGCATCCCGGTGCTGGACATGCTGCGCGTGAAGAACGTGCTGGCCCAGCATCCGGAAACCGTGCTGATCGGGCCGAACTGCCCCGGCATCATCACCCCGGGCGAGTGCAAGATCGGCATCATGCCGGGTCACATCCACATGCCGGGCAAGGTCGGCATCGTGTCGCGCTCCGGCACGCTGACGTACGAATCGGTGTTCCAGACCACCAACGAAGGCCTGGGCCAGTCCACCGTGATCGGCATCGGCGGCGACCCGATCAACGGCCTGAGCTTCATCGACTGCCTGAAGATGTTCCAGGACGATCCGCAGACCGAAGGCATCATCATGGTCGGCGAAATCGGCGGTTCGGCTGAAGAAGACGCCGCCGAGTTCATCGGCGAGTACGTCAAGAAGCCGGTGGTGTCGTTCATCGCAGGCGCCTCGGCTCCTCCGGGCAAGCGCATGGGCCATGCCGGCGCCATCATCTCGGGCGGCAAGGGCACGGCGGCAGCGAAGTTCGCCGCGCTGGAGAAGGCAGGCGTCACCACGGTGAAGTCCCCGGCCGACCTCGGCAAGACCCTCGCCGGTCTGATGAAGAAGTAAGCCGTTCGGGTCTCTTCGACCGATACGAAAAGGGCCGCAGCGATGCGGCCCTTTTTTTATTGCCATGGCGTTCGTCAGGCCTGCATGGCTGGCGCCTGCGACTTGGATGGCAGCTCTTGCGGCATGGATGGCTCCCGCGTCAGCGAGCGCGCGGCTTCCTGTTGTCGATCGGCGACCTGTTTCCATTCAGTGCTGCTTTGCGCGACCGAGGTATTCAGGCCCTCCAAGGTCGCCACTTGGGCAAATCGCATGTTGAGGGCGGCAAGGTCGCCCTGCATCGCGAGAGTGCGATGGGCATCGTCGCTGAGCATCACGCGATCGATTCGCCCCATTTCCTGGGCCCGCGCCGCCACCGTTAGAGACGCCGCGAGGTTGTCGCTTCGTTCGTCGGGTATCCGTCCATGTGAAGCGTCGAGTTGATGGACACCGTTGCGTGCCTGAAGGTACAGCGCGTGATCGGGATGGGCAGCGTCATCCAGGCGAACGGGATGATTTTCTTCGGTCAGGAGATGCTGCATCACCGATCGCCTTGGCATCGGATTGAGGTGTTCCTGATTCAGCGGGCTCCCGGGCATCGGCGGCTGAATGCTGCGGACGCTGTCGACGTTCTGCACAGGGCGGTACGCCGATTTGCCATCGACTTCCACGCTCCTTGATTCGATCTGTTCCGTACGCTTCAAACCTGCGTGGTTCAGTGCAGCCCAGCTGAAGTCAACGCAGTTGTTTCGCACGTCTCTGTAATGCGTGTCGAATCCAAATTTTTCGGGACTTTCGCCAAAGGATCGCAATTTGTCGTACTGATCCTTCGTGATTTCCAATGTGCGCGAATAGAGTGGATTCCGGTAATTGTCCGAGTCATCTCGTACGACTCTCCCGGGACCGTTGATGCTGCCGTGCTCAACGGGTGCGAAACCAAAGCACTTGCTGTCGTGGCCATCGCTGATGGTGAAGAACATGTGCCCCGGTAGCGAGGTGGCAGCCGGATCCCTTTCGTTGGCAAGCGGGGTGCCCGGCGCAGCGATGTAGATGGTTGCCGAATATTTCTGTTGCTCTGTCATGGCGTAGTCCTTTACTTGCCGGTGTTATAGAAGTCATCGACTTTCAGGACGGTCCTCACGCCTGAAAACATCGGGAAGTCATCCAGGGTCTCGATCGTCGCGTAGTAGTGGCCCGGCTCGGTCGGGCTGAATCCCCCAATCAGCACGGAGGATGTGTCGTTCCATCCGTAAAGATGGAGCCTGATGTTCCGTGGTCCGGGAAGGGGATGCGCCGAGCCATCACTCACGGGAGCACCGGGTACGGCTCGCGCGAGCTCCTCGTAGCCCTCGATGGGAATGGTTGTCCACCTGCCCTGGTCTTCGCGAAAGATGGCGACACGGACGGCAGGCGCGTTCTGCTCAAGTGCCCGCTCGATTGAGAAATCCGGGCTCTTCGGGAATTCCAGGGCGATCATCATTCGCCGCTTCGTCAGTCGGTTACGCTCGATCGTGAAATCGACGCGAGCCGTGGCACCTGACTTGTCCATGTCAAATGGCACGGTAACCAGGGGTGGTGCAACGGGATGATGCAAATATCGGTACAGCCCCGCTGTCATACCCAGTACACCAAGACCCAAAAACGCGACGAACGCCTTTGTCCTCTGCTTCATGCGGTTTCCTTGTCGGATCGATGATCGACGCAGTGTTCACCAACACGAATGGGATGGCTGTCGGGGCGGGACCTGCTGTCCTGCCAGATTAGAGTGGCTCAAGTGGCACGATGGGGTGCAATGCAATGGTCTAGGCGCGATGCCGCAATGCTTGCGCTGAAGCGCCCAGCAGTGCCTCGGAAATGCAGTCGAGTGTCTTGGATCCTATGGCCCAGTGCTGCCAATACAGCGGCACGTCCAGCCATCGCTTGGGTGCGATGGACTGAAGGGTTCCTTCGGCGAAGGGCTTTTCCAGCATCGACTCGGGCGCCATCGCCCAGCCAAGACCCAGTGCGGCGCCTTCCACGAAGGCCGTGGAGGAGGGCAGGTAGTGCATGGGTGGCGCGAGGCGTGCGCGTGTCACGCTGCGGATGAAGCGCCACTGCAGCTCGTCCTTGCGGTTGAACACGAGCATGGGCGCCTTTGCCAGCGATGCCGCGTCGACGCCTCGGGCGAAGTACTGTTTCACGAACGCGGGCGAGGCGATGGGCAGGTAGCGCATGACGCCGAGCTTCTTCACGACGCAGCCTTGCACCGGCTTCGCGATGGCCGTGATCGCGCCAAGTACCGAGCCTTCGCGAAGAAGATCGGTGGAATGGTCCTGGTCTTCGACACGCACGTCGAATAGAAGTTGGTGTCGCTCATGCAGGTCCGCGAGGGCGGAAAGGAACCAGGTGGCGAGCGAATCGGCGTTGACGGCGAGCGCAGCCAGGGTTGGGCCAGCGTCGTCGGAGGCGGCGTGGAATGCCTTCAGCGTTTCCGCTTCGAGCAGGCGTAACTGTTGCACGCTCCCGAGCAGGCGCTTGCCCGCCGGCGTGGCCTCGCAGGGCGTACGGCGCAGGATCAGGACCTGCCCCAATCGGTCTTCCAGCGCCTTGATCCGCTGCGAGATGGCGGACGGTGTAAGCGACAGGCGCTGGGCCGCCGCATCAAAACTGCCTTCGCCGAGCACTGCGGCGAAGGCGGCGAGCTGGGGGTTCAGCAGGCTCATGGAGTGGCCTCGCACCGGTTTTTGTAGGAGCGCACCCTGTGCGCGACCGTAGAGGTCATGATCGAGGCCGCGCCCGCGCACTGGGTGCGCTCCTGCAGGACCATTAGTAATGCTTAATCGCCATCAATAAGTTTAGTTTTACTGAATACATGGCTTGCGCGAAAGTGTGCGCCTTTCCTCAGGGTCTCCCTCATGTCCTTCACGGCTTACCTGGCCGGCCTTGCCGCGGGCGCAGGCCTGATCATCGCCATTGGCGCCCAGAACGCTTTCGTCCTGCGCCAGGGCCTGCAGCGCAGCTTCATCGGATCGGTCGTGCTGGTATGCATCCTTGCCGACGTCAGCCTGATTCTGCTCGGCGTCGGCGGGATGGGACTGGCGGTCAAGCAGCATCCCGACCTGCTGCAATGGCTGCGCTATGCGGGGGCGGCGTTCCTCGCGGCGTACGGCATGTTTGCGCTCAAACGGGCGTGGCAAGGCGAAAGTGGCCTGCAGCCGGCCGGAAACGCTGCCGGCAGCCGTGGCCGCGTCGTGCTCGCCTGCCTGGGTTTCACGCTGCTCAATCCGCATGTCTACCTCGACACCGTGGTGCTGCTGGGAAGCCTTTCCACGCACTACGACGGCCAGGGTCGGTGGCTGTTTGCCGCCGGGGCTTCCAGCGCGAGCGTGGTGTGGTTCCTGTCGCTGGGCTTCGGCGCACGCGTGCTGTTGCCCATCTTCCGGAGCCCGTTCGCCTGGCGCATTTTCGATGTGGCAGTCGCGGCCTTCATGTTGGCGTTGGCGGCAGCGCTGTTGTTCCAGCCCATGGCCTAGTCGTGGCCCGGCGGAGCCCGGTTGTACGGGGCGGAAGGGCGTATCGACCGGTGCGCCGTCGAGGCTCGGGTATCATTTCAGGTCCCACAGCCAGGATCCCCACGGCATGTCGTCCTTACGTTTCGCGCTAGCGCAGTTCGATTTTCCGGTTGGAGCGGTTGCGGCCAATGCCGCCAAGGTCGGCGACCTTATGGCGCAGGCGCGCGAGGGCGGTGCGTCGCTGGTGGTGTTTCCCGAGTTGACCTTGAGTGGTTATCCGCCGGAGGACCTGCTGCTGCGCCCGAGTTTCCTGGCGGCCTGCCAGTGCGAACTCAATGCGCTGGCGGGCGCCACCAATGGCGTGGCTGCGCTGGTGGGCCATCCGCATAGCGAAGGCGAGGTGTACAACGCCGCGAGCCTTTTGCGCGGCGGACAGATCGAGCTGACCACGCACAAGCAGGCGCTGCCCAACTATGGCGTGTTCGACGACAAGCGCTATTTCCGACCGGGCAGCGACAGCGCCGTGGCGCTGATAGACGGCGTACCGGTCGGTCTGCTGATCTGCGAAGACATCTGGGAACCGGAGCCGGCCGCGAAGGCTGCCGCCGCCGGCGCGGAGCTGATCGTGGTGATCAATGCCTCGCCGTGGGACGACGCCAAGCAATCCGAGCGCGAGCGCGTGCTGAAGGAGCGTGCGCTGGAAACCGGCTGTGCGATCGTTTACCTCAACATGGTCGGTGGCCAGGACGAAGTGGTTTACGACGGCGGTTCGTTGCTGGTGAACGGCGATGGCAGCATCGCGGCGCGTGCGCCGAATTTTGTCGATGCAATGCTCTGGGTGGATTTCGATCGCGAGAGCCGCACGCTCCTGCCCGACGGTTGGCCAAGCGTGGCGGATGCCTCGTCGGAGGCGACGCTTTATGCCGCATTGGTACGTGGCATCCGCGACTACATCGAAAAGAACGGATTCGGTGGCGTGCTGCTGGGCCTGTCGGGCGGCATCGACTCCGCGTTGACGCTGGCGCTGGCGGTGGACGCGCTGGGTGCCGAGCGCGTGACCGCGGTGATGATGCCCACGCGCTACACCTCGCAGCTTTCGCTGGATGGTGCGCGCGCGCAAGCCGAACTGGCGGGCGTCGACTACCACATCATCAACATCGAGCCGATGGTGGATGCTTTCCTTGGCGCGCTCGCTCCCGCGTTTGCCGGCAAGCCGGAGGACACCACCGAAGAGAACCTGCAGTCACGCACGCGCGGCGTGACGCTGATGGCGTTGTCCAACAAGCACGGCCGCCTGCTGCTCGCTACCGGCAACAAGAGCGAGATGGCAGTGGGCTACGCCACGCTGTACGGCGACATGTGCGGCGCGTACGCACCGCTGAAGGACGTCTACAAGACGGCCGTTTATCGTCTGTCGCGCTGGCGCAATGCGCATGCGGCGCGCATGGGTGAGCCGGAGGCGATTCCTTCCGCCGTGATCGATCGCCCGCCCTCGGCCGAGCTTCGCGACAACCAGACCGACCAGGATTCGCTACCGCCCTACGACGAGCTGGATGCCATCCTTGCTCGCTTCATCGAAGGCGAGGAGTCCCAGGCTGAAATCGCCGCGCACGGTTTCCACGCTGATACCGTACGCCGCGTGGTGCGCCTGGTGCTGCTCAACGAGTTCAAGCGTCGCCAGGCGGCGCCGGGGCCCCGCGTGACCACGCGGGCGTTCGGGCGTGAGCGGCGGTATCCGATTACCTCGGGTTGGCGCTGACAGAACCGTTTTTTGTGGGAGCGCACCCTGTGCGCGACTGCGGCGCAGAGACGTACTTTCGTCGTCTGCCGAGAACCAAAGTGGAGGTTTCGCGAAAGGCTGTCGCGCACAGGGTGCGCTCCCACAGTTGAAGCGAAGTGATGGACAAACAAAAAGCCGGTGGTTTCCCACCGGCTTTTTTCATGCCTTCCGTCGATTCGGGCTTCGATCAATGGTGGCCCGAGAACGGAATCATCTTGCGGATCAGCGACGGCGAATGCGGCCACTTCGGATCGGTCAAGTACGGATGGTTCGGGTAGTTCGCGACCAGCACCTGGCGGGTCTGGTCGGCCAGGCCCTTCTGGTCCATCGACAGGTAGCTGCGGGTGAGAATGGCCAGCGCGTCGCCGGTCTGCGGCGCCTGCTGGTAGTGCTCGATCACGTACTGCGCGCGGTTGGCGGAGGCCACGTAGGCCTTGTTGCGCAGGTAGAACTCGGCCACGTTGATCTCGAACTGGGCCAGCAGGTTGCGCAGGTAGATCATGCGCTGGCGGGCATCGGCCGTGTAGGCGCTGTCCGGGAAGCGGCGAGACAGTTCGGAGAAGTCGTCGAACGACTTCAGGTTGAAGCCCTGGTCGCGGCGGGTCTGCGGCTCGCCCGACTGCAGCATGCGCTCCATGGCGCCGCCGGTGCGATCGAAATTGATCAGGCCGCGCAGGTAATAGGCATAATCCACATGCTTGTGGGTCGGATACGTCTTGATGAAGCGGTTGACCGTGGAGTAGGCGTCGTCCGGCTGGTTGTCTTTGTATTGGGAGTAGGCCAGGTCGAGCTGGGCCTGCTCGTTGTATTCACCGGACGGAAAGCGCGCGATCAGTCGCTGGTAGGCTTTGCTGGCCGCCGAATAGTCGGCGTGCTCGAGCGAGTCGTGAGCCTTGGCGTAAAGCTTGTCCACCGGGAGGGTATCGTTGGTGTCCTTCTTGTGGCCGAACATCGAGCAGGCGCTCATCGACAGGGCGATGGCGAGCACGACAAAGACTTTGAAAGCCGGCAGCTTGGTTACGCGCATGGATAAGGGTTCAGATGTTTGATCGAAAAGGGATGATAGCCGAAACCACCGGTTGCCCGGGCGGCAGGCCATGACGACGATCCGTCATGAGGCCACCGTGCCGCTGTCGGCCGCAGGTCGGAGGTTCGACCAGGCTTTGGCTGAGATGTTCCCGGACTATTCACGTTCCCGCCTCACGGCGTGGATCAAGGCCGGTGCCGTCACTCTGGATGGTGCCAAGGCGCCGCCGCGCCAGCTGTTGCGCGGCGGGGAAAAGGTGCAGCTCGAGGCCGAGCTGGAGACCGAAGTGGAGCTGGCGCCCGAAGCCATCGCGCTGGATATCGTCCATGAGGACGACTACCTGCTGGTGCTGAACAAGCCGGCGGGCCTGGTCGTGCATCCGGGCGCCGGCAACAGCGCGGGTACCGTGCTGAACGCCCTGCTGCACCACGATCCGGTGCTGGCCCAGCTGCCGCGCGGCGGCATCGTGCATCGCCTGGACAAGGACACCTCCGGCCTGATGGTGGTGGCCAAGACGTTGGCGGCCCACACCGGCCTGGTCGACATGCTGTCCCGCCACGACGTGGAGCGGCAATACGAGGCGGTGGTGCTGGGCACGTTGGTGGCGGGCGGTACGGTGGATGCCCCGATCGGTCGCCATATGGGCGATCGCCTGCGGCAGGCGGTGCGCGACGAGGAGGACGGCAAGCACGCCGTCACCCATTACCGGCTGCGCGAGCGTTTCCGGGCGCATAGCCTGATCCAGTGCAGCCTGGAGACCGGCCGCACCCATCAGATCCGTGTGCACCTGGCGCACATCAATCACCCGCTGGTGGGCGATCCGCTCTACGGCGGTGGCCTGAGACTGCCCAAGGGCGCCACGCCCGAGCTGATCGCCGCATTGCGCGGCTTCCGCCGCCAGGCGCTGCATGCCGAGCGGCTGGCGTTCGAGCATCCGGTGACCGGGGAGCCGATGTCCTTCGGCGCCGAACGGCCTGCGGACCAGCAGGCGCTGATCGACGCGCTGCGCGCCGATACCGCCCAGGCCGGCCCCGGCGAGTGGCAGTGAACGCATGACTGAGGGCCAGGCCTGGATCGTTCCCGATTGGCCGGCGCCGTCCCGCGTGCATGCCGCCGTCAGCACCCGTCTGGGGCCAGGGGTATCGACCGGCCTCTACGGCCGACTGAACCTGGGCGCACGTGCGGGCGACGCTCCTGAGGCTGTCCGGGCCAATCGTCTGGCGGTACAGCAAGCCCTGGGGCTGCCCAGGGCGCCGCACTGGCTGCAGCAGGTGCATGGCGTCGAGGTGTTCGACGCCGATGGCGGCAGGAGCGCCGGCGAGCCGGTGGCCGATGCCTCGGTCACCCGCCACGCCGGTGAGCCGCTGGCGGTCCTGACCGCCGATTGCCTGCCGGTGCTGTTCTGCACGATGGACGGCAGCGGTGTCGCCGCCGCCCACGCGGGTTGGCGCGGATTGGCCGGAGGCGTGCTGGAAGCCGCAGTGCGCTCGCTGGCCGCGGCCGGCCAGGTGATGGCCTGGCTGGGGCCCTGCATCGGCAAGGCCAGCTATGAGGTGGGCGAGGAAGTTCGCGACGCTTTCGTGTCCTCCGACACTGAAGCCGCCGGCTTTTTCGCGGCCACGCGCCCTGGCCATTGGCTGTGCGATCTGGCCGGGCTGGCGCGCCACCGTCTGCTCGCCGCAGGCGTCGGCAGCGTCCATGGGGGCGGATTCGATACCCGGACCGACGACCGGTTCTATTCCTATCGCCGCGACGGCGCCCAAAGCGGGCGGTTCGCCAGCCTGGTCTGGCTGACGTCCTAGACGGTGGGATGCGGCCTCCGGAGCAAAAGTTGACGCGAGGCTGACGAAAGGCGCAGATTGCGAGACGGCATCGCGAGGGCGGGTCGGGGACGGTGCCGGAAGCCACAGTCCATCGCCATCAGGGAGAGTCGCATGAAGCGCAGTCACGTCGTCATGCTCGTCGGTGCGTTGTCGGTCATGGGAGGCGCCGCGATGGCGTCCACGTCTCCGGGTTCGTTGAACCCGTTCCCCCAGCGCGTATTGCCTGTACTGGTGCAGGTCAATGCCGAAGGCAGGGTCACCTCGGCCTCGCCGGCGATGTCGCTCGAACCGCAGATGAGCCGGCTGCTCTCGCGGAACATCAGCGAGATGATCACCAAGCCGGCCGAATCCCATGGCCGACCGGTGGCGAGCCAGTTCATCCTGAACCTGCAGCTCGACGCCACGAAGCGGCCGGATGGCAACTACGACGCGCACTTCGTCTCCGTCTCCACGCAGCCGGTGCCGGCGGGCAACTGGCATTGGGTGGACATCGAAGGCCGCCTTTGGGCCTTGGCCGGGCCGGATGGCCACACGCCATTCCAGCGCGACCGTCATCTCGAACCGCCGATGCAGCGGGACAGCGGCTACCGGTACAGCCCGGCAACGAACCCGGCACCGTCGACGCCCAGTACCGCTACACCGGCCACCTTGCGCGCGACGCACAGCCCCTGAGCGCTCGAACGTTTGGGTTCATGCAAAAGCCCGCCGATCCGGCGGGCTTTTCATGGGGCGCAGCTAGTGCGCCAACCGCTGCAGGAACGCATTCCGCCACGCGGTGACGTCCTGCTTTTCCAGCACGTCCATCATCCGGCGCCAACGCGCACGGCGCTCAGGCAATGGCATGGCGAGTGCGATGCCCAGCGCTTCGGCCACTTCCTCCGTGTCGGCCGGATTCACCAGCAACGCATCATTGCCCAGCTCCTGCGCCGCGCCGGCGAAACGCGAGAGCACGAGTACGCCCGGATCCTGCGGATCCTGGCTGGCCACGTACTCCTTGGCGACCAGGTTCATGCCGTCGCGCAGCGGCGTGACCAGGCCCACGCGCGCCGTACGGTAATAGCCACTCAGCAGGTCGTGGGCGAAGGAGTTGTTGACGTAGCGGATCGGCACCCAGTCGGGCGCGGCGTACATGCCGTTGATATGGCCCGCGCTGCGTTCCAGGTCGCGGCGGATCTGCCGGTACTCCGGCA
>Ga0310811_10014079_pt1 | contig 10420 bp, 8 predicted proteins | sample YCmetagenome_FD_207642 | JGI IMG/M metagenome (GOLD analysis project Ga0310811, IMG submission 207642) | Soil microbial communities from experimental microcosm in Duke University, North Carolina, United States - YC | ecosystem: Engineered > Artificial ecosystem > Soil microcosm > Unclassified ... | reverse complement strand
GCAGACCTGGCCGCCGCAGGTCGCCATCACGATCTCCGGGCAGATCCACGACGTGCTGACCACGACCCGCACCGATGCGCTGACGGTGGGTGCCGCGCTCGCGGTCTATTTCGCCTCCAACGGCGTGGAAGCGCTGCGGGTGGCGCTCAACCGCGCCTATGCCGTGGTCGAGCCGCGGCGCTGGTACTGGCTGCGGCTGGAATCGATCGGCTATACGCTGGTCGCAGCCGTCACGTCGCTCGCGATGGCATTCCTGATCGTGCTCGGGCCGCTGATCATCGAGGCGGTGCGGCGCTATCTGCCGCTCGCGGTCGATGCCAATGAGCGCTTTCTCCATGTCTCGCGCTACGGCATCACCATCGGCGCGCTGATCATTGGCCTCTTCATCCTGCATGCGTGGCTACCGGCGGGACGCCGCGGCTTCCTGCAGATCCTGCCCGGCATCGTCTTCACCATGGTGGCCTCGCTGATATCAGGCATCGCGTTCGGCCAATATCTCGCGCGCTTCGCCGACCGCTACGTCACGATGTATGCGGGGCTCGCCTCGGTCATCATCGCACTGGTGTTTCTGTATTTCATCGCCGCGATCTTCGTGTTCGGCGGCGAGCTCAACGCCGCGATCATCAAGTCGCGGCTGCCGCGCGGCGTGTCGCTCCAAGCAGCGCAATCGCTAGCGCCCGAGGAGAGACGGGCTTGAGCAGGAAGGCGTCGGCGCCGGCCGCGCGTGCGGGTGTCTCGTCGTCGTCGCGGCCGGACACGCCGATGATGGCGATGCTGGCGAGCGGCGATGAAAGGGCACGAATCCGCCGGATCGCCTCCACGCCGTCGATGCCCGGCAGCACCATGTCCATCAGCACGGCGTCGAAACCGCCCTGCTCGATCCGCTCGATCGCGGCCTCGCCGCGGCCGATGAACTCGGCCTGATGGCCGAGCTCGGTCAGGATGGTGTTGAGCACGACCCGGCCGAACGGATTGTCCTCGACGCCGAGGATGCGCAGCGGCGCCGATATCGCCGCGAAGCCGTCGCCGCTATCAGCATCCGATGCCGGCCCGGTGTTCGCCGTCTCCAGTGTCACCGTCAGCGCAAAGGTGGTACCGCCGCCACGGTGCGAAGTGACCACGATGTCGCCGCCCATGGTGCGCGCGAGCTGCTTGACCGAGGATAGGCCCAGCCCCGCGCCGCCGAAACGCGAGGCGATCGAGACATTGGCCTGCGAGAAAGGACGGAACAGCCGCTTGATCTCCTGCAGGCTGAGGCCGATGCCGCTGTCTGAAACGGCAAAGGTGACGCCGGCCTTGCCGTTGGCCGTTTTCGCTTTCGTCGCCCGCACCGGCGCCGCGGACAGCGCGACGAGGCCTGCTTCGGTGAACTTCACGGCGTTGTCGATCAGATTCTCGAGCGCAGCGCGCAGCCGCACGGGATCGCCGACCACGAGCGAGGGCAGCGCTGTCGAAATATCGATCTCGGCTTGCAGGCCCTTGGCCGCGGCGCGGCCCGCCAGCGAATCGCCGGCGCTGCGCGCCAGCGCACGCAGGTCGAACAGGTCTTCGCGCAACGCACTCGGCGCCTGACGATCCTTGGCGGCATCGACGAACAGGGTCGCCAGACTCGCCAGATGCTCGGCGCCCGCCTTGATCGTATCGACCCAGCGTCGCTCGCGCTCGCCGAGCTCCGAGGTCGCGAGCAAGTCGCTGATCGCAAGAATGCCCGTGAGCGGCGTGCGCACTTCATGCGCGAACACGGCCAGCGCAGCCTCTACAACGCCGGCTGCAGGGGCGCGCTTATGCACCTTGGTCACATTAGCGACGGGCTTTCGTTTCCTTACCGGCCGCTTTTTCGGCGCGCGTCTCCGACGCTGATCGCGCGATCTTGCCGCCATGATACTCTCGACCCCCTGCCATCTGCAGCATGGCATGGCAGGACCATCGGTGTCACGGACACCTTTGGTGATTGCCCACGGGGATTTTACGGAAGACCGATACGGGCGCGAATATCGGCCGGATCAGCGCCCGCGGCGCGCAATTCACGCAGGCCCGTGGCGCCCGTGGATTTGGACAGCTTATGCCCGGCGGCATCGCGAATCAGATGGTGATGGCGGTAGGCCGGTGCGGGCAGATCGAGCAGTTGCTGCAGCAGCCGGTGCATGCTGGTGGCATGAAACAGATCCTGCCCCCGCACCACCTCGGTGACGCCTTGCAGGGCATCGTCGATCACGACGGAGAGATGATAACTGGTCGGCGTCTCCTTGCGCGCCAGAATGACGTCGCCCCAGGCCTCTGGCCGCGCCGTGATGGCGCCGGTTTCGCCGTCGGGCCCCGCGCCGAGTTCCGACCAGGACAGCGTGCCGGTCCGCGCGATCGCGGCTGCCATGTCGAGCCGCAGCGCATAGGGCGCGCCGGATTCGATTCTCCGCGCCCGCTCCTCCGGTGCGAGCTGCTTGCCACGACCGGGATAAAGTGGCGCGCCGTCGGGATCGCGCGGCCAGACGCCCCGCGCTTCCCGCTCGGCGACGAGGCGCGCGATCTCGGCGCGGCTCTCAAAGCTCGGATAGACCAGCCCAAGCCTGGCGAGCCGATCCAGCGCTCCGCGATATTCGCCCAGATGCTCGGACTGGCGCCGGACCGGCGTCTCCCACGCGATGGCGAGCCAGGCAAGGTCCTCATAGATCGCGGCTTCGAACTCCATCTTGCACCTGATCGGATCGATGTCCTCGATCCGCAGCAGGAACCGCCCGCCACCCGCGCGCGCCAGATCGAAATTGAGCAGCGCCGAATAGGCATGCCCGAGATGAAGGGTGCCGTTCGGGCTCGGCGCAAAACGGAAGACGGATGGCATTGATCTCTTTCGATTGGCATGGTGGTTTTATGTCGCAATGACCATCCACCTCAACACCCAGGACGACCTCGAAGAAGCCATCGCCGTGCTGGTCAAGCGGGACGCGCGGCTCAAGCCGGTGCTGGAGCGTGCGGGCATGCCGAGCTTGCGGCGGCGCGAGCCGGGTTTTGTCGGGCTCGCCCACATCGTCTGCGGCCAGCAGCTGTCGACCGCGAGCGCATCGGCGATCTGGGACCGTCTCACCAAGGCATTCGATCCGTTCGACCACCAAGCGGTGCGCCGCGCCCGCACCGACCGACTCGGGCGGCTGGGGCTCTCGGCCGCCAAGATCAAGACGCTGAAAAATCTCGCGCGCCAGCTCGCCACCGGACACATCAACCTCGATGTGCTGGCGGAAGAAGACGCCGACGCGGCCCATCACACGCTGACCGCGATTCACGGCATCGGCCCGTGGACGGCGGACGTCTATCTGCTGTTCTGTCTCGGCCATGGCGATGCCTGGCCCGCCGGCGACCTTGCCGTGCAGGAGGCGGTCAAGATCGGGCTGGACCTGAAGACCCGGCCGACGCCCAAGGAGATGGCGCCGATCGCCGAGCCGTGGCGGCCGCTGCGCGGCGCGGCCGCGCATCTGTGGTGGAGTTTCTACCGCTCGATCAAGAAGCGCGAGGGCGTGATCAGCGCCGCCAAATAGCGACGACGCTCACGGGACATATTCCGCCCGATCAGGGCCACATGCTCTCACTGGCCGGATAGGCCGCTTTCTGTGCGCATTGGATCGGTATAGCGTGACGGCTCGGAGCGGCCGCGACAGACGGCCGGCCAGAGGCGAGGTTGCGCATGCTCGATAAAACCGAAGATATCGCGGTTTCCGCCGAAAGCTGGCTGGTGCAATTCGAAGCGGCGCTTTCCGATGGTGACGAAGCCGCACTGAAGAGCTTGTTCCTGCCCGAAAGCTATTGGCGCGACGTTTTGGCGCTGAGCTGGAACCTGCAGACGCTCAACGGCGCCGACGCGATCCTGCGCGACTTGCCTGCGCTTGCCCGCCGCGCCACGCCGAAGAACTTTCAGATCGATCCAGATCGCGCCGCCCCGCGCCGGGTCACGCGTGCCGGCACACCTTGCGTCGAGGCGATCTTCAAATTCGAGACCGCGGTCGGCCGCGGCCATGGCATTTTGCGGCTCGTTCCTGACATCGCCGATGGCAATCGGCCGAAGGCCTGGACCCTGCTCACGGCGCTGGAGGAGTTGAAGGGCCTCGAGGAAGAGCAAGGCACCACTCGGCCGCGTGGACAGGCCTATTCGCGTGATTTCCGCGGACCTAACTGGCTCGACCTGCGAAAGGCGTCTGCGGCGTATGCCGACCGCGATCCGACCGTGCTGGTGGTTGGCGGCGGACAGGCGGGGCTTGCGATCGCAGCACGCCTGAAGCAGCTCAAGATCGACACGCTGATCGTCGATCGCGAGGCGCGCGTCGGCGACAATTGGCGCAAGCGCTATCACGCGCTGACCCTGCACAACCAGGTGCAGGTCAATCATTTGCCCTACATGCCGTTCCCGCCGAACTGGCCGGTCTATATCCCCAAGGACAAGCTCGCCAACTGGTTCGAAGCCTATGTCGACGCCATGGAGCTGAACTTCTGGACCGGCACGGAGTTCGTGAGCGGCGCCTATGACGAAACGCAGGACCATTGGAACGTCGAGCTGCGCCGTGACGGCACAACGCGCCAGATGCGGCCGCGCCATATCGTGATGGCGACCGGCGTCAGCGGCATCCCGAATGTGCCCGACATTCCGTCCTTGAAGAATTTTGGCGGACAAGTGATGCATTCCAGCCGTTATGAGGACGGCGAAAATTGGAGCGGCAAGCGTGCGCTTGTGATCGGCACCGGCAATAGCGGCCACGACATCGCGCAGGATCTTCACTCCAGCGGCGCCAACGTCACGCTGATGCAGCGCTCGCCGACCCTGATCACCAATATCGAGCCGTCGGCGCAGCTCGCCTACGCGACCTATAATGAAGGCACGCTCGAAGACAACGATTTGATCGCGACCTCGATGCCCTTGAGGCTGGCGCGGCGCAGCCACCAGATGATCACCGAGCAATCGAAGAAGCTCGACGGGCGGCTGCTCGACGCTCTCGCGAAGATCGGCTTCAAGCTCGATTACGGCGAGGACAACACCGGCTGGCAGTTCAAATATCTTTCGCGCGGCGGCGGCTATTATTTCAATGTCGGCTGCTCGGACCTCGTCGCCAGCGGCGCGATCAAGCTGGCGCAATTCGCCGGTATCGACACGTTCACCGCCGAAGGCGCGCGGCTGAAGAACGGCGAGACGCTGGCAGCCGACCTCATCGTGCTCGCGACCGGCTACCGGCCGCAGGAGGAACTGGTGCGAAAGCTGTTCGGCGAACCGATTGCGAAGCGCGTCGGCCCGATCTGGGGCTTTGGCGACGGCCAGGAGCTCCGCAACATGTACATGCGCACGCCGCAAGCAGGGCTTTACTTCATCGCCGGCAGCCTCGCGCAATGCCGCATCAACTCGCGTTATCTGGCGCTGCAAATCAAGGCGCTGGAGGAGGGGTTGATCAGGTAGCAACACTCGTCATTGCGAGGGGCGACTTGTCCGCCGTAGCGCGAAGAGCGAAGGCGGAAGCGACGACGCAATCCACGGTGCCGCAAGCGGCCAGATGGATTGCTTCGTGGAGCCTGTCATCGGGCCGCGCGTTCGCGCGGACCCGTTGGCTCGCAATGACGACGAAGAAACAGGGGAGAACGCAACAATGAAAAACATCCTCGGCTCGGGCGAGCATCGCTACCGCGTGGTGGAGAATTGGGCCAAGCTGCCGGACGGCTGGCAGCTCACCGACGTCGCTTCCGTCGCGGTCGACAGCAAGGACCGCATCTATGTCTTCAATCGCGGCGAGCACCCGATGGTCGTGCTCGATCGCGACGGCAATTTCCTGCGCAGTTTTGGCGAGGGCCTCTTCACCCGCGCGCACGGGCTGCATATCGACGCCGACGACAATCTCTATTGCACTGACGACGGCGACCACACCGTGCGCAAATGCACGACCGAAGGGAAAGTGCTGCTCACCATCGGCATACCGAGCAAGCCGGCCTCCTTCATGAGCGGCGAACCGTTCCATCGCTGCACCCACACCGCGCTGTCGCCGAAGGGCGAGATCTACGTCTCCGACGGCTATGGCAACGCTCGCGTGCACAAATACACGCCCGACGGCAAGCTGATCAAAAGCTGGGGCGAGCCCGGCACCGATCCCGGCCAGTTCAACATCGTGCACAACATCGCAACCGACGCCGACGGCTGGGTCTACGTCGCGGACCGCGAGAACCATCGCGTGCAGGTGTTCGACGGCGAGGGCAAATACGAGACGCAGTGGAACAATCTGCACCGGCCCTGCGCGCTTTGTTGCTGCGGCGGCAAGAATCCGACCTTCATCATCGGCGAGCTCGGACCGGGCATGCCGGTCAACCGCAAGGTGCCCAATCTCGGCCCGCGGCTGTCGGTGGTCGACGCCAAGGGCAAGCGCATCGCGCGGCTCGGCGGCGAGAACGGCCCGGGCGTCGAGGCCGGAAAATTCCTCGCCCCGCACGGCATCGCGCTCGACTCCAGGGGCGACATCTATGTCGGCGAGGTCGGCGTCACCGACTGGAAGACGAGCTTTCCGGACACGCCGATGCCCGACGCCGTGCGCGCGACGCGGTGCTTGCAGAAATTGGAGAAGCTTTAGTTAGCGCCTGTCCCCGTCATTGCGAGGAGCGAAGCGACGAAGCAATCCATCCTTCTCCGAGTCGGGGCATGGATTGCTTCGCGGAGCCTGTCATCGGGCGCGCGTTCGCGCGACCCGTTGGCTCGCAATGACGACGTGGATGCAGCCCGGGCCTCACTCCACCTTGATATTCGCGGCCTTGATGATCGGCCACCAGCGCTCGGCTTCCGCCTTCTGGTACGCGCGCAGCGCTTCCGGCGATTGCTGGTCGATCGGTGTCATCTGGATGCCGAGGTCGGCGAAGCGTTGGCGCACCTGCGGATCGGACAGCACCTGGGTCATGGTCGCGTTCAGCTTGGCGATGATGTCCTTTGGCGTGCCCTTCGGCACCCAGAGCCCGTACCAGAGCGAAGCGAAGAAGCCGGGCACGCCTGCTTCATCGACGGTCGGAATATTCGGCGCCGACGGCAGCCGCGTATGGCCGGTGATCGCGAACGGCTTGAGGTTGCCGGTCCCGAGCTGCGATCGGAAATTCGACGACGGCTCCATCATGAAATCGATCTGCCCCCCGAGCAGGTCCTGCAACGCCGGGCCATTGCCGCGATAGGGCACGAATTCGAATTTGGTGCCGGTCGCCTTCTGGAACGAGATGCCGGCAAGATGGCCGGTGGCGCCGACGCCGGCGATGCCGACCGACGCCTTGCCGGGATTGGCCTTGAGCCAGGCGACCAGGCCCTTGAGATCATCGGCCGGAACGTCCTTCTTGCCGATCAGCATCAAGGGCTCGTTGCCGATCAGGATGACCGGCTCGAGGTCCTTCAAAAGATCGAACGGCAGATGGTAGAGGCCGCCGGTCAGCATGTGCGTGGTGGAGGTGCCGATCGAGAGCGTATAGCCGTCCGCAGGCGAGCGGACCGCACGGGTGACGCCGATCGAGCCTGCCGCGCCGCCGACATTCTCGATCACAATTGGCTGACCGAGCACCCGCCGCATCTTCTCGCCAAGGAACCGCGCCAGCGTGTCGGTGGCCCCTCCGGCCGGGAACGGCACGATCATGGCGACGGGTCGGGCCGGATAATCGGCCGCAAACGCCATGCCGCCGCATCCTAGCCAGACGGCAGCCGCAATTGCCGCCGCAAAACACCGCCGCATGGTCCCCTCCCCATTGATTCGTTGCCCTCAGGCACGATCCAGAACGCGCGTCGCGCGCGGGCAGTGCTTGCGGGATAAGCTGTTCTAAGCTCTTCACAATCCCGTCACGCTGCATGTAGTATGTCAATATATGCTGCTTCGCAGCCAATATGGGAGTCAGGAGCGTTATTTGAACGCACATGTCTCGCAAGGCGGTTGGCCGGTGCTGGTGCTGAATGCGGACTTCCGGCCGCTGAGTTATTACCCGTTGTCCCTTTGGTCGTGGCAAGACGCGATCAAGGCGGTGTTCCTCGACCGCGTCAATATCGTGGAGCATTACGAGAAAGCGGTACGAAGTCCGACGTTCGAGATCCAGCTTCCCAGCGTCGTTTCGCTCAAATCCTTCGTCAAGCCGACCACCCATCCCGCCTTCACCCGTTTCAACGTTTTCCTCCGCGATCGCTTCGTCTGCCAATATTGCTCGGCCAACGACGATCTCACCTTCGATCACATCATCCCGCGCTCGAAAGGCGGCCAGACCACCTGGGAAAACGTGGTCGCGGCCTGCTCGCCCTGTAACTTACGCAAGGGCAACATGACACCGCAGCAGGCGAAGATGTTTCCGAGGCAGGCGCCCTTCGCACCCACCGTGCACCAGCTCCACCGCAACGGCCGGCTGTTTCCGCCGAACTACTTGCATGATAGCTGGCTGGATTATCTCTATTGGGATACCGAGCTCGATCCGTAGCGCCGGAACGCTGGGGCTGGAAGGCTGGGCCGCAGAGCTGGCCTGTTCGGGCTAAAAATCATCCTGACAAAAGAAATATTCGCACGATAAATGTGCCCGGCCGGGAGGAGACCGGCAGCAATGGATGTCGGGACGTGGCTCGCCAGTGATGCGCGCCCCGCAGGAAATTGCTAACTTGCGACGCGACCGCCGCTTCGGCCGCAGCTGATTCCTGTGGTCGCAAGCGTTTCTATCTCGGCGCCGATGGCGCGCCGACCCGCACAGGAGAGCCAGGGATGCCCTCTTTGACCGAGTGGAAAGTACCGCCCGCCGTCCAGCCTCGCGCCGGCGACTACAGTTTCGATCTCGATCACGCGCTTTCGTCGGTGGTCGGACTGCATTCGATCATCCCGTCGGATGCCTTCACCGCGGAGACGCTGGGCACCGAACGCGCCGGCAATGGCGTCGTGATCGACAACGGGCTGGTATTGACCATCGGCTACCTCATCACCGAGGCCGAGGCGGTCTGGCTGCATCTCGGCGACGGCCGCGTGATGGAAGGACACGCGCTCGGCTTCGATGCCGTGACCGGCTTTGGCCTGGTGCAGGCGCTGGGCCACCTCGATGTCGAACCGCTGCCGATCGGCTCCTCCTCGGCGACCAAGATCGGCGACCGTGTCGTGGTCGGCGGCGCCGGCGGCCGCACGCGCTCGGTCGCGAGCCAGATCGCCGCGAAGCAGGAATTCGCCGGCTACTGGGAATATCTGCTGGATGAAGCGATCTTCACCTATCCCGCGCATCCGAACTGGGGCGGCACCGGCCTGATCTCGGACAGCGGCGAATTGATCGGGATCGGCTCGTTGCAGCTCGAGCGCGAGCGCGCCGGCAAGGCCGAGCATGTCAACATGATCGTCCCGATTGACCTGCTCACGCCCGTGCTCGACGATCTGCGCCGTTTCGGCAGAGTGAACCGACCGTCGCGGCCTTGGCTCGGCATGTATTCGACCGAGATCGACAACCGCGTCGTGGTGATCGGCATTTCCGGCAATGGCCCGGCGGCGCGCGCCGAGCTCAAGGCCGGCGACGTGATTCTCGCCGTCAAGGGCGAGAAGGTCACGAGCCAGGCGGGCTTCTACCGGAAACTCTGGGCGCTCGGCTCAGCCGGCGTCGACGTGCCGCTGACCGTACATCATGAAGGTGTCACCTTCGATGTCACGCTGGCCTCGACCGACCGCGTCAGGCTGCTCAAGGGCCCGCGCCTGCACTGAAGCTGGCGGCGACGAATTAGCGAAAGAGTGAAACGATGAGCGAGGCCGTGGTGGACGACATCGTGGCCGTGCTGCCACCTCTGTTGCAATCGCTCGAAGCGCTCGCCTACGTCGCCCGCCATTTGCATCCTCCGGTGTTCGGCCGTGTCATGCACGAGATCGGTACGCCGGAAGAACCATTGCAGGCGGCGCGGGCGCAACTCGGCGAATGGCCGGAAAATTTCGCGGAAGTGCGTCGCTTACTCGACGCCGCGAGCGAGGCGACGCTGACCGCTTTCGCCGGCCTCCGCGAGGTGCAGAACGGCAATGGCGACTTTGTCGCCGTGATACGCGCGCTTCGCTATATGCCGCGCGCACAGGAGGCGCTCTATCCGCTTGCCGCCAAATTTCCGCCGGTGAGCGACTTCTTCCTCGATCCCGCCCTGCGCGACGATGAGGACCTCAAGGCCAGGCTGGCGCAGCCTGAGACGGCCATGACCGGAGTCATCCACGGCGACCACAAGCCCGGCAGCCGCGGCAGCTTCTCGCTCTATGTTCCTGAATATTACACGCCGGATCGCACCTGGCCGCTGGTGGTGGCGCTGCATGGCGGCAGCGGCAACGGCCGCAATTTTCTGTGGAGCTGGCTGCGCGACGCACGAAGCTTTGGCGCCATCCTGATCGCGCCAACGGCGACGGGACCGACCTGGGCCTTGATGGGCGAGGATGGCGACACGCCGAATCTGGACCGT
>Ga0310811_10014078_pt1 | contig 10421 bp, 6 predicted proteins | sample YCmetagenome_FD_207642 | JGI IMG/M metagenome (GOLD analysis project Ga0310811, IMG submission 207642) | Soil microbial communities from experimental microcosm in Duke University, North Carolina, United States - YC | ecosystem: Engineered > Artificial ecosystem > Soil microcosm > Unclassified ... | reverse complement strand
TCGGTGGAGCTACGCTGCGATGCCAACAAGCCGGCCTTCGCCACCCTCGACATGCCCAAGACACCGGGCCCGGTCATGGGCGCCGCGCTGACCGTGGAGCCGGCGGTGAACCACTCTCCCGAGCCGCATGGCCTCGAGCTGGCGCACGTACAATTCTGACGGGCGAAACCGACGGGATCAGTGCCGTGAGGTCGAGTCCGAAGCCGGCGCGGGGATCGAGTCGTCCTCTATCGTGGTGTCGGCCGAGTCGGCTTTCCACGCCGGGACGAAGTCGCTTTCTTCTTCGCCGCCGAGATGCGGAAGGACCGTTTCGGGAAGCGTGTCGCTCGGAATGACGACCCCGTGGGCCCCCAGCTCCCGGAACAGTTTCCACTCCACCTTGCGCGCTGCCCAGGGTCGAGAGCCGTTGTAGAGCAGGGCCACCAGCAGTACGCCGTCATCCCGCCCGAGATATCCGACCACGTTCGCAACCTGCGCCAGCGTTCCTGTCTTGGCTCGGACCACGCCTTCGCTCGGCAGGCCGGAGGCAAGCCGGTAGAGTGTGCCCGTGCCGTTGGCCGGGAGCAATTGAGGGAAGTTGCGCCCCTCCGGAGTCGCCGGAAACTTGGCCAGATAGGAGATGAACGTCCGCGCGGTAACCCGGTCGTCGTAGGACAAGCCGCTTCCGTCCACCAGTTGGAGGCCGGCGCCCGCTCCAGTCACCTGCTCAACGTGTTGCATGAGCCGTGAAGCCGGCGTCTCGCGACCCCCCGCCCACTGAAGCAGCAGTTCCGCTCCGAAGTTGAGGCTCCGCCGATTGATCTCGCTCGCGAGCGAGTCGAGCGGTGGGGAAGACACTTCCGCCAGAACGCGGGGTGCGGCCGTTGGCGGCGCTCCGACGAATGACGAGGGGTTCCAGGTGATCCCGGCCTTTTGGAGGGCCCGATTCCAGGCCGCCCTCAGCACGACCTTGGGATCCGGAGCCACTGCCGCGAGCCGGCGAGGCTTGGCCCGCACGCCGATGGTCCCCGTCACGACCCAACCGCCGTCGGCGCGGGCGCGGAGCGCCAGGCGCGAGCGTCTTCCGGACCGGGTCGTCGCACTGATCGATACCATCGACCCGATACCGTCAGGTGATTCCGCCACCATGCGTGGTCGCGCCCCTGGACGGGACCCGGGCTGCACCACCACCCAGACCAGGTTCTCGTTGATGGTGATCGGGCCGATCAGGGGGGCGAAGAGGCGGCCGAAATGATGCCGCGACCATGCGCTCGGGTAGACCGCGTCAGCGGCGCCGTCCGTCGTCTGGACATTGAGCGGCCCAACCAGCTTTCGGACCCCGGCATTGGCGAGCTGGAGGGCGAGATCATATAGAGTGGGACCGGCTCCGGGGCCTCGCTCGAAGGACGGGTCGCCGTTCAGCTCGAGCCCCCAGCTTCCGATCCACTCGCCCGTGGCCGGGTCCACTATGCCCGAGCCCACTACACGGGTAGGCCGCCGGGCGCTGCTGCCCAGTACCGACCGCGCGAAACCGGTCGTGAACACCTTGACGGTGGAGGCCGGGATCAGCGGATCGTCGGGGTTGATGCTCCAGAGAACCCGGCCGTCTTGATCCGCTACGGCGATGCCCCAGTGGCCCGGCGCTGCCCTGGAGGCGGAGCGATACCAGGTTCCCATCTTCTGGTCGAGCCAATCCTGGCCGGGTGCCTGGGCCCATGCGGGTACACTGTGGCCCAGCACCAACAGGAGCCCGAGTTGCCCCAGGCTCCACGTTGCACGCGTATGATCAAGTCCTGCTAGGCGATAGCGTCTCCGCACCCTCACCTCAGCATCATTTTGGCAATGGTCTGCAGCTGCATGTTGCTAGTCCCCTCATAGATCGTGCCGATCTTCGCGTCGCGGTAATACTTTTCGGCCGGGTACTCCTTGGAGTACCCGTAGCCCCCGAACAGCTCCAGGCACCGGGATGTCGTCCGGTCAGCCACCTGCGAGCTGAAAAGCTTGGCCATAGCCGCCTCGCGTGCGAAGGGGCGGCCGCTGTCCTTGAGGCGCGCCGCGTTGTATACGGTAAGCCGCGCCGCCTCGAGCTCCGTGGCCATCTGGGCCAGCTGAAACTGCACGCCCTGAAACTCGGCGACGGACTTCCCGAACTGCTTTCGCTCCTTCACGTACGTAGTGGCTGCTTCGAGCGCCCCAGTCGCGACGCCGATCATCTGGGCGCCGATCCCGATTCTCCCCTCGTTGAGGGTCTCGATCGCGATCTTGTAGCCCTGGCCCACGGGTCCCAGCACGTTTGTCTCCGGGACCTGGCAATCCTCGAGAATGAGCTCCACCGTGCTCGAGGCGCGGATACCGAGCTTGTTCTCTTTCTTGCCGATGGAGAATCCGGGGAAGTCCCGCTCGACCAGGAACCCAGTGATGCCCTTGTAGCCCTTGGCGAAATCGGTGTTCGCGAATACCACGAAAAACCTTGCCTCGGCGCCGTTGGTGATCCAGAATTTCCGGCCAGTGAGAGCCCAGCCACCCGGGGCCGGCGTGGCCCTGGTTTCGAGCGCGAAGGCGTCGCTGCCGCTGGCGGGCTCGGACAGGGCAAACGCGCCGAGCAGATCGGTGCTGAGACGCGGGAAGTAGCGGGCCTTCTGCTCCTCACTGCCCCACCGATCGAGCGCGTTGCAGACCAGCGTGCTGTGCACGTCCACGTAGATCGCAGCCGAGGCGTCCACCCGTGCCAACTCTTCGATCGCGAGCGTTGCCATGAAAATCGTACCGCCGGCGCCTCCAAACCGCTCCGGGATGTTGACCCCCATGAGCCCCAGCTCGAAGAGCTTTGGGATGAGCTCCGGTCGGAACTGTGCAGCCTCGTCCATTGCGCTTACATGCGGCCCGATCTCGGTCTCCGCGAACTCGCGGACGGTGCTTCGGAACAGCTCCTCTTCCTCCGTCAGGACTGTCAGCGGGGGAGGGGCGGTCATGGTTTCGGTCATGGTCGGCTCGCGGCTCAGGTCGCTGGTGCGGGAAGATATCGGGCCTGCGAAGGCGGTTCAATGCGGTTTTGACAGCGCCGCCCATCGGCGATAATCTCCGGCTCGACATGACCATCCGTCGCAGTTTCGGCCTGGCGCTCGCCGCGTGCTCCGCGACAGCGGCTGTCGCCGTCGCCCAGGCACCCTCTTTGTCCCCAGCGACCCGGGCCTTCGTTTCCATGGACGCACCGAAGCTGGCGCTGGTGCATGCTCGGGTGATCGATGGCACCGGAGCGGCCCCGCGGGAGAATCAGGTCCTCCTGGTGGAGCGCGGTCTGATCAGCGCGGTGGGCGACTCCGCTCAGGTCGCTGTGCCCGCCGGCGCGCGAGTGGTGGACCTGGCCGGGCGAACGGTCCTGCCCGGTTTCGTGATGGTGCACGAGCACATGTTCTATCCGGGTGCACTCTGGGACACCGGGTATCTCGCCAACGAGCAGGGATTCAGTTTCCCGCGGCTGTATCTCGCTGGAGGCGCGACCACCGTACGCACCGGCGGGAGCCTCGAGCCCTACACCGATCTCGAGCTCAGGGCGGCAATCGATTCAGGCCGCATTCCCGGTCCCAAGATGGACGTGACCGGTCCCTATCTACAGGGCCCCGGTTTCCCGCTGTTTTACCAGATGCACGTTCTCGCGGGGCCGGATGACGCCAAACGCACGGTCGAGTATTGGGCCGGCCTGGGCGCGACCTCGTTCAAGGCATACACCAACATCACTCGCGACGAATTGGGCGCCGCCATCCGCGCCGCCCACGCCAAGGGTATCAAGGTGACCGGGCACCTCTGCTCCGTCACCTTCCACGAGGCGGGCGCGCTCGGCATCGATGATCTGGAACATGGGCTCCTGGTCGCGAGCGACTTCGTCGCCGGGAAGAAGCCCGATCAGTGCCCCGACGACGACGCGGTGGAGTCGTCGCTGATGGCGCTCGACATGGCCGGTGCGCCATTGCAGGGGCTGATCCGCGATCTCGTCGCTCACAAAGTTGCCGTCACCTCGACCCTCACGGTCTTCGAAACCTTCGGGCCTCACCGTCCACCGCTGCCAGACCGGGTGCTCGACGTCATGACCGCGGACGCGAGAGTCGCCTATCTGCGGAGACGGGCCCGCATCGCGGATCGGGGAGACACGACGTGGACCGTGCTCCTCAGGAAAGAGATGGCGTTCGAGCGGGCCTTTGCCGCTGCGGGCGGGCTCCTGCTGGCCGGTACCGACCCGACCGGGTACGGCGGCGTGGTGGCCGGATTCTCCAATCAGCGTGAGGTCGAGCTGCTGGTGGAAGCCGGGTTTTCGCCGCTCGAAGCGATCCGGATCGCAACCCTGAACGGCGCCCAGTACCTCGGCCGGGACAAGAAGGTCGGATCGCTGGCGCCGGGGAAACAGGCGGATCTGATCGTGGTCCGCGGCGACCCGTCGCACGACGTCAAGGACATCGAGAACGTCGAGACGGTATTCAAGGACGGCGTTGGCTACGATCCGGAGAAGTTGATCGCGTCGGCTCGAGGAATGGTGGGCCTCAACTGAACCGGATCAGCGCGAAGCGCGAGCGGATCGCAGCTCCTTGGTGAGCCGCACTACCCTCGACCATTCACCCGGCGGCAGCTTGCTCCCCCAGGTCATCGCCACCCACGGATTCGCCGTGTAGTACGGGCCGCGGGGATTCGAAATCCCCGTGATGGGCAGGCAGTACCAACACTTCTTGAGGATGAGAATCGCGCGCTCGCCCAGGGTGAGGACCGGGGCCAGTCCCCAGTGCATGTTGGGCGACTCGGTCTCGGGATATTGCACCACGATCTCGTTGGCCTCGAGGCTTGGAAACGGTGGGCCGGGATTGAGCCAGGCCGGAAGCATTCCCAGATCCACCTTTTGGGCACGGCGCAAGTTGCCCTTCACGACCGAGTCCACAACGACTTTGACGCTGTACCAGGTTTCGCGCGCTCCCATCTGAAACTTGGGAGTGAAGAAGCCGGCTTCCGACACCCGGTCCACGGGCGTGCCGAGGACGACCAGATCGCCGTGCCGGATCACATCGATGAGCTGCTCATCGGGGACCTCGCCCACGGCGGGGGTGTCGGTTCGGTAGGGTGTAGCGGGCGCTCCGATCTTTGCGACCGTGCTGCAGGCGGCCAACATCAAGGAGAAGACGGCTACCCGTTGCGGAGTCATGGGTCCAGCTCCGGGCGATTCCTGAAGCTGCTGACTCCCTCAACCTACCGGCGTGGACCGCTGCGCGCTGGGGCACAACCGGCCGTTACGGGACGGAACCTCGGCGCCCTGTTACGTTTCCCCGCCACGATGACCTCCAGCACGCCCTCCGGCCCCGTCACCTCGGTTCTCCGGCGCCTGCGCGAAGACCGCCCGCTCGTTGCGGTGGAGCTTCGGCCGCCTCAGAGCGGGATGTCGTACGCCGACAGCGTAGACGCCTGGATCGACATGTACCACTCGATTCGCCGTCTCGCCCGCCAGGACACGCTGATCTTCCTGACCGATAACGCCGTGGGGCGCTCGGAGGAGGAGAACCTCGCTCATCTCACCGCCAACCTCGCCGGGGAGCTTCCCGCCGAGCGACTGGTGCCATTCATCACCTGCAAGCACTCGCTCGAGTACATCCAGCTCTACGCCGCTCGCGCGGCCTCGCACGGATTCGAGGCGTTGACGGTGGTCGGCGGCGATCAGTCGGGCGGAACGCCCCGCGTGGTGCCGCACGCCTACGAGCTACGGCATCTGATGCGTCGGTGGGCTCCCCACCTGACCCTCGGCGGGTGGGTCAATCCTCATCGGGAGCCCGAGCGTCAGGTGGACTTTCTGCTGGACCAGGGCTTCGACGCCGACTACTACGTCACCCAGATCGTCTCCCATCACAACATCGATCCGGTCAGGGACTTTCTGGCCGAAGGGCGACGGCGGGGGCTGCCGTATCCGGGCGTATTTGGGGTCTTCCTTTACCGGAGTGCGAACCCGCGGACGCTGACCCAGTTGGGGGACTTCTTTCCGGTGCCGGCTGAGGGAGTGACGCGGGACTTCGAGGCGGGGCTGTCGCCGGAGGAGATTTGCGCCCGAACCATCTGCGCCCTGCGCCAAATCGGCGTGGACAAGGTCTACGTGAGCAATCTCGGCTTCGACCGACCCGACACACGTTACAAACGGATCCTGGAGCTGATCAGTTGAGCGGATCTGCCGGCGAGAGTACTTCGAGCACCTCGAGAGCCTGATCGACCCGGCCGAAAGGCGCGCTGACCTGGACGCCTTGCACCATGCCACGCACAGCCTCGAACATTTCCTGCGCAATCCGCACGCCTTCTGCTTGAGCAGCGTCGGTCCCTCGTGCCTGCGCCTGGCGCATCCGGTCTATCACTGAACTCGGCACGTGCAGCCCCGGTACCTCGTTGCCCAGAAACTCCGCGTTCCTGAGCGAGGTGAGCGGCCAGAGCGAGGCGATCACCGGCACGCGCCGGCCGGCCTTGTCGATGACCCGTGCGAGCGCTTCTGGATCGAATACCGGCTGAGTCAACGCGAACTCCGCTCCCGCCTCGACCTTCCAGGTAAAGCGCTCCAGCTCCCGATCCAGCTCGACGGCCCCTTGGTTGAGCGCCACGCCGATCACGAAGCGCGTCGGGTCGCCGATGGCGTTGCCGCCCGGATCGAGTCCCCGGTTGAGCTGCCGGACGATGTTGGTGAGTCCGATGCTGTCGATGTCGAAGACCGCGGTGGCATCCGGGTACGGCCCTGCCACCGGTGGATCGCCGGTGACGATGAGGATGTTGCGCAACCCGCCCGCGGCGGCGCCGAGCAGATCGCTCAGCATGCCGAGCATGTTCCGGTCGCGACAGGTGTAGTGGAAGACGGTTTCCATGCCGACTTCGCGCTCGATAATGAGCGCGGCCGGGAGCACTCCCATGCGCGACTGCGCCCGCGGGCTGTCGAGCACGTGCACTGCATCGATGCCCGCTTCCTTGAGCGTGCGACAATGCTCCAGCATCGGCCCTACATGCCAGCCGCGAGGCGGCACCAATTCGACGCTGACGACCAATTCTCCAGCAGCGAGCTTTCGACCCCAGCGTGATCGATCCGCCAGCGGCGCCGGATCGATGCCGGCGGGCCGCTCGACCTCCGTGCTCGGTCGGTTGACTGCAACCGGCCGCGGGTGGGCACTGGCGACCTGCTCCCGAATTCGTCGGATGTGCTCGGGCGTGGTGCCGCAACAGCCGCCGATGAGCCGAGCGCCAGCCTGAATCAGGCGGCGGGCATACTGCGCCATATACTCCGGGCTCGCGAGATAGATCCGGCGGTCGCCCACGGCGCGCGGTAGCCCCGCGTTGGGTTGGGCCGACAAGGGCTTAGTAGTCACCGCAGCCATCCGTTCAACTGCGTCGAGCATCGGGGCAGGGCCCACTGAGCAGTTGAGCCCGACGACGTCGGCGTTCCATTCGGTGAGCTGGGCGGCCAGGGCTTCCACCGCGGTTCCGTAGGCAGTACTGCCGTCTTCACCGACCGTCATCTGGGCAACGACCGGCAAGGTGGAGAGGCGCCGCACGGCGGTGAGCGCCGCATGCAGCTCCTCCAGGTCGCTGAAGGTCTCCAGAATGAATCCGTGCACGCCGCCCTCGAGCAGTCCGGCCACCTGACGGCTGAAGTGCTCGACCGCCTCGCTCTTGGCAGTGGGGCCCCACGGCTCGATCCGGATCCCCAGCGGCCCGATCGCGCCGACCACGGCTGCGCGGCCGTGCGCCGCGCGCAGCGCGATCTCGACCGCTGCCCGGTTGATCTCATGGGTCCGATCCTCCAGACCATAGGCCGATAGCTTGACCGGGTTGGCGCCGAACGTATTCGTCTCGAGAATCTCGGCGCCGGCGCGGACATAGGCTTCGTGCACTTCCTGCACGACGCCAGGCTGGGTGACGTTTAGCTCGTCGTAGCAGACATTCACGAACACCCCGCGCCCATAGAGCATGGTGCCCATGGCGCCGTCGAAGACGTGGACTCGGCCGTCGGCGAGCAGATCATTCAGATCGGGCATCTATTTCCTTGAATCATCTTTCGTAATTAAGGTTTGGCGCGAGCCATCGCTCGACTGTGGGCACGTCCATGCCTTTGCGGCGAGCATAGTCTTCGACCTGGTCCCGCTCGATTTTCCCGACACCGAAGTAGGTTGCCTCTGGCCTCCAGAAGTACCAGCCACTCACCGCTGCGGTAGGCAGCATCGCGAAGCTTTCCGTTAGCGTGATGCCGGCGTTCGCTTGGGCTTGCAGCAGGTCGAAGAGAGCCTGCTTCTCGGTATGATCGGGGCAGGCAGGGTAGCCCGGCGCCGGACGGATACCCTGATACCGCTCCTTGATCAGCGCGGTGTTGTCCAACGCCTCGTCCCGCGCATAACCCCACAGCTCGGTCCTCACCCGCTCGTGCAGTCGCTCGGCGAAGGCCTCGGCCAGACGATCGGCCAGAGCCTTCGCCAGGATCGCGCTGTAGTCGTCGTGCGATGCCTCGGCCTTCGCGACCAGCGCCTCCAGGCCATGCCCGGCCGTAACGGCAAACGCACCGACGTAGTCGCGCAGCCCGGTGTCCTTGGGCGCAACGAAGTCCGCCAGCGCCAGGTTGGGTCGGCCGTCCCGCTTGGCCATCTGCTGGCGAAGCGTGCGGATCACGCCGACCACCCGCTGTCGAGAATCGTCGTCGTAGAGCTCGATGTCGTCGCCCACCGCGTTGGCTGGGAAGAACCCGACGACCCCGCGGGCGGTGAGCGTCTGATCAGTGACCATGCTGCGCAGCATGCGCTCCGCGTCGGCAAACAAGTCGCGAGCCGCCTTACCGAGGTTGGGATCTTCCAGAATTGCGGGATAGTGGCCTGCCAGCTCCCAAGTCTGGAAGAACGGAGTCCAGTCGATCCGGTCTACCAGTTCCGTCAGCGGATAGCGGTCCAGCGCCTTGATGCCCAGAAAACACGGCTTGGGAGCCGGCGCAGCGCGCCAGTCGATCACGAGCCGGTTAGCCCTGGCCTCCGCGAGACTCGGCCGCCGCTCTCCCGCCGCCCGCTCGGCGCGGGCATCGCGGATGCCCTGGTACTCGTCTTTAATACCCTGCACGAAAGCGTCTCGACCGCCACTTTCGCTCAGCAGGCTGCTCGCCACCCCCACCGCACGCGAGGCATCGAGAACATGGATCGTAGGCGCGTGATACTGCGGCGCAATCTTCACTGCGGTGTGCACCCGTGAGGTGGTCGCGCCGCCGATCAGCAGCGGAACCTGGAAACCTTCGCTGTCCATCTCGCTGGCGACGAAGGCCATCTCTTCGAGAGAGGGCGTAATTAGGCCGGAGAGGCCCACCAGGTCCACCTTCTCCGTACGTGCCGTCTCCAGAATCTTCGCGCAGGGAACCATGACACCGAGATCGACCACGTCGTAGTTGTTACACTGGAGCACCACGCCGACGATGTTCTTGCCGATGTCGTGCACGTCACCCTTCACCGTGGCGAGGAGCACTTTGCCCTTGGGCCGCGCGCCGGTCTCCTTCTGCGCTTCGATGTAAGGCACCAGATGGGCGACGGCTTTCTTCATCACGCGGGCGCTCTTCACCACTTGGGGTAAGAACATCTTCCCTGAGCCGAACAGGTCGCCCACGACGTTCATACCGTCCATCAACGGCCCCTCGATCACCTGAATGGGTCGCTCGTAGAGGTGTCGTGCTTCCTCGGTATCCTCGACCACGTAGTCGGCGATGCCTTCCACCAAGGCGTGGGTCAATCGCTCCTGTACCGGTGCTTTGCGCCACGCCAGGTCGGTTCTTTCGGTTGCCACTCGTCCCCGGACCGAGTCCGCTACCTCGAGAAGCCGCTCGGTGGAATCGGGCCGCCGGTTCAGGACCACATCCTCGACCCGTTCCAACAGCCCTGGCTCGATGTCGGTGTAAATCGGAAGCGCCCCTGCGTTCACGATCCCCATATCCATGCCCGCGTGGATCGCGTGGTAGAGGAACACCGCGTGAATCGCCTCCCGGACCGGATCGTTGCCCCGGAACGAGAACGAGACATTGCTCACCCCGCCGCTCACCAGTGCGTGTGGCAGGGTCGCCTTGATCTGCCGCGTCGCCTCGATGTAGCCGACGGCGTACCCGGCATGCTCCTCGATGCCGGTCGCAATGGCGAAGATGTTGGGGTCGAAGATCACGTCTTCGGGCGGGAATCCAACCTGCTCCGTGAGGATGCGATAGGAGCGGGCACAGATCTCGACCTTCCGCTCGACCGTGTCCGCCTGACCCCGCTCGTCGAACGCCATCACGATCACGGCGGCGCCGTAGCGGCGGACCAGCCGCGCGTGATGGACGAATGCGTCCTCCCCCTCCTTGAGTGAGATGGAGTTGACGACGCCCTTACCCTGGACGCATTTGAGCCCCGCCTCGATGACCGACCATTTCGAAGAGTCGATCATGA
>Ga0310811_10014077_pt1 | contig 10421 bp, 11 predicted proteins | sample YCmetagenome_FD_207642 | JGI IMG/M metagenome (GOLD analysis project Ga0310811, IMG submission 207642) | Soil microbial communities from experimental microcosm in Duke University, North Carolina, United States - YC | ecosystem: Engineered > Artificial ecosystem > Soil microcosm > Unclassified ... | reverse complement strand
GGCTTCTACGACGGACAGGACTGGGGGACGGCGATCGCGGCGCTGCTGTTCGGCGACGTCAACCCCTCGGGCCACCTGCCGGTCACCTTCCCGACCTCGCTGAGCGCGGTGCCCGCGAGCACCACCGCCCAGTGGCCGGGCACCAATGGCCAGGTGCAGTACTCCGAGGGCCTGGACATCGGGTACCGCTGGTACGACGCCAGCAACGTCACGCCGCTGTTCCCCTTCGGGTTCGGCCTGTCGTACACCTCCTTCTCGTTCAGCGGCCTGCAGGCCGGCGCGATGTCCGGGAACCAGGCCACGGTGAAGGCGACGGTGACCAACACCGGCACCCGGGCGGGCACCGAGGTCGCCCAGCTGTATGTCGGCGACCCGGCCGCGGCCGGCGAGCCACCGCACCAGCTCAAGGGATTCCAGCGGATCGCCCTCGGCCCGGGGCAGTCAGGAACGGTGACGTTCACCGTCACCGCGCACGACCTGGCCTCCTGGGACACAACCTCGAACAACTGGATCGCGGGCGCGGGCAGTTACCAGATCCTGGTCGGCGACTCCTCCCGCAACCTCCCGCTGACCGGAACCGTCACGCTGGGCAGCGCCGTCACCGACAACGCCATGGACTGACCGTCCAGCCGCGCGAGTCCCGGCCGGTCTAGGCTGGGGGCATGTTCGAGGTGCCGTCGCTTGAGGAAATACCCGAGGACCTGCGGGCCCGCATCAAGGAAGTCGCGGAGAAATCCGGCTTCGTCCCCAATATCTTCCTCACCCTGGCCCGGCGGCCAGCCGAGTGGCGGGCGTTCTTCGCCTACCACGACGCGCTGATGGACAAGGAGACGCCCGCGCTCACCAAAGGCGACCGGGAACTGATCGTGGTGGCCACCAGCGCGGAGAACCACTGCCTGTACTGCGTCGTGGCCCACGGCGCGATCGCCCGCATCCGGACCCGCAATCCCCGGATCGCCGACCAGGTGGCCACCGACTGGCGGACCGCCGAACTCGACGACCGCCAGCGGGCTGTCCTTGACGTGGCTGTCAGGCTGGCGGTCCAGCCGTGGACCGTCACCGACGAGATCCTCGGCTCGCTGCGCGCGCACGGCCTGACTGACGACGACATCTGGGACGTGGGCGCGATCAGCGCGTTCTTCGCCATGTCGAACCGGCTGTCGCACCTGACCAAGACCCTGCCGAACGACGAGTTCTACGTGATGGGCCGCATCCCGCGCACCCCGTCCGCGTAGGGAGTGATCCGTCCGGTGTCCGGCGACGTACCCGGTGAGACAACCCGGAAGGGACAACGGGATACCTGACATGCCCACCGACCAGTGCCTTCGTCCTCCCGCGCGGCGATCGTCCGCGTCTGTGCGCGGCGGTCCTTGCCCGTCGGCGGGCCGCCACGCTAGCCTCAGGGCAATGAAGGGCACCGACGGGCTCTTGGCGGCACGTCTGGCCGCCGGGGACGAGCTCGCCCTAGCCGAGGCTTTCGACCAGTTCGGGTCGGCCGTTTACCATGCGGCGCTGCGCGTCCTGCGGAACGAGACCGCGGCGCAGGACATCGTGCAGGACGTCTTCGTTGAGCTGTGGTGCCGTCCCGACCGGTACGACCCGGCCCTCGGGACGCTCCCCGCGTACCTCATCGTGATCGCCCGGAACCGCGCGGTTGACATGGTGCGCAGCGAGTTGCGCCGTGTGGCGCGGCAGGATCGCAGCGGCCGGCTGGAAGCCGAAGAAGCGTCGCCCTCTCCCGCTGAGGAAGTTATAGCGTCGCATGTCGCCGCCGCGGTGCGCGCCGCTGTCCAGCTGCTACCCGACAGCCAGCGCCGGATCGTTGAGCTCGCCTACTTCGGCGGGCTCACATTCAAGGAGGCCGCGAAGGTGGCTGGCATCCCTGAAGGCACCGCGAAGTCGCGGATCAGGCTGGCGCTGGCCAAGCTGGAAGACGAACTGGACGCCTCGCTCTTGGAGTCGTCATGACAGCGGCCGGCAGCGACCAGGTGCTTCCCCTCGGCCTGCGCGAACGAGTCCTCGCCGCGTCCTTGCGGGCGCGCGCGGCGGGCCGCGCCGAGCCGGCGGCGCCGGAAATCTCACCCGCCGAGGCGTTCAGCCGCGCGGCTGACGCCTTCGACGGAACGCTTGGCCTGCTTGACGGCAGGCAGTGGCAGGTGCCGGCGTTGCGCGGCCTGGACGTCCAAGGCCTCGTCGGGCACCTGACCGGCGTTGAGGAAGACGTGCACCGTGGCCTCGCCGGGGATCCGGAGGTAGCCGCGGCCGACCACGTCGCGTCGACCCAGCCCGCGGCCGACCGCCAGGCCGGGTGCTCCCCGGCGCAGACCCGCGCCGAGTGGCGGCGCGCGGCTGACCGGACGGTAGACCTCGTGCGCGGCGCCGATCTCCGTGCCGTGGTCGCGGTGCACGGCATCCAGGTTCCGCTGGGGCTGCTGCTGGTCGTCAGGGCATTCGAGCTCTGGGTGCATGACAACGACATCCGCGCGGCGGTCGCCTTGCCGCCCGCGGTGCCCGACGCGTCGACGCTGACCCTGATGACCGGCGCGGCGGTCGGCCTGCTTCCGTTCGCGGTCGCCCGGGCCGGGCTGACCGACCCGCTGCGCCTGCACCTGGTCCTGACCGGGCCGGGCGGCGGCACCTGGGACCTCGCGGTTGGGCAGGGGCCGTCCGCCCCCGCCGCTGTCGCGATCGTGACCGACGCGGTCGGGTTCTGCCGGCTCGCCGGCAACCGGGTCACCCCCGCCGGGCTCGACCCGCACGTCACCGGCGACCAGGACCGCGCGACCGCGGTGCTGGCCGCCGTCGCGACGCTCGCGCTCGACTAGCCCGGCTGCGTCAGGGAGAAAGTCACCAGGGTCTGCTCGGGGCTGTCCGCGACCTGCAGCACCACGTGGGAGTAGTCGCCTGGCCCGAGCCGCTGGTGGAGCAGCTTCTTCGAGCCGCTGCCGATCGGCATGACGTCGTGCGCGGGCCACCACTGCCGCACTAGCTCGCTCTCCCGCCGCAGCCGCGCGATCAGGGTCAGGAAGTCAGGATCCTGTGGGTGGCGCGCGGCGGCGAGGCGGAACCGCGCCAGCATCGCCCGGGCTTCCGCCTCCCACTCCAGGTACACCTCACGGGCCCGCTCCGAGGTGAACATCCAGCTCACGAGGTTGCGGTCACGGGTGGGAAGCGCGTCCCAGTCGGTGAACAGCTCCCGCGCCGCGTCGTTGGCGGCAAGCACGTCCCAGCGGCGTCCCTTGACGTAGGTGGGATAGGGGTCAAGGCGCCGCACGAGGTCCATGACCTGCGGATCGAGGCGTTCCGGCGCTGGCTGGTCCGCGGTCGCACCCGGCGGGCCGTAGGCGAGCGTCTCCAGATAGCCGCGCTCGGCGGGTGACATCCGCAGCGCGGCGGCCAGCGCCTCGAGCACCTGCGGCGAAGGCCGGACCGGCCGACCCTGTTCGAGGAACGTGTAGTAGGTGGTGGACAGGTTCGCCAGCTGGGCTACTTCCTCCCGGCGCAGCCCAGGCGTGCGGCGGCGGCTGCCCGCGGGCAGGCCGACTTCTCCTGGCACGAGGCGCTCGCGCCGCGACCGCAGCAGCTGGCCAAGCGCCCGGGGATCACCGGTATCCGCCACACCGCTCAGCATAGTGCTGCCATTACCAGTAAAAGGCTGCAGTGGTTACCAGTATCAGCCCGCCTCATGCTGGAGGCATGACGACGACCGCAGCCGAGACCATCCAGCTCCCTGTCGCTGACGGGACCACCCTGCCGGCGCACCTCGCGCGCCCGGCGGGAGACCAGGCCCCGGTAGGGGTGATCGTGGCCCATGAACTATTCGGCGTGAACCCGGACATCCGCGGCGTGGTCAGCGAGCTGGCCGCAGCCGGCTACCTCACGATCGCCCCCGAGTTCTACCACCGGGCCGCGGCGCCCGGCCGCTGGCTGGCCCGCGACGACGACGGCCGGGCAGAAGGCTTCGGGCTGCTCAGGCAACTGCACCGGGAGCACGTGGTGGACGATGTCGCGGCCGCGAGCGACTGGCTGCGGGCGCAGCCGGGGATCGAGCGGATCGCGATGATCGGGTTCAGCGTCGGCGGGCACCTGACCTACCTCGCCGCCGCGCGGCTGCCGATCAGCCGGGCCGCCGTGCTGTACGGCGGCTGGCTGCCCCATGCCGACTTCCCGTTCGGCCAGCCGTCCCCGACGCTGGACCTGACCCCGGGGATCAGCAGCCGGCTTCTTTACCTGGTCGGCGAAGACGACTTCCTGATCGACGCCGACCAGATCGCTCAGATCCGCGCGGCGCTTGAGGCGGCCGGGACCGACTATGAGCTGGTCAGCTACCCGGGCACCGGGCACGCGTTCTTCTGGCCAGGCACGCCTGAGTTCCGCCCGCAGGCCCGCGACGACGCCTGGGCCCGCGTCCTCGCCCTCCTCGCAACCTGAACAAGGATGCTATCTGCGGGTTCAGGCCTTAGCCCGCGGGCTTCCGCTATGGGATGATCTGCTGGCAGCTATCCGGTGACGCACACTGGCAGGTTCCCGGTCATGACACAGGCGGTGCGCGAGTCCACGACCGTAGCGATCGTGGGAGGCGGTGTTTCCGGGCTGACAACGGCGATCCTGCTGCGCTCCTGCGGGATCGACAGTGTCATCCTGGAGCGGCGGTCGCGCTCCTACGTCGAGGAGCGGCAGCGCGCGGGGCTGGTCGAGCACCGCGCGGTCCGCATGTTCGAGCAGTGGGGACTGGGCGATGTCCTGCACGGCTTCCCTGGGGAAGACTTCATGGAGGTCCGGGTCAACGGCCGGCCCCAGCTGCTCGCGGAGGGCCTGCCGGGCCAGGAGACGGCGAGCAAGTCGGTCCCGCAGCAGGCCCTAGTGCGCGGCCTGATCGCCGCGCTGCTCGCCGACGGTGCCGACGTGCGGTTCGAAGTGGCGGACGTGGCCCTGCACCGCCTGGACGGCGAGCGGGCCCTGGTCACCTACGCCGGCCAGGACGGGCAGGCACGCGCGATCGAATGCGACTTCGTGGCCGGCTGCGACGGCGACCGGGGCGTCAGCGCCGCGTACCTCCCCGCCGACGCGGCCACCGTGCACACATACGACTACGGCATCTGGTGGCTCACTATCCTGGCGGACGCGCCCATGCCGGCGCGCCCGCTGATGGCCGTCGGCGCGCGCGGGTACGCCGCCCAGTTCGCCCGGGGACCGCAAGCCAGCCGCTTCTACCTGCACGTGGCCGAAGGCGACACTGTCGCGGACTGGCCCCATGACCGCATCTGGACGGAGCTCAGGTCCCGGCTGCACTCACCGGACCTGCCGACCGGCCCGATCACCGCGACCGAGGTCTTCCCGCTGCGCAGCTCTATCCGCGAGCCGATGAACTACGGCCGGCTGTACCTGCTCGGCGATGCCGCGCACATCATCCCGCCGATGGGCGCCAAAGGCATGAACCTCGCCCTGTTCGACGCTGAAGCGTTCGCCGCGGCCGTCCGGGACTTCACCGCCAGCGGCGACGAATCAGGGCTGCGCGGCTACTCGGCTACCTGCCTGGCCCGGACCTGGCGGTACCAGGAGTTCTCCAACTGGCTGGCTGACATGATGCACGGCGCCTCCGGCGCCCCGGTCGGGGGCGGCGGCACCTTCCGCGAGCGCATCATGCAGGCCCGGCTCGAGCGGCTGCTCTCCTCGGAGACGGCCGCTCGCTACTACGCGGAGATGTTCACCGGCCTGGGTTAAACCGCTGCCGGAGCGTCGCACTATTCCTAGCCGGCCGGCGCTGAGATGCCCCAGCGGATGGCATTGACCACCAGGTGGCCTGCCGGGCGCGCGACCGCCGCGTCGGCCAGCGGCACCGCCGGAAGCCTGAGCTCGTGCCTGGCCCAGTGGGGCAGCAAGGCGACCGCCGCCACGCCCAGGCCCGCGTACACCGGGCGCAGCACCAGGGGGAGGGGCGGCTCGCGGAGCAGGAAACGTGCGGCATCCCATGCCTGCGGGGTCCCGGCCAGTTCGGGACGGTAGCGGTCGATCACGGCGAGGACCTCGGCCTCGGTCCTGGGCGGGTCAGGGACGCCCAGTTCGGCGGCGATCAGGGCCATGTCCGCCACGTAGCCGTCACGGGCCGCCAGGCCGAGGGGACGTTCGCCGTAGGTCGCGTAGGCACGCAGGAAGGCGTGCACTTCCGCGACGTGCACCCAGGTCAGCAGGTGCGGATCGGACGCCGCGTACGGCCGGCCGTCCGGCGCGGCGCCCGCGACGTGGGTATGGATGGAACGGACTTTGGCCATCGCTGCCATGGCGTCTTCCTTGCGGCCGAAAGTCGTGGCCGCGATGAAGTGACTCGTTCGCTGCAGCCGTCCCCAGGGATCGGCCCGGTAGCCCGAGTGCTCCGCGACTGCCGCCATGGCCAGCGGATGCAGGGACTGCAGCAGCAGCGCCGCGATGCCGCCCACGAACATCGCGCAGTCACTGTGCACCTGGCGGATGGGACGGTCCGCGGCGAACCAGCGCTCAGCCTCTGCTATCCGGGGCCGCTCGTCCGGCGCCCGGTGCTGCGGCCCGGCGACCCGCTCGATGACGGCCGCGCCGATCCGCCTGCGGAGGACATCTGTGACCGGCATACCCGGACAACGCCAGCCGCGCCATCCTGAGTTCCCCGCCTGCCCTGGGTGATTACTTCCCCTGGGCGATCACTTCGAGCGCAGCCACCGCTGCCTGCACCGCGGGGGAGTTCAAGTCGGCCAGTTCGGCCTGGGAGGACCGCCTGATCCCGGCCAGCAGCGAGGCGGCCGCCTCCGCCGTCAGCTTCTTCAGCCATGTCCCCAGCGCCCGGCCCTCATCGTCGCGCAAGGTCAAGTAGGACGCGTAGTCGCCCTCGCCCTCGTACCTCGACTCCACGCTGACATGCACCAGCCGGGAGGTCCGGACCCATTTCCGGCCCAGCCACCCTTGCAGCAGCATCAGCCAGCCGTCCCCGCCTGCCACCCAGGCACTCGGGAACATCCAGGCGAAGGACGCCACCACGCCGTACAGGGCGAGCGGGACCAGGAAATCGGCGAGTTCAACCCGGCCGTGCAGGACGACCGCCCAGCGCAGGACCATGAAGCCCTCGATCAGGAGCGCGGTGAAGGCGCAGAAGAGGACCCACAGCTGCCACGTGCCGTTCCGCCCGAACGACTGCGGCGGCAGGTCGGGCGCAGGTGCCCGTACGCGCCCGCCGCTACGGCCCGCCGCCCGGGCCAGCGGCCCCGGCCCGCGAGGCACGGCGACTCCCTCGGCCACGGCGCTCCTCCGCAAATATCCCCCGACACGCCAACACCGCCGATTCTCGCGCGGCTGCCGCCTGCGGGGCCCCGCGCTTCCGCGGGGTTTACGGCTTTCGCGGCGTCGCGCGAAGGACTACAGAGGCCCGCGTCCTGGACGGTGGTTCACTGGCAGACTGGAGCCATGACGACCGCAGCCGAACGACTGTCGGTGCCAGGACCGGAGGAGCAGCAGCTCGCCGAACGGGCGGGCACCTGGAATGTGGTGGCGACCATGTGGCCGGCAGCGGACGCCGAGCCTCTCGTCACGGACGGCTTGATCGCGGAGCGGACCATGATCGGTTCGTACCTGCAGGAGATCATGCGGCCGGGCCCTGACAGCGGGCCGGACTTCCGGCGCATCGACTACCTGCACTATGACCGGGTCGAGGGCCGGTGGAAATACGTGTCCATGGACACCCGCCTGCCGGTGTCGATCATGCCTGCCAGCAGCTTCGCGGGCGTTGAGAACGGCACGCTGCGCCTGCTGTTCGAGCCCCTGGGGTTCATCGGGTTCGGCGCTGAGGTAGACGGAAAGCTGACCCGGTCAGACATGGTGATCACGACCCGGTCGGCCTCGCACGAGCTCAAGCAGCAGCATTTCATCAGCGCCGACGGCACGGGCCGCCAGTGGCTCGCGGTCCAGTACGAGTACCGCCGCTAACCCAGGTTGAACTCGTCGTGGATGGGATCACGAGGGGTTGAGCTTGAGCGGCGGGCTGCTAGCGCGGATGCGGCCGGACCTGGGCATCGGCGCCGCCCGGGCCCGCCGGGCGGCAACGCCGGGGTAGCAGCAGTCCGGGAGCTTGGCATGCACGCGCCGCCTGGGCGACAATGCGGGGGTGGCTCGTGACGACGGCATGGCCCAGATGCATCGGCTGGCTCTTCTGAGCGTTCTGGACGGGGTCAGGCCCTCGGGGGTGCTGGAATGGGTGTCCCCTGTCGCCCCGGCTGTTACCCAGGCTGCCGTCGGGGCCGGGCACTGGGCCGCCGGGCGCCGGCGGCGGGCCCTAGCCGCGTGGGCGTGCGCTGCTGGCTTCGGGCTGGTGGCGTGGGGCCTCGGCGCCGAAGCGCCCACCCGGGCCGAGGCGGAAAAGAACATCGAGCAGCAAAAGGACCTGTTGCGCAAGCTTGGCACACAGGTGCCGGCTACCGCCGGGACGCAAACACGACTCAGCCAGCGGTCGCTGCACGCCCTGGACGCGCTTGGGCCCTCGATAGGGATGGTCCTCGGCGTGCGGTCGGGCCTGCGCCACCCGCGGCGGCTGACGGTGCTCGCGATCGCCAGCGAAGCCCCGGCCGACGTGTTCTATGCCCTGCGGGTGGCCCGGGCCGTGCAGCGGCGCAGGCCGAGGATCGCAGCCGGCTCAGCCCAGGTCGTAGCCGGATCGGTAGCCCGACTGCGGGCAGCATCGGCTGAACCGCTCCGGTAACAGCAGGTCGGCGGCGGCCAGGCAGCCGTTGATCAGGTGGGGCCGGCCTCCAGGGCGATAACGTGGAAGATTTGCACTACATGGAAAGAAAGCACTCGTGATGCGTGCTTATCATCCACGTACTGAAAAGCTTCCACGGTAGCCGCGAGGGCGACGCAGTGAGTCGACATCGTCAAACAATCACCCGGCTGGACCGTCACTCAGCCCAACCCGGGCTGGCATCAATGGCAAACCCCAGGCGGCCGCATATACATGCAAGGCCCGCACCGCTACCCCAGCTGAGAAGTCCCCTCTGAGAATTCTGATTTACCTGGCGAGGTCAGCCGCCTCGTCAAGGCGTGTCAGCTTTCGCGGGTTTCGGACCAGGTAAACCCGGGTGACTAGCCCGTCCTCCACGACAAGGCTCACCGTGGCGGGCTCGCCTGCGACCTCGATCCGGCCCGCGGGTGCGCCGTTCAGCCACACGGTCGCCGCCGCGAACGCTGACTGGCTCGCCCGCGCGAGCACTCGCGCCACCAGTTCGGCCCCGTGGACCGGAGCCAGCGCGGCAGCCGCGATCCCGCCGCCGTCGGCGACCAGGACCACGTCCGGTGCCATGACGTCCATCAGTTCCTGGAGCCGCCCGGTACGCAGCGCCGCGAGGAAACGCTCCGTCACCGCCTGCTGCTCCAGTCGGCTGACCTGCATGCGGGGCCGCCGGGCCGCCACATGCTCGCGTGCCCGCAGCGCGATCTGCCGCACCGTGCCCGCGGACTTCCCGACGGCCTCGGCGATTTCCTCGTACGGCATCTCGAAAACCTCCCGGAGGACGAACACCGCCCGCTCGGTCGGCCCGAGCGTTTCCAGCACGGTCAGCATCGCGATCGACACGCTCTCCGCCAGTTCGACGTCATCGGCGACATCGGGGCTGGTTAGCAGCGGTTCCGGTAGCCACTCGCCGACATAGTCCTCGCGTCTGCGCGCCAGCGTCCGCAGCCGGTTAAGCGCTTGCCGGGTGACGACCCGGACGAGGTACGCCCGCGGGTCGTGCACCTGCGAACGGTCGGCCCCGGCCCACCGCAGCCAGGACTCCTGCAGCACGTCTTCCGCATCGGCCGCCGAGCCGAGCATCTCGTAGGCGACCGTGAACAGCAGGCTGCGGTGGGCGACGAACGGATCTTCCTCGGTCATGCCGACGCGGCCACCCCTGGCGCCTGCGAGCGCCTGGCCAGCGGGATCTCGCACGCCTCGGAGTACCCCTGCGACGTGACGCCGTGCGCGGTGTTGACCCTGCCCGCCATGTTGGCGAAGCTGATGAACACCGTCAGCTCCACCATCGCCGCCGGGCCGAGCTCGCCGAGCAGCCGCGCGTACAACTCGTCCGTGACGGTCGTCGGCGTGCTGGTCATGGCCTCGGCGTACTCCAGCACGTCCCGCTCCAGCGGCGTGAACAGATCCGACTCCCGCCAGGCGGGCACCTGGCTCGCCTTGGCGAGGTCCAGGTTGTGGTTCAGCGCCAGGAAGTAGTTGACGTCCAGGCACCAGCTGCAGCCGATCTGCGCCGCGACGGCCATGTGCGCGAACGTCTTCAAGCTCGCGTCCGCCGCGTCCCACGTCGACACCGTGGCCGCGTACTCCCGGTTGGCCAGGGCCACTTTAGGGTTGTTGTAATCCACCTCGACCGGCTCGGGCATCGACCCGAGCTGGGTGACCAGAGCCTCCC
>Ga0310811_10014076_pt1 | contig 10421 bp, 11 predicted proteins | sample YCmetagenome_FD_207642 | JGI IMG/M metagenome (GOLD analysis project Ga0310811, IMG submission 207642) | Soil microbial communities from experimental microcosm in Duke University, North Carolina, United States - YC | ecosystem: Engineered > Artificial ecosystem > Soil microcosm > Unclassified ... | reverse complement strand
AGAACCCCCACCGGCTGATCTCAGCGGGTCGTCCAGTGCCCGGCGTGCGCATCGAGATCCGGAACCCGGTCAACGGCGAGCTACTGCCCACCGGCGAGGAGGGCGAGATCTGCGTATCCACCGAGCAGCTGATGGCCGGTTACTGGAATCGGCCCGAGGCGACGGCGTCGGCGATCGGACCGGACGGCTGGCTGCGATCCGGCGACGGCGGGCACGTCGACGCCGACGGCTATGTCTTCGTCACCGACCGCATCAAGGACATGATCATCAGCGGCGGGGAGAACGTGTACCCGGCCGAGATCGAACGGGTCCTCGCCGAACACCCCGCGGTCGCGGACGTGGCGGTGATCGGCGTGCCCGACGACCGGTGGGGCGAGGTGCCCAAGGCGGTCGTCGTCGCGGCAGCCGGCCAGACCGTGGACGAGGCCGGCCTGCTCGCCTACTGCCGGGAGCAGCTGGCCTCCTACAAGTGTCCGAAGTCGGTCGACGTGCTCGACGAGCTACCCCGCAACGCCACCGGCAAGATCCTCAAGAAGGACCTGCGCAAGCCGTACTGGGAGGGCCGCGACCGGCAGGTCGTGTGACGCGGGGCCGCACGCTCCTCCGTCGTCGGCTCAGGACGCCTGCCCGATCATGTCGTTCTCCCATGCCCGGTCGATGAGGTCGGCCAGGTCGATGTGGGTGTAGCGGCGCGTCTGCGGTGAGTTCACCGTGTCGCGCACGTACTCGCAGATGTAGCGCACGAGCAGGGCCTCCACGTCGCCCGCCGCACCCAGCAGCACCCGGGTGAACGGGGACATGGACAGGGTCAACAAGATGTCGGCTGCGCAGGGGTCGGTGATCTCGATCTTGACGGCCAGCGGCTCGCAGGGGATCACCCGCAGGTTCAACTGCACGACCGCCTGGGCGCGGAACCGGATCAGCCGCATCGGCAGCCGCACCGTCACCCGTACCGCCAGCGGTATGCGGACGCTCAGCCTCCCGGGTTCGTCACCCACGCGGTCGGCCGTCACCAACCCGCACCGGGCCCGTCCGGCGGCCGACGCGATCCCGCCCGGGCCGACGTCGACGGGGCCGAAACGGATCTCCTCGCCGAGGATGTCGGCCACGAGGTCCGCGAGGCGGCGCGGGGTCACCGCCACGTGTAGGAGCCGGGCGGCGAACTGCTCCAGGTGAAGCGGTTGCTCGCCACCCCTGATCTCTGCTGGTGACACCGTTGCCTCCACCGATGGTGTGATGCTCACGGGACCGGGTTCCCGCTCCGCGACCGATCACACCCGATGAGTGCGAGTGAGTACGGCAAGCCGGTTCGGCCCCCCCGTCGATCTCAGGTGGCAGGGGCGCCCTCAGGTGGTTGTCAGGGTCCCGGATCGGCCGGAGCAACCATCTTGAGGCCCCGGACGTCACCGAATCGTGACCTATGAAACGAGTGTCCGCCGGGAGCGGGCGGTGTCGGTGGCCGGCGGGCAGGTCGGGGCGAGCCGGGAGTGGCTGGGTCAGCTGGACGTGCTGCGGCTGCTCGGTTGCCTGTCGGTGATCACGATCCATTGCCTCGGTGCACCGTTCGATTCGCAGACCGTGACGGTCGGATGGATCACCCTGCTGCTGCACTACAGCCGGGAGGTGTTCCTGTTCACCTCGGCTCTGGTGTTGGCCCGCGCCTATTATCCGCAGCTCACCGGGGCGGGGCGGTTGGCCGACGAGTCCGGGTTCCGGTGGCGACGATTGCGGCAGATCGGAGTGCCCTACCTGTGCTGGACGACGGCTTACCTGCTGCTGGCCCTGGTGCACGAGCCCGGGGCGTCGTTCTCCGCGACGGTGCGCGACCTGCCGCTGCGCTGGGCCACGCTGGTGGCGACCGGTACCGGCTGGTACCACCTGTACTTCCTGTTGGTCAGCCTGCAGTTCGGGTTGGTGTTCCCGCTGGTGTTGCGGCTGCTCCGGCGGACCGAGGGCAGGCACGGGCGGGTGCTCGTGGTGTCGTTCGTGCTCCAGGCGGTGACGCTGTACGGCTACCAGCGCTGGGGGCTGCCGGGCACGGGCTGGCGGGCGCTGTTCGGCGACGCGAGCCTGCCCGCCTACCAGTTCTGGCTGCTGTGCGGGGCGGTCGTCGGCGCGCACCTGACGGCCTGGCACCGGGCGGTGCTGCGCTACCGACCGCTGGTGCTGGCCGGGTTGCCCCTCGCCGCCGGAATCCTGACGGTCGTCTATCTCCGGGAGCTGACCACGATCGGGGTCGGCGGCGCGAGCGCGCCGATGCAGCCGGTCATCCTGTTGTGGGCGTGCGCCGCGCTGGCCGCCTCCTACGTGGCGGCGGTGGGGCTGGCCGGGTTGCGAGTCAGCTGGTTGCAGCTTCTCTTCCGGCGTGTGGGGCACCTGAGCTTCGGTATCTACCTCGCCCACCCGTTTGTCCTGGATCTGGTCATGGTGGTTCTGCGCCGGCTCGGGCTGGTGCGGCCGGACGCCGGGACCGTCTTGCTGGCACTGGCGCTGACCTGCGTGCTGACGGTCTCGTTCTGCCTGCTGGTGTTGCGCACCCCGGTCGCCGGGCCGCTGATCGGCCGGTCGAGACCGCGCGTTCCGGCCGGTACGAAAGCCTCTACCGCGAACCCGCCGGCGGTGGAGAATTCCGGTCGACACGTCGCCGGGGTGGGCGCCCTGCAGACGTAGAGTCGGGGTCCGCGGTCACCGCGAGGGCTGGAACGACAAGAGGGCGGGTGGGTGATGTCGGAACGGCCCCGGTGGCACCGTCGCGGCCTGCTCGCGCTGGCGACCGCGGCCGTCGCGCTCGTCCTCACGATGTCGGGGCCGGTCTCAGGGGGCGACATGGTGGCCGTCCCGTCCGCGCCTTCGGCGGTCGCGGGTGGGGCACCTGAGGCCGCGCGGCTGCGGATCATGCCATTGGGCACCTCGAGCACGGTGGGCACGGGCAGCCTGGCCACCGCCGGATTCCGGGGGCCGCTGGAGGGACTTCTCGCCGACGACCACATCGCCTACGACATGGTCGGCTCGCAGCACTCCGGACCGAGGTGGCTCGCGGACCCTGACCACGAGGGCCACGCCGGGTGGACCATGAGGCGGATGCAACCCCTCGTCGCGGGCTGGGTCGCGCGCCGACACCCCGACGTCATCCTCCTGCAGGTCGGCACCAACGACCTCATCACCGGCGCCGGCGCCGGCGCCACCGCCCAACGTCTCGACACCATGCTGACCACCATGAGCGCGGTGGCACCACACGCCCATGTCGTCGTGGCCGGGGTCTGGGCGCCGCTGCCTGCCCACGCGTCCGCCCGGGCGCGGCTCTCACGCCTCTTCGCGGAGGTGGTGAACCGGCACCGGGTGGCCGGTCAGAGCACGACCTTCGTCGACACCTCGACCCTGCTGACCTCCGCCGACCTGTTCGACGGGCTGCACGCCAATGCATCGGGCTACCGCAAGATCGCCGGCATGTGGGAGCGGGCGATCCGTGCGTATCTCACGCGCGAGCCGATACGACGTTCCACCTTGAGCGCCAGGGACGCGGTGGTCGGTTCCTGGCCGTCCTCGCCGGCCGGCGCGGGTGTGATCCCGACGAGCGCGGTGGCGAACGCATCGGTCCAGACGGCGGTGACCCCTCCGCACCGGACCTACCACCGCAGCGGACCGGCGAGGCCTGCGCGCGCGTCGACGCGTGCCGCGGCCCGTTCCAGGTGCCACACGGCAGCTCATGGCGTCGCGGTGCGACGTCGCCACGCCGTGCAGTAGCGGCGACGCGTCGTCCTCAGGTCGTAAGGTGAACACCCGGAGCAGGTATTCCCAGTTCAGAGGCCTGCCAATTCGAGCCGCCCAGAGACCCGGAGCCGACGATGAGTCTCGTCACCGATTTCAGCGAGGAGTACCGGGCCAGGATGGCTCGGTCGTCCTGGATGAACCGCACGTTGCTCGACTACTTCGACGCCGGCGTGGCGGACCACCCGGACCGGGTCGCGCTGGTCGGCTACGTCGACGCCGGTGGCGGCCGGCACGCTCTGACCTACGCCGAGCTCGCCGACCGGGTCGACCGCATCGCGGCGGGCCTGCTGGACCTCGGTGTCGCGCCGGGCCAGGTGGTGTCCGCGCAGCTGCCCAACTGGTGGCAACTGGCGGCCCTGCATCTGGGGTGCCTGCGGGTGGGGGCGGTCACCAACGCCCTGATGTCGATCTTCCGGCGCCGTGAGCTGGAGTTCATGCTCGGGCTGGCCGAGTCGTGCGTGCTGGTCGTACCGGAGACGTTCAACGGATTCGACCACGCCGGGATGGCCCACGAGCTGAAGACCGAGCTGCCCATGCTCGGTCACGTGGTCACGGTGCGCCCCGACGGGGGAGGCGGCTTCGAGGACGTGCTGCTGGCGCGCTCCTCCACGGCGGCCGACCAGGAGGAGTTCATCCGCCGCAGGCCGTCACCCGATGCCGTCGTGCAGCTCGCCTACACCTCGGGGACCACCGGGGAGCCCAAGGGCGTGATGGTCACCTCGAACACGGCGCTGTGCAACGTGCGGGACTTCGCCGAGCGCCTCGGCCTGGGCGCCGACGACGTGGAGCTGATGGCGTCCCCGCTGGCACACCAGACCGGCTTCCTCTACGGGTTGCTGATGCCGATCATGCTGGGCACGACGGTGGCGCTGCAGGACGTCTGGCGGCCCGCGCGCGCCGCCGAGATCATCCGCGCCGAGGGGGTCGCGTTCACGATGGCGTCCACCCCGTTCCTCACCGACCTCACCGCGCAGGCGGAGGCCGACCCCGACGCCTTCAGCTCGCTGCGTCTGTTCCTGTGCGCCGGGGCTCCGGTGCCCCGGGAGCTGGTGCGGCGGGCGACGAAGGCCATGAGCGCCCGGATCAGCTCGGGATGGGGGATGAGCGAGATGGGTGCGGTGACCCTGACCGGACCCGACGACCCGGACGAGCGCGTCTTCGAGACCGACGGGTACGCCCTGCCGGGGGTCGAGCTGCGCATCCTCGGCCTCGACGGTGAGGTGGCCGCCGACGACGAGGAGGGCAGGCTGCAGGTCCGCGCGGACAGCCTCTTCGGGGGCTACCTCAAGCGCCCGGAGCTGCGCGGTCTCGACCCCGACGGCTGGTTCGACACCGGCGACCTCGCCCGCATCGACTCGGCCGGCTACCTGCGGATCACCGGCCGCTCCAAGGACATCATCATCCGCGGCGGGGAGAACATCCCGGTCGTGGAGATCGAGAACCTGATCTACGGCCACCCCGACGTCACCGAGGTCGCCCTCGTCGCGATGCCGGACCCGAGGCTGGGGGAGCGGGCCTGCGCGTTCGTCGTTCCCCGCGAGGGGGCGGAACCGGCGCTCGGCGACATCACCGCCCACCTGCGCGCGCAGGGCACCGCGATCCAGTACCTGCCCGAGCGCCTCGAGCTGGTCGACGCGCTGCCGCGCACCCTGTCGGGCAAGATCCAGAAGTTCAAACTGCGCGAGATGTTGAAGATCCCGAACGGGTGAAAGCGGGTTTGGACCGGACGCCACGCAGGTAGCGAGTGCTCGAGGGCCGGCGGCGTTCCGCTCCCAGCCGGGCAGATCGGGACCGCGGCCATGTCGAGAGGAAACGCCATGCGCCTTCCACCGGTGGTCGTCGCCCTGAGCGTTGTCGCGGGCGCGGCCGGGCTGTCCGGCTGCGGAGATCCCTCACCCGGTATGTCCACCGCCCCGGCCATGAGCGCCACCGCCGAGCCCGCACCAGGCGCACCAGGCGCACCCGGTGCCGCCGGCGCGCGCGGGACCGGCAGGGACGCGCATTTCGGGCCCGGATGCGGCGCGGTACCGGCCAGCGGACCGGGGAGCTTCGAGGGAATGGCGTCCGACCCGGTCGTGACGGCCGCGAGCCACAACCCGGTGCTGTCGCGCCTGGCGGACGCGGTGCGGAAGGCCAACTTGGTGGACACGTTGAACAACGCGCAGAACATCACGCTGTTCGCGCCGGCCAACAGCGCCTTCGAGCAGCTCCCGGCGGCGACCATCGACCGGATGACCGCGGACCCCGCCACCCTCGCCAGGACCTTGACCTATCACGCGGTCAACCGGCGGGTCGCCCCCTCGGAGCTGAGCGCGGGCAACTTCGCCAGCCTGGAGGGTGCCACGGTGTCGACGTCCGGATCGGGACAGGACTTCAAGATCAACGGAAACACCGGGGTCGTCTGCGGCAACATCCAGACGGCCAACGCCACCGTGTACATCATCGACGCCATCCTCAAGCCTCCCGCCGGGTGACCCCGGCCGCGCGGGGTGGCGCCAGCCCGCCTGGCGGGGCCAGGCGGGTGGAGCCGCTCCGTGTGGGACCGCGTCAGGCCGTGGGGCCGCCCCGACGGCGGGTTGAGGTCAGCCGCGGTGCCTCGGTGATGCCGGGGCGGCGGTGCGCTGACGAACCGCACCCCGCGCGGCGCGCCGAGGCTCAGAGGGTGCGCGGCAGGGCGGTCGGACGGCAGGATGCCCTCCATGGACGAGTCGCAGATGGCCGCCGGCAAGGGGGGCCACGAGAGGCTGAGCCGGGTGGACAGCCCGGCGGGTTCGGTCGGTCTGGAACGGTCCGACGGCGTGGCCATCGTGCGGGTCACCGGCGCCCTGGACCTGGCGATGGCCCCCAAGGTGGAGCAGGTGATCGATCGCGCGGCCCGCCTGGGCTGCCCCGTGGTGGTCATCGACCTGACCGGCACGAACTTCCTCGCCTCGGTGGGCATGGCGGTACTGCTGCGGGCCCACCGCCAGCTGAACCAAGCCGGTCCGCCACCGATCGGGGTCCGGGTGGTGGCGACCGGGCGCACGGTCCTGCGTCCGCTGCAGATGACCCGCCTGGTCGACGAGCTCGACCTCTACGCGACGCTGTCCGAAGCGCTCCGCGCCGCATGACCACCCCCGAAGCGGACGGGGAGCTGCGGGCCGCCCTGATGAGGCTGTTCGTCGACTCCCGGGGTGAACCGGCGCCGACCCAGACGGTGAGCCTGAGCCGCGCCGACTCGGCGGTCCTGGTGCCCGACGGCCTCGAGGCGTGCAGAGTGGTCGTCCCCGATGCCGACGAGGTCGCCCGGGTCACCGGCCGGGACGGCGTGAGCGCCGCGATCCTGCTCGACGACGAGCAGGAGCCGACGCTGCTGTTCGCCACGGCGCCGGTGGGTGATCACTTCGACGCGTTCGCGACCGGCCTGGGTGCCGCGACGACGGACCTCGGGGACGTCGTCCGCAGGCTGCGCGGGGAGGCGGCCGTGGTCGACGCCCTGCACTCGGTGGGCCGGAAGTTGACCGCGCAGCTGGACATCGGCGAGGTCGTGCAGAACGCCACCGACGCCGCGACGGCATCGACCGGGGCGGCGTTCGGCGCGTTCTTCTACAACCTCGTCAACCAGTTCGGGGAGTCGTACACGCTGTACACGATCGCGGGGGTGCCACGCGAGGAGTTCTCCCGGTTCCCGATGCCGCGCAACACCGACATCTTCGCGCCGACGTTCGACGGGGCCGGGACGGTGCGCAGCGACGACATCACCGCCGATCCCCGGTTCGGTCTGAACGCGCCGTACCACGGAATGCCCGATGGGCATCTGCCGGTGCGCAGCTACCTGGCGGTGTCGGTGATCAGCCCGACCACCCAGGAGGTGCTGGGCGGGTTCTTCTTCGGTCACCCGGAGACCGGCCGTTTCACCGAGCGACACGAGTACCTGGCCGAGGGCATCGCCTCCTACTCGGCCATCGCCCTGGACAACGCCCGGCTCTTCGAGCGGGAGCGCACGATGGTGGCCGAGCTGTCGCGCAGCATGCTGCCCGACCTACCGGACATCCCCGGGCTCGAGGTCGTCGCCCGCTACCTCCCGGCCGCGACCGGGAGCAAGATCGGTGGGGACTGGTTCGACGTGATCGCGCTCCCCTCCGGCGCGACCGCGTTCGTGATCGGGGACGTCGTCGGGCACGGGGTCACCGCCGCGACCACGATGGCCCAGGTCCGCACGGCGATCCGGGCCTACGCGTTACTCGAGCTGTCACCGTCGCAGCTGCTGGGCAACGTCTCCCAGCTGACCACGATCGTCTCGGAGCGCAACTTCGCCACCTGTTTCTACGCGGTGCACGATCCCGCCGCCGACACACTGACCTACGCCAGCGCCGGGCACTTGCCGGCCGTGCTGATCCACGCCGACGGCGGCGTCGAGCAGATAGGCGAGGCGATGGCGCAGCCGCTCGGTGTCGGGAACACCTACCCGGAACGGCGGGTCGACTTCGCCCCGGGGTCCAAGCTGGTGCTCTACACCGATGGCCTGGTGGAGACCCGCACCCGGGACCTCACCGAGGGCATCGATCGCCTGCTCGCCGGACTCGGTGCGCTCGATCGGTACACCGATACCGCAACCGCGTGCGACGCGCTCATCGCGGAGATGACGCTCGGCAGCCACGACGACGACATCGCCTTCGTGCACGTTCACCACACCCGTTCGGGCCGACGATGAACCCCACCGGTGAGCTCGCCGACCGCGCCCGGGAGTTCCGTTGCCGGGTCGAAGCCGACGCCGAGACGATCGCCGACGCCCGTCGTGGCTTCGGCACCTGGGCGGCCGAGCTCACGCTGGGGCCGGAGGACCGCGACGACGTGGTGTTGGCGACCTACGAGGCCATGGCCAACTCGGCCGAGCATGCCTACCGCGACCAGCCCGCGGGAGGCACCGTCGACGTCCACGCCACGTTCGTCGACAACATCCTGACCGTGACCGTCAGCGATCACGGGACCTGGAAGGCCCCCGATCAGGCCGACACCTACCGCGGCCGCGGGCTGCTCATGATCAACGGTCTGGCCGACACCAGCGCCATCACCGAGCGTCCCGAGGGCGGCACCGTCATCACCATGACCTGGAGGCGCTGAGCCCGCCTCACGGCAACAATCCCGATCTCCCATGAGTACAGCGGCCGTCGCCGGGTAACCGTATGGGTCGGGCGCCGAGCCCGGCATCGGACCGATCCGGCAGAGGGCGCATCGCCGATGGTGGATGTAGTTCCTCGCGTGACGCAGGGAGACCGACCATGGGCACGGACGCCGACGGGGTCGTCGGAAAGATCAAGGGCAAGGCCAAGGAGGTCTTCGGCGAGAGCGAGGGCAGGGGCGACGCGGACCCCGACGTGGAGTACGAGCCGACTCCCGACCAGCACGTCATGAACGACGGCATGGTCGTGCTGAGCAAGTCACAGGCGGAGGACTCCGGCCACGATGAGGCCGGTTCCGGGTCCTCTGGAGCCGGCCGCGACGAGGCGGCCGGCCGCGGCCAGGACTGATCCCACGACTCCGGGCCGGGGCGACCGACATCCGGATGTGTAAGGGCGGGCCACTCCGGGCACCCTTCGTTCGAACATGAGTTCGAACTGAGTGCGAGGAGGAGCCATGGCCGGCAACGCGTCGGGAAATGCGTCGGGAAACGTGTCGGGCAGCCCGGAGAAGGATCCCGCCGACTGGACCACCGGGGATGAGCCGATGACCGGTCCGCAGGCCTCCTATCTCAGCACGCTGGCCCACGAGGCCGGACGGGATGTACCGGAGGAGTTGACGAAGGCCGATGCGTCAGCGCTGATCGACGAGCTGCAGACCCAGACAGGTCGCGGCACAGGCTGACGACTCCGCACCGGGTCGGTAGCGATCGGGCCCGCACGCAGCCGCGGGTTCGCCGCCGCCCGGTGCGGACCGCGTAGAACCCTCCCGATCGGGTATCCGTGTCTGATGCCCGGAGACCTGCCAGGACCGCTCGCCGAACTGGCGCCCCTGCTCGACCGGTACGGCTACGTCGCCTTGGCCGGACTGGTGTCGGTGGAGAGCTTCGGAGTGCCGGTTCCGGCCCAGACGCTGCTCATCGTGGCCGGCATCTACGCCGGTGACGGTCGGCTGAACGTGGTGCTCGTAGGGCTGATCGCCTGGGCGGCGGCGGTCACCGGCGACAGCATCGGCTACTGGATCGGGCGGGCCGGCGGACGCCGGCTCGTGCTGCGCGCCGGCCGCTACGTGATGCTGACCGAGAAGCGGCTGAGCAAGGCCGAAGGCTTCTTCCAGCGACACGGCGGAAAGGTCGTGGCGGTGGCACGCTTCATCGACGGCCTGCGGCAGTTCAACGGTGTCGTCGCCGGTGTGGTGAGCATGGCCTGGTGGCGGTTCCTGGCCTTCAACGCTCTCGGCGCCCTGCTCTGGGCCGGCCTGTGGGCGACCGTCGGGGACCTGGCGGGCCGGCACATCAACGGCATCTACGACCGGATAGTGCACTACCAGACCTACGCGCTGATCGCGCTCGCCGCCGTCGCGACGCTCGCACTGGGCCGGTGGTTGTGGAGTCGCCGCCACCCCGCCCACCCGGAGGCCGCCCACAGCGGCCCGTGAGCCGGTGGGTGCTCAGCGGGGGAGGGTCAGTCCGCTGCGCACGGCGACCCGTC
>Ga0310811_10014075_pt1 | contig 10423 bp, 10 predicted proteins | sample YCmetagenome_FD_207642 | JGI IMG/M metagenome (GOLD analysis project Ga0310811, IMG submission 207642) | Soil microbial communities from experimental microcosm in Duke University, North Carolina, United States - YC | ecosystem: Engineered > Artificial ecosystem > Soil microcosm > Unclassified ... | reverse complement strand
ACGATCCAGCCCTCGTGCGCGCGCGCCATCTCGCCGAAGGACTTGCGCCCGGCGCGCGTCAGGCGCACCCGGTAGGCGCGCCGGTCGGCGGGCTCGGCGGCGCGCTCGACCAGGTTCTCCTTCTCCAGCTGGTCGACGATGCCGGTGACGTTGCCGCCGGTCACCATGAGATGGCGCGAGAGCTCGTTCATCTTGAGCCCGGCGGGGTAGCGCCAGAGCTGCGACATCAGGTCGAAGCGCGGCAGCGTGGTGGCGTAGCGCTCGCGCAGCCGCGCGCGCACGCGCCGCTCGAGGATCTGCGTGCAGGTGAGCAGGCGCAGCCAGAGGCGCAGCGCGAGGTGGTCGTCGCTGCGGCTTGCCGATTCCCGGTCCATGCGCAGAACCTCTAGATCTAAATAGATTAAGTCTAAAGTAACCCAGCCCTCATGACTTTTCAACCGGCGTGCAGGACCAGGCCCATCCGGCGCGCCGGCGCATAGTCCTCGAGCACCGACTGGTGGATTTTCCGCAGGTTTTTCCACGGCTTGGGGTCGGCGTAGAAGCGCTGCAGCAGGAGCAGGTCGGCGACCATGCTGCCCATCCAGGCGACTTCGGTCGTGTAGCCGAGCACCGCGCGGCAGCCCGATGCGGCGAGGAAATCGCGCGCGAAGCGCTCGCCGCGCTTGCCCTTGAAGACGCTGCAGGCGCCGAAGTAGACGAGGTTGTCGTACGAGCCCCAGCCGGCGAAGGCGCGGCAAAGCTCCTTTGCCCCGATGCGCCCGAGCGCGGTGACGAGCCTGCCCGGCGCGCCGTGGAACGACAGGTAGTAGACCGGCGTGTCGAACGTCTCCCGGTCGCGCCACAGCAGGCCCTTCCTGTAGCGCGAATAGCCGAGCAGCTGCTCGATCGAGTCGACGTGGCGGTGCGCGATGCGCAGCGGCGGATCGAGCTGCGCGGCAAGGCCCTCGAAGAAGGGCAGCACCGAAGGCGAGCGGAAAAGCCGCGCGCCGTGATCGCCCCAATAGGTCTCGAGGCAGACCAGTTTTCTTGGTGCTCCAGCGGTTTTTCTTTTTTTTCGAGAACTCAAATATCCCGCGCCAATCGTAGCCCGGAAAACTGCCAGCGCGCCTCGGCCACCGCGAGATAACGCTCGGCCAGCGCGCCCTGGGGCAGCGGCGAAGTGATGGTGTTCTTTGCGCCGAAGGTCGGTTCCACGGGTCCTCCCGGGGTTCGACACCCCAAACCGTGAATGGGTCTAGTCTATCGTGTAGTCATAACGGATGAAGCCCACGTACTTCGCCACCTTGTCGTAGAGCGTGCGGGCGACCGCATTGTGGTCCTGGGTGAGCCAGTAATACTTCGCTGCGCCGCGACGGCGCGCCTCCGCCGCGACCGCCTCGATCAGCGCCCGCCCCACGCCCTTTCCCCTTGCTTCGTGCGCGGTGAAAAGGTCCTGCAGGTAGCAGACGCTCTCCGCCCACGTGCTCGTGTGAAACAGGTAGTGAGCGATGCCGACGAGCTTTCCGTCCACGTGCGCCGCAAGCCCATGGACACCCTCCTGCTTCATAAGGCGCTGCCACGCCGCCTCATACTCGGCGTCCGTGGTCGGCGTCTTGTAGAACTCCTTGTAGCCGCGCGCGAGTGGCTCCCACGCGGCGCGGTCTTCCGGCCTGAGCGGCGCGATTTTCGTCGGACTCACGGCACTATCTTCGCACGCGCGCTGGAAATGGGCCGCTTCCCACGCGTACACTGGCGATCCGTTCGCCACAACGCATTTCCGGAGGAAAGATGTTCGAGACGACGATCGCGGGCAGCCTGCCCAAGCCGAACTGGCTCGCCGAAACCCGCAAGCTGTGGCCCGAGTGGAAGCAGAGCGGCGAGGCGCTCGCCCAGGCGAAGAAGGACGCGACGCTGCTCTGGATCAAGGAGCAGGAAGACGCCGGCGTCGACATCATCTCGGACGGCGAGCAGTCGCGCCAGCACTTCGTGCACGGCTTCCTCGCCAACGTCGAGGGCATCGACTTCGAGCACAAGGTGAAGATGGGCATCCGCGACAACCGCTACGACGCGATGGTGCCGGTCGTGGTCGGGCCGGTCCGCCTGAAGGGCCGCGTGCACGAAGCGGAGGCGCGCATCCTGCGCGCGCACACGAAGAAGAAGATCAAGTTCACGCTGCCCGGGCCCATGACGCTCGTCGACACCATCGCCGACCGCCATTACGGCGACAAGGTGAAGCTCGCCATGGCGCTCGCCGACCTGCTCAACCAGGAGGCGCGCGCGCTCGTCAAGGACGGCGTCGACGTGATCCAGTTCGACGAGCCCGCCTTCGCCGTCTACATGTCGGAGGTCAAGCGCTGGGGGATCGACGCGCTGCACCGCGCGATCAAGGGCGTCAAGTGCACGACCTGCGTGCACATCTGCTACGGCTACGGCATCAAGGCGAACCTCGACTGGAAGGAGACGCTCGGCTCGGAATGGCGCCAGTACGAGGAGATCTTCCCCGCGCTCGCGAGGAGCAAGCTCGACCAGGTGTCGCTCGAGTGCATCCATTCCAAGGTGCCGGCCGAGCTGATGGCGCTCTTGAAGGGCAAGGACGTGCTGGTGGGCGTGATCGACGTGGCGAGCGACAGGGTCGAGACGCCGAAGGAGGTCGCGCAGACCATCCAGAAGGCGCTCAGGTACGTGCCGGCGAAGCACCTCTTTCCCTGTACGAACTGCGGCATGGCGCCGATGGACCGCGAGATTGCGGTCGCCAAGCTGCGGGCGCTCGTCGCCGGTACCGCGCTCGCGCGCGGCAAGGGGAAGAAGCGGCGCTAGTCCTGGTCCTTCCAGGCTGATCCTCCTGTCGGACGGAACGCGACGCCACGTCGCGGGAAATCCCGGGCGCGCCCGCTGTCGAAGGGACTCCCATTTCCTTGGAGTTCAGCATGAAAGCCACTCTCACCGCCGCGGCGCTCGCCCTCGCGCTCGCCGCGCCCGCCCTCGTTCAGGCGGCCGACAAGACGCCGGTCGCGCGCGCGGACCGCGCCGACTCGGACACGCACGAGAAGAGCAGCATGGTCGACGACACGCTCATCACCACCAAGGTGAAGAGCGCGCTCCTCGCCGAAAAGGGCATCGACAGCGGCAAGATCAGCGTCGAGACCGAGAAGGGCAAGGTGATGCTCTCGGGCGACGTGAAGAGCCCGGACCAGCGTCAGCGCGCCGAGGGCATCGCGCGCAAGGTCACGGGCGTGAAGGAAGTCGACAACAAGCTCGAGGTGAAGTGACGCGAGAGCGTCATCCCCGCGAAAGCGGGGATCCAGGTTTTAGGCCGGGTCCAGGATGTAGATCTTGCGCCCGGCGATGAAGTCCTTGGTCTTGGCCGCATAGGCCGCCATGTGGGGAGCCGCCGCATGCGCCTTGAGCGCATCGAGGCTCTCCCATTTTTCCACCACGAGGAAGGTGTCCGGGCCCCATTTGGTCTGGATGGAGAGCGGCGTGTCGGCATCCAGCGCGGCGCCGTATTCGATGCAGCCTTTTTCGGCGCGCACCGCGGGAACGTTGGCGCGAAAGTGCGCGAGGATCTGGTCGCGCTGGCCGGGCTTGGCGGTAATCACCGCAATCACGTGAATCATGGACGGGTCCTCCTTCGGGTCTTCTAGAGTTTTCTGAGTTTCTGCAGCGAGCGCATGCGCCAGGCGATTCTCTGGTCCGGGAACAGGCGCGGATACTCGGTGTAGCTCACTTCGCCGACGTAGATGTCGCCGCGCGAGTCCATGGCAAGGCCGTGCGGCGCGATGAACCTGCCGGCCTCGAGGCCCGGCCCCGCCTCGCCGCCCAGCCGCGCGAGCGTCCTGCCCTTCGCGTCGACGAAGGTGAGGCGCGGCCCGATGTTCGGGTGCTGGCGCGTGATCGGGATCGAGGAGCCGAGCTCGCCGATGAGGAAGCTGAGCGCCTTGCCCCGGCAGCAGTACAGGCCGCAGGGCCGGTGCATGTTGACCCACTGCGTCTCGTATCTTCCGTTGCCGTCGAAGACCTGCACGCGGTGGTTCTCGCGGTCGGCGACGTAGACCCAGCCCTCGGCGTCGGTCGCGATGTTGTGGGCGACGTTGAACTGCCCGGGGTCGGTGCCCGGCTCGCCCCAGGAAAGGAGCAGCTTTCCGTCGGGCGAATACTTGTGCACGCGCGCGTTGCCGTAGCCGTCGCTCACGTAGATCTCGCCCTTGGGCGAGAGCGCCGTGTGCGTGCAGCGGTGAAACGGCAGCCCGCTCATGTAGGGCGAGGGCTTGCCGGGAACGCCGAGCTCGAGCAGCACTTTTCCCTCGGTCGTGCACTTGTGCACGATGTGGCCGCCGTCGTCGGTGAGGTAGAGCGTGTCGTCGACGTCGATATGCAGCCCGTGGGCGCGCGGATACCTGCCTTCGCCCCACGAGCGCAGGAATTTTCCGTCGCGGTCGAGCACGATCATCGGGTGCTCGCCGCGGTTGAAGCAGTAGACGTTGTCTTTGGAATCGACCGCGACCGCGGCGACGTCCTTGAACTCCCAGCCCTCGGGAAGCTTCGCCCAGTTCTCGACGACTTCGTAGCGGTAGGCGCCGCTGCCCAGGGTCACCGGCATTTCGGCCCTCACTCCACCCGCGCGCCCGAGGCCTTGATGACCTTGGCCCATTTTTCGGTCTCGCTCCTGAGCAGCGCCTGGAACTCCTGCGGCGTGCTCGACTGGATCTCGCAGCCAAGCCCGCCGAGCCGCGCGCGCACTTCGGGCGCCTGCAGCGCCTTCGCCGTTTCCGCATTCAGGCGCGCCACGATGTCAGGGGGCGTGCCGGCGGGCGTCATCAGCCCGAACCAGTTGCTCGCCTCGAAGCCCGCCAGCCCGGATTCCGCCACCGTGGGCACATCAGGCAGCGCCGAAGAGCGCTTCGCGCTGGTGACGGCAAGAAGCCGCAGCCGATCCGCCTTGACCAGCGCCACCACCGAAGGGAGCACCGGAAGGTAGATCGACACCTGCCCGGCGAGCAGGTCGGCGATCGCCGGCTGGCCGCCCTTGTAGGGCACGTGCAGCATGTCGATGCCCGCCATCGTCTTCAGCAGCTCTCCGGCGAGGTGGGCGCTGCTGCCGACGCCGAACGAGGCGTAGGTAATCTGGCCGGGCTTCGCCTTGGCGAGCGCGATCAGCTCCTGCATGTTCTTCGCCGGCAGCGAGGGCAGGCTGACCACGCCGTCGGGCACCCACGCGAGCAGGCTCACGTGCGCGAAGTCGCGCAGGCTGTCGAAGGGCATCTTCGTCTGCATCGTCGCGTTGATCGCGTGGCCGGTGATGTTGTCGACGAGGATGGTGTAGCCGTCGGCCGCGGACCTGGCGACGACCTCCGAGCCGATCACGCCGTTCGCCCCCGCGCGGTTTTCCACCAGCACCGTCTGGCCGAGGTTGTCGGAAAGCTTCTGCGCGAGCGTGCGCCCGAGGATGTCGACCGTGCCGGTCGGCGGCCAGGGCACGATCATCCTGATCGGCTTGGCGGGATAAGTCTGAGCGAGCGCCGCAAGCGGCAGCAGCGCTCCGAGAAATAGCGCGCGAGCAAGCCGCATGGAGCCGCCGCGGCTAGGACGCGTAGCCGGGATTTTCGCGGTCCAGGATGCGCATCATCGCTTCGAAGAACAGGCGCTCGCGCTCGACGCGCGAATGCCGGTCATCGACCGGCTCGGCCTGCACCTGCTTCACGATCTCCTCCGACAGGACCTCCAGCGGCTGGCCGCTCCCCATCGCGATCAGCTGCGCGCGGCACACGCGCTCGAGCTTGTAGATGCGCCGGTAGGCCTGCGCCACCGTGTCGCCCACGACAAGCACGCCGTGGTTCTTCATGAACATGATGTGCTTGTCGCCCATCAGCTTGGCGAGCCGCTCGCCTTCCTCGATGAAGTCGGCGGTCCCGGCGTAGGTGTCGTCGTAGGCGATGTGATGGTGGAAGAACGCCGCAGTCTGGTTGACCGGCAACAGGCGGTTGTTCTTCAGCGAATTGAGCGCGAGCGCCCAGGTCTGGTGGGTATGCAGCACCACGCGCGCGCCGGTGATGCGGTGAATCGGCGCGTGGATGCATTGCGCCGAGAGCTCGACGACGCCCTCGCCCTCAAGCGTCTTGCCCGACTCGTCGAACACGATCATGTCGCTCGCGCGCGCCTCCGACCAGTGCAGGCCGAAGGGAAGGATCAGGTAGCGGTCATCGCGCCCGGGCACAGTGACGGTGAAGTGGTTGTCGATCCCCTCCTCCAGCTCGTGCAGCACGGCGAGGCGGTGCGCGGCGGCGAGGTGGACCTTCGCCTGGGTGACGGGGTCGGTCGAGCGGGTCGGCAGCGGATGGATGGACATGCGGAATCTCCCTTGGCCCGATTCTACGGTCTACCAGGCGATCGCGGTGGCGGGAAAGCAGTGCGATTTCGCGCCGCGCGGGTCGCAGCCGGCCTCGATGAGGCCGCGCGCCTCGTCGATCTCGGCGCAGGAGACGAAGCCCTCGGTCCAGTCCGGCGCGACATCGAGGTCGTGGCCGCGCCGGCGCAGCTCGTCGAGCACCTTTGGGCCGAAGCGCGGCTCGATGCGCACGCGGTTGGGCTCGCTCGCGTGCGGAGCGAAAAAGCCGGGGGTGTGCTCAGAAGAGAGCCGCGGCGCCTCGATCGCCTCGGGAATCGACATGCCGAAAGCGGCGCGGCAGAGGTAGAACTGCAGCAGCCACTGGCCCTGGTTGTCCCCGCCCATCGTGCCGAAGGCCATCCAGGGCTTGCCGTGCCGGAACGCCATCGACGGCGTGAGCGTCGTGCGCGGGCGCTTGCCGGGGGCGATCACGTTCGGATGGTTCGCGGGCTCGAGATAAAAGGTCATCATGCGCGTGGAGAGCGGGAACCCCAGCGATTCGATCACTTCGCTCGAGGAGATCCAGGCGCCGCTCGGCGTGAAGGACGCCATGTTGCCCTTCGCGTCCACCGCATCGACGTGCACCGTGCCCGCACCCCAGTCCTTCGGCACGAATTGCTTGTCTTTGGGAAGCAAGGGCGCGTTGTCCCAGGCGTTTCCCGGCCTCAACTCCCGATTCGATGTTTTCATGTCGATGAGCTTTGCCCGGGAACGCGTATACGACTCTGAAAGCAGAACCTCCGCAGGAACCCTGGTGTCGCCGTAGTACTGCTCGCGGTCCGCATAGGCGAGCTTCATCGCTTCGATCAGCAGGTGGCAGTAGTCCGGGGTGCCGAAGCCGATCTTCCTCAGATCGAACTGCCACATCAGCGCGAGCGTCTGCAGCTCGGCAGGGCCCTGCGACCAGAAGCCGGTCTTGAAGAGCTCCGCGTCGCCGAGCTTGAGCCTCGCCGGCTCTTCGATTTTCGTTTCGAATTTCGCGAAGTCCTCGAGCTCCAGCAGTCCCTCTTTTGACTTCGAGAACTTGACGATCTCGGCCGCAATGTCCCCCCTGTAAAACGCATCCAGGGGCTTTTTGGATTCGGACAAAAAAGAAAAGGCTTTTGCAAGCGCCTCGTTGCGCATCAGCGAGCCGACCTCGGGCACGGGAAGATAGAGCCTCGCGCTGCCCGGCCACTCCTTGCGGAAGCGCGCCTCCATCGGCGCGATGCCGTACTTGTGCTGGTTGCGCAGGCCTTCGGAGACCGGGAAGCCGTTTTTCGCGAGCGCGATGACCGGCGCGATGACCTCGTTCAGCGGCAGCGTGCCCCAGCGCTCGAGCGCGGTGAGGAGCGCGCCGAAGGCCGCCGGCACCCCGGCCGCAAGAATTCCCGCGTCGGGAATATCGCTTAATCCTCGGGCGCGATACGCCGCCGGCGTCGCCCGCCCGGGCGCAGCCATGTTGCCGTTCACGGCATAGACGCGCGCTTCGCCCGCCGGCCGGATGAGGATCGGGCACTCGCCGCCGATCGTGTGCATCTGCGGATTGACGAGTCCTTCGACGAAGGAGGCGGCGACCGCGGCGTCGATCGCGTTGCCGCCCGCTTTCAGGATGTCGGCGCCCGCGCTCGCGGAGAGGTTCGAATTGCTCGCCACCGCCCCGCGCGTTCCGAAGAGGCGCGGGTGAAACGTGGTCGAATCGGTCGGTAGTATCCGGTAGGCACGGCGGCTCATGGCGGCCGTAGAATATCCGAGTCCACCCGCCGGAGCCCGCCATGAGAGTCGTCACTTCGAAACCGTCCCCAGAGGTTCGCACCGACAGCGCCGAATGGCGCATGCGCGTCGATCTCGCCGCCGCGCACCGCCTTGCGTTCCAGCACGGCTTCAGCGAAGGCATCTTCAACCACCTCACCTGCGCGGTGCCGGGCAAGCCCGACCGCTACCTGCAGATCCCGTTCGGCCTGCACTGGTCGGAGATCACCGCGAGCTGCTTCCTCGAAGTCAGCCACGACGGCAAGGTGCTGAGCGGCGAGGGCGAGCGCGAGCTCTCGGGCTACTGCATCCACTCGCCGATCCACCGCCTGATTCCCGACGCGGTCTGCGTCATGCACACGCACATGCCGTACGCCTCCGCCCTCGCCCGGCTGGAGGACCCGAAGATCCAGCCGATCGGCCAGACCGAGTGCGGCCTCATGAAGGACGTGGTGTACGACGATCACTACACCGGGCCCGCGTTCGATTGCGCCGAGGGCGAGCGTCTCGCCGGACTGCTCGGCGACAAGACGGTGATGATCATGGCGAACCACGGCGTGCTGACCGTCGGAAAATCCGTCGCCGAGGCCTACGACAGCCTCTACTACCTCGAGCGCGTCGCGCAGGTGCAGCTCTTCGCGATGTGGACCGGGCAAAGGCTCAAGCCGCTGCCGCAGGACGTCGTCGACAAGACCATGCAGACGATCGGCGGCCCGATGTACGGCAAGAAGCCGCACTGGGAGCACCACTTCGAGGCCTTGAAGCGGATGCTCGACCGGCGCGAGCCGGACTACCGCGACTAGCGGTTGCCGCAAGCCCGCCTGGCCGCCGACATCGGCGGCACGTTCACGGACGTCGTGCTGGAGCGCGGCCGCTCGCGCTTTTCCACCAAGGTCTTGACGACGCCGCGCGCGCCCGAAGAGGGCATGCTCGAGGGCATCGCGCGCGTGCTCGCCGAGTCGGAACTGCGCCCCGCCGACATCGGCGTTCTCATCCACGGCACGACGCTCGCGACCAACGCGCTCATCGAGCGCAAAGGTGCGCGCACGGCCTTCGTCACCACGGCCGGCTTTCGCGACGTGCTCGAGATGGGCTACGAGAAGCGCTACGAGCACTACGACCTCGATCTCGAGTTGCCCGCGCCGCTGGTGCCGCGGGACTTGAGGTTTCCGGTCGAGGAGCGGATCACTGCGCGCGGCGAGATACGAGCGCCTTTGAATGAAGCATCTCTGGGAAGAGCGATAGAAGAGTCAAAAGCCAGGAACATTCAATCCATCGCGGTCGGCTTTTTGCATTCCTACGCCAACGACGCGCACGAGCGCCGCGCGGGCGAGCTGATCGAGAGGCTCCTGCCGGGCGTGCCGGTGACGCTCTCCTCGGCCGTCTGCCCGGAGATCCGCGAGTACGAGCGCTTCTCCACCGCGTGCGCGAACGCCTACGTGCAGCCGCTGATGGCGAGCTACCTCGAGCGGCTCGCCGCGGAGCTCGCGCGGCGCGGCTTTCGCGCGCCCCTCTACCTCATGACCTCGGGCGGGGGGCTGACGACGCTGGAAGCCGCGCGGCGCTTTCCGGTGCGTCTGGTCGAGTCGGGCCCGGCGGGCGGCGCGATCCTTTCCGCGGGCCTCGCGCGCGAGAACCGCATGGACGAGGTGCTCTCCTTCGACATGGGCGGCACGACCGCCAAGATCTGCTTCATCGGCAAGGGCCGGCCCGAGCAGTCGCGCAAGTTCGAGGTCGCGCGCGTCTGGCGAAACCTCAAGGGGAGCGGCCTCCCGGTGCGAGTTCCGGTGACCGAGATGGTCGAGATCGGCGCGGGCGGCGGCTCGATCGCGCGTCTCGACGAGCTGCGCCGCATCCTGGTGGGGCCTGCGAGCGCGGGCGCGGAGCCGGGCCCGGCCTGCTACGGCCGCGGCGGCGAAGAGCCCACCGTCACCGACGCCGATCTCGTGCTGGGACGCATCGACCCGAAGGCTTTCGCGGGCGGATCTTTTGAATTGAATGAAGTGAAAGCAAAAGAAGCCGTCGAGACCCGGCTCGGAGCCCGCCTGAAGCTCGACGCGCGCTGGGCGGCGGCGGGCATCGTCGAAATTGTGGAAGAGAACATGGCGAGCGCCGCGCGCGTGCACGCGATCGAGCGCGGCAAGGTGCCCGAGCGCTGCGCGATGATCGCTTTCGGCGGCGCGGCGCCGCTGCACGCGGCGCGCCTCGCCGGGCGCCTCGGCATGCGCCGCGTGCTCGTGCCGGCGGACGCGAGCGTCGGCTCGGCCGTCGGCTTTTTGCGCGCGCCTGTCGCCTTCGAGGTCGTCCGGAGCCTGCGAATGCATGAAT
>Ga0310811_10014072_pt1 | contig 10425 bp, 10 predicted proteins | sample YCmetagenome_FD_207642 | JGI IMG/M metagenome (GOLD analysis project Ga0310811, IMG submission 207642) | Soil microbial communities from experimental microcosm in Duke University, North Carolina, United States - YC | ecosystem: Engineered > Artificial ecosystem > Soil microcosm > Unclassified ... | reverse complement strand
ACTGCCGAGCAAGGATCAGGTCGACAAGATCCGCGCCGACGCCAGGAAGAAGGGCGGCTGAGCTTCTCGCGCGCAGCGTGACGCGGCGCATACCGCGCCACGCTGCCCATCGTCACCGTATCCACCTCGACAGGGGAGCCCGCGATGGCAAGCCTCACCGCCGAAATCCTGCTCGTGCAGTTCGTCAACGGCCTGTTCATCGCCGCCGGCATCTATCTGGTGGCGTCGGGACTGTCGTTGGTGTTCGGCGTGCTCGGCGTGCTCAATTTCGCGCACGGCTCGTTCTACATGTACGGCGCGTTCTTCGTGTTCACCTGGATCGGCTTCAAGCTCGGCGGCTTCTGGCCGGCCCTGCTGATCGCACCGGTCGCCGTGGTGATCGTCGGCGTGGCCACCGAGATCGTCTTCCTGCGGCCGATCTACAAGGCCGATCCGCTCTACCAGTTGCTGCTGACCTACGGCCTGGTGCTGATGTTCGGCGACGTGGTGAAGCTGATCTGGGGCGCCGACAACCAATCCGTGGCGCGGCCGCCAGGACTGGAGGGGACGTTCGCGATCTTCGGCGCGCAGTTTCCCAGTTACCAGATGTTCGTGCTGATACCGATCGGGATTCTCACCATCCTGGGACTCTACCTCCTGCTCAACCACACCCAGATCGGCAACGTCGTGCGCGCCGCGACGCAGGATCGCGAGATGGTGGGCGCGCTCGGCATCAACGTGCGCCTGCTCTACACCGGCGTGTTCGCTGTCGGCGCCTTTCTCGGCGGCCTCGGCGGCGCGGTGCTGGCGCCGATGGGCGCGCTTTATCCCGGCATGGATTTCGACGTGATCATCGAGGTGTTCCTGGTGGTCGTGCTGGGCGGGCTGGGCAGCATGGCGGGTACGGCGTTGGGGGCGCTGCTCTACGGCGAGCTGAAGTCGCTCGGCATCCTGCTCGTGCCCGAGCTCGAGTCGGTCTTCATCTACGTGCTCATGGTGATCGTGCTGTTGACGAGGCCCCAGGGCTTGCTCGGCAGGCGCCTCGAGACCAGCCGCTGACGGTTAGTTGCAACGAGGTAGGGCGCAACGACAGGGAGAGACGCCGTGGCCAGCGTGCAGGACTCGATCCGGGGAGAGACCGTTCCACTGCGCTGGACGACGGCGCGCGATCCGATGCTGTGGGCATTCGTGGCGGCCTTGTTGCTGCTGTTCTGGCTGCCCGAGCTGGTCCTCGCCATGGGCTGGGCCACGTTCTGGATCCAGTTCACTACGCAAGTCTTCATCTGGTCGCTGTTCGCCGTGTCGTTCAACCTGCTGATGGGCTACGCCGGCATGGTCTCGTTCGGCCAGGCCGCCTATCTCGGCATCGGCGGCTATACCGCGGGCCTGCTGCTGAAGAACATCGCCGGCTTGTCGTTCTGGATCGGGCTGGTGGCGGCGCCGGTGGGCGGCGCGCTGGCGGCCCTGGTGATCGGCTATTTCTGCGTGCGGCGCACCCACATCTACTTCGCCATCCTCACCCTGGCGTTCGGCCACATCGTCTACCTGATCGCCTTCAAGTGGTACGATTTCACCGGCGGCGACAACGGCCTGATCGGCATTCCGGTGCCGGCATGGATCGCCGAGCCGACCTTCGCCAACTACTACAAGTTCGTGCTGGTGATCTGCGTCGTCGCGATCTACCTCTTGTGGCGCATCGTCAATTCGCCGTTCGGCAGGGCGCTGACGGCAATCCGCGAGAACCCCGAGCGGGCGGACTTCGTCGGCATCGCGGTCGATCGCTACCGGCTCTACGCCTTCGTCCTGGTCGGCGCTTTCTCGGGGCTGGCCGGCGCGCTGATCATGGTCAACGACCGCAGCGTCTATCCCGACCTGGCGCACTGGACGCAATCGACCCAGGTGCTGCTGATGGTGCTGCTGGGCGGGGTCTACACCTTCTTCGGCCCGATTGTCGGCGCGCTGCTGCTGCGCACCATGGATGCTGACATCACGCAGAACTATCCCGAGATCTGGCAGCTCTTCCTGGGCGGCGTGCTGGTGCTCATCCTGTTCGGCCTGCCGGGCGGCATCGTCGGCTTCATCCAGCAGCGCGACGTCGGCAGCGGCGACGATCGCGCCACCCGGCTCGCCAAGATGTTGAATCTGTTCCGACGCAAGTCCTGGATGTTCTTCGTGGGCTCGCTGGTCTTCACCGGCTTCTTCAGCATCCTGCACCAGCCGGCCGCCTGGCTGATGCCACGGGCCGGCAGCTTCGTGCCGTGGTCGCTGCCGACCTGGGGAGTCGTCCCATGCATGCTGCTGCAACTCGTCGTCGGCGGCGCCGTGCTGTGGCTGCTGTTGCGTCGCGCCGACCGGTTCGAGCGCATCAATGGCGTGCTGCTGCTCGCCCTGCCGGTCGGCATGCTGGTACTCAACGTCTGGCTCGCAACGCCGCTGTCGGGCCTGCTGATCGTGCTGCTGTGGGTGATCTTCACCCTCTACGCGCTGGGCCAGACGGATTTCCGCCGCGCCTACGGGTTCGGCCGCACTGCCGACGTGGGAGGCTGACGCCATGCTGCTGCGCGTCGAAGGCGTGTCCAAGTCGTTCGGCGGGTTCGTCGCCGTGCGTGACGTCAGCCTGTCGGTCGAGCGCGGGCGCACGGCGTGCGTCATCGGCCCCAACGGCGCCGGCAAGTCGACGCTGTTCAACCTCATCACCGGCCACCTGCAGCCGACGCGCGGACAGGTCTATCTCGGCGAGCGCGACATCACCGGCCAAGCGCCGCACACGATCTGCCGCATGGGCGTCGGGCGCTCGTTCCAGCGCACCAACATCTTTCCGCGGCTCTCCGTGTTCGACAACGTCCAGGTGGCCGTGCTGTCGCACCTCAACCGGACGCTCAACATGGCGACGCCGGCCCACACCCTGGCGCGCGACGAGACGATGGCGGTCCTCGACGCCGTCGGGCTCGCCGACGCGGCGCGGGCGACCAGTGGCACCCTGTCCTACGGCCTGCAGAAGCAGCTAGAGCTCGGCATTGCGCTGGCCAGCGAGCCGCAGGTGCTGCTGCTCGACGAGCCGACCGCCGGCATGTCGCCGCAGGAGACGGCCGACACGATTGCGCTCATCGGGCGCATCGTGCGCGAGCGCGGGCTCACCCTCCTCTTCACCGAGCACGACATGGATGTGGTGTTCAGCATCGCCGAGCGTATCTTCGTGCTGCACCAGGGCGCCCTGCTGGCCCAGGGCACGCCCGACGAGGTGCAGGCCAACGCCGACGTGCAGCGCGTCTACCTGGGCGAGGCGGAATGATCCTCGAAGTCAACGATCTCTACACGGCCTATGGCCTGAGCCAGATCCTGTTCGGCGTGTCGCTGACGGTCGAGAAGGGCGAGTGCGTCGCCCTGCTGGGCCGCAACGGCGTCGGCAAGACCACGACCCTGCGCTCGATCATGGGACTGACGGCACCGCATCGCGGCCGCGTGCGCTACAACGGCGTCGACATCACCGGCCGGCCCGCTTACCAGGTGGCCAAGCTCGGCATGGGCTTCGTGCCCGAGGAACGGCGCATCTTCCCCGACCTCACCGTGCGGCAGAATCTCGAGGTGGCGCGCAAGCCGGCGGCGTCGCCGCACCAGCGGTCGTGGACGGTCGAGGCGGTGTTCGAGACCTTTCCCGCCCTCGCCCCCCTCACCGGCCGCAAGGGCGGCTACCTGAGCGGCGGCGAACAGCAGATGCTGACGATCGGGCGGACGCTGATGGGCAACCCCGACCTGCTGCTGCTCGACGAGCCGTCGGAAGGCCTGGCGCCGCTGGTGGTGCGCGACCTCGGCCGGCAGATCAGCCGCCTCAAGGAGCACGGGCTCACCATCCTGCTGTGCGAGCAGAACGCCAAGTTCGCCACCCGGCTGAGCGACCGCGCCTACATCCTGGAGAAGGGCCAGGTTCGTTTCTCGGGTTCTATCGCGGCCTTGCAGGCAGACGACGAGGTGCGGCGGCAACATCTCGGGTTCTAGAGCGATTGACCTTGCGCATCCAATGAAGTAGGTATGTACCTACAAACTTTATGGGCCCCCGCCGATGGCCGTTACCACCATGACCAGTCGTGAGTTCAATCAGGATTCCGGTCGCGCCAAGAAGGCGGCCGAGCGGGGCCCAGTGTTCATCACGGACCGCGGGAAGACGGCGCACGTGCTGCTCACGATCGAGGAGTACAGGCGGCTTTCCGGCAAGCGGCCAAAGATTGCCGACCTGCTGGCAATGCCTGGCCTGGAGGATGTCGACTTGCCGATCCCCGACCGCCAGGACAGGCCAAGGTCCGTAGACCTCGGCTGATGTTCGTCCTCGACACCAATGTCGTTTCTGAATTGAGAAAGGTTCGCTCGGGTAAAGCCGACCCCAATGTCAGCCGATGGGCCGACTCCGTCGAGGCAGCGGAGCTCTATCTGTCTGCCATTACCGTGGAGGAACTTGAAATCGGAGTCCTGCTGGTCGGGCGGCGTGACGTCCGACAGGGCGCCATCTTTCGGACTTGGCTCGACCAACACGTGCTGCCGAGCTTCTCCGATCGTATCTTGCCGGTCGATACTGCCGTCGCATTGCGCAGCGCCCAGCTTCATGTTCCCGATCCACGGGCGATACGCGACGCCTTAATTGCCGCAACGGCCCTCGTGCACGGCTTCGCTCTGGTAACGCGCGACATTGCGGATTTTGACACGACGGGCGCTCGCCTTGTCGATCCCTGGCGGCCGCAATAGCTGAGTTCACCAGAAGTCGCTTTCCGAGTTGCAGTGCTGTCTTGCCTGGTTCTCGACCGCGCAGGATTCGCCTGGGAGACACCCAGCACGCCCGGCGCGCACCACGATGCTGGGAAAATGGGGCGGGTTACCGCCCCATTTTCATAGGAGCGCGGAATGGGAACGGCTATCCTTTGCCGTTCGTCGACACCTGCCGCATCAGGAAGGCGACATAGGCTGCGGCAGTTCAGAGTCCCTATCGTGGTCCCCGTGGTCGCGTAGCAGTCCTGGTGCTCTTGCTACATCAAACGCGAGGTGACTCGCGGGGGTAGTGTAGATGGCTCCGAAAGCGGCTGTCTCAGCAATGTCCGCGCACCCACAAGTCCGCGGCTCTGATCGACCAGTCGGAAGGCCTGATCGAAATCGACTTCGTCGATGGCAAAGTCGGCCGCGTCGGCGATCGGCATGGCGCCGCGTGCGTCGTGCGCACATCGACGAACTGATCGACGGGAGGCGCCAAGCATGAGCATGCAACAGGTTCTCGCTGCCGGGCGCGTCAGGCTCACCCCACACCGCCCGCCGGCCTGGCGCCGCCGTCTGCATGGATCCGAGCTCGCCTGGGCGATCGCGTTCACCATGCCGTACATTGGCGTGCTGCTCGCTTTCGCCATCTTTCCGATCGCCTATGGGCTTTGGATGGCCAGCGATCCGGCACTGTATGTCACGCTGTTCTCGAGCGACGAGTACATCGAGGCGCTGATCAGCACCGCTCTCTATGTCGGCATCGGCGCGAACGCCAGCGTGTTTTTCGCGCTGTTGCTGTCGGGCTTCTTCATGCGTCGCGGATGGTGGGTCAAGGTGATGCTGGTTCTCTCGATGCTGCCATGGGCCCTGCCGGCGCAGACTGCGTTCATTTCCTTTCACTGGATGATGATCTACTGGGGCTTCCTGAACAGCCTGCTCGAGGTGTTCGGCATCGCCGGCCCGGATTGGCTCGGTGACTACTGGCTGGCGCTCGGTGCCAACATCGTCGCCTACACCTGGAAGACCATGCCGCTCTGGACCTTGATCTTCCTCGCCGGCCGCATGGCCATCCCGCAGGACCTCTATGATGCCGCCGAGGTCGACGGCGCCACCGGGCTGCGCCGCTTCGTCCACCTCGTGATCCCGCTGATGGCAAACCTCTATCTCGTCTGCACCTTGCTGGCGACGATCTGGATGCTCGGCGACTACAACACGCCCGATATGGTCTCGGGCGGAGCGCCGCTCGGGTCCACGGCCGTTCTGGCGACGGTGGGTGTCGAGTTCCTGCTCGACGCCGGCCGTCCCGACCTCGGTGTGGCCGCCGTGGTGGCGGCGCTGCCGGTGCTGATCCCGGCCGGGATCCTGCTGATCCGTCGGCTGCAGACGAGGGAGGTGCAGCTGTGAGCGTCGCTCTCCACGCCCGGCGCCGGTCGAACCAGCGGCGGCGTCGAGGAGCCGATGCTGCGGGGACAGCCATGCTCTCGGTTGCGCTGCTGATATGGTGGCTGCTGCCGCTTTACAACATGCTGCTGATTGCCCTCGACCCCGAAGGCGATACCGAATTCACCGGAGTCATCTGGCCGGCGGACCCGACACTCAAGGCTTTCGCCGGGGTGTTTCTCGAAAGCTACTGGTACCTGAAGGATTTCTGGCTCCAGTTCGGCAACAGTTCTTTCATCGGCGCCATGACGATGACGTTCACGGCGCTGATCAGCTCGCTCGGCAGCTTCGCGCTGGGGCGCATGTGGCGCGGCAAGGCGGGTGCGATCTCGACCTCCGTGCTGCTGCTGTACACGGTGCCGGTCTATTTCCTGGTCATCCCGTTTTACCTGCTGATGCACAACTATGGACTGAACGATACTTTGTGGGCGGTCATTGCCGCGAATGTAACCTTCGCCGTTCCCTACGCGCTCCTGATTCTCCAGTGGTATGGGCGGTTGATTCCAATCGAGCTCGACGATGCGGCGCGGATCGACGGCGCGACGCCAATCCAGGTCTATCTGCGGATCTATCTGCCGCTCATGGCACCGGCCTTGGCAGTCGTTGGCATCTTCGCGTTTCTCACCGCCTGGAACGAGTACCTGTACCAATTCATCCTGCTCAGCTCTCCCGGCAACAAGACCGTGGCGATAACGCTCGCCACCTTCTTCGACAACGAAGACACGCCGTGGAATTATCCGGTAGCGGCCTCGCTGATCTACGCGCTGCTGCCGGTCGCCTTATTCTTTGCGATCCGCCGCTGCGTCGCGACGGGGCTGGTCTCGGGAAAGCGCTAGACGACAGGGCAAGCGGGGGCCGGCTCTTCCCGATCCCCCAGGGCATCCGCATATGAGCGCGCCGTTCGTTCTCCTCCCCACCTTCGGTGGGGAGGTGCCCGTCATACGGGGCGGAGGGGTCATGAGTCATGGGACCGCGGGCGTCCCGCCCACTCATGATCAGGAGCATGAGCGGGACGCCCGCGGTCCTCTGATCCATGACCCCTCCGTCGCCGTATGACGGCGACACCTCCCCAGCAGAGCTGGGAGGAGAGTGAAGAGCGCTCATGTGTGAATGCCCTGCCGATCCCCCGGGGAACACCGCCAACCCTGCATTCGGTCGTTCCCCGGAACCTGGCGATGTGCTACGTTTTCCCGTGAATCCAACGTGGTTGGTTGTCGAGGCAGGCCCGCAGCGTCTGTCCTCCGAGCCTGGCTCATCAGTCGTCCAAGAAAAAAATTTCCAGCGTCAGCGTCAAGTGCGCGGTGCGAACAGGGAAGGACACGACCATGGCTCACCTCGAGCGGCGTTCGCTGCTGCAGGGGGCGTTCGGCTTGGCGGCCGCAGGCGCCCTGGCACGGCCCTATGTTGCCAATGCCCAGGCCAAGACGATGACATTGTGGTTCGCGCAGGGCTTCGTCGAGGACGAGGACATAGCGTTGCGCAAGGCCGTCGCCGACTACGAGAAGTCGAGCGGCAACAAGGTCGAGCTCAGCATCATCCCGTTCGCACCGATGCGGCAGAAGATCGTCTCCGCGATCACCAGCGGCGTTGTACCGGATGTGACGCAAAACAACCCGGGTGAGATCCTGCAACTCTACGCTTGGCAGGATAAATGGATCGAGACTGAGGACGTCGTCGACACCCAGAGGGCGAAATACAGCCAGACCGCCTTGGCTGCAGCCCAGGCCTACAACAGCGTCACGAAGAAGCGCGCCTTCTACGGCGTGCCGATCCGAGGCGCCTGTGTGCCTTGTCATACCTGGAAATCACTGGTCGAGCGGGCCGACATGAACCTGGCGGAGCGTCCGAAGACTTGGGATGCCTATTTCGACTTCTACAAGAAGGTGCAGGACAATCTGCGCAAGAAGGGCGAGCGCAAGGTGTATGGGCTCGGTTTCCAGGTGTCGGCCAACGGCGTCGATCCGGCCGCCCTGTTCAACGCGTTCATGCACGGCCATGGCGGCCAGGGCATTGTCACGCCGGAGGGCAAGCTCGATCTCGGCGACAGGATCAGGACGGCGGCGATCAGGGCCTGCGAGTATCTCGGTGGGGCATACCGCGACGGCTACGTGCCGCCGAGCGCGATCAACTGGAACGACGCCGACGACAACAATGCGTTCCACGCCAAGCTGATGGTGATGGATGTCGACGGCACGTTGTCGACCGAGGTTGCGGTCAAGGAAAAGCACCCGGAATGGTATTTCGACGAGATGGTCAGCGATGGCCTGCATTATCCGACCACCAACGACGGCAAGCCGGTGACGTCCCTCACCGCGATGACCAATGCGGTGATCCCCAAAGGAGCCAGGAACGTCGCGGTCGCCAAGGATTTCCTCAAGTACTTCATCCAGCCAAGGGTCCTGCAGGAGTTCATCGAGACGGGATTGGGCCGCTGGCTGCCCTGCATGCCGGAGCTCGCCAAGACTGCGTTCTGGGAGAACCCGAAGGACCCGCATTTGAAAGGCTACGTCCAGCAGGGTCTGCTCGGCCCGACCCAGCCGGACTACTACGTCTACAATCCGGCGATGGCGGAGGTCTACGCGCAGCACGTCTACAGCAAGGCGATGATCGCCGTTGCAAAGAAGGGAGCCAAGGCGACCGACGCGATCGACGTCGCCTTCAAGGAGCTCAAGGAGATATTCGCCAAGTATCCGATCGAGCAATCGTGAGAGGCGACGATGACTGCTGCGTCCGTACTGGATGTCGATAGTCCGGTTCCAAAGCCAAGGCGATCGTTCTGGCGCTATTGCCGCGGGAATCTCAAGGGGTCGGAGTTCACCTGGGCACTCGCATTCAGCGTTCCATACATCGGCGTGTTCCTGGCCTTTGTCGCCTATCCCGTATTCTACGGTCTCTGGATGGGGAGCGATCCGGCCCTCTACTCCGACGTCCTTTCCGACGTGATCTACCAGGACACTGTCGTCAACACCCTGATTTTCGTGGCGCTCGGGGTCAACTTAAAGCTGTTCCTGGCGTTGCTGCTGTCCGGCCTGTTCATGCGGCCGGGCTGGGTGACCAAGGCGATGCTGATGCTGTTCGTGCTGCCCTGGGCGGTGCCGCAGCTCCCTGCCTTCATCTCGCTCCATTGGATGTTCAACGGCGAATGGGGCCTGCTGAATAACGCGCTGTGGACTCTGGGCGGGATCGAGGGTCCGTCGTGGTTGAACGAACGGTGGACCGCGCTGGGCTGCGCGATCGTCGCGCATCTGTGGAAGTGGACGCCGTTCTGGACCGTGATCCTGCTAGCCGGCCGCATGTCGATCCCGCAGGATATCTATGATGCGGCGAAGGTCGATGGGGCGACCGGGCTGAACAGCTTCCTGTTCGTGACGTTCCCGCTGCTTGCCAACCTGTACCTCGTGCTGACGTTGCTCGCGACGATCTTCCTGCTCGGCGACTTCAACACGGTGTTCTTCGTGACGGGTGGCGGCCCCAACAACGAAACGCACCTGCTCGCGACCTTGGGCATTCGCAATGCCTTCGACCTCGCCCGACCGGACCTCGGGGTCGCGGCGGTGATGACGGCACTGCCCGTGCTGATCCCGCTGGTGATCATCCTGATGCGCAAGCTGAAGACCGCGGAGGTGCAGCTATGAGCATGCGTGGCCTTGCCGTCGCGCAACCCGTGGCGGTCGCCGTCCCCTCGGGTTCGGCGGTGCGGATGCGGCGCGCGGCGCGACGCCGGCGCTATGCGAGCAACGCGGCGATGACCCTGGTCTATGCCGTGATGTTGGTGTGGACCTTCACGCCGATCTACAACATGGTGATGATCGCGCTCGAGCACGAAGGCGACGTCTACGGCACCAGCATCGTCCCGACGCAGCCGTCGCTCGACAGCTTCTGGGTCGTCGTCACCCAGGGATTCTGGTATCTGCAACATTTCTGGCATCAGTTCGGCAACACCGTATTCATCGCCGGCATGGTGACCTTCCTGGTGCTGCTGATCGCGTCGATGACCAGCTTCACGGTCGGGCGGATGCGCATACGCAATGGCTGGCTTCTCACCAACGCCGCGCTCCTGACATACGTGATCCCGGCGTCGTTCCTGGCGATCCCCTTCTACCTGATCATGAATCACTACGGGCTGGCCAACAATGCGTGGTCAGTCATCGCCGCCTTGGTGACCTTCGCGACACCCTACGCGATCTTCATCTTCCAGGAGTACGGTCGAAGCATCCCGATCGAGCTGGACGAGTCGGCGAAGATCGACGGCGCGTCGCCGCTGCA
>Ga0310811_10014070_pt1 | contig 10425 bp, 10 predicted proteins | sample YCmetagenome_FD_207642 | JGI IMG/M metagenome (GOLD analysis project Ga0310811, IMG submission 207642) | Soil microbial communities from experimental microcosm in Duke University, North Carolina, United States - YC | ecosystem: Engineered > Artificial ecosystem > Soil microcosm > Unclassified ... | reverse complement strand
CTTGAAGCGCGAAACAGGTGCTAAGTATGCTCCAGTAGGCAACTTGACACGCTGTACTCTTGCGTGCGGAAAGACGTGTGTCGGGATCGGGAAATCAGGCAAGGGAACTCCTTGCCTGGCCGCCACAAACAGAACCCGCTTGCGTACTTGAGGCGCGCCATAGTTTGCTGCGTGAAGAACATTATATCCGATCTGGTAACTACAAAAGAGATCAGCAGAGAACAGCGAAAATGTCTCAAACCATACTTTAAGGCAAGGAGGGCGGAGAGAATGAATTTTACGACGCCCGAAGCGACAGTTTTTTCCTTCAATGAATGCTCTAGGATTCCGCCAACGTTCTCCAAGAGGAAGTACATTGGTCGGTAGAACTCTACGTATGCAATCATGTTGCAGACAAGCGTAGACCTGCAATACATCGTTTAGTGCAGATACACACCAACCGCACGTTATGTTCACCGTATGTCGTCATCTCTCTAAGAACAAGATTGTCACTATGATGCATAGAAATATTTCTGATCCTTACCTTCGCGTGATTCATCTTTGAGAACGACTGGCATGGCGGACCTAGTAAACATGATGAACAACACCACTGATGAGATAAATCATTACGCACCGCCATAGATAAAGTCAACTTCACCCGGCTTAGGCATCGAGGGTAGGCGCTTCTTATCTCCCAGAGCTTGGAGGGGGCGGGGATTCTTCCCATCTGCGACATCAATGGCGTGCTGCAGGCATACGTTCGTGCATTGATTGTACACCGTCACATTAGGATGATTTTGCCTGGGATAATATTAACGAGCGCATCGAGCATGAAACGCACACTGACTTGTAAGTTCTCGCTGCTCCTGGAGAAAATTCAACCGCGTATCTTGTCTCCACAAAACCAGACATATCCAATCCAGTTCCGAGGCCACCCGCACCTTCAAGTGCATGTTAAAACCAGTCACAGAGTAACAAAGAATAAAGTCGGACCAGCAAAAAGCTCCAGCCCTCGAAGTGGGCCGAATCTCTGCAATTGTTGAGCCCTGCGTGCTAGATCAGCTTTGTGCTCTTCGTGGCATTGAACGCAGTGCCAGAATTCCTTTCGTGACCATGGATTCAGGTCACCGAGCGCACGAATGTCGGTGGAATCAGCGCACTCGTTCACATAGTAGTGATCGTCGTGAGCGACCCATGCATCGATAGCGGTGTCGTCCGTTTCATGAATTACGAAACATTGTCCACGGATATCACCGGGCCTTATTTTCTCCTGGCTCTGTGAACGGAACAAACGCCTCTACGAGATGTGTTAGAGAGGGAGAGTGTAGGATGCAGCTGGTGGCCTTACGTCGTCAAAAGTGGCTCCTTTTGGTTTATCAATGCCACGGCCGACTTCCCGGACAACGTCATCGTAGCGCCCAAAGAGTCGAGTAATAACTTCAGTGCACCTGCCCTTTTTAATTTTGAAGTCCTCGATCTGACCAATTTGATAGACACTATTATGGCCCGTTGAGATATACACGAAGTCACCCTTATGATAGTTGACATCATTGTGAGAGAAGCCACCTCGAAGAGCTCGTGAATCAGTGAAATTCGAGGCGCGTTCCTTGTGACCGCAAGCGAGGCACTGCTTATGGTCGTCGCAGAAGCTGAGAAGTGCTTGAGTTTCCAAGTCTGAAAGTCGAACGAAACTGGACTCGAGGCTGTTGAACATAAGTCTGCAGGGCTGTGCTCAGTGTCGCATGAAGCACTGCTAAAATTTGCATACCCTGAGTGAAAATCGTTGTCGTCATCAAGGGTTGACTCGTCTGGCTGGAAATTGTCCATTGGCAGTTCACGAACATTACATTTTTGTGAGATGGCGTCAATTTCAACGTCGCTGCATTCGGAGAGCATCAGATAAAGCGCATGTGAATGTCCCGCTTCTTGAAGCAGAGTCTTCGAGCTGTGTGTGAACCACTGCGCATGGAACTTCTTGACGCCCTCGTCTTCGAAGAAATACCGAATCATGCAAAACCTTTCAAGGTAAACACATCACAAATGACATACCAGGCGCACGAGGTAGTGACCCACCAATAATCGTTTGCGAGTTTGTTTGTCGACTGGGAGGGCTGGTACTTGTAGGATTTTGCACGAGTAGTATCCTCGTCTTCCCCAGGTACAACCATGACAGCATCTCCGACCTGACACAAATAAGACATGTTTATCCAGAAGCAAAAAAGAACTTACTGAATACTTGACTTCGTCCACGAGAACAGAACCATAGAAACCAGGATGGTCATCCACGGGGTCCAGCCACTGCACAGAGTTTGGGTTAGCGGCGTGTATTATAGAGGGATGTCGTGGCGCGTCATCCGATATATGCATGTCCTCGTCCATAAGTTTTCCAGCGACTTTAATATTTTCGAATAATCGTTGTGCGACCCTTCCGACGACGGGTGTTGTGACAGTTTTGTTCCTATGCTTGAGAACTTCTTTCTCGATATCACTGGAACTCGGCGAACGACTCTGGGGCGGGCGCTGTGAACGCGAACGGGGGGTGGGAGCAATTTCCTCCATCAAGTGATAAGACATTTCTTGGCCAACGATGTCCTTCACCGCCGGAGTGCGCGCAACACAGATTCCGTCATCGCGGAGCTCGTCAAGTGTTGCAAAAATATAAGATTTCTGTCCGACAATCAGAGAGTGATACAACATACATAAAACATAGGTATACATACAATGTCGGCAGACTGTACGTCATTCTCATTGAGCTCGCGCCCGATGATGGTTAACGCAACAGAAACTTCATCGGGCGAGTCAGGAGTTATGTGAAAGGTAGAAACAAAATCTTTATAAGTCAACCGTGGGCTGGCCAGGGCCATAGACACGAGAAGATGGGCGACACGATGCCTCAGCCACAACCCATGAAAGAAGGGGGCGTATTGTTCCGAAGGAAGGTCGAGAATATACCAAGCATGTTTCGTTAGGATATAAAACTTGCTGGACATTTCCAAATGAATTGCAAGCTATGTCGGTAACACGGATAAACACTTACTCGTCGAGTTCCCTAGAGCGCTGTCGTATGTCGTGAATCGTGAACTTCCGGATCTCTGTCAAACGAATCCGTTGGAGGCAATCCTCGTTGTTAGACATACCATTCCCGTCATCCTCGTCGTCGTAGTCATCATCATAGTATTCATCGTCATCCATGTGGGGTTTCACGTAACCCGAAGCTTGGTACGTAATCTTGCTGTTCACCGCAAGATTGACATTAATTAGTTCACCAATAGGCACTAACTGTTGTGTCGCACACTCGTATATGGCGAAATCTGTTAATATGCGTACGGGTACACCCTCAGAATTGCCAGAGTCAGACTGTTCAGTGAGGTCGGTTTCGCCTATGACCTGAAAGTTCTCGTCCTCGTCGTATTCGTAGTCGAGGGGTGCATAGACCACCGTTTCTAGAACGAATGTCAAGGAGACGAGGTGAGATATTCAGACAGACATGCCTTTGGGCGATGCGAGTTCTTTTGGTTCAGAATGCTGTTGAACTTGCGATGGCTCTGCTGTGTCTTTGAGCACGGATGAGTCGCGTACGATAAGGGTTGATTCCTCTGATGCGTCTGAATGGACCTGCTCACAACCACCTTTTGATATCAACTGGAGATGATGGAGTGGCTAACTTACTACACGTGAAAGTAACCTCTTTCTTCTTTTCTTTCCAACGCGCAGTGAGGACTCAAGCTCAGACTCTGCAACCCTCTTTGAGGTTGTCGAGGATGATGCATGGGCAGACGTAGACCCAAAATGCCGCTTCTTCGACATAAATTATGCTTGGTGGGTCACCGTACAAAGATAAAGGTAAAGGCTCAGGAGTGACGATACCAACTAAGGGGATCTATTCTTAACCGAAAAGTTTAGTAACAAAACAGGATGATTTGGGGGGTCGACCGAGGCGATGATCTTCAAGTTCTTAGAGCGGCCTTAACTTCGACCACGTGGCACTGGCTGGTATAATTTTCCGAGATAGTTACTGGCAAAGTCGCTTCGCAGTCACATTCCCGCTGTCCACAACTGACATGCGACTGCCCCTCCAGCTTCTTCTGGCTTTTTTGATTCAGCAATGCGCCAGCACTTCACAACCAGCCAAGCGTTTTTATACAACACACGATTATTATGTCCTCGAGCATCAACCTTCCGCAGGCGCAACTCTCAATGAATGTATCGAGGAACTTGGAGTAGAACTCGTCGAGCAGGTTGGGGAACTACAGAACATATGGCTAGTACGCTCCGCAAAGATTATGCCTAGCGTTTCTCCAAGGACAGTATCAGATAGAGTCCTCAACAGATTCGAGGATTTGGTGACCCTTGCAGGGCATTCCACTAGTTTGTACCCACGGGCGGGTCGCCAAGCCCGTGCACACCACATCTTATCATCCATAAGACATTTGTCGCTCCAGATACCCCGCCAACGGACAAAGCGAGACGGTTCTTTTTTAGAACGTGCACCACCTCCCGTAACTCCTGGTGACCCTCAACTGAAATCATCTGAAATCATCGCAGAACGACTTGGATTCGTGGACCCCCTATTTACACAGCAATGGCACATCGTTAACGATGAGTACCCCGAGCATATGATGAACGTGACGGGTGTATGGGAAATGGGCATCATGGGGGAAGGCGTCATTACTTCCTTGGTGGATGATGGATTGGACTACCGGAGCCAGGACTTAGCTGAAAACTTTGTGTGCCATACGCTGTGTGATACATTTCGGCACTGATTTTCTTACAGGATGCGGACAATTCATATGACTTTAACGATCACACCGATCTGCCCACCCCAGTTCTTTCAAATGATAACCACGGCACGCGCTGTGCTGGTCAAATTGCCGCAGTCAAGAATGACGTCTGCGGCGTCGGACTCGCTTACAAGTCAAAAGTTGCTGGCGTACGCATATTATCTGGAGCCATAACCGACGCCGACGAAGCAGCTGCCTTGAATTACGGCTTACACAACGTGTCCATCTTTAGTTGCAGTTGGGGACCACCTGATGATGGCAAGTCGATGGAAGCGCCGGGATATATCATTGAAAAGGCCTTTGTAAACGGCATACAAAACGGTAGGGAAGGCAAAGGATCAATATATGTCTTTGCAAGCGGAAACGGTGCTGCGCAAGGAGACCAGTGCAATTTCGATGGGTACACCAACAGCATATATTCCGTCACTGTCTCGGCTGTAGACTTCAAAGGCCTACATCCATATTATTCTGAACCCTGCTCTGCCAATATGGTTGTAGCATATAGTTCAGGGAGCGGTCAACATATTGTAAGCCTGCAATTATGCACGCCGAAGCCAACTGAGGTTATTTGAAAGGTCACTACTGACACTCATGATAAATGTTCCAGCATTCACGGTGGCACCTCTGCCGCCGCCCCAAATGCAGCTGGTGTATTTGCTTTGGTGCTTCAAGTTCGGTGAGACTCTTTTCCCTTCACAGAAGTTGGACTTACAAATTTTCCATGACAGGCCTGACCTGACATGGCGAGACATACAACATCTTTGCGTGAAAACCGCCCAGATGATAAACCCTGAGGATCCTGACTGGGAACCTATGGCTTCCGGACAGATGTACTCATACAAATACGGCTTCGGGAAACTTGATGCCTATGCCTATATCCAAGCAGCACAAGATTGGCAGCTTGTGAAACCGCAAGCGCGCTTCCACCCTCCTGCCATACAAATCAACAACGGCACTTTACTCACTGAGGATGGGGACATGGAAGGCGGGCAGCTGATTATCCCTGGAGGTCTCACAAGCTCGTTTACAGTGACGCAGGATATGCTTGACATACATAACTTCGAGGGGTTGGAGCACGTGACAGTTAGAGTGTGGATATCGCATACCAAGCGCGGGGATGTTAAAGTTGAGCTCACGAGCCCTGGTGGGGTACGCAGCGTTCTGGCAGCAAAGCGGGATGGCGATCACGCTAGGACTGGATTTAGAGGGTGGAGATTTATGTCCGTCAAGCACTGGTATGATTGTTATATTTTCTAAGACTATTTAAAGATTGTTAAATGGTTTCGCAGGGGTGAAAATGCGGTTGGCACCTGGACACTTAAGGTCTCTGACCAATCATCCGAAGGGCACAACGGAACTTTCCATGGTTGGCGTCTCATGTTCTGGGGCTCAACCATCGATTCTACTGTCTCAACAACCTACGTTCTTCCGCTTTCAGAGTACCAGCTTCCTTCCACCACTAATGACGATGCAATTAACATCCCTACATCAACAATCAGCAAATCCCACCCTAAGCCCACCTCTGGTCTCCCAGACGACCATGGTACTGCCGAGGGCGAGGCCAGCAAACCTGCGTTCCCATCTCCATCCGTACCGGCGACAGCAACGATGACGCCCACACCAGACGAAGGCTGGTTCTCAGACATGTCCAACCTCGTGTCTAGCCAGAAATGGTTCTTTGGCGCTATCGGCGCAGTAGTGCTCTTCGGTGTGGGTGCAGGAGTGTTCTTCTGGAGACGCCGGGTGAAGCGTCGGGCGTACGCTGCGCTCAGCGCGGGTGATGAACTGCAGATGAACTCGGTCTCGAGGCAAGGCAGGCCCCGTGCCAAAGAACTGTATGATGCGTTTGGGGAGGTGTCAGATGACGAGGATGCAGATGAAGAGACTCGGTTGCGCGGCGAAGGGTTTCACTCTGGGTTCTTGGACGACGACGACCCGTCGTCTGCTGGTCCTGAGCCCGCGTACAGGGACGAGCCTCGAGAGGAGCATGATGCGAGCCCCGATGTCAGATCTGCAAGTCCTGGGAGTGGCAGTGGAGATGGGAGCTGGGAGCATGCTTCTCAGACACGTTGATGTATATTGATTTATAGTTTTCTTTTATGTGCATAAGGATATGGGCGCATCTCGTATTTCGTTGACACCTATGCTACATACCACTCGAGCATTATAAACAGGACGTCATGATACATTAGCATCTACAATTGCACATGTAGAACCATCTATATGATGAGCCATATAATACGCAGTGATGATGATGCGCAACTGTGGCATTGGATTTGGTATCCCATATTTATAGAAGTTTGAGATCAACACGATCAATGTGGACATAGTGGGGAATCAAGAGATAAATGGAGAGCACAATGAACTAACTGCGATCGTGAGCCTTGCCACCATTATTCCAGTGTGATGAATGGGCGGGCTCCGATCCCATCTCGGAGGCATCCTCAGTCTACCATTAGACCAACAGGAGAGGTAGCAGAGGAATGCCATGAACCAATGCCCGTTCGAGAGTGAATCGACGTAAGAGATCACAGATGTTGTGTCGCTTTGCGCCGTGTCATGCGACCCAGGCTCTTATCTAGGACGTCGAATGCCATTGACTTTCTTGTAATGGGCATGGAGATAGCAAAGACACGCTGTAGAATGTCGATCAACAAAGACGGAACGAGAAGTAAAAAGGGTCACGTGACTTCGTTACCATGTGCAGCTGCCACACTGATAACTCGTGGCTGGCCTGGGCTGGATATTGACCGACGAAGGGAACGTGTTGCTGCAGGAATTGCGCGATCTTGTGGGGTGGTGGAGATGTCCTGCTGCAGGGTGTGCTTGCTGTAATTGCCTGCGAAATGATAGACGATTGACTAAGACCATGACGCGAGACTGTGGTGCAGAGCGCTGTAGCACTCCGTATGGGAGGTGGTTGGAGCGGCGGGGCGGATAATTTGTGTGGACCTGGAGATGTGCTCAGCCGTGCTTCAAGACTAAGCTAAATGAGGACTAACATGATCAAAGAATCTTCAGAGAAGTTCATCGTCTTGAGATGGTGAGTCTGAGATCGTCTCTTGCTGAAAGAATCTTTAAGGATGGTGAAAAAAGACGGAATTTCCTAAGACTTGCCTGTTGGATCTCCCTCTCTGACTCGCTCTCACGATGAGCTATCTGTCCTTGGAAAAGGCCACACCCCGGACGGTATTAGGGTGCTCGAGTGGCTTACCGATGGGTTCGAAAGTGGTCAGGTCGAAGGACCGCGTCGTCATGTTGAAGGAAGTGGTAGCCAATTTGGAACCATTGGGAGCTATGATTAGTGGGTGAAAGCTTCTGGCAGTGTGCGTCAAATTGTTTGATGATGTCTCCAGTGGCTACATCTGATATTCGGATGTCCTTCAAGTTTCCACTGACGAGACGAAGACCATCTGGAGTGAATGCGACTCGCCATGTCCGCTGTATTATTTTGAGCAACTCTTCTCCGGTTTCTGTATTCCAAATGATGATATGTTTGTTGATGCCTGCTGTGAGTTTTATCTCATCAGGGGAGTGCAACACCGAATTTACTTCACTGTTCACTTTGAGTGGCCTGAGGACCACTTCCACCGTCTCCCTCTTCCACAGGCAAACTGTCTCGTCCCTATATGATGCACTTGCAAATGTCTCGCTGTCTGGTGCAAATATGACGCCCCAAATAAATTTTCCGTGGTTCAACAAGATGGGCACTCTTTTGAGCTCACTCTTGTGTGTTGCAACTTCCCAGACCAGGATGATTCCATTCATTCCTCCACTCACAATCCAACGCGTACCGGGGAACGCTGCAATTGTCCAAGATCCGTAATCGTGATCCGGCAAGGGTTCTCCCACTTGTTTTTCCGTGTTCAAATCCCATATCCGAATACTTTTGTCTTCAGAGCAAGTGACGAGGATATGGGTGCCAGGAATGAATGTTACATCCATTATCTTGGATTCATGGCCTTCGAGGAGGGCATTCGCTTTGTGAGTGGGACTATATCACCAATACATTGCTCAGGCATACGTCTCTGAAGGAGGATGTGTTGTATTCGTGAATCCGGGATATCATCCAAGCTCCCAAGTCTTTTCTGTCTCCGTCAGCAGGAGCGTTACAGGGGGAGCACACACTTACGTGGGCTATGGTGGGTCGTGGTTTTCTTGTTCTTTGTCAGATGACTGAAAGTTAGAACAGATGTGGCATCATTTTTGTCTCTGGATTTCAAGAGGTAAACACGATGTCACGTCTTTTCTGAAGCATTTCGACCCATCTTGATTGGCTATGCCATTGAGTCAATGATAAACGGCTCAACAGGTAGTCGAACCCTTACTATTTCTGGTAGTAGCAACCGACTTATACTTGTCTGCTCAACCGTGGCCTCCGGTCTCCGGCAAGCAGACCCAATAAGCAGACCTTCACCTACATGTAGACTCGGTGCAGACCGATATGCCTTATGTGTTGGAGCGTTCCTTGGTGCTTTCCAAAGTCATTGAACACCATTTCAGTATAATATCAGACGCATTCGCATCATAAACACGTTTTTGTTGAGCTGTGCGTGATGTTCAATCAGTGGATATGGTCCGTGCAGGAATAGAGGAGCTAGGCCGGGGCGGCCTATGCATAGTACAGTGTACGAGCGGAGCTTAGTGAATATAATTATTGAACGAACTTGCTCGCTTCACAAATGGGGCCCCGCCGGTTCCCGGTACGGTTAAAGCCTTGCGTCTGTCGAGATGTTGATATGATCGGAAGGAGAAATTTCTATTTTAGGTCATGTAGTTACGTTTAGGTCCACACCAGTTCTTCCCTCGACGTTTGAGCATAGACTAGAGGCATCTGGCTGCGCACCCAGACCTCTTGTACCACAACAGCGCATCAACATCCTCCCAGAAATTATGATAAGTCCCACCGATGCCGGATTTTCAGATGCAGATATCAAAGGGTTCAAGCTCGCATTCTCACAAAGCTGCAACACTGCCAACGAAGCGACCACCAGCTCGAGTTTGGGGATAGCTCTGGCACCAGTGAACTACGGAACTGGCTTGCACTTCAATGAGGATGCAGGTATCTCTGAGCAACGAATCCCACCATGCGGTAGTATTTGGACGGAATCATCGGCGGATGTCAAAGGCAAGGGCATCGCACGGAGTCTTGACTGGCATTTGGCTACCATGGCATCGAATGATAGGGAGCGCGAAGGTTCGTATCTAATCTGCTGCATTAGTCACTACATTGATCATTTCGTTTCTCGGTTCTCGCACCCCTCCCCACTGACCCGAAATACGATGCTGTTGTTTGCATGCACGTTCACAGAAATGACCTACAAGCTCCTCGAGCGTCTCCCTCGTTCAGTGCTTGCAAGTCTGCAGCGCAGAATGACCCCTCTGTTGCAGTTTGATGTCGTCGGAGTGAGTCTGACGTTTTGTGTCCAACAACCCTGACTAATAAGTTAATTAATTTTTAGTCCCTTCCCACAGAACTTTCTCTCCTCATCTTCACGCATCTCCCAGCAGCTTCCTTGCTCACCTGCTCTCTTGTATCTAAACGTTGGCATGCCCTTGCAATAGACCAAGGACTTTGGCGTCGTCTGTGCTATACACACGGCTGGGAATGGCGCACGGATATTGCTGCGCCCACCCCTTGGGACGGACTTGGTGATGCAGATCC
>Ga0310811_10014068_pt1 | contig 10427 bp, 6 predicted proteins | sample YCmetagenome_FD_207642 | JGI IMG/M metagenome (GOLD analysis project Ga0310811, IMG submission 207642) | Soil microbial communities from experimental microcosm in Duke University, North Carolina, United States - YC | ecosystem: Engineered > Artificial ecosystem > Soil microcosm > Unclassified ... | reverse complement strand
GGCGCCGTTTACCTGCGCACCTACGGCCGTGTCTCGGTCGTGAACCGAACCGAGCGGTGAACTCGGGCAGGCTTTCGTTGTCCTGGTGATGTGCGAGGATCGGCCAGGTGAGTGCCAAGATCGCCTGGCCGGTCGCCGAACCGGAGCTTCCCGACGACGTGCATCCCGCGCTGGCCGCCACGGCCCGCGCGGCATCGGCCGCCTACCGCGAGGCTCGGCGGCGGCACACCCGGGCCGAACTCGCCGCGAAGGTCGCGGACGGGGCCGACGGCACGCCGACCATGCGGGTCGACCGGATCGTCGAGGACGCGATCGCGGAGGTCACGGCGGCACATCGCGTCAATCTGCTCAGCGAAGAAGCCGGTTTCATCGACAACGGCTCCGCGCTGACACTCGTCGTCGACCCGGTGGACGGATCAGCCAACGCGGCCGCCGGGGTGCCGCTGTGCTGTTTCGCCGTCACCGCGGCGGTGGACGGCGAGCCCGTCGAGGCGTTGACGGTCTGGCTCGACACCGGCCGGGCCTGGCATGCGATCGCCGGTCGCCCCACCGCGTACCGCACCAGCGGACGGACCGCGCTCAAGGGCGCAGGCGTGAACCTCCTGCGTCCGCGGCGCAGCACCGCCGACGCCTGGTGGCGGGTGGCGGAGCGGGCCGGGCGCGTGCGGATCCTGTCCACCACGGTGCTGGAATGCGCGCTGGTGGCCGAGGGATCGATCGACGCGTTCTGCGACCCTGGCTCCGACACGCACCGCATCGTCGACCTGGCCACCGCGATGGTCACCGTGCCGGCCGCGGGCGGCGCGGTGCTCGACGCGCACGGCCGCCGCCTCGAGATCGACCCGGATCTCACCCGGCGCTGGTCCGGTATCGCCGCCGCGACCACGGCACTGGCCGAAGCGCTCGCCGAGGCCGTGCGGTCCGGGTGACCCGGAAAGTCCCCGAGCACGCCAGGAAAGTGCCAGGGCCGCGGCAAGGAACCGGGAGGCAACTGGCAGGGAACCTCCCGTCCGGTGGCCGAGTTCTCCCGTCCGGTCGGTGAACTCTCCCCTCCGGCGGCCGAGCTCGGAGCGCAGCCGCAACGGACACGTCGAGGATTTTCGTCCCTCGGCGCGGGGCCCAGAGACCATCCGGGAGGTTCCCCTCCGGTCGCGGGCCCGGGTCCTTCGGCCCTGGTGACGCCCGCGAGCGCCGCCCATCCTGGAGTAGGGCACATACCATGCCGGGTCGCGCAGGTCGACGTGACCCGGGATGTGGCCGGAGAGGTCCAACTCCCATTACCCGCCTCTCCGGCCGGCCCACACTCGTCGAGTCTCTGTGACGGCGGTCACTTGCGGTACGTTCGAATGGAATCCGCTGACTTCAGGAGGCCAAGTTGTCCATCCAGCCGTCCGTCGCGGATCTGGCCGCGGGTCTGACGATTCCCGCTCTGCTGCACCGAAATTCCGTCGATTACGGCGATCTTCCCGCACTGACCTCATTGGACGATCCGGACCGGCCCACCCTCACCTGGGCCGAACTGCGGAACGAGATCGCCGTCGTCGCGCGAGGACTGGGGGAACTCGGTCTCGGGCCGGGCGACCGCATGCTGATCATGGCGCCCAGCACACCGGATCACCTGATCGTCGACCTGGCCGCCGTGCACCTGAGGGCCGTCTCGTGTACGGCGTACGCCACGCTCAGCTCCGATCAGATCCGCTATGTCGCCCGGCACAGCGGCACGCCTGTCGTCGTATTGCAGGGCATGGACGAACTCAAGCGCTGGGAGCAGGTTTTCGCCGACCTGCCCGCGCTGCGGCACATCGTGATGATCGACGCCGACGCGATCCCGGCGGGCGACGACCGGTTCGTCAGCCTGGCCGACCTCCGCCGCCGCGGCGCGGAACTGCACCAGGCCGGGCCGGAGGCGTTCGAACGGTCGTGGTCGGGCATCGAGCCCGGCGACCCGCTGTCGATGATCTACACCTCGGGCACCACGGGTGAGCCGAAGGGCGTCGTGCTGTCCCACCGCAACGTCATCCACGAAGCATTCGCCGCGCACTGCATGCACGCGGGCCCCATGCACCTGTCCAACATCGCCTATCTGCCGCTCGCGCACATCGCCGAGCGCGAGATCTCGATCTACCTGCCGTTGGTCACCGCCGGGCACGTGCACACCCTGGCCGACCCGAAGAACATCGCCGGGGCCTTGTCCAAGGTGCACCCCGAGGGCTTCTTCGCCGTGCCGAGGGTGTGGGAGAAGATGGCCGCCGCGCTGCAGAACATGCTCGCCGCCGCGCCGGAAGACCGCCGGAACGCGCTCGTCGAGGCGGCCGAACTGCGGCGGCAGGGCTACCGGCTGCGCAATGCCGGCAAGGAGGTCCCCGCCGAGGACGCCGAGCGCATCGCGGAAGCCGACCGGACCGTGCTGGCCCCGGTGCGCGCGATGCTCGGCTTCGACCGGGTGGTCTACTGCGCCGGCGGAGCGGCCGCGCTGCCGGCCGAGGTGCTGTACTTCATGGCCGGATTCGGCGTGGAGATCCACGAGGTGTGGGGGCTGTCCGAGACCAGCGGCGCGGCCACGCTCAACTGTGCGCGCGACTTCCGCGCCGGCACCGTCGGGCGACCCATCCCCGACATGGAGGTCAGGGTCGCCGAGGACGGGGAACTGCTGGTGCGCGGGCCGGTGGTGTTCCTGGGGTATCTCCAGGAGGACGGTTCGATCGAGCCCGCGACCGACGCCGAAGGCTGGCTGGCGACCGGCGACATCGGCACGATCGACGACGACGGGTTCGTCACCATCACCGACCGCAAGAAGGAACTGATCATCACGGCGGGTGGGAAGAACATCGCGCCGACCCGGATCGAGGGACTGCTCACGGAGAACCCGCTGATCGGCCAAGCGGTCGCGATCGGGAACGGCCGGCCCTACCTCACCGCGCTCATCGTCCTGGACGACGAAATCGTGCCGGGCTGGGCCGCGGCCCACGACATCGAATCCGCCGGGACGGCAGCGCTCGCCGAACATCCCGCGGTGCGCGCGGAGATCGATCGCGCCGTGGAGGCCGCCAACTCTCGGCTGGCGCGGGCCGAACAGGTCAAGCGATATCACGTCATCGCCGGGACGTGGACACCGGAATCCGGCGAACTCACCCCGACGCTGAAGCTCAAGCGCCGCGTCGTCGACTCGCGCTACGCCAAGGAGATCGAGTCCCTCTACACACCTTGATCGCCACACCTCACCCCACGCCCGACGAATCCCCTCGCGCACGAGAAAACACGCCACCAGACGAGAGCTCGCGAACCGGAACAGCGACTTCGCCGACCGGAAGGGAGAACTCGGCGACGGGAAGAGGGGACACGCCGGCGGGGGTGAGTCAGGCGGAGCGGAGCGGCGACGAGGGCGATTCGGTCCATTTGCGCAGCCGTGGCGGTACCCGCTTTTCCAGGCCGTAAGGTTCCAGATGGGCACCGAAGACCTCGTCGAAGGCGCGGCGGACGGTTTCGGTGTCCCACGTGTCCCGGGCCAGGATCGGCGACTTCAGATACGGCTGGCCGATGATGTGCAGTTGCGGGCCGTTGCACCTGATCATCTGTCCGGTGATCCCCTCGGCATCGTCGGACAGCAGGAACAGCACCAGCGGCGCGATCCGCGACGGCGTGCGGTCCGGCGGGCAGCCGCGCAGAGACCGTTCCGACTGCCAGACCATCCTGGTGTGGGCCAATGGGCAGATCGCGTTGACCCGGATGTCGTATTCCTCGAGATCGAGGGCCCACGAGTAGGTCAGCGAAGCGACGGCTCCCTTACTCGCCGAATACACACCGAGTTTGCGCTGCCCGAGTGAAGCACCGGAGGACACGTTGACGATCGAGCCGCCGCGTCCCTGCCGTCGCATCTGGATCACCGCGGCGATTCCGGTGTACATCACCCCGAGCACATTGACCTCGACGAGTTCCCGAACCTGGTCCGGTTCCTCCTGCCAGGGCAGCGCCTCGTAGTTGAGCGCGGCATTGTTCACCAGGCCGTCGATCGACCCGAACTCGCCGACGCAGAGATCGACGAGGGCTTGCGCCTGCACCGGGTCGGCCACGCTGTGCCCACTGGCCACCGCCCGGCCGCCGTGTGTCCTGATGTTCGCGGCCGTGCGTTCGGCCACGTCCGCGTCGACATCGTTGACCACGACCGCCGTACCCGCCTGTGCGAGATGCACGGCGAAGGCCTCGCCGAGACCACGCCCCGCACCGGTCACCACTACGGCCCGGTCCTGCAATCCCCGCAACTGCATGTTCATCGTTCCTTAATGTCGACCGACCGGCCCCGACGGGAGCCGCCATTGGCTTCCACCGGCCTCTCCCCTGAAGTCTTGGCCGATTACGGCGAAAGGGCGATACGGGTGACGGCGAACGGTGGCTTGATTGCGCTGAGCGATCATGTGGTGACCAGCGGGACATACCTGCGGACCGGTCACCGGCAGCGCGCCGGTCGGCCGTTCGTCGTAGCGCGGAAGTCGGCTTATGCGGCCGGATGGGCCCAATGCCGGATACTGTCGGCCTGTGACTGGTCGCCTCCGAGCAGTAAGCGTCATACTGAGGGCGGTCTCGCCCTCCGGGTGGATGAGGGCCCGGAACCGGACACTCGCGGCAGGCAACACCACGCGTGGACGCGGCGCGTTCACCCGATCAGGGGGAGATGGGGACAAGGTGCAGACCCAAACCCGCCCGTCCATGGTCGCCGCGCTCGCGAACGGCGAGTTCCGCACGGTCTGGCTCGCCGAAGCCCAGTCGGTGCTCGGCGATCAGCTGACGACCGTAGCACTGGCCTTGACCGTGTACCACCGCACGGGCTCGGCGCTGCTGTCCGCGGTCGCCTACGCGCTGACCTTCCTGCCCGCACTGGCCGGCGGGCTCGGCCTGAGCCAACTGGCCGACCGCTATCCCCGGCGGACGGTCCTGGTGGCCACCGCCGCGATCCAGGCCGTGTTCGTGGCGGCGATGGCGATTCCCGGGATGCCGCTGGTGCCGCTGTGCGCCTTCCTGGTGCTGGCCCGGCTCGCGGGCGCGCCGTCCAACGCCGCACAGAACGCGCTGACCAGGGAAATCTTCCTCGACGACGAGCTTTACCTGCGCAGTCAGGACCTGCGCGGCATCACCACGAACACCGCGCAACTGGTCGGGCTGGCCGGCGGTGGGCTGCTGGTGACGGCGACCGGCGTGTCCTGGGCGCTGGCGATCGACGCGATGACGTTCGCGGTCAGCGCACTGGCGCTGCACCGCTGGGTACGCGTTCGTCCGGCCGCGGGAGACGGGACTGGGACCTGGTTCGGCGCGATTCGCTGGGTCGGGCGGCAGCGGCGGCTGCGGCTCCTGCTCGCGATGTCGTGGCTGGTGGGGCTCGCGGTGATCCCGGAAGGCCTGGTGGCACCGCTGGCACGGGAGATCGGGGCCCCGGACGCGGCGGTCGGCTGGTTGCTAGCCGCCGATCCACTCGGCTTCGTCGTGGGCGTGTTCCTGCTGTCGCGCTATGTGTCAGCGGAGGCGCGCAGGCGGGCGCTCGGGGTTCTCACCATCCTGCCGCTGGCGATCCTGCTCGCCTTCGCGGGCAAGCCGTCCCTGGGACTGGCGCTGGCGATCATCGCGGCCGCGGGCGCGACGGGCGCCTACATCGTGACGGTGGGTGCGACCTTCATCACCTGGGTGCCCAACGACCTTCGCGGCGGGGCAGGTGGGTTGTACCGGACGGGGCTGCGGGTGGCACAGGGAGTGGGGGTGGCGATCGGCGGCGTGCTGGCCCAGTCGACCGGTTCGGCCAGCGCCGCCATCACCATCGCGGCCGCGGTGGGCGTCGTACTCGGCGCCCCGGTCGCGTTCTCGTGGTCTCGAGCTCGCCTCGAGGAATCGGAAACACCGGCGTGACATGGACGTTCAGAAATCACTGCTGAACAACTCGCATATCTCCCTGTCACACAAATTTGAAACGTCTCAATCCCTGAACGCGGTTCAGAAGTCGCGGCTGGACAAGTCGAACACCTCGCATCTCGGAAAACTCTGGGACGGGCTGACCGGCAGGAATCAGAAGTCGCGGCTGGACACCAGGAACACCTCCACGCTGATGAAAACGGACGGGCTCGCCTGGCCATCGGGGATCAGAAGTCGCGGCTGGACAATTAGAACACCTCCGATCGATGTTCTCGTGATAGGTGAAGCGGCGATAGTTTACCGCCCTCATCCTCACCGGCACGACCCATCTAGTGCGTGGAATGATACCTGCCGTAGAACTCGTTCGGCGCCCGAGCGGGCATCAGGGATGTTACCTATACACCGGGGCCGTTGGGGAGAGGAGGTGGCCGATGCCGTTGACACCGCGTCGACGCGCGTCCGGTAACGCAACATTTCGCCGGACGGCACAAGCCGGTAGCACGGATGCCGAGACACGTAGCGAACCCACGCGAACGCGGTCTGCCACCTTCAGCGGTCCGGACGAGCCGCGACGTAACGGCGCCGGTACGCTGCGGCACCGCAAATGGCTGCCGCGCCAATGGGCGTTGTGGCGGCGCCCCAAGCGATTCATCGGCTACCTCCTCGTATTGGAAACCGTCGCGATCGCCTCGCTCATCTACATCCTCGGGACCGTGTCCCCCGTCCCGGAAACCCGGGATTGGGTCGGGCTGGCGATCCTCGCGGCGGGGGCGACGGTACATATCCAATTAACCCAGCGACAGGAAGAGCGCCGGCGAAATCGGACACGGACGGTCCTCATCGACCTGACCGCCGTCTGGACGTTTCCGGCCGCGATTATTCTTCCAGCGACCCTGTCCGTGCTGCTCGTGGTGCTGTTACGTATCCAGCACTGGTTCATAGCGCGCCGCCCGGCACATAACTTCATCTTCTCGTCGATTACTCATTGTCTGTCGGCCGCGCTGACCTACCTCACCTTCATCTCACTGGGTGGACAGCACTGGGGCATCGGCGGCTGGAACTCACTGCGCGAGTTCGGCATCGTGGTGGCGGCCGGCATCGTGTTCGAGGCGGTGCAGATCGTCTACGTCAGCGGCATCCTCACGCTGAGCGCGAAGGAGCGCCCCTCGATCCACTCCGTGCTCGGCAGCAAGGCCGACAACCTGCTGGAAGCGATCACGATCGGGCTTGGCGCGGTGACCGCGGTCCTGCTGGTGGTGCTGCCGCCGGCGGTCGCGATCATGGCGGCGGTGACGGTGGTGTTCAACCGGCTCGCCGAGCTCGACCAGCTACAGGACGACGCGCGCACAGACCCGAAAACGCAGGTCTTCAACATGCGCGGCTGGACGGAGTCGGCCGAACGCGCGCTGGCCAGGGCGGCGAAGTCGGCCGACGGCCTGGCGGTGCTGATGATCGACCTCGACCACTTCAAGTGGATCAACGACAGCTACGGCCATCCGGCGGGCGACGACGTGCTGCGCAACCTCGCGCAGCTGCTCAACGACGTGACCAGGCCCAGCGACGTGGTCGGCCGCTTCGGCGGCGAGGAGTTTCTCGTGCTGCTGCCGGAGACCGACCAGGCGGGCGCGGCCGGTACCGGGGAGCGGATCCGCGGTGCGGTCGCCGCGCTCCGGATCCCGACCACCGACAAGAGGGGCGGCCAGACCACCATCGCCGGTCGCACGGCGTCGATCGGTGTCGCGGTCTATCCCGACCACGGCACCTCGCTGGAGTCGCTGATGCAGGCGGCGGACGCGGCCGTGTACGAGGCGAAGGAAGGGGGCCGCAACCAGGTGCGGATCGCGACCCGCCGGCCCTCGCCGCGGACCGGTGAGGGCGCCGGTCCGAAGGCCCCGTCGCCCGTGGATCGCGTAACCCACTAGTGTGGCGAGCCAACTCGGGGGTTTCCCGGGTGTCCATGGGCCGCGACCTTTGCCACTCTGGAGATCATGACCGCCGCAGCCGAGACTCCCCGCCTGAGGCGGCATCTGTCGACATCCGCGTGGGTTCTTGTGCTCGCCCTGGTCCTGCTGGGATTCGGGTTCATCGCCTCCAGACCGTCCCCGCCGCCCGACCGCCCGCTCACCGGCAACGGTCTCGCGGCGATGCGGGCGATCGACGCGCTGACCTCCCCCGGCCCGCAACCCACCGCGCTCAGCCTGCTGCCGGCCAACTTCACCCAGGTCATGGGGGTCAAGCCCGGGGTGTTGAAGGCCCGTGACGGGACGGTGCGGGTCGCGCACGTGGACGGTGGCTGTTCGGCACCGTGGGGTGACGACAACACCAAATGGGACTTCAGCGTGCCGTGCAAGGCCCACGACCTGGGCTACGACCTGCTCCGGTACGCCGACAAGATCGGACAGCCGCTGCCGGCCTCGGCGCGGACCGCGCTCGACTCGCGGCTGATGGCCGACATGCACAACACCTGCCGGATCAATCCGATGGGCTCGGAGCGGACCTGTCAGGCGGTCGCCTCGCTTTATTCGTTCGGCCTAGTGGCCAACTCCTGGCACCAGCGCTGGGGTCCGCCGGTGGGTGACCCGATCGGGCCGCTGCTCACCGGCGTCGCGGCGATCGGCTGTCTGCTGGTGTTCCGGATGCGGGGCTGGCTGCGCGTCCGCCGGGCCCGCCCGGTCAGGCCGCGCGTGGCGCGCGAGGACATCCCGGCCACCTCGCCGTGGGCGACGCTGGGTGTGGCGAGCCTGGTGTTGCTGATCTTCGGCGAGTCGGTGCTGGCGCTGGCCCGCTGGGCGGGCGCGGACGAGTCGTGGCTGTGGCCGTTCACCTGGCTGGCACAGCTCGCCCCGGTGTTCTTCTTCGCGGGCGGCCGGGCCAACGCGGGCGGCTGGCGCGCGGTGCGGGAGCACGGCGGTGGGTACCGGCAGTACCTCGCGCACCGGGCGAGCTGGCTGCTCCGCCCGGCCATGGTCTTCGTGGTGGTGGCGCTCGTGGTCCCGCTGGCGCTGGAATCGCTCGGCATCCCGGACAGCACCAACGCGGCCATCGTGCGGATCGCCCTGCATCCGCTGTGGCTGCTCGCCGTTTACCTGATCACCGCGGTGCTCACCCCGTTCCTGCTCGCGTTCCACCGCCGCGCCGGCATGGTGACGGTCGCCGGACTCGTCGCCTTCGTCGTGCTCTGCGAGCTGAGCGCCGGCTGGCTGGACACCCCGGTCCCGCACTACCTGGCCGCGCTCGGGGTGGCCCTGCTCGCCCAGCAGCTCGCCTTCGGGCGCGTGCCGCGGCCACGCATGCTCGTGCTGGGCGCGCTGGCAGGCGCGACCGGGCTCGCTCTGCTGTGCACCGTCGGTGGCGCCGATCCGGACCTGCTCGGCACCCCGAGCGCGCCGCCCGCGCTGGCCGGCGACGCGCTGCCGTTGCTCATGCTCGGCGCCGTGCAACTGGCCGTGCTCGGATTGCTGGCCAAGCCGCTGACGGCGCTGGCCGCCCGCCCGGCGCTGGGGGCGGCCGTGCGGTTCGCCCTGCGCGCCCCGATGAGTCTCTACCTGAGTTTCCTGGCCGCGATGCTGCTGGTGGTCGCGATGGTGTACCTGCCGGCCAGCCCGGTCGACACGGTCGCGTGGCTCGCCCGTCCGGGCACGCTGACGGCGCTGGCCATGCTGGCGCTGCCCGCCGTGATCGTGTTCTGGTGGTTCGAACGGCATTCCGACGGCTACGCACCCGTCCACCTGCCGCGGCCGACCGGCTGGCTGGCGCACGCCGCGACCGTGCTGGGCATCGGTTTCGCCACCCTGGGTCTGTTCGGCTTCGCGCTCACCCGGTTCGGTGGAGACGCCGGCACCACCCTGCTCGGCATGCCGCTGGATCCGGTGCAGAACCTGATCCAGCTGTTGCTCGGCGTCTTCCTGCTGCACGCCGTGCGGACCGGGATCAGCGCTTCCACGAGCACCTGGCTGCTCACGGTGCTGGTCTGCGTGCCGCCGCTGCTCGAAGCCGCCGACAACTACGACTCCGACACCGTCAGCGTGCTGCTGCACGGGCTGACAGCGCTGTTCGCACTCGCCGCCGCGACAAGCACGCTCCTTACCCCCAGAGCGGTGACGCAAAACAGTTGACCGGGTGTTGTGGCCCCCGGGAAGTCAGGGGTATGCCACGCTACGCCGCAGGTGAGAATATGTCGGGGAAGGGAGACCTGTCGTGACTTATCCGCCGCGAGACGCACGTGGGGGGCAGCCCCTACCGCCCCGGCGGCCACGACACCCCGACGTACGGCACGAAGGGCGCACGTCGGCCCGCCCGCCACGAACCCGGTCGGCGGCCCCCCGCGGACCGGGCAGCCGCAAGCTCGGCGGAAAGATCGCGCTCGCGGTGGTTTCGACCCTGGTGCTGGGGTTGACCGGCTACGCGTGGTCCCAGATGCAGGGCCTGCTCGGCGGGCTGACCACCGCCGACGTGATCGACGCGCACCGGCCCGCCGACGGCGCCACCGACATCCTCCTGGTCGGGATGGACAGCCGGACCGACGCGCAGGG
>Ga0310811_10014067_pt1 | contig 10427 bp, 11 predicted proteins | sample YCmetagenome_FD_207642 | JGI IMG/M metagenome (GOLD analysis project Ga0310811, IMG submission 207642) | Soil microbial communities from experimental microcosm in Duke University, North Carolina, United States - YC | ecosystem: Engineered > Artificial ecosystem > Soil microcosm > Unclassified ... | reverse complement strand
TGAGAAGGGCGAGGGCAAAGAGCTGAGTATGAATCGTAACTCCTTTTGTTGTAGATCATCGATCATGAGTGGAAAAGTTATCGGAGCGGGCTCCAAGTTAGCATGCAGTATTTAGGTCGTTTATTGATTTTTATGGTGCTACAAACAGGCTATCTATGGTTTCATTTCGTAATAAGTAGACAAGTTCCGAGGGAACACTCCTGAGTACTGAGTGATAGCGCTGAGCAGCCGATTACCTACATGTATGTGATGTTTGTATGTTTGTTGAACGCTTCTCAGGAGCTACACAGCCACTGCGGCGAAGTCACGAAGTTCACGATTCTTGAATGAACACAGCGGCACACACGGCGAACGCGAGGTTGTCTATTCCCCTGACTGAACGTGATATGGAGCCGGAAAATCCACCTGAACTCTCTCAAGACTCTGCCAGTTTACTCAAACGATTGGCTGGTCCCTCTTCCACGAAAGCCGGGTTTGTCACCTCCTAATAAATCTTGCACCTTGAACACGTTTGACAGCTTGCAGCCTCGCTCGTGACCAGACTGCAATCAATCGCATCATTGCCGAGGCTTCCAAGGGCTCCAAGTTTTATGAGGCAAGCCCATCGTTCAAGCTACCCACCACATCACTTAGAAATATATATAGAATGAGAAACGCAAAGACAAAGAATTATCGGAACGCATTACCAAAATCCTGAAGCAACGCGACGAAGCCCTGCAGGGCGTCGATATTCGTGCGTTAATCAGTCTTACAAGTCAAAGTTGGATTCGATCATAATTCTTTACCAGGCCCAATTGAGAGAAACATCGATCACCTCGTGAGCAGCAATTACAACTCAGGGAGTGCATTAAGACAAGCGAGATTATAGCTCGAAGAACTCGAATCACGACGTGATTTGAGTCAAACCGTGGTACATGTTGATATGGATGCATTCTACTGCAGCGTTGAATTACTCGATGACCCATCGCTGCAAGGGAAGCCATTTGCCGTGAGCTTTCAATGACATATTAGTGCTGTATCGTGAAATACGTTTCATTAGGTTGGAGGCGGGGTGCTCTCCACTGCCTCCTACGAGGCGCGTAAATTCGGCGTGCGCTCTGGGATGGCGAGTCCGTCTCCGTTTTCTGTATTTCATTGAATTATTCTCATTGCAGTCCTTTCAGCATTTGTTGCCAAGAAACTCTGCCCCGACCTCATTCTCCTGAAATCTAATTTCGAACGTTATTCAGAAATGTCTGATAAAGTCATGGACATTTTCGAGAGATACGACCCTACTATGCTTGCAGCCGGATGCGATGAAGGGTACTTGAAGTGTGTCATTACAACTATATTCGAACGTGTCGTACTAATAATCTGTTTACTCAGCATCACACAATATTGCGAGGAACACATGGTAGATGCAGATACCTGTGTAAAAGAAATCCGTGACACGGTCTTCAGGGAGACGTCATTGACAGTAAGCGCTGGGATTGCTCCGAACAAGGTGCGTGTTTGTTTTTCTTTTCTTCGAAGCCGTAGCTTATGACCCTCAGATGCTAGCAAAGGTTGTTTAAGAAAATGTGCTTTGGTTTTTCCCTGATTGAACTTTTGCGTTGTCTAGATATGCTCAGACAAGGTTCTAAGAATGTCATGAAATTAAGTGTTAGCGCTGACTTCTTCTACAGAACAAGCCGAATGGACAATATCATCTGCCGTTCGACTGCACTTCTATCAAAGCTTTCATGCATGATCTCTCAATCCGCAAGGTACCAGGGGTAGGACGTGTCAACGAGCGTCTTCTTGAGGCTCTGGGCATCAAGGTCATTGTGTTCATAATTTGCATTGAATATGCACTGATTTTGCATAGACATGTGGTGATATCTTCAAGCATAGAGCGACGCTGCAATTAATGGACAAGCAGTTTGGCCTGGTATTCCTACTGAGAACATACCTTGGCATCGCATCCAATGTCGTACAACCCTACCAACGAGAGGAGAAGAAAAGCATTGGTGCAGAAAGGCAAGTTTCGTGTCGTTCTCGTCATTACCACGCTTCAACAACTATTTAGGACCTTTCGCGCATTAAGTAACAAGACACAGATCCTGGCAAAATTGGAGGAGGTGGCGGGGGAACTTGAAGATGACATGGTTAGAGGGGGCTGGACTGGGAAAACGGTGACACTCAAGTTTAAGTTGGACACATTCCAAGGTAAGCCCCGGTTTGCGCAACATTTGGGCGTAATATTTCTTGCTCACGTCCCGCAGTCTTTACGCGAGCAAAGTCGTTTGACCGTTGGGTCAGTTCGAAAAAGGAAGACCTTTTTGCAGTAAGTGAAAGACCAAGAACTCCTGTCCACAAGTCTCACGCCAAGGTACATCAGATCGGGAAAGAATTATTACTCCCTGAGTTACCCCTCACACTCCGATTAATTGGTTTGCGAATTACAAAGCTGAAAGACCTGCATGCACCAGAGCCGGCAGGAGGCATCAAGCGGGTATGCTTTATTATATTCAATTGTCAAAAATGATAACAAATGATTCTGGACTATTTCAGTTCTTTGAACCTTCAAGTTCGTCGCCAAGAAAGAGACCGAGACTTACTAGCAATGCAGAAGATTGCAACGACGAAGACGACGCTGGAGAAGATCATGAATCGATGCCGGGGTTCCATGAAGAAGAAGAAAATACAGAAGGGCAAGGTTTCGATGCTCCCGATGATGATGAGCAGGCTTATATCTCTCACGATTTAAACCCTCCACACCATTCACGACGAACACGACCACCGGTGTCAGCCCCAGGGCCCTCACGGACTAGGCCAAGTGATTCATCGTTCTCTGCAACCACGTCAAAGCCAATGAGCGCCAGACAAGGAGATCGTGTCCGGCATCAGGATTGCCCTATATGCGGGAAGCTGTTGGAGACGGACAACGTAGGGCTGAATGCACATATTGACTTCTGTCTGAGCAGAAATGTCATCATGGAAGCTCAGACTGAGGCACAAAGCACTGCGAAGAAACCGAAGGATCTCACGCTTTCTTGGTCAAGTAGTGCGAAGGGGAAACGGAAGCGGAAACATTGATCGGTTCCGCGTTCGCCAGAGTGTTCTCGGTCTCATATATATATCTAATGACTTGCAAAACAAACAATATTGATCGGCAAAAGTGGAGACCTTGCGGTTGCAGTATATTATAATCCGCTGCTTTAGGAGGTTTGGCCCAGCATTCTGTGGAGTTTATATTAATGGTGTGAAGGGGCGAGTGCCAAAGAACGGACGCGTCTTCTTGAATTTAGGGTTGAGAAAAGCAACGTATGCCTCACGACTCATGCATGATTACGAGTTCGAGGCGATCAAACCTAGGAACGACTACATATTTTTTCTATTTGGTCAACATACGGGAAATTAATGAGATATATAAGCAACATGTACAAAGAAACTGCGAACTCAAACCAAATTTTCCCGCGCCCTGCAGAGTATACGGCGAGTGTGGATCACACCCAGCATCTCTTACCGCTAGTAAGCGCGACTGCCGATATCTCTGGGCTGCCGATCGCGCTGGAGTGGATAAACCCACTCAGTGCCAGTGTGGATGAGCGCTGAGCGCTGAGCAGCAATACAACATAATATTGGTTTCTCCAGACCTATTTCTCTTTTAAATATACTGCAGAACACAGAATCATGTATAAATATCTAAACGAAACACCGAACAAAACAATTTCTCCCGCTCCTTCGGGCGAATGTTGATAACATCAAGCATCTCCCACTACACACTACTGCTGGTTGACACATGCACGCGTTCCTGGAAAGCGATTGAAGCCATGCCGGTTGCTGCATAGGAGTTTGACACGAGCTTGGCATGATATTCTCGAACGCCAAGGATCAGGCGCGATCCTAGCATAAACATTTGTACAGATCGGAACATTGCAAGAAACCCAGAATAAATCTGGATTCTCATGGAATATGGGTCCTATATAAATGATGAACCGTGGTCGTATGCAGAAGTCAGTGACAGATCGGCATACCGAAACCTGCGCAAAAAAAGTGCCAAGACCAAGGCATGAAAGACCAACAACGCTGTCACGCCCAGGACGTCAGCGGACAAAGGGACCCACATTCATATATGAGCTCACCTCGCGAAGTAAATCACATGAGTTTTCATCAACACCGTGAAGCAGTCACCAATAATTCCTCCCGCAGAATGTTGTCGCAGTTCGCGGAAGTGTTTTACAGTAATCCGGACTGCGAGAAACAGCGCGAGGACCTCCCATACAGTGCCGAGCATCAGGGAAACGTAATTTGCTACAGGACGCTACGGAGTGCTCCGTAGCGCTCTGTAGCACAATCAAACCCGCTGATGAGTAACCAAGTTATGAAATCCAAAAGTAGAAAATTTCCCTCATAATCGTCTATGCACTGATAAGTACCGGAGATAATAACCTCCTCTGGTATTTGTTCATGAGCCTGATGCACCGAACTCTTTGAGCCACAAGTAAACATACCCGCTAAAACTCCTGTCGTTGTTATTACGTTGCTCACTCCGACGACAATGGTGGCAGCAACGAAGAACACGACGAGAGGTATCAACACCTTTCTGGATCGCTGATACATAGCGTGCAATCGAACGACCATGATCACTTGCATAATGTTTCAGTTGACTCGAGATCACCGAGGTATTCACTCACCGCCCAGCATTGCAGTTACGACAATACCAATCCAATCCGCTACGACGTACAGAATAAAGCCTAATAAACCCAGTGATGTTAATGGTCAGCCTCAGGGGATTAAACACTCGAAACCAACTCACAGCTGTGGCAGTCATCTATATTGAATCAGCAAGATGGTAAAGGATCTCACTCACCCCTACACGGGAGTGCAAGTGATTAGACGGAAATAGCATGCATCGTTGTGGAATACACACTGCATCTGTCGTTGAGATCGTCGGAACAGACACTGTATACAACAGGTCAGAAGAAAAAAAAGCGATGTATGAGGAGACATACACAGCACCATGAGGCTGATTGCGAGATATTAATACAGCACCAGTTACTTAGTTCAACGACCAAGCTCACACAACATATGAAATTCCAAGGTAGCGCACCTAGGATATTCTCATGTTAGCACGGCCCTGCCAAAAATATAACACAAGCTACATACACTGAGAAACAAAACGGTTATGAGGGACCAACGTTGCCTCTGTTACGAATTGATTATATTTTCGAGTTGCTCTTCTAGTACGGCACTCTGCTCACCCAGACCAATTCAACCTATGAACCCATTCTTAGTGAGATTCCCGCTCTGTTCATGATATGAAACGTACTTCTTGTCCGAAAGTCAGTACTAAAAATATTGTAAGAGTATTTCCGGTTTTTTATACTACGTTGCTCACCCCAATCGTACACCACCCCAGCGGAGGCGGCAACTGCGAAATCATAGTTCAGGTTAGATTGCGACATCAGCCGATTAGATATTCACGAACCTATAAAATAGCTGCAAAAACGATACGAACTGATGAAAGACCACAAATTGGGATCATTTAAGACTAGAGTCATGGTATTCGAGAATCGAGGATGGATGTGAGCGAGCTTGCGAACCTTGTAGACAGGCATTCGTGCAAGATATAGCACCATCCAGCGCTTGTACGGCCCAAACGAGCACAAAGGAATGATATTCGTTGCTGTTTTCATTTATTGAAAATGATGAAACTTGACTTTGCACCGGAAGGTGCTGTAGTTGAAGTACTGCGGTCCGCGGCCAAGCCATGGGGATCAACATTTATCCTGAATCCATGATATAGACTGCTTACTTTGACGTGACTGCGGCTGTATATGGATACCGAGGCTGAGACTGAAAGACCCGCCCACCCAATATACCACCCAGCTCACAAGACCTCAGGGGTTCAGGCACAAGCATTGTGTTTGCTATATATCAGCTGTATCTTTCCTTGGGTAGGTCAAAAGTATGGAATGGGACAAACCAATTTGGCCGCCGCTGCCTTGCCCTCGCCACGCAGGGCACAGACCATTTACTCCTACCCATAAGGCTCGAAAGGGAGCTTCCTGCATACAACTAGAAGTACAAGCGGTTGGGGTAGCGGTAGCCCCATGACGAGAGCTTTCGCAAGCTCGACACCACTACTTTTTCGCTTTATTAGCTTCTCCCCACACTACCTGACAGTGCCTTACCTTCGGGGACGGTGGCCTGCGGCACTGTGTACTAGGAGTGATCAGCCTAGGGCCAAAGTCTTTACTCTAAGCTGCGTTTCGCGAAGCCGAAAGCGCCAAATAATTGTCGTAGTGGTTAGCAACCTGACGATGTGGCTTATCTGAAAGTGAATCTTATCGAGAGTGGAGAGAAACAGACCCTTACCAGCAGAAGATTTGTTCGCGCGCGTCCTTACGTGAGTCACGTGCACTCAACATCAACGCGGTACTTTGCCTCCGCGACCCGGGCCTGCTGAGTATAAGGTCCCACTCAATGTCATCATGTCTAGCCGCTCGCCACTATGTTTTTCGTACAATCCGCTCACTAACGGATCTCAGCATTGAGCTCTCTATCTTGCATGATGCAAAACAATCCAGGTCAATTGTTACTGTCCGACGGCGGAACGCCAGCAGCTGCACTCGAGCTTACAGCAGTAGTGCTCGAACCTCCAACGATTCTCTAGGGAAGAGAGCATCTTCAAGTAAACACGAGGTTTCAGCTCTCTTACACAAAATCTCAGCATTTCTACCTCGCACACTACCGGGATCTACCACTGACAGAGGAATACAGTCTTCCCAACTCTGGAGTGAACTTTTGAGCGAGGCCGACGCAGATTTATGTTCCCCGTCAGAAGCGCATCCGAGTGCTCGCGTAGTCGGTGAGTGCTCCGTGTGTCTTTTTATGTTCATGTATCCGACGAAGCTACCTCTTGACAGTATGCGGAACTGACCAGTGGGCCGGCTCTCATGAACTCATCACAGCTCTCCTCGAGAACCCGTTTACAACTGATGAGACTTACAGCGACATCCTACGAAACCGGTGGAAAAACCAGTCTCCCTACCTTACAATTGAGTGCGTCCATGTTCTATGTCCGATGTCAGCGCAGGATGCTTAACAAATTTCTGAACAGTCATAGGTCGTCAACCTCCCTCGTCAACGGCAACCTCACCATCCCTGCATCTTGGCTTCAGCAACACCCCTTCCCCATCCAACTCACCGAAATCCCATCTCTCTCCTCCCATCCCTCCGTCGCAAAAATGCTCCTCAAAGGAGACGTGTTAATATTCTTATGCAACCCACTAACAAACCCTCTACCCACGCTTATCTCCAACGCCCAACATATTCTTCGAAGACCGAATACAATACTCGTCCTCACCACTTCTAGCGCATCCGGCCATGCCCTAGATTACATTTCTAAGGAACTGGCAGCTGCAAATTGCACCCCTGGAAATATTCTTGCTGTGGACCCTATTCGTGCATTGGAAGCTGTCTCTGCTCTAAAGTCGGATCCTTCGTCTCCTACTGCTATTCAGAGATACCAGGACGATTTTATGGGATCGAGGATATCGCTTCTTGGTGACGTTTTGGCGAGGATGCTTGGGTTAAAGGACTCGAGTCGCATGGCGTCATCATCCTCGTTGTTGTTAGCTATCCGCGCCCGGAGTGCTGTGATACAAATGCAGAGCGCGTTATATGCTAGTGCCCGATCGGTATCCCAAGCACGCGTAGCGATAGACCGTGTCTTTACAGGCGCAAGCGAGCTGGAATCACAAGTCGAGGAAGTCCGCGCGAGAACAGACAGGGAGGTGCTTGTAGAATCTGGAATAGACGAAGCTCTGCTTCGCGGCTCGAAAGAGATGAAAGCCTTGTTAGAGTCGTTGACCTGGCTGAAGATGATATGGCGCGTTGACGAGATGGATTCTTTAGTGAGCTCTGCGTTAGACAGGCGCTGGTGTAGGGAGCTTGAAAATCAGGTATGCACGCATCACATAAATGTATTTTTGATGTTGTCAAACTGATAATCTATAGCTCATCCTGCAAACGGGTCGTCTCGCCTCTACCCAAGCATCCCTAACATCATCCACCTTTTCTCAACTCGCTAAACTAGCATCTCCATCCTCATCCCTCGCCTTCCAATCCCCTATCCTCGACAACCACCTCCGTCAACTGACACACTCCCCAACATACACGCTCACTCCAGATGCGCTCACCCGCCCAATCCAAGCACGGCGTTCCCAGCTGACAAAACACACCACCACACGGTTACACCGTGATGCCCAGAACACAGTGTTGGGCGCATTTGGTGGTATGTTTGGCGGTGCTGGTGTAGGATGGTGGCTTGCATTCGGAGAGAGTGCTTTGAATGTTGGTGCTGGTTCTGAAGCGGGGACTGCGTTAGGTGCTGGTGCGCTCGTTGCTGTTGCCAGTATAAGATGGGCAGTAGGAAAATGGGAGCGAGCAAAGAGGAAATGGGTGGAAGATGCTGATAGGGTTGGGGAGGGGCTGAAGAGGGATCTGAAGGTGAGCCTTGAGAAGTTTCTGATTTCTCGTGGACTGGACTCATGAATTTGTCTGACAGATGACTCTGGAGCGAGGGATCGAGAAGAATGTCGCGGTTGTTCCTATAGCGGCGTATGAAGGGCTGCGAGAGCTTACCGGGAAACAGCAGGAAGAGATCGATATGGTTAGGAGCGATCTTATTTCGATGCAAGCTGACGTTGAAGCGCTTGAAACTGCTCGACCCTCATAGTATTTAGCACGATTGGATATACTGCATCACATTTATCATAGATGACTTTGATCCACATAGAATCTACACTAGATGATGGTGTACGTGATACGATCAAAATTCCTTTACGTTCATGAATCGTTTATTTGAGAGCGAGTCAAAGACCTTATTTTAGGACAAACGGGTGTTGAAGCGCTTGCTGAACCTTCATAGGATGTAACACGATTGCATTTGTTCCGTATGAGATAGATCTATTGAGATGCAAATATATGCTACGCTACTAAATGATGGTGTACATAATGTTATAAAAATCTCGTAGCGTTCATAAACTCGTGATAATTATCTTTGGAGGAGGGAGAGTGGGAACGTCTTGAAAACTTTCGTGCAGCGGTCGTGGTGTGCCTGCACCGTCCTCTTCGCCGCTATCATTGCCAATGTCAAACAATTCTTCTCTTTCGTCCCAGACATCATGTAAGCGGGCGACTTTAACAGGCTTTGACTTGGGTGGGGCCGAGGGATGAGAGTACAAGGGCAGGAGTTGAGTTCCAGACGTTTCTTCGTTGTCTGACGCATCGTCTGCATCGGAAATATCGTCCGTCTCTAAGGGGCGGTATAGGCGTGCGATCTAAGGAATTGAGGTTCGCGTAAGATCGTTTGGCGACGTCAGAAGTGACTCACCTCTCTCCGCGAACGGTAATATTTCTCGATATAATACGCGAGATAGAGTCCGACGGTGGAACCTAACCAATTTGCCTGTCAAGTATGATTACTGAATGAAAAGCGCCAGAGCCCAAGAGCACATACCACCACATCACCAGGTTGAAATTCCTTGTGCTAGTTCCGCATGGTCTCGTCGAACACGCTCAGACAAAGAAATGGGCACGTACTGGAAGCATGGACTGCACAATCTCACTCACGAACCCTCCAAAGAGGAAACATATGACAGCAGTAAATATCAGCCCTGAATGGCGCCAGAACCAAATTCGACGAGCTTCTCTGCAATTAAACCCCAGTATTCAGCAGAGCACCGGTAAGCAAAAACGTCAAAACTCACTCCTCGACGTCGAATATGAAATAAAACACACCCGTTGCGACACACAAGCAAGTAAAGTGTAGGAATTTATCGTTCAGGGGTAGAGCCCGGGAAAAGTCTGTAAAACCTAAGAAAGCGAGTATTACCATTATCACGCAGGTGAATACGAGGAACCACTGATGAATTTAGTGGTCATTAGTGACTAGAGCTTCGTGTGATAGTCCCGAGGGAAGCTTACCGGGCGCAGTCGAATGGGCAAGTTGTATTTTGGAAGTTGGACTCGGTGAGATTTCATTATGGATTTTGATAGTTTCTTGAGATGCTTGCGCATTGGCTTTGACGGCGAGCTTGGGGAATTTGGCGCCATGGGTAGTCGGATGCGCCCTGCTAAGGCGAACGCGGGCACCCTTGCAGCATCCGCAGCCGGGAAGTTATTTCCTTATATAATCGAGAAACATTATTGATATTGATCTTTGTTCCAGACTTCCAGTACTTACTTACTTCGATTTGAGTAATTCTAATAGCCGGCCTTTTACCGAGCTGACCGAGTTTTCAGGAAATACTCGAACGTGTGCACTGTGAAGTCCACCTGGGTTGCCCAATAAGTAAGGCTTATTATACTGGGCGACAAAGCTCATCGCCCAGGCTTATTATAGTTAATTGTGTTAAATCCCAACACCGGCATTAAACCCTGCCCTAAATAATTTT
>Ga0310811_10014066_pt1 | contig 10427 bp, 10 predicted proteins | sample YCmetagenome_FD_207642 | JGI IMG/M metagenome (GOLD analysis project Ga0310811, IMG submission 207642) | Soil microbial communities from experimental microcosm in Duke University, North Carolina, United States - YC | ecosystem: Engineered > Artificial ecosystem > Soil microcosm > Unclassified ... | reverse complement strand
TCCCGGAATGACACCCAAACAAAAAACGCCGGCGTTGAGCCGGCGTTTTGGTTCGATCGTTTCGAGGGAAGTCTAGTCGAACAGGGCGTCGATGTCGTCCTGCGAGGCGTGGCCGGCATCGCCGTCGAGCTTCGGGCCGTTGAGCAGGCGGGCATCGCCCTCGCGGGTGTCGGCGATCGGCGGCGTATGGGCTCGGATCGCGTCGACGCCGCCCCAGATTTCCATCATGTCGTAGATGTGCTTTTCGATGAAGCGCATCGTCGCCATCACCTTGGTGATGCGCTGGCCGGTCAGGTCCTGGAAGTTGCAGGCCTCGAAGATCGAGATCACGCGCTCCTGGATTTCCTCGCTCAGGATTTTCTGCTGCTCCGGCGAGTTGACCTTCGCCATCGCGCTTGCGGCCTGATCGATCGCCTCGGCGGCTTCCAGAATCTGCTGGGTCGCCTGTTCGGTGCCGCCGACGACGGCGCCGAGCTCACCATTGACCTTGGCCATCTCCTGGCCGTCGAAGCTCTTGCCGTGGAGGACGGCGATCTCGCGCTTGGTGCGGCTGATCGCGTCATGAATGAGGTCCAGCTCGACCTTGAGCTTCTCGCACTGCTCGATCTGGGCGCGGTAGGTCTCGAGCAGCGCATTCGCTTCGGCGACTTCACGCTCGGCCGAACCTTCGAGGGTCGCTATCGCAGCGCTCTTGCCGGCGCTCGCCATCTGGGCGCGGATCGCGCGCAGCTCGGCCATGATTTCGCGATGCATGGGGCCGGCGTCGATGTCGGCGCCCTCCGGCATGGCGATGATGTCGCCGAAGGCTTCTTCGATACGAAAACGCTTGCGTTGAGCGGGCATGAGAACTGTTCCTGAAATTCACACGCCACCTTTTAGACATATGCGATTTAACATCGCGTTCACGCGCGGAACCGGCGTGAACGCATCATGCACCCGTCGCTCACCTGCGATTAACCATGAAGGGCGCGCGTTCATCGAAAATAAACGCTACCGGACAAATCAGCCTCGCGGAGGCGACATGGTGAATCGAAACGGCGATTCCGTTTACCAAACCGATCAGGTTTTCGTCGTTTATTCACCACGTGCAGGAGCGAGGAGTAGCTCCTGCGGATGCACAAGACGAAACAGTACAGAGTACGTCGATGTCCAGAAACCTCACGCTTGCGCTGCTTGCCGGCGCGTCCTTCCTCAGCATCGGTGTCGATTCCGCCGCGGCGTTCGATGGAGCTGCCGGCGAACCCACCGTCATCTATGCCAACGACCCGCAGGCAATGGCCGTGCGTTCGGCCTATGCCGAGCGCTCCAACATGGGCGGCGGCTTCATTCAGTTCCTGTTCGGCGACGGGCCCCGGAGCCATTACGAGCAGCAGCAGCCGATGTATCAGCAGCAGCCCTCGTACTACGAGCCGCAGGGCGCGCCGCCGGCGGGCCAGGCGCAGCCGATGCCGGGCCAGGCCGAAGCCTACGATCCGACCCAGCGTCCGTTCGATCCGAAATTCGAGAAGCAGGAAGTCGAGTATCACACCAGGGAAGGCCGCGGCACGATCGTGATCGATACGCCGAACAAATTCCTGTACCTGGTCGAAGGCGACGGTCGCGCGCTGCGTTACGGCATCGGCGTCGGCAAGCCCGGCTTCATGTGGTCGGGCGTGAAGACGATTTCGGCCAAGCGCGAGTGGCCGGACTGGACGCCGCCGGCCGAGATGCTGCAGCGCCGCCCCGACCTGCCGCGACACATGGCAGGCGGTCCGGAGAATCCGCTCGGCGCGCGCGCGATGTATCTGGGCTCTTCGCTCTACCGCATCCACGGCTCGAACGAGCCCTGGACCATCGGCACCAACGTGTCCTCGGGCTGCATCCGCATGCGCAACCAGGACGTCATCGATCTCTATGGCCGCGTCAATGTTGGCGCCAAGGTGGTCGTGCTCTGATCATCGCCGCTCGCGATTAAAAAACGGCCGCTCCGGGAGCGGCCGTTTTGTTTTTGGCGATCACACGTGGCTCAAGCGAAGTTGCTGTCGTCGCCACCGTTGCCGTAATCGTCTGAATCAAGATCCATGGCGTCCTGATCGTCGTCCTGGTCCTGATCGGCGTCCTGCTGGCGATCGATCGCGGCCTGGTCGAACATGCCACTGCGCGAGGCGTTGTCGGAGCGGCCGATGTCATTGATCCCGGCGTCGCTCGCCATCGAGCTGCCTGACTGATCGCCCCACGGCCTGCCGCTACCGCCCTCATTGATGATGGTGGTGTCGCCGAAGCCCTGGGCATGGCCGCCCATCATGCCGCGGATGCTGTTGAGCAGGAGCGAGCCGCCCACCATGCCGGCGGCCGCTGCGGCTGCCGTGCCGAGGAACGAGCCACCGCCACCGAAGGGCGGAGCCCCGTAGCCACCTTGTCCGTAGCCGCCTTGCCCATACCCACCTTGGCCGCCCTGACCATAGGGGCCCTGGTCGTAATGGCCGCCGCCTTGCGATTGCTGCAGCACCTGGCCCGAGTTCCAGACCGGACGGTTTGGCGCCGGCGGTGGAACATTCGGAACCGAGCCGCGCTGGTCCTTGCTGAAAATTGTCTCACGCATGGAATCGAGGAAGCCGCCGGATTGCTGCTGCTCCGGCGCATGTGCCTGCTCCAGTTCCTGGATGTGGGCATTGGCGCGCTTCAAGGCCTCGTCCTGCAGCAGCACGGTCTGGACCAGCGCATAGAGCGAATTGGGAGCTTTACGCAAACCTTCCTGCATCGCCGCAATCGCATCGGGATCGCGCGGTGCGCTCTCCACCTTGGCAAGCCGGTCGAAGAGGTCGTCTACCAATTGGCGTTCTTGCGGTGTCATGGCCTGTCTCCTTGTCACCCCCTGTCCGGGTACGATCATCGCGGAAAGCAGTTTTCACGCTTTTCCGGATCATGCCCCGAGGGGACGCGGCCCAAATGTAAGGGTCGTTTGTGTCGCAGCTAGCCGCCTGCAAAAATTAAATTTCGGTATGCGGCCAAACGCCTCTTGGGCTTGTCAGCCCAGTGTAACTTTATTCATCGCCAACAGATGCGGGAAATCATCGCCCGCGAGATAGGCATGCTCGACTTCGCGTGTCCCGGTGAGCGGATCGAGGCCGACCAGCACCTCATCGACAAAGCCGGGGTGGCACATGATGACGCCGCCTTCCGGAATGCCATCCAGGAATTCGCGCATCAGCGCGCCGTAGTCGGGAGGACGCGAATAATCATAGGCCCCGGAAAAGGCGGGGTTGACGGTAAGCCCCGCGCGCGCCGCACGGCGTTTGAACTGCGCCGAGAGATGATCGAGGAAGAGGGCCTTGGGCCTCGTCAATCGCTGGCCGAGCGGCTGGTTGCGTCGCGCCTGGCGCACCCAGGCCTCCGGGGCCTTTTCCTTCACCGCCGCAAGCAGGCCATCGCGTACTTGCGGATAAAGCTGCACATGCTGATGGCCGTCGACGAAATCCGGCGCGCGCTCGAACAGGTCGCGGAACGCGGCGATCTGCATGATCACTTCCGCGCGGATCATCTCGGGGTCGAGACGGCGCAACATTCCCGCGCGCAACAATTTCGGGAACGGCAGGAACAATTCGTCCCTGAGCGGACGGAAATGCATGGTGAGCGGCCGGAACGGCGCGGTCAGGGTCACGTGCAGTCCGATGGCGCAGCGCGGGTTCTTCGCGGCCGCTTCCTTGAGCCGCACGACCTCGTCGCGGCCGATCGCTGATGTCACCATCATCACCGAGGTCGCATTGAGCCGGCCGCGCTCGATCAGCTCGCGGATGGCGCTGTTAACGCCGGGGCTGATGCCGTAATCGTCGGCGCAGAGCCAGATGCGCTTGGCACCGTTCATTTGGCATCGTTCATTCGGCCGCGGTCCTCTCGCTCGCCTGTCCTGCCGGCTCGGCCTCGCATTGCTTGGTCGAGTGCTCGGCGACGAAGTAGATCGGCCGCGCCTTCAGCTCGGACAGGATCTTGCCGATATATTCGCCGACGATGCCGATCATGATGAGCTGCACCCCGCCGATGGTCATGAGGCCGACCACGAGCGAGGGATAGCCGGGCACCTGCTTGCCGGTGGTCCACACCTCCCACAGGATCGACAGCCCGAACAGGAAGGCGGCGGACGCAAGCAGCACGCCGAGCAAGCTGGCAAAGCGCAACGGCGCCACCGAGAACGAGGTCAGGCCCTCGATCGAGAGGCCGAGCAGGCGCATGAAGTTGAAGGTGGTGACGCCGTGCGCGCGCGGCTCCGGCTCATAATCGACACGAATCTGCTTGAAGCCGATCCAGCTCGCGAGCCCCTTGAAGAAACGGTTGCGTTCGGGAAGCTGGCGCAGCGCTGCCACCGCGCGCGGCGACAACAGGCGGAAGTCGCCGGCATCTTCCGGGATTTTCTGCCGCGCGCCCCAATTGATCAGCGCGTAGAAGCCGTGCACCGACAGCCGCCGCAGGAACGGTTCGTTGTCGCGATTGGCCTTGGCGGTATAGACCACGTCATAACCGCCCTCGACCCAGTGCGAGACCAGTTGCTCGACGAGGGCGGGCGGGTGCTGGCCGTCGCCGTCCATGAACATCACGGCGCCGCGCCGGGCGTGGTCGAGGCCCGCCATCAGCGCGGCCTCCTTGCCGAAATTGCGCGACAGCGACACGACCTGGACGTCGAGCGTATCGGCCTTCAACGAGCGCGCGATCGACAGCGTCGCATCGGTCGAGCCATCATCGACATAGACGACCTCGCAGGCAAGATGGAAGCGCTGCCGCAGGCCTGCCGCGAGCGCGTTCAGCCGCTGATGCAGCAGGGTCAGTCCCGCCGCCTCGTTGTAGATGGGGACGACGATCGAGAGGCCTCGCGCCGCGGCGTTGCCCGCCGTCGTCGACAGGTTCGAAACATCGCTACCGAGCATCATGGATCAACTTCCCAACGACCAACTTCTTAGCTCCTGCGTCAGGAACATATGGCAATCGCGACACCTTGTCGCCACGCAGAGCGAATTACCATTGCGTCATTATTGTAGCAGGAACGCCTCGAGTTTGGCGAACAGCGGGTTCTCGCGGTCAAGCACATAATCCAGCGAGGCGACCGACACCGTTTCGGCGCCGCCCGCGCGCAGGAAACTGCCGAGCGCGTAGAGCTGCGCCGGCGGGCAGTGCAGCGTCAGCATGCCTGACGAGGTCGGGCCGCCGAACGGCGCCACGACGCCGAAACGGTTGTGAGCCTCCGTCAGCATCGCCGCGTCGCAACCGGCAAAGCGGGTGCGGACCTCGCGGTATTTGTTGGCACGCGCGCGGACGGCAATGTGGTCCAGGATGATGCGCGCGGTCTCACGCGCCTCGGGCGACCAGTCGGCATCGCGCGAGGCGACGAGATTGGCCTGGCTTTTGAGGATCACGCCGTCGTCGAGCACCTTCAAGCCGTTGGCCGCGAGCGTCGCGCCGGTCGTGGTGATGTCGACGATCATTTCCGCCGTTCCCGTCGCGGGCGCACCTTCGGTCGCGCCTGCGCTCTCGACGATGCGATAATCGACGACGTCGTGGGCGGCGAAGAAGTTCCGCGTCAGGTTGATGTATTTGGTCGCAACGCGCATGCGCCGGTTATGCTGCTCGCGAAAGCCGGTGGTGACGTCGTCGAGATCGGCCATGGTGCGCACGTCGATCCAGGCCTGCGGCACCGCGACCACGACATTGGCGTGGCCGAAGCCGAGCTGGTGGATCAGGTGGACACGCTTGTCGGCATTGGCGATGTTCTCGCGCACCAGATCCTCGCCGGTGACGCCGAGGTGTACGGCGCCGCTTGCGAGTTGCGAGGCGATCTCGCTCGCCGAGAGATAGGCGATCTCGACATTGTCGTAGCCCGTCATGGTGCCGCGATAGTCGCGGGCGCCGCGCGGCTTGGCCAGCGAAAGCCCGGCATGAGTGAAGAAGGCTTCGGCGTTTTCCTGCAGGCGCCCCTTGGAGGGCACGGCGAGAACGAAGGGCGTCGTCATGCTTGGCTCCCGCGGCGAAGTTGCGTGAGCGCCTCGACCCAGACCGAAAATCCGACCGCGGGGATCGGCGTGGCCGAGCCGAGCTGCGTCATCAGTCCGTCATAGCGGCCGCCGGCGACCAGCGGCTCGACGCCGTTGCCTTGGCCGTGCAGCTCGAACTCGAAGCCGGTGTAATAGTCGAGCCCGCGCCCGAACGAGGTCGAGAAGCGCGTCTTGCGCACGTCGATGCCGCGCGCGGCCATGAAGCCGACGCGGCTTTCGAGCTGGTCGATTGCGTTCGCCAGGTCGAGTTTCGCGTCGGAGGCGAGCGCACGCAGTTGCGCCACCGCATCATCGGGATCGCCTGAGATCGCGAGGAAGCGCTTGATGATCGAGGTGGCGTCGCGCGGCAGCGCGCCGGCCTTCAGCGTCGATTGCTCGAGGAAACGATCGGCGATCTCGGCCACGGTGCGGCCGCCGACATTGGTCGCGCCCGCAATCGACATCAGGTCGGTGACGAGGGCGAGCGCCGCCTTGCGGTCGCTGCCGGCGAGCGCCGCCAGCACGCCCTCATATTCATTGCGGCCGGGCGCGGTTTTCAGCGTCAGCTGCTCGATATCCTGGGCGAGATCGATCTTGCGGTTGAAATCCTTGATCAGGCGCCGCCGCCAGACCGGGAACAGCTGCAACGCGTCGATCAGCGCATTGAACAGGGCGACGTCGCCGGTGCGGATTTCGACATCACTGACGCCGAAGGCAGCGGTCGCTTCCAGAGCCAGCGCCAGCATTTCCGCATCAGCCGCGGCGCGGTCCTGCCGCCCGAACGATTCGATGCCGGCTTGCAGGAATTGGCTTGGCTTGCCCCAGCGATAGCGGAAGACCGGGCCGAGATAGGAGAAGCCGGCGGGCTGGCCGGCGCGCGGCGAGGCGAGATAGTCGCGCGCCACGGGGATGGTGAGGTCCGGCCGCAGGCAGAGTTCCTCGCCGCTGCCGTCGGTGGTGAGATACAGGCTCTTGCGGATGTCCTCGCCGGAAAGGTCGAGGAAAGGCTCGGCCGGCTGCAGGATCGCAGGCTCGGAGCGCTGGTAACCGGCCTGGGCGAACGACAATAGCAGCGCGTCCGCCCAATTGGCGGTTCCAGGCATGGAATTGGCAGACGTCGCGGTCATCATGGGTCCAGAAAGCATCGAGGCCGGGGTTCACCGGCGGTTTGGCGCTGCCCTTAGCACGGCTCCGATGACGTTTCGACAGGGATCGGGCAAGTCCCTTAACGTGTTCTGTCTTAACGGTTTTGGGTGGGCATTTACCTATTGGCCCTGCCAGTCGCCCAGCGCGGCCTGCACCAGCGCCAGCGCGGCCACGGCCGCGGTGTCGGCCCGCAGGATTCGGGGCCCCAGCGCCAGCCGGAGCGTCCTTTCCTGCCGCAACAGCAGCGTACGCTCCTCCTCGGCAAAGCCGCCCTCGGGGCCGATCAGGACATCGATGCCATCAGCACCGGCACGGTCCGCTTTCAGCGCCTCAAGCGGGTCGGCGACCTCGGCGGCTTCATCGCAAAACACCAGAAGGCGCGTCGCGGCGCGGCCGGCGAGATAGCGCTCCAGCGGCACGGGATCGGCAACGGCGGCCAAACTTAATATGCCGCACTGCTCGGCGGCTTCGATGACATTGGCGCGCATGCGATCGCCATTGACGCGGGAGACCTGGGTGAAGCGGGTCAGCACCGGCTCGAGCCGGGACACGCCCATCTCGACCGCCTTCTGCACCATGTAGTCGAGGCGGGCGTGCTTCAGCGGTGCGAAGACGTAGGCAAGGTCAGGCAAATGGTCCTGCGGCCGCGTGCGCGCCTCGATGGTGAGACTATCCGGCCGCTTGCGCCCCGCGATCGACGCCCGCCATTCGCCGTCGCGGCCGTTGAACACCAGAATGGTGTCGCCGGCAGAAAGCCGCAGCACATTGCCGAGATAGTTGCTCTGGTCGCGCTCCAGTGCGACGGTGCCGCCTTCGCCCAGCGGCGCTTCCGTAAAAAGGCGGGGGCTGCGGAAATCGAGTTCAGGCATATGTGATGATCCGTGCGGACCGCTTTTTAACCTAAAGGTCTAGAATCGGTAGCAAATATTGGCCTGAAATGCGGCGCTGCGCCGCGCTGTTGCCCAATTCTGCGGGTTGTTAACGGGCGGCAGGAATCGTAAAACGCTTGGTGTTCGGACACCCGCGGGTCGTTGGACCCCGCCGGAGAAAACAGCCTTGATGATCAACCGTTTGATTGTGCCGCTGACGCTTGCCGTGCTTTCCGCAACGGCGAGTTCCGCGCTGGCACAGGGCGCGTTCCCCGCGCCATTGCCGGGCCGGGCCGCTGCGCCCGCGAACGATCCTGCGTTTCCGCCGGTCCATAACGATCCCGCGTTTCCGCCGGTCAATGGCGCCAAGCCGATGGCTTCGATTGGTGCTGCGCCGGCTTCGCCATTTCCCTCGGGTGGTGCCGCTCCGCTCGCGGGCGGCGGCTCCTTCGCGCCGCCCGCACCGCCGACCCAGGCGGGTGGTGGTGCGTCGCAGGCCTGCATGAACGGCTTCATCCCGTTGCGCGAAGACGCGCAAAAGAAGGGCAAGCTGATCCAGGCCGCCAGCAACCGGCATGCGCCGCCGGACGAGGCCTGCAAGATCATCCGCAATTACAGCGCGGCCGAGCTCAAGATGATCAAATATGTCGAGACCAACGCCTCCAAATGCGGAATCCCGGGCCAGATCGCGGACCAGTTGAAGGCCGGTCACAAGAACACCGAAAACCTGGAAACGAAGGTGTGCGGCGTCGCCGAGCAGATCAAGGAGCGTGGACCGGCAGGTCCGTCCTTGAGCGAAGTGCTGGGCTCGTCGACCATGGCGCCTGAGGCTACTGCCTCGCGCAAGGGCGGCAGCACCTTCGACACGCTGAACGGCAACGTTCTTTCGCGATGAATGGCGCGGCGCGCGTAGCGGATGCGACCGGTAATTGGGTCGACACCGTTGCGCCGTCGTGGTCGCGGCCCTATTTGCGGCTGGCCCGTCTCGATCGCCCGATCGGTTCCTGGCTGTTGTTGATGCCGTGCTGGTGGTCGGCGGCACTCTCCGCCGGCGTCGCGCACCGGCTTGATCGGCTGCCGCTCGATTTGCTGCTGTTCTTCATCGGTGCCTTTGCGATGCGCGGGGCGGGGTGCACCTGGAACGACATCACCGATCGCGACCTCGATGCCAGGGTCGAGCGTACACGCTCGCGCCCGATCCCGGCCGGCCAGGTCAGCGTCAAGGCGGCGCTCGCCTTCCTGGTGGCGCAGGCGCTGGCAGGTCTTCTGGTGCTCCTGCAATTCAACCGCTTTGCGGTCGGGACCGGTATCGCCTCGCTTGTCATCGTCGCCATCTATCCCTTCATGAAGCGCATCACCTGGTGGCCGCAGATCGTGCTCGGCCTCGCTTTTTCCTGGGGCGCCTTGATGGGATTTGCGGCGACCTTCGGCCGGCTCGATTTAACCGCCTTCGTGCTCTACGCGGGCTCGATTTCCTGGGTGATCGCCTATGACACCATCTATGCGCATCAGGACGCCGAGGACGATGCGCTGATCGGCATCAAGTCGACCGCGCGGTTGTTCGCCGAACGCACGCATGAGGCGCTGGTGATCTTCTACGGCCTCGCGGTGGTGCTGATCGGCGCGGCCTTCGCGCTGGCAGGTGCAGGCATCGCCGCCTGGATCGCGCTCGCGTTGTTTGCCGCGCAACTCGGCTGGCAGGTGCGGAGGTTGCGGATCAATGATCCCGCGCTGTGTCTGCGGCTGTTCAAGTCGAACCGCGAGGCGGGGCTGATCCTGTTCGCCGGGCTCGTGATCGACGCGGTGATGCGCGCGACGTGACAAGGTGCCGTAGGGTGGGCAAGGCGCGCTTGCGCCGTGCCCACCATCCGGAGCACTGTCGTAATGGTGGGCACGCTTCCGCCTTCGCTCGTTGAGCTACGGCGGACGCGGTCGCTTGCCCACCCTTGAAATCAATTAGTCCCTTGCGATGATCTCGCGCTCGCCGCGAAACATATTCACTGGATTGAGCAACGCCCCGATCCGGCGGCGGGCCGCCGGCTCGCGCGACTCGTCCTCCAGCTGCGGCAGCGCGAACAACTCGCTCCACATCAGCCAGGCATCGGCGATCTCGTCCTGGTCCTCGCTGACGCAAAGCGGAATGGTGAGCGAGGGATCGCGGTGCAGCAGCACCAGCATCTGCGAGTCCTTGACGTCGCGCAGCGCGACGCCGAGGAAATCGCTGACGCGAACATTGACGGCCATCCGCATGCCCTGAACGGCACGGCGCAGCACGACGCGTTCGCGATGAATTTCGATCTGCCTGATGCCGCCATCCGCGCGCACATCGTGCGCGTTGAAGCTCAGGGGCAGAGAAAGAGGGTCGAGCCGCTGTGGGCGGCTCGACCCGGCGGAATTGATCCCGCTTGTTGCT
>Ga0310811_10014065_pt1 | contig 10428 bp, 8 predicted proteins | sample YCmetagenome_FD_207642 | JGI IMG/M metagenome (GOLD analysis project Ga0310811, IMG submission 207642) | Soil microbial communities from experimental microcosm in Duke University, North Carolina, United States - YC | ecosystem: Engineered > Artificial ecosystem > Soil microcosm > Unclassified ... | reverse complement strand
GACATCGCGGCCGACGTACACTCGACCAGGATGGCCTTCCTGGACGCCGAAGACGTCGTAGGCTACAACTATGTGGACCGCTGGCACGAGCGGCGCGAGCTGTACTATGCCCCGGATCACTATGACCACCCGCAATGGAAAATGATCGGTACCGAAAGCGGCTCGGTCCGCACCCCGGATGTATATAGCCTCGGCAACGACCCGCAAAAACCCGAGCCGAACTACATCTCGGGTATGATCAACGCCGAACAGCTTTGGAAATTCGTCGCCGTCCACGACTACGTCATCGGCGACTTCATGTGGACCGGTATCGACTACCTGGGCGAGGCCCGCTGGCCGGGCAAGGGCTCATCCTCCGGTGTCATCGACATGACCAACCTCCCCAAGGACGGCTATTATTTCTATCAAAGCCAGTGGACCGACAAGCCCGTCCTCCACCTGCTCCCGCACTGGAACTGGGCCGGCCGCGAAGGACAGAGTATACCCGTGATCGCCTATACCAACTGCGACACCGTCGAGCTCTACCTCAACGATAAATATCTCGGGACAAAATACCGCGAGTTTCCCCGCCAGGGTAATTCCGGCGCCTGGAACAAATACGCCCGCCCCTACGTCGCCATCACCACCGCGGACCTCCACCTCTCCTGGGATGTCCCCTACGAGCCCGGCACGATCAAAGCCGTCGGCCGCAGGAACGGAGAGACGATCACCACGGAAATCCACACCGCCGGCGCCCCCGCCGCGCTAAAGATTATCGCCGATACCACCGTCATAAGCACCGATGACGCCGCCACCGTGCACGTCGACATCGTGGACAAAGATGGCAATGTCATCCCCACCGCCGACAACCCGCTCACGTTCTCCGTCACCGGCGCTGGCCGGCTGGCCGGCGTAGACAACGGCAACCAGCGCGACGACGACGCCTTCAGCCTCCCGCGGCGCCACGCCTTCAAAGGACACGCTTACGCGGTGGTCCGCTCCGGCAGGACGCCCGGCCCCGTCCAGCTTACGGTAACGGCCGAAGGCCTCCCGGCCGCAACGATCACCATCGACGCGCGTTAGCATACGTCTTTATAAAGAACGCAATAGTAATCCCAAAATTCAACACCACAATCCCCACCCGCAGCGTCCCCGCCGACACCACCCGCGTCAGCACCGCCCCGCTATACCCGCCGATCACGGTAGCCACCATCATCACACACGTCGGTAGCCACACCACCTTCCCATAGCAGATGAACAACACCACCGCAATCGAATTGGCGATCCCCACAAAAAGCGTCTTATTGGCATTGACCATCCGGATGTCGGACAACCCGCACAGCATCCAGAACGCCATCATCATGATGCCCACCGCGCCGCCGAAATACCCGCCGTAAATACCCAGCACGAACTGACCCGAGATCATCAGCACCGGTCCGATACGCACAAACCGGCGCAACCAATCGCCAAACTGTTTGCCAAAGGCAAAGGCCAGCGAGCCCGTCAGCAGGAGCCACGGAACCAGCGCATCGAACCCGGCGGCGGGAGTATATAACAGGAGCAGCGCGCCCGTGCAGCCGCCGAGTAAGGTCACACCCACCATCACGCCCATGTGGACATACGGGAACGGCTTGATGAGCGTCCGCAGCTTCCACGCGCTGGCAATACTGCCAGGCAGCAGCGCCACGGTGCTCGATGCGTTGGCTGCCACCGACGGCACGCCGGCATAAATAAGGGCAGGGAAAGTGACAAATGAGCCGCCCCCGGCGACCGCATTCATCGCGCCGGCCACGAGACCGGCAAAAAAGAGAAGTATCAACGAAGTCAAGACTCAAAGATAGCCGTTCGCAGGAAAACCGCTAAATTCCCCCTATGAAACCCCTAAACAACCTCCTGCCCCTCTTGCTGTGCTGCGGGCTGACCACCGGCGCGCTGATCACCGGCTCGCTGACTGCGAGCGCGCAACAAACGATTCCCTGGACAAAAGGCCTGTTGACCCGCCAGTCCACCAACTATGGCCGCGAAGCCATCTACAAAGACTCGCTTGCGTGGGCGCTGTATACGCATACGCAGCCCACGCCCGTGGAAGGCGACCGCTGGAAAGCCATCCAGGTCGACAGCGCCGGCCGGTTCAGCACCAGGACGAGGGGCGGCGGTTATCTGTATCTCACGTACCAGGCAGACAAGCCCATCAACGCGCTCCTCCACGTCACCGGCGACGCCGGCGTCTTCGTCAACAGCGTCCCGCACGCCGGTGACCCCTACGCTTCCGGCTGGTTGTACATCCCGGTATCGCTCAAAAAGGGAAACAACGAATTCTATATCCGCACGGCCGGCCCGGTCACCGCCAGCCTCATCATCCCGCAAAAACCCATACTGATAAACGCCGAAGACCCCACGGTCCCGGTGATCCGGAAAGGATCCAGGGAAAACGACTCGCTAAAAGCCGCCATAGTCATCATCAATGCAAGCCCCCAACCGTTGCAGGGCTACGTCCTGCAAACAGGCAACTATACTACGGACGTCCCCGGGATTCCACCCATGAGCACGCGCAAGGTTCCGTTCACGTTCAGCGCTACGGCAGGCCAAACCGAAATAGCCCTGGCCCTCAAAAAAGACGCGAAAATCATAGACGAAAAAGCGATCCCCCTGGATGTCGTAGATCCCGGCAAGCAATATAGCGTCACCTTCACCAGCGACATCGACGGCAGCCTCCAGTATTACGCCGTAACCCCGCAGCAACCCACCGGGGAAATGCAAACGGCCGTAACCGCCGATAACGCCGCCGCGCCCGCGGGAACCGTGGGTGTGACGAAAATATCCGGCGACGCCGCCACGCTCACCCCCTGGCTCACCGGCGGCGGCCCCGCCCTCTTCCTCTCCGTCCACGGCGCCGGTGTCGAAGCCATCGGCCAGGCCAGGGCGTACCACTCCAAGGACTGGGGCACGCTCGTGGCCGCCACCAACCGGAGACCGCGCGGCTTCAACTGGGAGGATTGGGGCCGGTTGGACGCGCTGGAGGTACTAAGGCTGGCAGAAGAACGTTTCCACCCCGACCCGCAACGGATCTATCTCACCGGTCACTCGATGGGCGGCCACGGCACCTGGTTCCTGGGCGTCACCTACCCCGACAAATGGGCCGCCATCGGCGCCTGCTCCGGTTATCCCACGCTCAAGGACTACGGCTCGCATGACGGCGTCATTCCCGACAGCGCGACGAGCCCCATAGAGGCGATATTGTTACGCGCCAGCAATCAAAGCGACGTCATCAAGCTGGCCACCAACTACAAGCCGCTCGGCGTCTATATCCTCCACGGCGAAAAGGACCGTACCGTACCGGTCAAGTACGCCCGGCAGATGCGCGAGGTCCTTGCCGCTTTCCACACCGACTTCAGCTACCACGAGGTCCCCGGCGCCGACCACTGGTACGGCAATCAAAGCGTCGACTGGAACCCGCTGTTCGACTTTCTCCGCTGGCACATCCGTAAACCGGAAAGCGAAGTGAACGACATCGACTTCATGACCGCCAGCCCGGGGATTTCCGACGCGTACTACTGGGCCTCCATCCAACAACAGGAGCGGCCGCTGGACTACAGTCGGATAAACCTAAAAAGAAACAAGGACACCGTCACTGGGACGACCGAAAATGTGCAGCTCCTTCGCATCACCTGCAAAATCAGCCATCTCACCCTCGACGGCACGCACCTCACACCCACCGGCGACACGATATACCTCGAAAAGACCGGCAACGCCTGGCGCCAAACCGGAAAGCCCACTCCCTGGCAGAAAAACCCCACCCGCTACGGCACCTTCAAGGACCCCTTCCGAAACCACATGGTCTTTGTCTACGGCACCGCCGGCACCCCGGAGGAAAACCAATGGAGCCTCGATAAAGCACGGTACGACGCCGAAACCTGGTACTACCGCGGCAACGGCGCGGTGGATATCATGGCAGACAAGGATTACAGGAATGACGGCAGAAGCGTTATCCTGTACGGCAACGCCACCACGAACAAAGCCTACAATGCCTTGCTGGAAGGTTGTCCTATCCGGATCGAACGCAACAAGGTCACCGAAGGCACGAAAACATGGACCGGCGACAGCCTGGCCGCCTATTTCGTCTGGCCGCTGCGCTCCAACGAAAAAGCCTCGGTAGCTGTCATCGCCGGTACCGGGCCGAAAGGCATGGACGCTGCCAACGCCAACCAGTATTTTGCCGGCGCCAGCGGCTTTCCGGACTACATGCTGTTCGATCTCGACATGCTCCGCTCGGGCAAGGTGATAGACGCCGGTTTCTTCGATCAGGACTGGAAGCTCTACCCGCCTTTCTGAGACCGGTACTGCGCCATCATCTTATTTTTCATATCCTCTTCCATCCGCTCATACTGTGCGTACTGATCGGTGGTGAGGATTTTTTTCATGGCTTTGTCCTTCTTCTTCCGGGACGACTTGAGGTCTTGAAATTTAGCCATACGTCCTCCATCGCCTTTCATGATCGCCTCGTTCTTTTGCGCATACTCCAGGTTCAAAGCCTGCACTTGGGGATACTGTTCATCCGTAAGCGACAGCTGCGTTTTCATTTTTGCGGTGAAAGCCGCCGCACGCCCTTCCGGCGTCCTCAGGCTATCTACGCCCGTACTGTCGGTTTGGGCCATGGCCCTGGCGGAAAAAAACAACAGGGCCAGGCTTGCGAGCAAAATCTGTATATAATTCATAAACGATAAGATTTTAAACATGAATAAATATCCCCCCCAACACCACATACTCCCCATACCCCGCCTCTACAAAAAGCCCCGCCCTTCTCAAGCAGCGTAAGCGAACACCCCCGCACACCTGTTTAGCCAGCACGGGCAGATCCGCCGACGCCCCGGGCTCGGTATAAGACTGCGTCCATAGGTGCGCCCCTAGCGCCGTTTTTATATAAGCCGAAACCCGGCGCCCCATGGGAAAGGTCCGCTGGAGCGTCGCCATGATCGTCCAGTCCTCCAGCTTTCCGGAGAAACCAGAGAAACCAACGGAACCTGGCTCGCTATAGGAAGCGCTCACCGACCCATAGGTCGTCGTCACCCCCGCTTCCAGCCGCCGGGTGACCCGGCACATCAGCGAGCCGGTGACGACGGCCGACCTGGTGACGCCGCCCATGCTCATGCCATCGAAGGCCGGCAGGTACCTGGTATCGAGATTGGGCAGACCTGCGCCCACTGAAAAGGAAACACGCTGTGCGCGCAAAATAAAAGGAAAAAGACAAAACAACAGGAACCCTACACGCATGGTGACATCATTTATTCACCCAAAGTTGCAGCGGCAAAAAAGGCAATATGGACAAATGGCCCCAAAGCGGGCAATTCGGCCGATAGACCGGCCCTAGGCCCCCGTTTGCAACCACAGGAGGAACTCCGAAGCCCTGGCCTTGCTGATAATGACCGGCTCGGGCGTCTCCCGGCTCATTTTGATCACGAGCTTCCGGGCGAAGAATTTCTCGATGTCCGCAATGGCGTCCCGGTTAATCAGGAACTGGCGGTTGGCGCGGAAAAACTGGCGCTTGCCCGCTTTACTTTCTATGTCGTCCATCAGCTGCGTCACGTAATGCGACTCGCCGTCCTGGAGACAAACGCGGACAACCCCCTGTGCGTAGTGGAAAAAGACAACGTCTGTGTAACGGATGGGGGTGATCTTATCCCGGTGATGGACGAGCAACGCATGATGTCCGATCAACCGGCCGAGCTCCTCGTAAGGCGGCCTGGTGAACATGCTCCGCATCCTGTCGAGCTTCGCCAGCGCTTTTTCGAGCTTGTTCTTGTCGAGCGGCTTCAGCAGGTAGTCGATGCTCCCGGTCTCGAAGGCCTTGATGGCGTATTCATCATAAGCGGTACAAAATATGACGGGGCAGGTAACGTCGACGGATTCGAAGATCCGGAAGCAGTCCGCGTCCGCCAGCTGGATGTCGCTGAAGATAAGGTCGGGCATGGGGTGGCGAACGAGCCATTCGATGGCCTCCGCCGCGGAAGGGATGATGTCGCAAACGCGCCACTCGGGTTGCAGCCGGAGCACCAGCGTCTGCAGCTCGACCGCGGCTTTTCTTTCATCCTCGATGATCAGCACCGTCATATAAAAATGGGATTTCGACCCTGAATTTGTGTGCGTCCCAGCTGACGCGGATGTCTTCTCCCGAGCTCAGCTGGTATCGTTTCCCGAGGTTGCGCAAACCCGTACCGGACCGGGCATGGGACGCAAAGCGCGGCCTCAGGTCGTTCTCCACGATCAGTTTGCTGTCCAGGTCAAAGACGTCGATCGACAATGGGTTCTTGTAGGAAACGGCGTTGTGCTTGACGGCATTCTCGACGAGCAGCTGCAGCGAGAAAGGGAGGACCTTCCGGTTCAGGCTCTCGGGCCGCACCCGGATGTTCATCTTCAGGCCTTCCTCGAAGCGCGACTCCAGGATGAACATGTAAGACCGGATAAAGTCGATCTCGTCGCGTATGCGGACCGAGCTTTGCTCCTGGTAGTGGAGCACGTATCGGTAGACCTCGCTGAGGCGGAGGATGTACTCCTTGACGACCTCCTCGTTAGACAGCGTGGACAGCGTATTCAGGGAATTGAACAGGAAGTGCGGGCTGATCTGTTGTATCAGGGTAGCCAGCCGGGCCTCCAGGTTCTCGCGTTGCAGGACCTCGTTTTCGTGGCCGGTTTGTCGCAGCATCACCTGGAGCCGGAAATAGTACACGGCGAAATAGGTGAGCGTACTGATCACCAGACCCCGGAAGAGGCGGATGGCCAGCACGTGCTCCGGCGGCACAGTCACCCGGTAATACCGTTGCAGAGGCATGACGCCCGTCGTCACGAGACCCCGCGTGACCAGGGAAATCAGCAGCACGCTGCAAAGGATGCTCACGACGGCGCGTATTCGGGGAGGAAAAGGCCGCACCCGGACCAGCATGAAGAAATGATGCGTCATCCAGCAGAAAAAAAAGGCCCCGAAGATATAGAGAAAGCTGCTGAGGACGGTGAGTATCTGATCGGTATCGAAGCGGACAAGCTTGGGCAGCACGGTCGCCACGACAGCGATGGAACCGGAAAAAATGAGCCCCGCCCAAACGTTGTACCGATGTAACATTGGCCAAAGCTCCCGTTTTTTCATGGCTCGCCGCGGGATTGTTCAATGAACCGGCTAAAAGAGACGATGAACCGGGCAATTTGTCCGGTTGATGCGTGACCTTGCCCGCTTTACCGGCAAACCAGCGGCCGCAAAGCACGAGGACGGATATTTGCAAAAAATCCTGCATGATTGCCCTTCTTCCCTACCTGGTGGCCGCCAGCATTACCGTCGGTGGCAAAGCGAGGACCTACCTGCTCGATACCCCGTCAACAGGCGCGGCCGGCAAACCGCTGGTCATAATGCTCCACGGCTGGGGCGGCGATGCGGCGCAGTGCCGGCGGGACTATGGAATGAGCCGGATAGGGGAGGACAGCGGTTTTACGGTCGTATATCCGGAAGGACTCAGGAGCCCAGGCGGCCTTCGGTCCTGGAACAGCGGCGGTTGCTGCGCATGGGCGGGGCAGCAGGGTATCGACGATGTGGGCTTTATTAGCGCGCTGATCGATTCGCTCGTTGCGAGATACCACATCGACAGCCACCGGGTGTACGCTGCGGGCATGTCCAATGGCGCGATGATGGCCTACCGCCTGGCCTGTGCCTTATCCGGCAGGATCGCGGCGATCGCGGCGGTCAGCGGGACCATGACCCGGCAGGCGGCCTGCCGGCCCGTAAGGGCAATGCCGATCCTGCACATCCACTCGGTAAGGGACACGAAGGTGCCCTACACCGGGGGCGCCGGCCTCGGCGGTCAATATTTCCGCCCCGTGGACTCGACGTTGCGCATCTGGGCCGCGCTGGACTCCTGCGACCGGGTGTCCCCATCCACGGGACAGTCATACACCCTGACCACCTGGCTGCGACAAAACAAAACGATGATCCAATGTTACCTGACCACCGATGGCGGCCACGCCTGGCCCGGCGGCAAAAAACCGAGGGCCGCGGCGGATGACCCGTCCACGGCCCTCGATGCCAGTGTCACTATCTGGGAATTCTTCCGGAGCTATAGGTTGTAAGACCGTAGCGTCTGCGAATAGTCCAGGTATAACGCCCCCGTCCCGTCCGTCACGTAGTCTTCAATCCTCACGACCCCTACGCCTTCGCTGACATAATACACGATCACCTCACGGGTGACGCCCGAGCAGTCGACGCTATAGCCCACGTTCTCGTAGCATGAATAGGCGCCAACGGTAACCGGCCACGCCTGACCATATTGCGAATAGGTCACCACACAGGTCGGGTTACTGAAGTCCTGGTCCGTACCGATCAGGTAACCATCGCTGGGCACCAGCGCAAAAAATACATAAGGGTAGTCATTGACGTCGTCCATTTCCAGGATGGTCGTATTGTAAGGATCTACTGCGACGTAGCCGTTGGCCCCAAACCATCCGTAGGGATCGGAAACGCCATAGTACATCAAACCACCGGCTTCAACGCTCGACGAAGTGATCGTGACCGTATCGGGATACGTGCCGGAAAAGGCCGAGGGGCCGTTGAAGGTCGAGTCCTGGTAGATCCAGCGGTTGCCCGGCTGGATCGGCCATAGGGCATAGGGACTGTCACCGGGTCCCGGGGAGGGTTCCGTTTTGACACACGAGGCTAGTACAAGGAGCAGGGAGGGAATCAACAACTTTTTCATACCGTTTTGGACAATAGACCTGGCGTCGTTCCCTTCCGGTCAAGGCAACCGGATCAAACGGGCAAAACGGCCGTTGAAGCCGGCTCAACCCTTCAGGTGATAAATAAAACTAAGCAGGTAATACCGCCCCAGCATCCTCCCCTCGGTGTTCTGTATCGTCGTCGGCGTGAACGACTCCGAAACCGTCGCCGACTGGTTAAGCAGGTCGTGTGCCTGCAGTCTCAACTCTCCTTGCTGGCGTTTAAAGAACAACCGCGAAACCGAGGCGTCCCATACCAGCACCTGCGTGTTGAACCCGGGCGGTCTGCCGCTATAGCCGGTAAAGACGCCGGTCGTCCCGAACTGCCAGTTGCCCTTGGCCGGGAACCAGAGCCCGTCCACCCGGATCGTCTGCGAAAAGTAGTGGGTATTCTGACCCGGTTCGGCGGAATACCGGGCGATGTTGTACGACGGAAGGTACGCCGCGTTGACGTCGATGTGGTCCGGGAAGTTACTGGTCCATTGGAGGCTGCCCCCGAAATTGTAATTGTTGGAGGCGTTCAGGATCCCGTTCAGGTATCCCGTCGTGTGCGTATCGCCAAAAGTCAATCCGATCCCGGCGTTGGAGGCGGGACGCCTGAGTCGCCAGCCATAATCGACGTTGGCCTGGAGGGCGTAGTTCGCTTTGAGGTTGGTATACGTCGTCGTGTCCGCTCCCGTCAGTGGGTTGAGCACGGACCGGTTGCCGACGGGGTTGTCGGTATAGGAGAAATGCAGGGTGGAAAAGAAGTGGGTGAATTCCTTCCGGTTGAAGGACGAGTACGACAAGTTGACCTGGTGGTCGAAAGACTGCCGTAGGTTGGGGTTGCCGACCGTCACGTGGAGCGGGTCGCTGTTGTTGACCAGCGGTTGCAAGGCATTTAACGGTACGGGCACTGTCCTGCCGCTGTAGTAGAACCGGAAGTTGGCGCCGAGCTTGGGGATATAGTAGAAACTGGCCTGGGGCGAAAAGACCAGGTATCGCTGTTTCAGATCGATACCGTTGCTCAGGTCCAAATTGTCGTTCCTGATGCCGCTCAGGTTCGCCCCGAGCGAGGCTTGCACGCGGTTGTTCCCGTAGTGGTAGGATAGGCCGCCCCCATTTGTCCTGGTGGTGTTGGTGAACAGGTTTGTCAACAGCGAATCGACCTGGTCATAGCGGTGCGTCAGGCTGTCCAGCTGCCAGGTGGACCGGCCGTTACGCGATCGGCCGGCGGTGTAGCCCCAGATGAAGTTCAGGACGGAGTGCTTGCCCAACGGCTCGTCGTAGACGACGCTGACGCCCCCGCTCAAACCGTTTCCTGGACCGGTGAAATATTGGTTCGCGCTCACCACGCTGTCGCCCCCCGCGGTGACATAAGTATTGGTATATTGATTCGTGCCCGTCGAGGCGCCGTCATAGACATTACCCGATGCCGACACCGAGAGGCTCCTCCTTGGTTTGTGGAACCGGCGGCCCCACAGGGCGGAGACCGAAGCCTGGCTGTTCCGGTCGTTGTTACCGCCGGTGGTGATGGATTGGTTCAGGGGTACGGACAGACCCCGGGTGGAAGACGTATTGCTTTGGGTGTTGCCCGAGGACGTATTGATCCCGCCGCTGGCGGACACCGTCACGTGATCGGCGCTGTCCAGGTCCGTATTCAGGTTGACGTCGACGCTTTGGCCGTTGCTGTTGCTGCGGTTTTGCTGCTGCTGCGTA
>Ga0310811_10014064_pt1 | contig 10428 bp, 10 predicted proteins | sample YCmetagenome_FD_207642 | JGI IMG/M metagenome (GOLD analysis project Ga0310811, IMG submission 207642) | Soil microbial communities from experimental microcosm in Duke University, North Carolina, United States - YC | ecosystem: Engineered > Artificial ecosystem > Soil microcosm > Unclassified ... | reverse complement strand
TGGCAGACGCGCGCGCAGGTGTCGACGTTGTTGTTGCCGAAGCCGGCCCGTACCAGCTTCTGGACGAGGAAGGTCTCCTCGTTGGTGCAGCGCGACGAGGTAATGCCGCCGACGCTGCCGACGCCGTACTGTGCCTGGATGCGCTTGAACTCCGAGGCGACGCGGGCGATCGCCTCGTCCCAGGTGACCTCGCGCCACGGGTCGGTGATCTTGTCGCGCAGCATCGGCTTCGTGATGCGATCGCGATGCGTTGCGTAGCCCCACGCGAACCTCCCCTTGACGCAGGAGTGCCCGTGGTTCGCCTGGCCGTCCTTGTAGGGGACCATGCGGATGAGTTCGTCGCCGCGCATCTCGGCCTTGAAGCTGCAACCGACGCCGCAGTAGCCGCAGGTCGTCACCACCGAGTGCTCGGGCTGGCCGATCTCGATGACACTCTTTTCCATCAGGGTCGCGGTCGGGCACGCCTGCACGCAGGCGCCGCACGACACGCACTCGGAGTCGAGGAACGGCTCGTCCATGCCGGCCGCGATCTTGGACTCGAACCCGCGCCCGTCGACGGTGAGCGCGAACGTGCCCTGCGTCTCCTCGCAGGCGCGCACGCAGCGGTAGCAGACGATGCACTTCGCCGGATCGAAGGTGAAGTACGGGTTGGATTCGTCCTTCTCGGCGTCGAGGTGGTTCTCACCCTCGTAGCCATAGCGGACCTCGCGCAAGCCGACGGCGCCCGCCATGTCCTGCAGCTCGCAGTCGCCGTTGGCCGCGCAGGTCAGGCAGTCGAGCGGATGATCGGAGATGTAGAGCTCCATCACGCCGCGGCGCAGATTCTTCAACTGATCGGTCTGGGTCGAGACCACCATGCCGTTGGCGACCGGCGTCGTGCACGACGCCGGAGTCCCGGGCCGACCGGCGATTTCGACGAGGCAGAGGCGGCACGAGCCGAAGGAGTTGAGCGAGTCCGTCGCGCACAGCTTCGGCACCTTGATGCCGGCGTCCATCGCCGCGCGCATGATCGACGTGCCCTCGGGCACCGACACCGGGAAGCCGTCAATGGTCAGCGTCACCGTCTTGTCGCTGGTGGCGGGCGGCGTGCCGTAATCGGTTTCCTTGATCAGCGACATTTTCGCCGAGCGCTTGTTTGCCGGCACCTTGTCGAGCGGCATAGGCCTCTCCTACTCCGCGGCGGCGAGCCTGGGACCCGCGCCGAAATCTTCGGGGAAATGGGTCAATGCGCTCATCACCGGGAAGGGCGTAAAGCCCCCCAACGCACATAACGACCCAAACTTCAAAGTGTTGCAGAGGTCCTTGACGAGGGCGAGGTTGGCCTCGCGGTTCTCGCCGCGGACGATGCGATCGATGACCTCGACGCCGCGGGTCGAGCCGATGCGGCACGGTGTGCATTTGCCGCAGGATTCGATGGCGCAGAACTCCATCGCGAATCGCGCCTGCCTGGCCATGTCGACGGTGTCGTCGAACACCACCACGCCGCCATGGCCGATCAGGCCGTTCTTCGCGGTGAAGGCCTCATAGTCGAACGGTGTGTCAAACAGCGACCGCGGGAAGTACGCGCCGAGCGGCCCGCCGACCTGCACCGCGCGCACGGGACGACCCGTCGCGGTGCCGCCGGCGATGTCGTCGACCAGCTCGCCGAGGGTCAGGCCGAACGCCGCCTCGAACAGGCCGCCGTGCTTCACGTTGCCGGCAAGCTGGATCGGCATCGTGCCGCGCGACCGGCCCATGCCGAAGTCGCGGTAATGCGCGGCACCGTCGGCGAGGATCGCCGGGACCGAGGCGAGCGAAATGACGTTGTTGATGACCGTCGGCTTGCCGAACAGGCCCTGATGGGCGGGCAGCGGCGGCTTGGCACGCACCAGCCCGCGCTTGCCTTCGAGACTTTCCAGCAGCGAAGTTTCCTCGCCGCAGACATAGGCGCCGGCGCCCATGCGGATCTCGATCTCGAAGGCGCGGGCCGAGCCCGCGACCTTGGGTCCGAGATAGCCGGCGCGTCGCGCGATCGCGACCGCCTCGTTCATCGTCGCGACCGAGTGCGGATACTCCGAGCGGATGTAGACGTAGCCCTTGGTCGCGCCGGTCGCCAGCGCGGCGATCGCCATGCCCTCGATCAGCACGAACGGATCGCCTTCCATGATCATGCGGTCGGAGAAGGTACCAGAGTCGCCCTCGTCGGCGTTGCAGACGATGTACTTCGGTTCGCCCTTCGCCTGCAGGACGGTGCGCCACTTGATGCCGGTCGGGAAACCGGCGCCGCCGCGGCCGCGCAGGCCCGACTGCACCACTTCCTCGACGATGGCTTCGGGCTTCAGCGAGACGGCCTTCTCGAGGCCGCGCCAGCCGCCGTGAGCCTTGTAGTCGTCGATCGACAGCGGATCGACAATTCCACAGCGCGCGAACGTCAGTCGCGTCTGGCGCTTGAGGAACGGGATGTCCTCGGGCTTGCCGAGACGCTTCGGATGCGGCCCGCCGTTGGGCAGCGCGGCGAGCAGCGTCTCGACGTCCCCCTCCGTCACCGGGCCATAGGCGATGCGCCCGGCCGGCGTCGCGACCTCGATCATCGGCTCGAGCCAGTATAGGCCGCGCGATCCGGTACGGACGATGTCGAGCGCGACATTCTTGCGCTTGGCCGCCGCGGCGAGCGCCGTCGCGACCTCTTCGGCGCCGACCGCGAGCGCGCCGGAATCCTTCGGAATGAAGACGCGCGCGCTCATCGCGTGGCTCCATCAACTTTAGCGAGCAGTGCGTCGAGACGCTTCTCGTCGAGACGGCCGACAACACGGCCGTCGATCATCGCGCTCGGCGCACACGCGCAGAGTCCGAGGCAGAACACCGGCTCGAGCGTCACGGCACCATCGCGCGTGGTGTCGCCCCATTTCGCACCGAGTTTCGCCTGTGCATACTCGGCGAGACGATCGGCGCCCATCGACTGGCACGCCTCGGCGCGGCACAGCCTGATGACGTGGCGACCGGCGGGCTCGGCTCGGAAATCGTGATAAAAAGTAACGATGCCGTGGACCTCGGCGCGCGTGAGGTTCAACTCCTCAGCGACCAGCACCACCGCCTCTTCGTGAATGAATCCGAACGACTCTTGAAGCGCGTGCAGGATCGGCAGCGCCGCGCCGTCCATGGCGCGATGCTTGCGGATGATCTCCTGCGCGGACTTACGATCCCACGGCGTTGATGCCGACATGCCTGATTCCTGCGTGGTTTTTACGCAGTTTGAGCGTCAGGACAGGATCATCAAGCCCGCTCAACCATGCATCGATAGAAATTTTCTATCGATTCTCAACATCTAGTGGATAGGGCCTCTTAGCCCCCTATATCGAGGCGGCGCGCCGTGCTTCGGCAACCAAAGCGCCCGTGAGCGGCGTCATCGGCTCGCGGTAGGGCACGACGAGGCCGACGGTCGGGTAGTCCTCCAACGGCATGATCGGGATGGTGCGGATCGTCTCGGTGAGGCCGAGCGCCTCGGCGAGCTTTTCCGGCATCACCGTCGCCCACTGTCCGGTGCGGACGTGAGCGAACAGGACGATGACGGAATTCGATTCGAGCGTCGGTTGCGGCTCGCATCCGGCGGCGCGGAGATAGCGGTCGATGATGCGGCGGTTCTGCATGTCGGGCGTGAGCAGGCACAGCGGAATTCGCCCGACCTCCTGCCACGTCACCTGGTCGCGGTTGCCGAGCGGCGTGTCGGCGGCGGCGATCAGCCGGTACTCCTCGCGATAGAGCGGTACGGTGCGCACGCGGCCGAGCGGCTCGTTGTCGACGTAGGTGATGCCGGCATCGATCTCGAGATCGTCGAGCAGGCTCAGGATCTCGATCGAGGTCCGCGAGTAGACGGTGAACGAGACGTCCGGATGGCGCTTGCGATAGGGCGTGGTCAGCGACGCCACCATGGCGAGCGCGGTCGGGATCGCGGCGATGCGGAGGTGCCCGTTGAGGCCCTCCTTCAGCGCACGGATCTCCTGTCGCATCGCGCGCGAGTCGCCGACGATGCGGCGCGCCCAGTCGAGGGTCCGCTGCCCTTCCGGCGTGAAGCCGAGGAATCGGGAGCCGCGCTGCACCAGCAGCACGCCCAGCATCTCCTCGAGCTGCTTGATCCCGGCCGACAACGTCGGCTGGGTCACGCCGCAGGCCTCCGCCGCGCGGCCGAAGTGCTGCTCGCGGGCGAGTGCGATGAGGAATTCGAGCTTGTCGATCACGGTCGAGAGATCATGGTCGGTCCAGGGTGACGCACTATATCATGGGCTATGACAGGCCGATCCCGCTCAGCCCACCCCTCCGCCGACCTGCTGGCGCCGCTCGCGCCCGAGCGCGAATCGCTCGGGCCGGGCGCCACGCTGCTCCACGGATTCGCGGCGGGCGACGCCGGCGGACTCGTCCGCGACATCGAGGCGATTGCCGCCGTCTCGCCGTTCCGGCGCATGCAGACGCCGGGCGGCGGGCGCATGTCGGTGGCGATGACGAGTTGCGGTTTCGGCTGGGTCACCGACCGGCGTGGCTACCGATACGACGCGATCGATCCGGAAACCGGTCGTCCATGGCCCCCGATCCCGGAGTCATTCCTGGCCCTCGCCCGCCGCGCCGCCGACGTCGGCGGGTTCGAAGCGTTCACGCCCGACGCCTGCCTGATCAACCGCTATGAACCCAGCGCGAAGATGGGCCTGCACCAGGACAAGGACGAGCGCGACTTCGGTCAACCGATCGTGTCAGTCTCGCTCGGCGTACCTGCGGTTTTCCTGTGGGGCGGCGCCAGGCGCAGCGATCGCCCCCGGAAGATCGAGGTCGCGAGCGGCGACGTGGTGGTGTGGGGCGGTGCCTCGCGCCTCATCTTTCACGGAGTCGCGCCGCTCGCCGACAGATTCGATCGCGTCACGGGCAATGCACGCTTCAATCTGACCTTTCGTCGCGCGCGCTGAGCGGAATTCGATCACACGACTCCGACACCGCCGGACTTTTTTGTGTCGGAGCGTTCACGGCCGCGGCCGTCGAACACGCCTAAATTACTGGCCGACATACAAAAGTTTTGCACAGGGCCGGATTTGCCGCGCGCCTGACCTGCGGCCTTCCACGACACTGATCGTTGCTACGAATGCCCGGACTACAGCCAAGCTCCGCTCGCGCTGTTTTCTTTCGGGAACCTCCTGGCGAAGACGCGGTTAACCGTATGTCCGAACACCAGAGAGCAGGCAAGGAGACACCTCGGATGGCTCAGGAACGCGAGACAAGGACCTCGAACCGGGGGTTCGCCTCGATGGATCCCGCGAAGCAGCGAGAAATCGCGTCCAAAGGCGGCGCGAGCGTCCCTGATGAGAAGCGCAGCTTTTCGCAGGATCGTGAGCTCGCCGCAGCGGCGGGCCGTAAAGGCGGCCAGGCGAGCGGAGGTAACTTCGCTCATAACCCGCAACGCGCGGCCGAAGCAGGTCGCAAGGGCGGGCAAGCCAGTGGCGGCAACTTCGCCAACAACCCGGAGCGCGCATCGGAAGCCGGTCGCAAAGGCGGTCAACATAGTAGCGGCGGCGCTCGGTGATACGCACTCGATGAACAGGGGCGCCTTCGGGCGCCCCTTCCTTATCGCGCGCATCGCGCGACCGACGACGGCGGCGCCGGGCGCCTCTATGTGTTAAATCGCCCTGAGTTCCGCGACCGAACGACGCTTCAGTCTTCGAGCAATACGCGCGACGGCTCCTCGTGGAGCGCGTGCTCGATCTCGCGCCGCCCGGGCGTCCCCTTCCTCAACGCCACCTCCAGCTTGCGCACGTATTGCTCGTTGCGCTTCGGCGGCAGGAACGGCTCGTTGGGATCGACCACCGCCTCGATCAGCGCCGCGCCGGGCTCGGCGAGCGCCCGATCGAGAATGCCGGCGCAATCGTTCGGGTCATCGACGCGATGCCCCTTGATCCCATCGCCTCGGCCACCGTCACGAAGTCGATTGGCTGCAACCGGCACTCGTACTCGGGATTGCCGAGGAACATCATCTGCTCCCACTTGATCTGCCCGAGCTCGTTGTTCTTCAGCTTGTAGCGCGTGATGGTCGCGAGCTCGCCCAGCAGCATCGCCAGGCCGCCGTCGCCCACGAACGCAATGACCTGTCGTCCCGGATACGCCAGCGCCGCGGCGATCGCGTACGGAACCCCGCAAGCCATCGACGCCATGCCGCCGGAGACCGAGAACATCTGGTTCGCCTTGATGTCGACATAGCGCGCGAGCAGGCCGGTGTTGTACCCGGAGTCGGCGGCGAGCCGAAACGCGCGCTTCTTCCGCTGGTTCCGACATTCATAAACTCCGGCATAAACTCCGGTTCCGCTTCGGAACCCGTTCCGCCGGCCCTGCGTTCGTTACGTGCCGAGCCGCGTGAGCGCCCCGGCGCGAGGACGTGAGTACGGAGTTCGCCATGGCAAACAATAATATCGTCGGTCACGCCAAGACGCTGTTCATCGCCGGGCTCCGCGACGCCCACGCGATGGAGTGTCAGGCCCAGGAGATGCTCGAGCGGCAGATCAGCCGGCTACGGCACTATCCTCGGGTCGAGGATCGCCTGCGCACCCATCTGCAGGAGACCGCCGAGCAGATCCGCCGTCTCGACGAGGCACTCAATGTCGTCGGCGAAAGCCGCTCGGCGCTGAAGGACCCGGCAATGCCGCTCGCCGGCAACTCGACCGCCCCGTTCCAATCGCTGGCGGGCGATGCGATCGTCAGGAACGTGCTCGCGAGCTATGCCTTCGAGCACTTCGAGATCGCATCGTACGAGTCGCTGCTGGCCATGGCGGAAGCGGCGAAGCAGATGAGCTGCATCGGCTTTCTGCGCCCCTCGCTTCACGAGGAACGGGCAATGGCCGACTGGCTCGCCGAGCATCTGCGTGAGGTGACCCTGCGGCACCTCGAGCTCTCGGCGGAGAACATCGAAGCGTCCCGCTAGGGCGAATGGTGGCCCCTAGTGGTAACCGACGTCGGCGCGCACCTTGCCGCGGAACACCCAGTAGGACCACGCGACGTAGACCAGGATGATCGGCAGCAGGAACAGCGTGCCGACCAGCAGGAACGCCTGCGTGCTCGGCGACGATGCCGCCTCCCACAGCGTGTATTTGTGCGGCACGATCATCGGCCACAGACTGATGGCGATACCGATATAGGACATCGTGAACAGGGCGATGGCGAGGACGAACGGCATCGCCTCCGACCTGGGATTGGTGAGCGCGCGCCACTCGAGAAACGCGAGCACCGCGGTGATCACCGGCACCGGCGACAGGTATGCGATGTTCGGCCACGAGAACCAGCGCCGGGCGATGTCGGCGTCCATGATGGGCGTCCAGATGCTGACGATGGCGACCGCGATCAGCACGGCGATGAAGAAGCGCCGACCCATCGAGCGCGCCCACGCCTGCAAGTCGCCCTCGGTCTTGAGGATCAGCCAGCCCGCGCCCAGCAGTGCGTAGCCGCAGATCAGCGCGAGTCCGGTGAAGATCGAGAACGGCGACAGGAAGTCGAACGAGCTTCCGGTGAAGTGCCGACCGTCGACCTCGAAGCCCTGAATGAAGGCGCCGAGCACCATTCCCTGGGCGAAGGTTGCGAGCGCCGATCCGCCGCAGAATCCGTAGTCCCAGAACGTCATGTGTCGCGCATGGCGATAGTGGAATTCGAAGGCGACGCCGCGGAAAATCAGCGCCATCAACATGAGCAGGATCGGGAAATACACCGCCGGGATGATGATCGCGAACGCGAGCGGGAACGCCGCCAGCAGGCCGACGCCGCCGAGGATCAGCCAGGTTTCGTTGCCGTCCCAGACCGGGGCGATCGAGTTCATGACGAGGATCCGCGACGGGCGATCGGGCGCGAAGGCATAGAGGATGCCGACGCCGAGGTCGAAGCCGTCGAGCATCACGTAAAAGAAGACGCCGAGACCGAGAATCCCGGTCCACAACGGCACGAAGTCCAGCATCTCGGTCATAGCTCCTCCGATCCCGGCAGCGCCGTCACGGGCCGACTCGACCGGCCACTCTCGATCGTCTCCTCCTGGACATCCGGCTGCGCCGGGCCCGCGCGGACGATGCGGCCCATGAACGCGAGGCCAGTCGGGAAAATCACCAGATAGACAGCCATGTAGCCGAGGAACGACAGCAGCACGTCGGTTCCGGTCAGAGACGGTGTGACCGAGTCGGCGGTGCGCATCAGGCCATAGACCGTCCACGGCTGCCGGCCGACTTCGGTCGTCGTCCAACCCGCAAGCACCGCGAGAAAACCCGACGGTGCCATGATCTCGCACGCCCGCAGGAAGGTCGGGGATTCGTAGATCCAGCCGCTCCAGCGCAGCCACCAGCTCCAGATGACGAGCGCGAGCATGAGCAGCCCGAGCCCGACCATCGCGCGGAACGCGAAGAACGGGATCGCGACGGGAGGCCGGTCCTCGCGGGGCCATTCCTTGAGACCTCGTATCGTGCCGTTCACCTCGTGCGTCAGGATCAGACTTCCGAGCACCGGCACGTCGATCGTGTAACGATTGGTCTCGGCGCGCTCATCCGGTATCGCGAACAGCGTCAGCGGGACGCGCGAGGCGGTGTCCCACCTCGCCTCGATGGCAGCGAGCTTGGCCGGCTGATACTCGAGGGTGTTCAAGCCGTGAAGGTCGCCGGCGACGATCTGCACCGGCACCATGATGGTGAGGAACCACATCGCCATCGACAGCATCGTGCGCGCGTCATCGACCGTGCGGCGGCGGAGCAGAAGAAACGCCGCGACCCCGGCGACGACGAATGCCGTGGTCACGTAGAATCCCGACACCGTGTGGACCAGCCGGTACGGAAACGACGGGCTGAAGATGATCGCGGTCCAGCTCTGCGGCAGGAAGCGGCCATCGACAACCACGTGCCCTGTCGGCGTCTGCATCCAGCTGTTGGTGGCGAGAATCCAGAACGACGAGAACAGGGTTCCCGCCGCGACCATGATCGCGGCGAAGAAGTGCATGCCGGGCGGCACGCGCTTCCGCCCGAACAGCAGCACGCCGAGGAACGTCGCCTCGAGGAAGAACGCCGTCAGCCCCTCGTAGGCCAGAAGCGGCGAAATGACATCGGCCGCGGCGTCGGTGAACCGGCTCCAGTTGGTGCCGAACTGGAACGGCATGACGATGCCGGAGACGACGCCCATGCCGAACGAGATCGCGAAGATGCGAATCCAGAAAAAGGAGATCCGCTGGTAGACCGGCTTGCCGGTGAAAAAGTACAGACCTTCCAGGAAGGCGATGTAGCTGGCCAGTCCGACCGTGAATGCCGGCAGCAGGATGTGCCAGGCAATGACCCAGACAAACTGCAAACGGGATAAAAGGAGAGGATCGAGATCCAAAGCCGTACCTCCGCGTCAGCAGCCGGGCCGTGGGCCGGGCCGGACGCCGGGATTCTTCGCGGCCGGCCCGAATCTGTCAACGAGCCACGTTGAGCTATTTCGCGAGTTGGGGCTGCTCGCCCTCGGGGAGCTGGGCGTCGAATGCCGCCAGCAGCAGTGCCGTCGAGGCGTAATTTCCCATCAGCGACACCAGGTCGACCAGCCCGCGGCGGCCGAATGCCTTTTCGGCGCGGGCATAGGTCGCCGAATCGAGGCGGTGGGTGCGGATGAGCTGACGCCCGAGCTCGATGATGATTGCCTCCGGTTCCGGCACTCCGGCCAGGCCCTTGCGGTGCTTGACCACATCGACGATTGCCCGGGGAAGCCCCTCCTTGAGGGCCTCGCGCTCGTGCTGGAACCACTCGAACTCGCTGTCCATCTCGCGCGCCGTCACGAGGATGATCAGCTCGCGGATGTGGCCGGGAAATCCCGCCTCGAAGCGCAGATAGCGGCTCGGCGCCGACTGCAGCGTCGACAGCTTGGGGCTGTGCAGCCGGATGCCGCCGGGGCCGTTCAGCCCGGCGAGCGAGCCGCCCTTGGGATCCTTGTGGTGGTCGTAGATCTTGCGCCCCGTCTCGTCCAACTCCTCACGCTTCGGCAGCGGCACCCGGCAACGCGAATCTTCGTAGATGTCGGGAGGAAGCGAGCTCTTGGTCATCGGGATCTCTCGGGTTGGGGCGGATTGCGAAATTCAGAAAGGCGACCGGCACGTATCATGGCGTATCGGGGATACCCTTGGCCACTCTCCACAGGGCGCGGGATTTCTCTTGCCGCAGCGACGCGGGCCGAGAGAATACCGCCTTTCCGGCACCGGCTGACCCAATCGCCGGCCCCCAACTTTCCACAGGAAACACGCATGCGCTTTCGCACCTTCGTCATTGCCGCCTCCGTCATTTCGGCCGCCACGTGCGCGGCCGGCGCAGCGAACGCGCAGGATTTCCTCGGCGGCAAGCAGCTGAAGATGATGGTCGCGACGCCACCCGGCGGCGGCTACGACGCCTACGGCCGAGTCGTGGCCCGCCACATGCGCGACTACCTGCC
>Ga0310811_10014062_pt1 | contig 10429 bp, 3 predicted proteins | sample YCmetagenome_FD_207642 | JGI IMG/M metagenome (GOLD analysis project Ga0310811, IMG submission 207642) | Soil microbial communities from experimental microcosm in Duke University, North Carolina, United States - YC | ecosystem: Engineered > Artificial ecosystem > Soil microcosm > Unclassified ... | reverse complement strand
TAGTTCCGTTCTTATCAAAGTCATTAACATAAAGTTTAACAGGTTCTTTTACAGATGCGTGTAATTTAGAGTTCAGTCCTAAATTCCCGGCGATGAAATCAATATCACCATCGCCATCAAAATCTGCAGGGTAAATTTCGTTCCACCAGCCATTTGAATTTTCCAAACCAGATTCCTCTAATTTCAATGGTGAAAGAATGCCTTTTGTATTTAGAAAAATTGTAATCGGCATCCACTCGCCGGCTATTACTAAATCAGGATCATGATCATTATCTACATCAGTCCATACCGAACTTTTAATGAAACCGAGTTGATGGAACAACGGAGCATTTGAGGTAGTAGCGTCTTTATAAATTCCTTTTCCATCGTTTAACAATAGATAACTATCGGGTTTGATGCCATATTTCCATGGAACAGAGCGAGCACCAATAAACAGATCAACATCACCATCACTATCAACATCGGCTGCACTAACAGATGATCCTGTTAAACGCAACTCAGGAAAATTACTTGAAACATTAAAGTTTCCTTTTCCATCGTTGATGTAGAGTCTTGACATCAGGTATTTCGAATCACCAGAAAATTCATTTCCACCACTTATAACTATTAGGTCATTGTCGTGGTCATTATCCACATCAACAAATTCAGCACTCGTATCTTCATACGTGCTATCAACATCTGAAAAGGATTTTGATAATTTAAACGCACCTGATTTAGTCTGGTACCAAAGTGCCCCTTGTTGCCATTTAGCGCCTCCCAGGTAAATATCTTCAAGACCATCACCATTTACATCGGCTACTGCACATGCAGGTCCTTCAGCAGAAAGCATGTGCGGAAGTAACGCCTCCCGATTAAACTCAACAAACTTATTCTCATGATGTTTGAACGTGATCCCAGTTGTTATGGTGACATCTTCTAATATGGAAGTTGAGAGATGAAACTTCTGGTAGTTAAATGAGCCACTGGCATTTTTCTGTTCAGCCGTTATCCTCTGGTTTGTTTTTACATCGGATATTTTTTCAAAAGCTCCATCGGGCCAAACGATAATTACAGAATCAAGCTTATCAGCCTCGCCGAGTCCAAAGGTCAATCTATAATCAACAGAACTTTCAAAGCCCCTGGTAGGCATGCACTCTTGCATTTGAAGTTGTGACTTGTTGTATAAAAAAACTTTCGTTCCTATACCAAATCTGTTGCCTGCATTTCCTTTAAGTGCTACCTGAAGATAATGATTGGATAAAGCCTTTTCCTTTGCTTCGATTTTATTTAACGTTCTGTTTTCGTAGAGAAAAGCTTCGTCTTCAACATTGTTAGTTATCAAATCAAGATCGCCATCATTATCAAAATCTGCATAGGCTGCTCCATTTGAATATGAAAGTTTATCAAGCCCCCATTCAGAAGCCTTATTACTGAATGTTGAATCTCCATTGTTGACGTAGAGATAGTTTGGCATCTTTACGTTTGGCATCATGTTCAGATAAGTCAACTCTTTTTCTGTCATTTGAAATTTCATTTTCATTTGAATGGAGTCGACAGAAATAAAATTGATGTAATCGAGATCGTTTGAGCGTCTTACAATACCATTGGCAACAAAAATATCTTTACGTCCATCTAAATCGAAATCTGAAAATAACGTAGACCAACTCCAATCAGTAGCTGATACGCCAGCCAATAAACCTATCTCGCTAAATGTACCGTCCTGATTATTTAATTGCAGTGTGTTTCTGGAGTATTGATAATTATAGCCGTAATTCAACTTAAAACTAAAAACATCATAGTTGTCTTCAGCAGCTGATGCTTTTAGTATCAATGGATTCTCAGGTAACATATCCATGGAGATCAAATCAGGAAATGCGTCGTTGTTAAAGTCAGCAAAATCAACACCCATGGTATAGCGACTTGTATGGTTCATGGATTTTTCAAGAACTTCTTTAAACGTGCCGTCCTTCTGATTCATGTATAAGTAATCGTTTTCATGGAAGTCATTACCAACATAAATATCTGGCCATCCATCCATGTTAACATCACTTACTACTACACCAAGTCCATATCCAAGAGCACTGCTGTAAATACCAGAGTTCTTGGTCACGTCAATAAATCGTCCGTTGTCATTTTGCAGTAATTTGTCTCCTGCTAGTGGATGTGTCTCAGTTCGTAAATAAGATTTGGCAAATGTGCCGTTTTCATGAAGGGAATGATTGAGCATGAACATATCGAGATCACCATCGCGATCATAATCAAAAAAAGATGCCTGTGTAGAAAATCCAACCAGGTCCAGACCAAACTCCATGCCTCTTTCTTTGAAATGGGGAATGCCCTTTTCATCATTTCCATCATTGATAAAAAGTTTATTTCTTCCTTTATAAATCAAATAGTCACCAACGTAGCTAACGTAAATATCCAGTCTTCCGTCATTGTTTACGTCTGCCATGGTAACACCTGTAGCCCAACCCTTAAATCCTTCAACACCTGCTAGGTCTGTAATGTCATCAAATTTAAATTCACCTTTATTCAAATAAAGTTTATTTGAATTTTGATTTGATGTGAAATAAATATCAAGCAAGTCATCTCCATTCACATCTCCTACCGCCACTCCTGCACCATTATAAAAATACATGTAGTTGAAAATATTAAATTCAAGACTCTCCTTCAGTTCATTTCTGAATGTAATGCCTGATTCACTTGAAGGTATTAATCTGAATTTCTTATTATCATCCTTAGAGCAGCTCGTAAAAAAGAAAATCAATAAAAAAAAATATACGCTACCGTTTTTAAAATTTAACTTCATTAACTTCTTAATTAATCTTATAAAATTTAATTGAATCATTATTCCTTACAAAAAGAAGCAGCATCTTGTCACCTTTTGTACGAATCATTTTTATATCTCGAATCTCGCCTTCAATTCTTAAACCTGAATATGCCGTAGGTAAGGGTGTAAAACTTCTTTTACCATCATTCAGTAGCAAAAGTCCGTGAAGCGCATCGTAACGTCCTACTTCTGGCTTCACGGCAAACAGGTTACCACCCAGAACAATATCCGGGAGCTTGTCATTATTGAAGTCAGTAACGTAAATACTGTAGACCGGTGAGAATTGAGCTTCAATTGCTAATGGTGTAAATTGAAATCCTTTACCTCCATCATTCCATAGTATAGAAGTTCTGGGTTCATTAAATTTCAATGTTGTTGCAGAAGTGAGCAACTTAGGATCAAAAATATCTGCCATGGATTTGTTAGCATAATCCTTATAGTACAAGAATTTCTTTTTAAGCGAGCTCATCTGTTTCACCATATCTTGCCTAAGCTCCATGGGGTAGTCTTTACCATTTAGCAGATGCGAAAATATTGGTTCAGTAGATCCGTTTTGATCAAAGTCATTGACAAATAGTGTAATTGGAGAATCATTTGTAGGCTTGAATTTTGAATTCATTCCCAGATTACCCAGTATAAAATCGACATCGCCATCTGAATCAAGATCGGCAGATTGAATAGTGTTCCACCATCCATTTAAACTATCCAGGCCAGGTACTGATTCAAGTTTAGTAAGATGTGTTCCATCATTTGTAAAAATCGTTGGACTCATCCACTCACCTACTATGAGTAAGTCTGCAAATCCGTTCTTATCATAATCAAACCACGTAGCATCTGCTACCATACCAAGTTTACTGAATGCGGGAGCTATAGATGAAGTGGCATCAGTAAATACACCGTGACCATTGTTTATCAAAATAAATTGATCAGCAGGCAATCCATAGTATGAAGGAATTGATCGTGTACCTACGAAGAGATCAAGATCACCATCATTGTCAATATCAGCAGGACGTACACAACTTCCACTTTGATAGAGACGTGGCAGGTTTGTTGATGTTTTTTCATAAACAGGATAGCCATTGGAAATGCCTTTGTTTTCATAGAGAAAATCCTGATTGTATTCTGATTGAGCAGTATATTCTGATCCACCACTTACAACGTATAGGTCGAGGTCTTTGTCATTATCGGCATCAAAAAACACAGCATCAACTCCTTCTGATAATGAGTCTTTGTCCAACACAGGATACGACTTCTTAACAAATCCAGATGATGTTTGAAAGTATAACGCTCCGGCATGTCCAACTGATCCACCTAAATAAAAGTCATCTAATTTATCTCCATTTAAATCTGCAAAGGCAAATGCAGGACCTTGCGTTGATAGCATGTGATATTCAAGTCTGTCACGATCAAAGTCGTTAAATGAATTTTCTTTGTGTGTAACCAAATCCTTAAAGGTTACATCCGTTAGTAGAGCATTGGATTGTTTTTTGACTTCATGATAATGCATGTTTGCATTCTTCTGATCAAGGAGAATTGCCTTGTTAGGGGTGACATTTTTTAAAATTTCTTGTGAGTCATCAGGCCATGTAACACATAGACTATCAATCAATGTTGTTTTTCCAAGACCAATAACCATCTTATAATCCATACTGGATTGAAAACCTCTGATCGGAATGTTCTCGTTATAAATAATTTCATTGCCTGTATAAATTCTTATTGTGGCACCAAGGCCAAACGTGTTAAGCTCTTTACCTTTAAATGTTACTGCAAGAAAATTATTATGTGCAAGTGTATCCGCTCTATTCTTGTAGACAAACAGTTCCTGATTCACATTGTTCACTATCAAATCAAGATCGCCATCATTGTCAAGATCGCCATAGGCAGCGCCGTTCGAAAAACTGGGTTCATCTAAGCCCCACTCCGCTGATTTATTTACAAATTGAAATTTATCTTCTCTCTCGAAAAGATAATTGCTCAACTTGTGAGAAGGCATTTTTTCGACAAACATTTTAAAGTCTACTTTTTTACCATCAATAGCATTGCGCATGGTTTCACTGTTTCCTAGAAACTCCACGAAGTCCTGATCAATTACATCTTTGTAAATACCATTGCATACTAATATTTCTTTTTTAGTATCGTTGTTGAAATCTGTAATGAGCGCACCCCAACTCCAGTCTGTTGCTGAAACTCCTGCCAACTGACCAATCTCAGAAAAAGATCCATCCTGATTATTGATATGTAGCATGTTTCGCATGAACTGATGATAGTAGCCATTTTTAAGCCTGAGTTGATAAACATCATAAGTTTCAAAAGCTGTAAGTGTCTTCAAACGATAATCGTCTTCAGGCAACATATCGGTTGAAAACAGATCTGGATAGCCATCATTGTTTATATCGGCGAGGTCCATTCCCATGGAGAACATACTGATATGTCCCATATAGTCCGGTAGCTTCTCTGAAAAAGTACCATCATGATTATTGATATAAAGATAATCTCGCTCGTAAAAATCATTAGCGATACAAATGTCCAGCCAGTTATCCTGATTAATATCACCAACGGTTACGCCTAGGCCAAAACCAATCACACTTCCAAAAATGCCTGCCTCTTCGCTGACGTCGTAAAAATGACCACGATCATTTCTATACAATCTGTCACCACCGTCAGGATCACGTTCATTTCGTAAATTTCTATAACCTAATGCACCAATTGGTTTAAATGAGTTATTCAATACATAGCAATCCAGATCTCCATCGCGGTCATAATCGAAGAAAGCAGCATGCGTTGAGAATCCTCTGTCTGCAAGACCAACCTGGGGAGCTTTATCAGTAAATGTTAAGTCTCCGTTATTAATAAATAATTCATTCTCCCTGTTATTACCTTTTATATCACCTGAGTTGCATACATAAATATCCAGTAGACCATCACCATTTACATCGGCCATGCTCACTCCTGTTGACCATACCTTTGTTCCAGCTACTCCGGCTTTTTTTGTTATGTCTTCAAACTTCCAGTTTCCTTTGTTTAGAAAAAGTTTATTATCGCCCATGTTGGATGTCAGATAAACATCTGGCAATCCATCATTATTAATATCGCCTATTGCGACACCTCCGCCATTATAAAAATTTCTATAACGGAATACATCAAAATCTGTAGCAAGTGTTAATGTGTTTTGAAAATCAATTCCAGTTTGTTCTGGTAACATCTTTTGAAATAATGCATCTTCCTTCTCGGTACGTTTCTCATCCGTACCCTTACAAGACATGAGAGTTACAATCAAACAGAATAAAAAAAATCTTAACATAAACAGACCTTAAAGACTCAATATAAAAAAAAGAAGGCAAGGTTTTAATCTTGCCTTCCGAAACTTATTTGTTGAACTAATCTATGTCTACTTTACTAATTAATAGAGAAGTCATCCTTAGATGTACCTATCATACCGTCAACATCAACCGTAATTTTACCAGTAGTTGCTCCAGCAGGAACTATAACTGTTAACGTATTGGCAGTAGCATCTTTCACATTAACATCATTAACAGTTGCCGCAACACCATTGAATTTCACAACATTGTTTCCGGCTACTTTAGAAAAGTTTGTGCCAGTAATTGTAACTGTTGATAGCGGAATGCTGTAAGTAGGTGTAAAGCTAGCAACACTAGGAGTAGGTACTGTAAAGTCCTTCTCAGAAGTAGCAGTACCTGTAGCACCATCAACCTCAACTGTAATTTTACCCGTAGTTGAACCTGATGGAACAATAACCGTTAGCGAAGTTGCCGATGCAGCTGTTGGAACACCAGCATCAACACCATTAATTTCAACAGTATTATTCGCTGGAGTGGAGCTGAAGTTTACACCATTGATAGTAAGTTCAATTCCATCAGCGCCATTGGCACTTGTTGGTGAATAATCTATAATGGCTGGTGCTGGCACAGCAGAATTAACTGTAAAATTCTTAGTTGATGTACCAGTGTGTGAACCTACTGTTACAGACACCGGGCCTGTTATAGCTCCCGAAGGCACAATAACTGTAAGGCTGGTTGTAGCCGTTTTTGATGTTACAACTGTTGCTTCAACACCATTGAATTTTACAATGTTTGTTCCGGCTGCACTAAAGTAGGTACCCGTAAGTTTAACAAGTGATCCAACAGGACCTGCATCAGGAGTTCCCTGATCAGTATATAATGTAAAACTATCTACTGTTGGGTTTCCTATCGTCGGATCATCACTCGAGCATGCCTGTATAATAAACCCGAGGGCCATGGCTGCTATTAAAATCAATGAAGCATAGATACTTTTCTTCATTGTCATTATCATATATTTTCTCATGAACGTGTCTAGTTAATTTTTAAGAATTAATAACCAGGGTTTTGTTTCAAGTTTGGATTGGAATCCAACGCTTGTTGTGGAATACAGTAAAGGACTCTGAAGTCATCTTTATTGTCACCCTTCTCACTCCAGCTATCGTTAAATCTCTCAAATCTGATAAGATCAACACGACGAAGACCTTCCCAATACAATTCACGACCACGTTCGTCAAGCATAGCATTTGCATCAAGTGTTGCAAGCGCTGAAGCACCACGATTAGATCTTAAAGCATTGACCACCTGAAGTGCAGTTTGTGTACTAGTACCACCTCTCATAATAGCCTCAGCTTTCATCAGGTATACATCAGCGTACCGCATTAAAATATATTTATCATAAGTAGCAGGATGGTACTTAATAACGCGAATACCTTTGTATGTAGCAGCACCTGACAACGGAACCTCCGGTGTAAATTGCAACGGCAGCGTAGTTCTGGTATCTATAAGGTTATCATCATTGTCTTTAACCTGTTGACCAATTAAGAATCCTAATTTAATTCCGTGGAAATCTTTTCCAACAGCTGCAGGACTTGGTGCACCGATGCGATGATCATCTGCTTCAAACTTACCATAAAAATCAGCCAGAGTAGCAAAACCATTCCATCCACTAGGATTCTGGTTATAGTGCAACGTCATGTAAACACGATTTTGAGGAGATCCTTGCTGGCTTACTAAAATTGTTTCTCCTGCTCCGCCTTTAGCAAAGTTCTTGAAATAATCAATAGACAAATCATAACCAGCAGCAGTAACTGCATCACAATATTCAACAACTTTCGTCATGTCAGCCGCATCAAAAGTATAAGGGCCAATGCCATCTTCATCTTTATATACAGCCTTGTTAAGATATAATCTGGCAAGGAGCGCGTTAGCTGCAGCACGAGTTGCTGTTTCACCAGATCCAGGTCCGGTATTAGGCAGATCAGGCAAGGCTTCTGTTAAATCCTGAACGATAATATCAAAAGCTTCTGATCTTGTTTTAACAACAGGATTTACGCTTGGTCCATCTGTGGTATTACGAATTGGCATTTGCCCCCACAAATCCATTACAAACCATCTGTTGAATGCCCGTAGAAATTTAGCTTCAGCTTTTTGCTGTGCTGTAACATCCGAAGCATCCAGAATTAAGCTGGAGCGATAAGCATTTTGATTTAACGCATTCCATGAAGAGAGAATGTAAGAGTGCGATGGATCCCAAGTATGAGTATACAAAGATCTCCAAACACCGTTATCACTCCAATCCACACCTCGTGTTGGTGGGATAAGCTCATCTGATGTATGTTCATATAAGGAATATATACCGGCCTGATCTGTAAAAGTACTCAGATCATTATAGGATGCCTGTAGCAAATCTGATGCTTTTGAATTTGTTGTTCCGCCACTTGAAACCACAACCCTCGAATCCACTTCTTTGGTAACCAAATCTGTACAAGCCGAAAATACACTTGCTACCAGCGTTGCTACCATTATCAAACTTATTTTTCTTTTATTCATATTTCTTCGATTTTAAAAGGTTGCATTAACACCCAACGTAAATGTTCTTGCCTTTGGATAGGTAGTATAATCAATACCAGCATTAGCAATATTAGGAAGATCTCTACCCAATGTTTGCTGCTTGTTAATACTTACTTCAGGATCCTGGAATGGATAATTTGTAATAACGAACAAATTCTGACCTGTTAAAGTAATTCTTAAACTAGAGATAACTGAACTCTTCATGTTAACAGTATATCCTAACGAAGCATTCTGAAGTCTCAGGAATGAAGCATTATATAAGAAGCGCGTTGATACATCTGGAGCATTCAATTTATCTTCTGTTGTTTTAGGAACATCCTTAGTTGTATTTCTTCCGTTGGCAAGTGATCCTGCTGAGAAGAATGCATTAGCGGAGTTACTGTAAACATACTGCCCGAACTGTCCGTTGAAGAAGAAATTGAAGTCAAAGTTTTTGTATACAAAGGAGTTGTTAATACCCAATGTTATTTTTGGTAGTGGTGATTTACCAACAAACTTTTGTACATCTCCACCTTTGTATTTCGCTATACCATTTTCATCAAATCCGTCAAACTCGCGAACATAAAAAGCGTAAAGCGGCTGACCATCAGCTATGCGTTGACAATAAGCTCCTGACAATCCCTGACCGTTGATCTCACCAGTATTATAAAAGGTATGCAGATTTTTAACTTCGTTGTGATTGTAAGCGAAATTACCACCTAACGTCCACTTGAAGTTAGTGCTCATAATAGGGTTGCCTTCTAAAACCAATTCAAATCCTTTATTGATAATATTGGCTGGTAAATTTTTATAAATAAAAGGTTGAGACGCTGGCTGCGCTGCATAAACTATAGCCAACAAGTTGGTTGTATTTTTATTATAGAAATCCAGGCTACCTCTTATTTTGTTATCGGCTATACTAAAATCAAAACCTAAGTTAGTTTGTGCAGTAGATTCCCATTTCAGATTAGGGTTGGCAAAAGCAACCGGAGTTAAACCACCGCCATTAACACCATCAGCTGGCGAAGTAATAGTCCAGTTTGCATAACGCTGTCTGTCTGTATAAATGTTGTGTGGAATCTGTTGATTTCCTGTAACACCATAACCCAATCTCAAACTCAGATTTGAGAAGAATTCTGGAACAAACGATTCATCGCTTAGTCTCCATTTGAAAGCAAATGATGGGAAATAACCATACTTGTTATTACCACCAAATCGTGTTGAACCATCAGCACGCATAGTTGCTGTCAATAAATATTTATCACTCATGCTAAAGTTAACACGACCGAAGAATGATTGAAGTTCATCTGTTGTAAAAGATGAATTAGAACCTACTACTGCGCCTTTTAAGCTTTGATCAGAAGATGCCATGTTGTTAATCATTTCCTGAGGATCATCTGTTCTAAAATGACTCAACTCAAAGTTTTGTGTGGCATATCCAAAGCTTTGGTATGAATAACCAAGTAATCCTTGAAATCCGATTTTGCCAAAGGTCTTATCATAGTTCAGGTAATTCTCCCACAATGTGTTGTTGATTTCAACATTGTTCAGGTACAATCTTCCGAGGCCATAGATGTTAGATACGTTTAACAATCTAGAAAAAGCACCTTTACGTATTGAGGTTGACTTATCAAATCCGTAAACTGTTTTAAACTTCAAGCCTTTGATAATTTCTATTTCAGCTGATAAATTTCCAAGTCCACGGGTAGTGTTTGTGTAGCTCTTACCTAATCTAAGCATAGCAACAGGATTAGGTTCAGTGTTGCTCAAT
>Ga0310811_10014060_pt1 | contig 10429 bp, 10 predicted proteins | sample YCmetagenome_FD_207642 | JGI IMG/M metagenome (GOLD analysis project Ga0310811, IMG submission 207642) | Soil microbial communities from experimental microcosm in Duke University, North Carolina, United States - YC | ecosystem: Engineered > Artificial ecosystem > Soil microcosm > Unclassified ... | reverse complement strand
CGGCGACCGTCTCGGGCCCCTCGGCCAGGATCAGCTGCTCGAGCTCGTCGGCCCGGCGCTGGGAAAAGGCCTCCTCGTTCTCGCCGGGCAGCGCGCCCCAATAGTGATGCGGCGCCCCGGTGCGCTTGATGACCGAGACCGGCAGATCCATCAGATCGTGGTAGAAGCTCATGCCGGTCATGGAGCCGGAGATGACGGAGCAGCCGTGATAGCCGCGATCGCGGGCGATGATCTTCTTCTTCTGCGGCCGGCCCAGGATGTTGTTGTAGTACCAGACCAGCTTCGCCTGGGTCTCATTGGCGTCGCTGCCGGAGAGCCCATAGAAGACCTTCGACATCTTGCCCGGCGCCATCTTGACCAGCCGGTCCGAGAGGCGGATCAGCGCCTCGGAAGAGACGCCGGCATAGGAATGGTAATAGGCCAGCTCATGGGCCTGGCGAGCGATCGCCTCGGCCACATCGGCGCGGCCATAGCCGATATTGACGCAATAGAGCCCGGCAAAGCCGTCGAGCAGCTCGCGCCCGTCCTGGTCGCGGATGAAGACGCCCTTACCGCCCGTCACGATGCGCGGCCGCTGGCGCCCTTCGGCGAAATCCTTGAGCACGGTGAAGGGATGCAGGATCGAGCCGCGATCCATCTCCTCCAGCTCGGCCCAATAGTCGTTCGATTTCGCCTGGGGTTGCGTGGTCATGGAATCCTCCTTCATCGATGCCGGCGCCGGGATCAGCCCAACGCCGCGATCACGGCCAGGCAATCGCCGGGCTGGACGCGCCCCGGGAAATGCCGGCCCGCCAGAATACCGCCCCGCTTGGCATGATAAGCGGCGGCAGGCCTTCCGGTATGCTCATAGTCATGGATGCGCGCGACCAGCTCGCCCGCGGCAACCGGCGACCCGAGATCGACGCAGGGCTCGATCAAGCCGCGGTCGGCCCCGATGACGAAGCAATCGCCATCGGCCATGTCGAGGAGCCGGCTGGGCGCCGGCTCGATCCTGCCGGCGAGGATGCCGGCATGGATCAGGAGATTGCGCAGCCCCCGCTCGGCGATGGCTAAAGTGTTGGCCGTGAGCGAGCCGCCGCCGCCCAGCTCCGTGGTCACGAAGATTTTGCCCATCGCCTCGACCGAGGTGTCGAGCATGCCGGCGCTGTCGAGCTCGAGCATCAGCATGCCATAGGGCGCGCCGAAGGCCTGCATGGCGGCGACGGCCCTGGCTTCCTGGGCCTTGTCCGGCAGGCGGTGGCAGGCGGCGAAGGGCAGGAACTCCAGGGTGCGGCCACCGGAATGGATGTCGAGGACGATGTCGGAAAGCGGCAGGAGATGGCGCTCGACATAGTCGGCGATCTTCTCGGTCACCGTGCCGTTGGGCCGCCCGGGGAATGAGCGGTTCATATTGCCCTTGTCGATGGGCGAGATCCGCGTGCCCGCCTGGACCGCGGGGAAGTTGAGGCAGGGCAGGATGATGACCCGGCCGGTGACCGCCGCGGGCGCGAGTTCGGCTGCCGCCTTCAGCAGGCTGACCGGCCCCTCATATTCGTCGCCGTGATTGCCGCCCACGAGCAGCGCCGTCGGGCCGGGGCCGTTCTTGATGACGCAGATCGGGATCGGGATCGATCCCCAGGCGGAATCGTCGCGCGACCAGGGCAGGCGGAGGAAGCCGTGCTGCTTGCCGTCCCGGTCGAAATCGACCGTGGGGGTGACGGGGGAGGGGATGGCCATGATCCAGCCTAGGGCTTGACGAAGAGGCGGCGCGGAAAATTGCAGAAGGTTTCGGCGCCGCGGTCGGTCACCAGGAAGCTCTCGGTGATCTCCATGCCCCAGTCCTCTTTCCAGATGGCGGGAATCAGGTGAAACGTCATGCCGGGCTCCAGCGCCGTGCGGTCGGCGGGCCGAAGGCTCATGGTGCGCTCGCCCCAGTCCGGAGGATAGCTGAGTCCGATGGGATAGCCGATGCGGCTTTCCTTCTCGAGCCCGTAGCGGGCGACGGTCTTGCGCCAGGCGGCTTCCACCTGCTCGCAGCTGTTGCCGGGCTTCGCCGCCTCCAGCGCGGCGGCGAGGCCCTCGACGATGGCTTTCTCGGTGTCCAGGAATTTCTGCGGCGGCTTGCCCAGGAAGACCGTGCGCGACAGCGGGCAGTGATAGCGGCGATGGCAGCCGGCAATCTCGATGAAGGTCCCCTCGCCGGATTTGAAGGGCTGGTCCGACCAGGTGAGATGGGGGGCCGAGGCGCCGGCGCCGGTGGGCAGCAGCGGCACGATCGCCGGGTAGTCCCCGCCATGGCCGTCAGCGCCGCGGATGCCGGTGCGGCTGATCTCCGCGACCAGTTCGTTCATCCGCAGCCCCGGCTCGATCAGCTCCATGGCGCGCGTCTGCATCGCCTCGACGATGCGCGCGGCGCGGCGCATGAAGGTGATCTCCGGCGCCGATTTCACCGCGCGCTGCCAGTTCACCAGGCTGTTGGCATCCATGAGGGTCGCTTGCGGCAGATGCGTTGCCAGCGCCCGATAGGCGGCGGCGCTGAAATAGTAATTGTCCATCTCGACGCCGATGCGCTGGGCGCCCCAGCCCTTGTCGGCGATCACCTTCGAGACATAATCGAAGGGGTGGCGCTCGGTGGACTGAACGTAATTGTCGGGATAACCGATGATATGCTCATGGGCCATGAAGGCCGTGAGCTTGGCGCCATTGGCGTCCTGCCCGCGGCCGACCCAGATCGGCTCGCCCTCCTGCGCCAGCAGCACGCATTGATGCACATAGAAGGACCAGCCGTCATAGCCGGTGAGCCAGGCCATGTTGGAGGGATCGACGACGATCATGAGATCGATGCCTCGCGCGGCCATCGCCGCGCGCGTCTTCTCGATGCGGCGCCGGTATTCCGAAATCTCGAAATCCACCTTAAGCCTCCCGCTGATTCAGGATTCGATGACCGTGCCGAGGCCCTTGTCCGCCGCCAGCCGGCGCGCCAGGGTCGCGATCGCGGTGTCTTGCACGCCTGTGCCGGTCAGGTCGGCCAGGGTGATATCGCCGTCGCTGCGCCGCCCGGGCTTGAGCCCGGCGATGATCTCGCCCAGCTCGGGAAAGCGCCGGTCGGCCTTGAAGAGGCCCGCCGCCAAAGCGTGATGCAGCTCGCCGAGGACGGCGCATTGGCTCTGGCGGTCGCAGACATAGACATCGGCCTTCGGCAGCGCCGCCGGATCGATCTCGTTCTTATGCTCGGCATCCGCGCCCATGGCGGTGATGTGCAGGCCGGGATGCAAATCCGCGGCGGAGATCAGGGGCGCGCTGCTCGGTGTGGTCGTGACCACGATATCGCTTGCCGCGCAGAGGGCGCTGCGGCTCTGGGCGGCTTGCACGGGGATGCCAAGCTCCGCCGTGGCCTTGGCCGCGAAGGCGGCTGACTTCAGCGGGTCCCGGGCCCAGACCGCGGCCGTCGCGATGGGTCGCACCAGGAGCAAAGCTTGGAGCTGCAGCCGGGCCTGGATGCCGGCACCGAGAATGCCGGCGCGGGTGGAGTCCTTTCTCGCGAGCTGCGCGGCGGCGACGGCGCCCGCCGCCGCCGTGCGGAGATCGGTGAGATAGCCGTTGTCCAGCAGAACGGCCTCCACCAGCCCGGTCGTGGCGCTGAAGAGGATCATCAGCCCGTTGAGGCTGGGCAGGCCCAGCTTGGGATTGTCGAAGAAGCCCGGGCTAACCTTGAGAGCGAAGCTCGGGATTCCCGGCACATAGGCGGTCTTCACATCCATCTCGCCCCGGTGCTCGGGGATATCGAGGCGCAGGATGGGCGGCATGCGCACGGCGGTGGTGGCCAGGGCCCGGAATCCGGCCTCCACCGCCGCGACGACCTCCCGGTCGAGGCGGATGGCGCGGCGCAGTTCCTTCTCCGTCAGGATGGTGATCCGGGCCATGTCAGGCCTCCCACGCCCGGTTCGTCGAAGCGGGCACGGCCGTCAGGCGATGGTGCAACCCCATGTCGATATTGCGGCCGGTCAGGATCAGGACGGTCTTGCCTGCTGCGGGCAGGCGGCCGGCCAGCAGCGCCGCCACGCCCACCGCGGCGGCACCTTCGCAGACGATCTGCTCCTGCAGGTAAAGAGCAGCGATGGCCGCGGCGATCTCTTCCTCGGAGACGAGGACGACGTCATCGACGACCTGCTGGACGAGGGCGAAGCTGTAGCGGTTGGCGAGGCCGATCCCGCCGCCCAGGCAATCGGCCAGCGTCTCCTGCTCGTCGACCTCGACAGGATGCCCGGCGAGAAGGCTTGCATGCATCGCCGCGCCGCGCGCCATCGAGATTCCGATCACGCGGATTCGCGGCGCCAGCGCCTTGACGACGAGGCCTATCCCCGAAATCAACCCGCCGCCGGAAAGCGGCACGAGAATGCGATCCGGCTGGGGCAGATCCGCCAGGATCTCGCAGCCGATCGTGCCCTGGCCCGCGATGACCGCCGGGTCGTCGAAGGGCGAGATCTCGGTCAGGCCGCGGTCGCGGACCAGCCGGTCGACCTCGCGTTGCGCCTCGTCCTGGCTGCGGCCGAGGATTCGGATCTCGGCGCCTTCGGCGGCGACTCCCGCCCGCTTGTTCGCCGGGACGAGGGCGGACATGCAGACCGTGCAGGCGATGCCCAGGCGGCGCGCCATGAAGGCGACGGCGCGGCCGTGATTGCCGGTGGAGACAGCGATGACGCCGCGCGCGCGTTGCTCGCCGTCCAGTTGGAGAAGGGCATTGGCCGCGCCCCTGAGCTTGAAGCTGCCAGGCGGCTGCAGATACTCGGGCTTGGCAAGGATCTCTCCGCCGAGCGCCCGGGAAAGCCCGGGTAGAGGTAGCAGCGGCGTGCGCAGGACCTGTCCGGCGATTCGCGCCGCTGCCGCCTCCACTGCCGCCAACCCAACGGGCATTGCCATCCCAGTTCTTGAGTTAAGGTGTACCTCTCGTGGGATATACGTTGATTTTAGCAACGCATGCAAGGAATCTGTTGGGATAGGTATACCTTTCTTGCAAATCCTATCCGCCTATGTCAGCATCGGCGAAGTCGGCGTCAAAGGCGCCGGGCGATGAGGCGGCGGGGCCGATGACGGCCGCGTCCCCAGCTCACAGGGAGGTACACATGTATTTCGACAAGTTTGCATTATCCCGGCGGGGATTCCTCGGGCGCAGCCTGCTCGGCGTCACCGCGGCCACGGGCGCTGGCCTGGCTCTGCCGAGTCTTGCTCGCGCCGATACCACGCTGGAGCGGGCGAAGAGCGCCGGCTTCGTCCGCGTCGGCTTCGCCAATGAGGCGCCCTTCGGCTTTGCCGATGAATCCGGCAAGCTGACCGGCGAAGCGCCGGTGGTCCTGACCTATATCCTGAAGAAGATGGGCATCGCCGAGGTCGATGGCGTGCTGACCGAGTTCGGCTCGCTCATCCCCGGGCTCAAGGCCGGCCGCTTCGACATCATCGCCGCCGGCATGTATGTGAAGCCGGACCGCTGCGCCCAGATCCTGTTCAGCGAGCCGACCTATTCCATCAGCGAGGCCTTCGCGGTCAAGGCGGGCAATCCGCTGAAGCTCGCGACCTATGCCGAGATCGCCGCCAATCCCGAGGTGAAGCTCGGGGTCATGACCGGCGCGATCCAGAAGGACTATGCGATGAAATCCGGGGTCAAGCCCGATCAGGTCAGCAGCTTCCCCGATACCCCGAGCGCGATCGCGGCCTTGCGCGCCGACCGCGTCGATGTGGTGGCCGCGACCAGCCTCACCATCGGCGACATGATCCGTAAATCCGGATCCGACAGCGGCATCGAGGCATTGAAGCCCTTCAGCAAGGTGGGCAGCGAATCCGTCGTCGGCCATGGCGCCTTCGGCTTCCGCAAGGACGATGCGGATTTCCGCGACGCGGTGAATGCCGAGCTCAAGGGCTTCATCGGCTCGCCGGAGCATCTGAAGCTGGTCGAGCCCTTCGGCTTCAGCAAATATACGCTTCCCGTGTTGACGACCGAGCAGATCTGCAGCGGCAATACTTGATCGCGCACCCCATCGCGGACGGGCGGACCGCCACGGCGCCGGCGACGGCGCCGCGGCACCGCCGCCGCGAGGGGACGGTCGCGCCCGGCTGAAGACATGCCGTCGGAAAGGGTGCCGTGAAGGGTCCGCCGAGCAAAGCCTTCTTCGTCGGTTATTTCATCCTGGTGCTTCTGTTCGGCGCCGGCTTCACCTGGGCGATGGGGGCCGGGCGCTTCCTGCCGGTGTTGGGGCAGGGGGTGGTGGTCACCGTCGAGATCACCCTCGCCGGCGCCTGCCTCGCTTTGTTCATGGCCTTCCTGGCGGCCCTCACACGGCTCTATGCACCCTGGCCGCTGCGCTGGCTGGCGACGGGCTATATCGAGATCTTCCGCGGCACCTCGGCGCTGGTGCAGCTCTTCTGGCTCTATTTCGTGCTGCCGCAATTCGGCATCGAGCTTTCGGCGATGACCGTCGCCATCCTGGGCCTGGGGCTTCACGTCGGGGCCTATGGCGCCGAGATCGTGCGCGGCACCGTGGCCGCCGTGCCCAAGGCGCAATGGGAGGCCGCGACCGCGCTCAATCTCGGCGGGCTGCGGACCGTGCGGCGGATCATCATGCCCCAGGCGCTCACGGCGATGATCCCGCCCTGGGGAAATCTGATGATCGAGCTGCTGAAGCTGACCTCCCTGGTCTCGCTGATCACCCTGGCGGATCTCACTTTTCGCGCCCAGCAGCTGAACCTCGCGACCTTCCGCACGACCGAGATCTTCACCCTGGTGCTGCTCTGCTATCTCGCGCTCTCGCTGCTGATGACCCTGGGAATCCGGCTCATCGCCGATCACCTCCATGCCCGCTACGGGCGGCCGTCATGAACGACATCTTCAATTTCGCCTTCGCGATTCAGATCCTGCCTTTGCTGGCGAAGGCGGCGGTGATCACCGTGGAGATGACCCTGGCGGGTTTCCTGCTCGCTCTGCCGACGGGCCTCCTGCTGGTGAGCCTGCGGCTTTATGCGCCGCGGCCGATCGGCTTGGGGGCGACGGCGCTGATCGAGTTCCTGCGCGGCACGCCGCTGCTGGCGCAGTTGTTCTTCATGTTCTTCGTCTTCCCGCTCTGGGGCATCCGCCTGCCGGTGACCGCCATCGGCATTCTGGCGCTGGGCTTCCACTACGGCGCCTATTATTCGGAGGTCTACCGCGGCGGCATCGAAAGCGTCGGCCGCGGCCAGTGGGAGGCCTGCCAGGCGCTCAATCTCGGACCGCTGCGCGGCTTCTTCCGCATCATCCTGCCCCAGGCGATCGTGCCGATCGTGCCCGCCATGGGCAATTATCTGATCGCGCTCTTCAAGGAAACGCCGATCCTCTCGGCCATCGGCGTCGCCGAGCTCATGCAGACGGCCAAGGTGATCGGCTCGGATACCTTCCAGTACACCGAGCCGATCACCCTGACCGGCGTCTTCTTTCTCGTGATGTCGCTGATTTCGGCCGCCGGCGTGCGCTGGCTGGAACGCCGGGTGAAGGGAGTCCATCGATGAGCGGTAGTTCCGCAGTCGCCGATACGGCCGGGGAACCTCTCGTCAGGTTCGACAAGGTGGTGAAATCCTTCGGCAGCCTGGTGGTGCTGAAGGAGCTCGATCTCGCCGTCGCGGCCCATGAGAAGGTCTCCCTCATCGGACCCAGCGGCTCCGGCAAGACCACCGTGCTGCGCGCCCTCATGACCCTGGAGCCGATCCAGAGCGGCGTCATCTATGTCGAGGGCGAGCCGCTCACCCATATGCCGCGCAATGGCGGGCTGGTACCCGCCGACGCCCGCTACAAGCGGCGGATGCGGAGCAAGATCGGCATGGTCTTCCAGCAGTTCAACCTCTTCCCCCATATGACGGCGCTGCAGAACTGCATCGAGGCGCCGCTCAGCGTGCTGGGTCTCGGCAAGGACGAGGCGGTGGCCCGGGCCCGGGAGCTGCTGCAGATGGTCGGACTCGGCGACAAGATCGATCGGTATCCCGGCCAGCTCTCCGGCGGTCAGCAGCAGCGGGTCGCGATCGCCCGGGCGCTGGCCATGCGGCCGAAGGTGATGCTTTTCGACGAGGTGACCTCGGCCCTCGATCCCGAGGTGATCGGCGAGGTGCTGGCGGTCATCCGGGATATCGGCACGGAATACAAGCTGACCATGCTGATGGTGACCCATCAGATGGGCTTCGCCCGGGAGTTCTCGGACCGGGTCTGCTTCTTCTATAATGGCGCGATATTGGAGGATGGGCCGCCCGAGCAGATCTTCGGCAATGCCCGCCATGAGAGGACGCGGCAGTTCCTGCGCGCCGTATTGGAAGCACAATAATCATGCCCTCGCGCGAACCTCGCAAGACACCCGCCCAGCTCAGATTCGAATCGCTCTACACCCTGATCCGCCAGCGCATCTGCCTGCTGCACTACCCGCCGGGGTCGAGCCTGGTCGAGTCCGATCTCGCTTTGGAGTTCAAGGTCAGCCGCACTCCGATCCGCAAGGTGCTGGCAAGGCTCGAGACGGAGGGGCTGATCGAGAGCCGCCATGGCGCCGGGACCTTCGTCACCCAGTTCGATCTGGATTCCCTGCAGGAGACCTATCTCTTCCGCATGGAGCTGGCCTCCCTCAGCGGCCTGCTGTCGCCCATCGCCCCCGATGCCTCGCTGCTGGCCCAGCTGGAGGAGCTGCTGCGCGAATGCGAGGCGACGAAGCAGGCGGGCTCCCTGGAGCGATTCTCGATCCTCAACATGAATTTCTCGCAGGCCTGCTTCTCCCTCATCGGCAACCAGCCCCTGCGCAAGACGACGGAGCAGCTCTATTTCCTGACTGCGCGGCTCTGGTCGCAATATATCCCCCCCGACAAGCTGGAGCCGGAATTCGACTTCTTCATATTGGAGGTGAGGGAGGTGCTGGCGGCGCTCAGGATCGGCGATATGGCGGCCTTCGGCTTCATCCGCCGCGCCCATCTCTCGATGAACGTCAGCCGGCTGATGCTCTACAAGGCCGAGCGGCTGCGCCAGGCGGCCGCCGAGTAGCTAGGCGCTCACCACCTCGGCCACCCTCTCCGCCGGCGGCGTGTTCCGGCTGCGCCCGATCCGCACCAGCCCGTCGATCACCACCATGCCGACGCCCGGCAGATCGCCGAGGCGGACGGAATCGAGCAGGTCCTTGCCGGCACTGTGCTGGGCCTTGTCGATGAGGGCGAAATCCGCCGTCCGTCCAACCTCGATCAGCCCCGCATCCAGCTTGCGCATGCGCGAGGTATTGCCGGTGGCAAAGCAGAAAGCCTGCTCGGCCGGCACCTCGCCCAGGCTGGAGAGCATGGCGATCATGCGCAGGATGCCCAGCGGCTGTACGCCGGAGCCGGCGGGGGAATCCGTGCCCAGGATGACGCGGTGGAGCTCGCCCAGCTCGCGCGCGGTATGGAGGGCGAAGAGGGCCGCCTTCTCATTGCCGTTATGGACGATCTCGATCGCCCGCTTGCATTGCTCGCAGAGGCAGCGGATCTGATCCAGCGGCAAGGCCGTATGGCCGCCGTTGATATGGCCGATGACATCGGCATCGGCCTCCAGCACCACATCCTTGTCGATGAGGCCGGAGCCGGGGATGGAGGGGCCGCCGGTGTGGATCGTGCTCTGGATGCCGTATTTGCGCGCCCAGGCCACCATGCGCTTGGCTTCCTCGCCCGTCTTGACCCCGCCCAGCCCGACCTCGCCCAGCAGCTTTACGCCGGCGGCGGCGAGCTCCTTGAAGTCTTCTTCGACCATGCCCTTCTCGATGACCGGCGCGCCGGCATGGACCTTGACCCCGCCGGGGCGGAAGGCATCGAAGGCGCGCTGCGCGGTGATCGCCAGCGCCTTGACGCCGACGACATCCTTGGGCCGGCCCGGCAGATGCACCTCGCCGGCCGAGACCATGGTGGTGACGCCGCCATGGAGGAAGCTGTCGATCCAGTTGAGCTGGCTCTGGCGCGGCGTCCAATCGCCGAAGACGGGATGGACATGGCTGTCGATCAGGCCGGGGGCCAGCGTGGTGCCCTTGGCGTCGATGACGGTGGTCGGTTTCTCCGTGTCGAGGTCCTTCGCCTTGCCGATGGCCGCGACCTTGCCGTCGATGGCGACGACGGTATCGGCAGCGAGAATGGGATTCTCGAGATCGCCCGAGAGCAGCAAGCCGATATTCCGGATCACCAGCTTGCCGGCGCCGGGGCCGGTGGATTGTGCGTCAGCCATGTCAGATGTTCCTTGGAAGGCTATTCGATCTTGTCGTCACGACGTCGTTCTCTATCCCCGCAAGGCAGGGCAATCGCAGGCGAGAAATGCGCATAATTTTTTCCGCCGTCATTCCCGCGAAAGCGGGAATCCAGGGCAAGCGGCGAGCCCTCGGCCCTGGATTCCCGCTTTCGCGGGAATGACGGAAGGATAGAGCCAGGCTTGAGGTCGTCAGAT
>Ga0310811_10014059_pt1 | contig 10429 bp, 10 predicted proteins | sample YCmetagenome_FD_207642 | JGI IMG/M metagenome (GOLD analysis project Ga0310811, IMG submission 207642) | Soil microbial communities from experimental microcosm in Duke University, North Carolina, United States - YC | ecosystem: Engineered > Artificial ecosystem > Soil microcosm > Unclassified ... | reverse complement strand
CGTGACCGTCATGGGGCACACGCTGACCGGCACCGCGACACCGTCGCAGGAATTCCGCTCCGAGATCGGGTTCGTCTTCCAGAAATTCAGCCTGTACCCGCACATGACCGTGCTGCAGAACCTGACCTTCGCGCCCAGGAAGGTCAGGCGGCTGCCCGCCGCCGAAGCCGAAGAACGTGCCCGCGAGCTGCTCGCCCGCGTCGATCTGCTGAACAAGGCGGATGCGTATCCCGGGCAGCTCTCGGGCGGCCAGCAGCAGCGCGTCGCGATCATGCGCGCGCTCGCCATGCGGCCGCGGATCATGCTGTTCGACGAACCGACCTCGGCGCTCGATCCCGAGATGATCCGCGAGGTGCTCGACGTGATCCGTGACCTCGCCCGCACCGGCATGACCATGGTGGTGGTGACGCACGAGATGGGCTTCGCCCGCGAGGTGGCGAACCGCGTGGTCTTCATGGAAGACGGCGAAATCATCGAGGCGACACGAACCGCGGAATTCTTCGGCCGCTCGGCCTCGCCGCGGGCGCAGCGATTCCTCGACAAGGTACTGCATCATTGAACCGGAAGGTCAGGAACCAAGCCATGCAACGCCGCACATCGGTCCGATGGAACGCCCTCGCCGCTGTCCTGTGCGCCGCCATCATGACACTTGTAGTGGCAAGGGTCGCGCACGCGGAAGGCACCCTCGATAAGATCAAGCGGACCGGCGTGTTCCTGGCGGGCGTTCGCTACGACTTCCCGCCCGTCGGCACCATCGATCTGTCCGGCAATCCGGTCGGATTCGGACCGGACCTGGCGAAGGCCATCGCCGACAAGCTTGGCGTGCCGGTGAAATACGTGCAGTCGACCTCGCAGAACCGCATGCCGCTGCTGCTCAACGGGCAGATCGATGCCGAGATCGGCATCACCACGCCGTTCAAGTCGCGCGAGGAAACCGCCGACTTCACCATCCCCTATGCCTGGGACTCCACCACCATCCTCGTCCACAAGGGCGACGACACGGATCCGAAGCACTACGGCCCGCCGAAGAAGGTCGCGACGACACAGGGCAGCGGCAATATCGACGTGTTCAAGCGTATCGTGCCCGACGCGAATTTCGTGCTGTTCCAGGAATACCCGGACGCCTTCGCCGCGCTGCAGAACCACAAGGTTGACGCGGTCGTGCTGAATCGCGCGGCAACCGGCGTGGCGCTCAAGAGCGACCCCAACCTCGCCGTCGGCAAGGACATCAACCGCGACGTCTGGGGCATCCTGGTGCGGCCGGATGATTCGAAGTGGCGCAATTTCCTGAACTGGACGTTGCAGGACCTCTGGGCGTCCGGCGAATACCAGAAGATCTACGCCAAGTGGTTCGGCGAGCAGCCCTGGTTCCCGATGTGGTCCCAATACGGACTCCAGCCCGGGATCGGCGGCGCCGCAAGCTGCTGCGGCCAGTAAACCGCGGCGCGATGGACTGGTCTGTCGTCTGGCACTATCGGGCCGCCATCCTCGAGGGGTTGGTATATACGATTGCCATCTCCCTCCTGGCGATGATCGGCAGCTTTGTGTTGGGAACGCTGCTCGGCTGCCTCCGCATGACGCACCAGTCGGTGCTCAACGAAGCGATCAACGCGTATATCGAAATCGTCCGCAATATACCGCTGATCGTGAAGCTGTTCTTCCTCTACTACATCGCCGGGCTGGATGCCTTCCCCAGCGGGCTGCTCGCGCTCGTGATCCATCAGAGCGGCTATATCGCTGACGTCATCACGGCCGGCTTCCGCTCCGTCGGCGCGGAACAGGCGGAAGCCGGCTACACGCTCGGGCTCGCCCGTTGGCAAAGCTTCCTCTACGGCCTGTTGCCGCAGGTCACGCGGATCACCCTGCCGCCGCTGACCAGCCAGTTCATCGAGGTGATCAAGAATTCCGCCGTCGTCATGTTCGTGGGGGTGCAGGAACTGACCTTCGCAACCCAGGAAATATCGCAAATGACACTGCGCAGCTTCGAGGCGGCCACTGTCGCGACTGTGATCTACGGTGGCCTCGCGCTGGCTGTCGCCGGCGGCATGAACCGCATCGGCCGGCGGCTGGACTGGGCCTGAACCATCGTGCGGCCGATCAGCAGATCCACCCTGGCACGGTTCACTTTCTGGATGGCGGTGCTGCTTGCCGGCGCATGGCTGGTACGGGACTGGCGCTGGAGTGTCGTTTGGCAGGCGTCGCCATTCCTGCTGCGCGGCCTCGGCGTGTCGTGGGAACTGGCGATGCTGTCGGCGGCGATCGGCCTGGCGAGCGGAACACTGCTGGCCGCGGCGCGCCTGTATGGCCATCCGATGATACGCCGCACGGCGGCCGCATATATCGAGGTGATCCGCTCCATCCCGCAGATCATGATCATATTCTGGATCTTCTTCAGCGTCCCGCCGTTGACCGGCACCGTGATGAACGCGTGGCCCGCCGCACTGATCGCGCTATCGATCATTGCCTCCGCCTATCTGGCCGAAGTGGTGCGGGCAGGATTGCTGTCGGTGCCGCGGGTGCATCGCGAAAGCGCCTATGCGGCCGGCCTCGGCGGCACCACCACCTTCGTGCACGTGATCCTGCCGCAGGCCTTGCGCAACATGCTGCCGGCGCTGATCGCCCATATCGTGATGATCTTCAAAGTAACGTCCCTGGTATACCTGATCGGTCTGGTAGACTTCTTTCGGGCAACCATGTTGGTCAATAACCGGGACTATGCGCCCTATCCTCTTTACCTGACCATGGCACTTGTCTATTTCTTCTGCAATTTCTTCCTTTCCGCGCTCATTCGGTGGTTCGATCCGAAATACACCCTGTCGGCGTGAGTCTCCCATAAACTGGAGGCGCGTGGTGGTCAGCCGTTCACTTCTGGTCAAGCGTGACATGACGCCGTTGCGCAGCAAGGTCACCGAGCGGCTGCGCTCGGCGATCTGCACCCAGCGTTTGCCGCAAGGGGCCCGCCTGATCGAGCGTGAGCTGTGCGAGATGCTGGGCGTGAGCCGCACGCTGGTGCGGGAAGCCTTGCGCCAGCTCGAGGCCGAGGGCCTGGTGACCAACATCGCCCATCGCGGGCCTTCGGTCGCCGTGCTCGACCGGCCCACCGCAGCCGGTATCTACGAAGTGCGCGCCGTGCTCGAGGCTCTGGCCGGGCGGCTGTTCGTCGAACGCGCCCGCCCCGAACACAGGCAACGACTGAAGGCAGCGCTGGCAGCAATGATGCGAGCCGATGAACAGGGCGACATCGCCCGCGGGCTGCGCGGCACCGGCCAGTTCTACGATGCGTTGTTCGCAGGTGCCGGCAACGAGGCGATCGCCGCGATCCTGCGCCCTCTCAGCGGACGCATTTATCTGCTCCGGGCCAGGAGCATGGCCATGCCCGGCCGGTGGGAGGAGTCGCTGCGCGAAATGCAGGCGATCCTCGAGGCGGTCCTGTCCGTCGATGCCGAGGCCGCGTGGAATGCCTGCCTGCGTCACGTGGAAAGCGCCTCGGCCTACGCTCTGCGCAGCTTTGACCAGGACGAGCAGCGCATCGCACGCAGCGTGACACCCCGACGGCGGAGCCGCGCGCTTAGATCGGCGGGATCTTTGGGGCGCCGATGAGTGGTATCCTTTGGCCAGACCTGGATGGAAAATGTAGCGAATTGCGATGAACTTGGCGGTGCCCTCGGCCACGTTGATCTGCGTCGCCTTCGGGCCCACGACTTTCATGTCGAATATCTCTCTGGATGGCTGGCTTGCATTCCCTCGGCACACGACTGGTGGCTCTTTGGTTACTGACCCTCGTGGCCGGCGTCGCCGTCGCGATCATGCTCGTGCAGCTCTATGAGCAGTCAACGGATGCGCAAATAAACCGGGCGGAAGCCGTTATCGCACGAGCGTGTGATCTCATCCGCGACCGCTACGGCTTCTTCACCTCCGGATGGACGGGACCGGCACCAGATCTCGGCAGCTCGGATCTGCGGGCAAAGTTGGCCGATGTGGTCGGCCTCGCGCTTGCGCATCAGGACGGAGTCGAAGGTGGCATCTGGCAGGCGAGTGCTGGCCCCCTTGCCTATGCTTATCCGACCTATGAAGGGACAGGTCCGAAGACCGATCTGCCAGTTGCCGAGCGCAGCCAGATCGAAGGCCTCAATCAAGCGACGGCGCGCGATGGGCAGCCGGCTGACCGCCGCACCACCAGCCGGGCGCAGACGCTGCTGTTGCATGCCTGTGCGCTCGCCGGCCCGATTACGGGGCTGACGGCCTGGACCATGACCCGCGTGAATACCGCGACCGGCTTCCGGCCCTTGTTGCTAGGACTTTCAGTGCTGTTCGGGCTGCTGGTGCTGATGGCCCTTTGGCTTGGGCGCACGCTGTTCACATGGGCGCGGCATGTGCGGGGCATTGAGGCCGCTTTGGCTGTCGCCGGCCCGCAAGATATGCCGGAGGTTCCCCGCACCGGCGAACGCGAACTCGACCGTATCATCGACGCGCTGAACGAAGCGGGACGGCGCCTTGTCATCGCCCGGCGGGACGCGGAGGCGATGGCCGGGCGCGTCGCGCGGGCCGAGCGCCTCGCCAGTCTTGGTCGGGTTGCCGCCGGCGTCGCCCACGAAATCCGCAACCCGATCGCGGCTGCCCGGCTACAAGGCGAAAATGGCCTGGCCGGCGACGACGCGCGGCGCAAGGGGGCGATCGGCGATATGCTCGAACAACTGAGACGGCTGGACACTCTGGTGAGCGAGCTGCTGGCAATGACGCAACGCGCCGAGCCGCGCCCCGTACTTGTCGATCTGGAGGCATTCCTATCGGATAGCTTGGCCCGCCATGCCGCTGTCGCAGCGCATCGCACTGTCAGGCTGAGCTGCAACGGCGCGACCGGAACAGCGCGTTTCGATCCGGCCTTGATCGGTCGCGTGATCGACAATCTGCTCACCAATGCCATCCGTCACGCGCCGGATGGTGGCGAGGTGACCGTCACCGTCGAGCGCAATGCCGGGCAACTCACGATCGTGGTGCAGGATAGCGGGGCTGGCGTGGCGCCGGATCTTACTGACCGGCTGTTCGAGCCGTTCGTCACCGGGCGCGCGGATGGTACTGGCCTTGGCCTCGCCATCGCGCGCGAGCTGGCGGACGCGCATGGTGGACATCTGGCGCTGCGCTGTGTCGGTGGCACACGGCCCGGACTGGGCGCCGCTTTCGCACTGGAGTTGCCATGCCAACCGTCCTGATCGTGGATGACGATGCGGCGCTCCGGCGTGCCGTGGCGACGGCCCTGACCGACCTCGGTCACCAGCCAGCGCTGGCCGAAAACGGCGAGGCCGCATTGGCCTGGCTTTCGCGCAACCGCGCCGATGCGGTGCTGCTCGATCTGCGCATGCCCGGCATGGATGGCATGGATGTGCTGCGCCGCATTCGCGCGCGCGATGATGCGCCGCCCGTCGCCATTCTTACGGCGGTCCCTACCAGCGACAATACGATTGAGGCAATGCGGCTCGGCGCCGCCGATCATCTTGCGAAGCCGGTTGGCCGCGACGGCTTGCGCACACTTCTTGAACGTATGCTGCCGCGCACAGACCTCGCGGTGCCGGCAGGCGTGCCTCAATCGGCCGATGCGGACCAGCTTGTCGGCATGAGCGGCGCCATGCGCGAAGTTCAAAAGGCGATCGGGCTTTTGGCCGACAGCGACGCGACCGTGTTGTTGCGTGGCGAAACCGGCACCGGCAAGGAGATTGTCGCGCGTGCCATCCATCGGCATGGAAAGCGCGCGCGCGCTCCGTTCGTGGCTGTCAACTGCGCTGCGATCCCGACCGAACTGCTTGAGAGTTTGCTGTTCGGCCACGTGCGCGGAGCCTTTACCGGAGCCGTCGGCGATCGCGTCGGTTCTTTCCGCGAGGCCGAGGGCGGCACGCTGTTTCTTGATGAGATCGGCGATATGGACCTCGCCATGCAGGCGAAGCTGCTGCGCGCCCTGCAGGAACGCGTGGTGACGCCCGTGGGCGGCAAGTCCGTATCGGTCGATGTGCGCGTGATCGCCGCCACGCATCGCCATCTGGAGCAAGCCGTTCGCGACGGGCACTTCCGCGAGGATCTCTATTACCGGCTTGGTGTCGTGCCCGTGCCGCTCCCACCGCTGCGCGAGCGGTTGGCCGATATCGTGCCCCTCGCCGAGCACTTTCTGGCACTGGCCGCAGAGAGCGGCGCAGCGAAGCGTCTCACTGCCGATGCGGCCGCGCGCCTGCTCGCACATTCCTGGCCCGGCAATGTCCGCGAACTGCTCAATGCGATGAAGCGCGTAGCGACGCTTGTGCGGCGACCGGTGATCACCGCTGCCGACCTGGAATTTTTGACCATGCGGCCGGAAGAACACGGCACAGCCCTTGCCGTCGACTGGCTCGCGGGCACGCTGCCCGAAGCGATCGAGCGCATCGAGATTGCGATGATCCGGCGGGCGATGGAGGAGGGCGGCGGCAATCGTACGCAAGCGGCCGAACGTCTCGGCATCCGTCGCCAGCTGCTCTACCAGAAGCTGGCGCGCTACGGCCTCGATGCGTCCGCAAATGGGACGGCCGACGTCCCCAATGAGGACAACGAACCCGACCAGAAAACCCCAACCTGACAGTTAAATCAGTCCCTTAGAGTTTGGCACGGCTCTTGCGCTTCGGCTGACGGAAATCGCCTCACAGCCGGAGGACAGCATGACGACAAGGCCGATCCTGCTCGCAGCAAGCCTGCTCGCCTTGGCGACCAGCGTCGCCACAGCGCAGTCGGTTGCGACATATGATCCACAGCAACTGCCGGCTACCAAGGGCCAGGTCGCTCAATACAGCCTCACGCCGCGCGGTGATGTCGATGGCGTGATCCTTGATGACGGCACGCAGGTGCATATGCCGCCGCATCTTGGTGCCCAACTCGTGCACGCAATCAAGCCGGGCGACACCGTCACCGTGCGCGGGCTCAAGGCCCAGGCGCTGCCCTTGATCCAGGCCCTCTCGATATCAGGCGCATCAGGACAGACAATTGTTGATACAGGACCGCCCGTGACACCTCCGTCGCCAATCGAGATGACCTATCGCTGGCTTACCGTGCAGGGCCGGGTGCACGAGCCGCTCTACGGGCCGCGTGGTGACTTGAACGGCGCGTTGCTCGACGACGGCACGCAAATTCATCTGCCGCCGGACCAAGCCGGCGCGCTTGAATCGGAATTGCAGCCGGGCAAATCCATTGCTGCGCAGGGTTACGGCGTCACCGACGCTTATGGCCGCGCGCTTGACGCCCAGCAGATCGGCGAGAGCGCAGCGCGGCTGGTCAATGTCGGGCCGCTGGGACCGCGGGGGCCTTTAGGACCGCCGCCACAAGCGATCGGTGCCGCACCTCCTCTCCCGCCTCCGGCCGTTGCACCGCCTCCGCCCGTTCAGAACCAGTAAGGGGGGCGGAGTTCATGCAACTGGAGGAATCCGTTCTCAGCTGGGCGCATTTCGGTGACCTGCATCTGAAGGAAGACAGCGCGCGAAATCGCAGCGACGTCCCTGCGCTCATCGAAGTCCCCAACCGCAATGGTCACAAGTGGTGAGCGCGCTCGCAGCCACCTGGAGCATTGCGGCGCTCGCCACCTGGGGTGTGATTGTGCGCCCCTGGCAGCTGCCGGAGGCGATTTGGGCCGTGACCGGCGCCGCACTGCTGGTGCTGTCCGGCGTGCTGCCGGCCGCCGAGGCATGGCGTGGAATTGCCCATGGGACCGATGTCTATCTGTTCCTCATCGGCATGATGCTGCTGGCCGCGGTCGCCCGGGAGGAAGGACTGTTTGACTGGCTGGCGGCGCAGGCGGCAACACATGCGTGCGGTTCGGCGACCAGGCTGTTCACGCTCATTTATGCCTGCGGCACCGTCGTCACGGTGTTCCTGTCGAATGATGCGACCGCCGTCGTGCTCACGCCGGCCGTGGCGGCGGTCGCGCGGACTGCGAAAGCCGAAAACCCGCTTCCCTATATGCTCATCTGTGCGTTCATCGCCAACGCCGCGTCGTTCGTGCTGCCGATAAGCAATCCCGCCAATCTCGTCATCTACGGCAACACCGTGCCGCCCTTGTTGCAATGGCTGCCATGCTACGCGCTGCCCTCATTGATCGCGATCATGACGACCTACATCATGCTGCGCTTCACGCAGCACCGGGCGCTCCGGCAAACCATCACCACCGACGCTAAAGTGCGGCCGCTCTCATTCTCCGGCCGGATCGCGGCGACCGGCACCATTCTGACTGCGGTCGTTCTCATGGGCGCCTCAGCGCTCGATCAACCGCTCGGGCTGCCGACACTTGTCGCCGGTGGCACAACGGCTGCGATCGTCCTGCTGCTCAAGCGCCGCGCGCCCTGGCGCATTCTCGGCGCCATTTCCTGGGGCGTGCTGCCGCTGGTGGCCGGGCTCTTTGTGCTGGTCGAAGCACTCGATCGCACCGGTCTCATCCGGCTGCTCGGCGCCTTCATGCAGGATGCCGTCACATGGTCGGCAAGTGGCACGGCCTGGGCAAGCGGCGTTGCGCTCGCCTTGGTCTCCAATCTCATGAACAACCTGCCGGCGGGGCTCATCGCCGGCTCCACCGTACAGGCCGCGCACAGCCCGCCGCAAGTGACCAGCGCGGTCCTCATCGGCGTCGATCTCGGTCCCAACCTCTCGGTTACCGGCTCGCTCGCCACGATCCTGTGGCTTGGTGTTCTGCGGCGCGAAGGCCTGCAGATCGACGCCGGCACATTCTTCAAGCTCGGTCTCGTCGTGATGCCGCCAGCACTGTTGCTGGCGCTCGCGGCGTTGATCCTGGCGGCCTGACGCCGCCGCTGCGCCCTGCAACCAGCCATTCGCGAGGGCCTGCATGACCATGCCAAGCACCACGGGCCCGCAGAGGGGCCTTCGTTCAGCGTCACTCGATGCCCTCAACTTTCTGCTTGCCGATGTGCGCGGCGCGCTCGGTCCTTACCTCAACGTATTCCTCATCACCCAGCAGCACTGGAGCCAGGCGGGAGTCGGCCTGGTGACAACTGTCAGCGGCTTGCTCGGACTCGTGGTGCAGGCGCCCATTGGTGCTGTTATCGATGCAACGCGCGCAAAACGCGGTCTCATCGTTGTCGCGCTCGCGGTACTCGCGGTGTGCGCGGTCGTGATCTATGCGATCCCGCGCTTCTGGCCGGTGATGATCGCCAACACGCTCATTGCCGTAGTCGGCGATGTGTTCGGTCCCGCTGTCGCGGCTCTCACACTTGGCCTCTATGCGCGAGCGGAGCTTGCCCACCGTCTCGGACGCAATGCGGCTTTCGACCATGCCGGCAATATCGCGATCGCCACCGCGGCCGGAGTCGTCGGCTGGGCACTTTCGCAACGCGCGGTCTTCTTGTTCGTGCCGATCTTCGCCGCGCTCTCTGCAATCGCGACGCTGTCCATTCCAGCTGCCGCGATCGATCACGCACGTGCGCGCGGTGCCGATGCCCGCGACGGAGCGAAAACACTGGCCGCGCCCGCGTCACCGTGGCGCGTGTTTGCCGACTGCCCGCCCCTGCTCATCTTCGGCTGCTGCGCGTTGCTGTTTCACCTCGCCAACGCTCCGCTGCTGCCGCTCGTCGGCCAGAAACTTGCGTCCGCCCATCAGGGCATTGCCACGGCCATGATGTCATTCTGCATCATCACCGCCCAGTTCATTATGCTGCCAATTGCGCTGATGGTCGGCCGCAATGCCGACCGCCTCGGGCGGAAGCCGATTCTGCTCATCGGCTTTGCGGTGCTGCCGATCCGCGCCATGCTCTATACATTCTCGGATCATGCTGGGTGGCTCATCGGTGTGCAGCTGCTGGATGGTGTCGGCGCCGGGATCTTCGGCGCGATCACACCGCTCATCATTGCAGACCTCATGCGCGGGACCGGCCGCTTCAATGTCGCCCAGGGATCCGTCGCGACCTTGCAGGGGATTGGCGCGGCCAGCAGTGGCCTGATCGCGGGCGTCATAGTCGATCGAGCCGGTTATTCCGCTGCATTCATCGTGGCAGCAATCATTGCCGCAATTGCGCTCGCCGTCCTAGCGCTGTTTATGCCAGAAACTGCGTCATTCGTCCGTAAGGGTGTTCCAAGGCGGCACGCTGCGACGGCATAGGTTCCACCCAATCGCTGGTGCCTTGGGGCGGCGAGGACCACCTGAACTCCGTCAAGGCTTCGCTTGGTCTGGTCGGCGCGACGCGCGGCTCAGGCCGCGCCGGACGAGGCCAGACGGATGACCGACCATGAGGCCGGGGGCAGCGAGGCAACTACAGTTCCACCGGCTGCCGATACGCCAGTCAGAGCAGTCGGCCTGATCCGATTTTGGGCATCACGCGTATTCGCGGCTTTCAGATCGGCATCGTGCAGTGTGGTCGCCTCGGTGACCGCGAGTTCTTCGAAGCCACGCGTCGCGACCTCCAGCCGCATCTCG
>Ga0310811_10014057_pt1 | contig 10431 bp, 8 predicted proteins | sample YCmetagenome_FD_207642 | JGI IMG/M metagenome (GOLD analysis project Ga0310811, IMG submission 207642) | Soil microbial communities from experimental microcosm in Duke University, North Carolina, United States - YC | ecosystem: Engineered > Artificial ecosystem > Soil microcosm > Unclassified ... | reverse complement strand
CTCGCGATCAGCGGTGAGGGCGATACGAAGTCGATGGCGTCGCCGGGACCGAGCGCCGCGGGCCGGGCCTGCGGTGGCTGGAACGGATCAGCGAGCGTCGTTTCGATCTCGCCGCGCATGACGACGCCGATGGTCCGGTGCGGGCGCGCGATCGTGATGAGGTGCGCGGCGTTGCCGAAGCCGTCGTTGTAGCGGCGTACCGACGCCGTGGGGTCGACCCGGAGGTCGAACGAGATCCAGCGCTGATGCTCGTCGGTGCGCGGACCGAGCCGCGAGTCCATGACGCTCTCGACGACGTCGTCGCTGTACGACAGCTGGGTCCGATGCTCGACCGAGATCCTCATTGCTGTTGCTGCTGCGCGGCCATGATCATCGTGGCCCGCGCGACCCCGACCAGCCGGCCGGGCACCGGCTCGTCTCGCAGGTACGTGGCCGAGAGCTCCTCCGAGGCCTGCGCGATGAGCTGCTGGATGTTCGAGAGGAACCCCTCGAGCCCGCGCTCGAAGACCTCGTCGATGGCCGTGAGCTCCACCTGCGCGCGGGCCCGCCCGAGGGTGCGGACGGCCGGGCCGGGCTCGTTGCCGGCGGCGGTCCGCAGGGCGGCGATCGCGTCCAGCGACAGGCACGCGCCGGTCAGCGAGAACCGCACGGACTGCGGGAAGATCGGATTGAGGAGCAGGAACTCCACGAGGCGGGCCGGTTCGACGCGCAGCGAGTAGTAGCGGGCGTATGCCTCGGCCGACCCGCAGGTCCGCAGCACCGCGAGCCACCGGACGACGTCGGGCCCGGTCGGGTCCTTCGTGTGGCTGCCCGCCGCGAGCAGGTGCGACTGGCGGTTCAGCACGCGGGCCACGTCGTCGGCGCGCTCGACGAACTTGCCGAGCTCGAGGAAGTGCCATGGCTCATCACGCGCGAGCGTCGACTCGGCCAGGCCCTGGAACGACTGCAGCTGCTCGCGGACGAGCCGCGCGAAGGAGATCGCCTCGCCGCGCGGACGCGCGATCGTCGGCGTGGCGAGCGAGCCGTAGAGCGAGTTCAGCTCCTCCCACATCTCGCTGGACATCGCCTCGCGGATGCCCCGGGACAACGTGCGGGCCGCGCGGACGCACGACACCAGAGAGTCCGGATTCATCGTGTCGCTCGTGAGATAGAAGCGCACGTCGTCGCCGGCCAGGTCGATCGCGCCGACCAGCGGCGCCCAGAAGTCTTCGGTGCCGGCGTCAAGCTCGAGATGCCGGGTCACGTCCACGAGCCGCGAGACCGCGATCCCCCGCTCGACGTAGCGCGCGACCCAGAAGAGATCGTCGGCGACGCGGCTCAGCATGGCTCGGCCTCGAGCACCCAGGTGTCCTTCGCCCCACCGCCCTGCGAGCTGTTCACGACCAGCGATCCGCTGCGCAGCGCCACGCGGGTCAATCCGCCCGGGGTGACCTTCACGTCGCGGCCGAACAGGATGAACGGCCGCAGGTCCACATGACGTCCCTCGAGATGATCGACGCTCCAGGTCGGATGCCGCGACAGGGCGAGCGTCGGCTGGGCGATGTAGCCGCGTGGATCGTCGCGCACGCGCGTACGGTACGCGTCGAGGTCCTTCTTCGGCGCATGCGGGCCGATGAGCATCCCGTAGCCGCCGCTCTCGTTGACCGACTTCACGACCAGCTCCGCGATGTGCTCGAGGATGTACGCGCGGTCGGTCGGATCGTCCGCCACATAGGTCTTCACGTTCGGGAGGATCTCGTCCTCGCCGAGGTAGTACTTGATGATCGTCGGGACGTAGGCGTAGATCGCCTTGTCGTCGGCCAGGCCGGTCCCGATCGCGTTCGCGATCGTCACCCGGCCCATCCGGCAGGTCGCGAGCAGGCCCGGCACGCCGAGCAGCGAATCGGCGCGGAACGCCAGCGGATCGAGGAAGTCGTCGTCGACGCGGCGGTAGATGACGTCGACGCGACGCCGGCCGCGCGTCGTGCGCATGTACACGGCGGCATCGTCGACAAAGAGGTCCGATCCCTGCACGAGATCGATGCCCATCGACTTCGCGAGGAACGCGTGCTCGAAGAAGGCGGAGTTGTGGACGCCGGGCGTGAGCAGGACGACGGTCGGGTCGTCTGAGCCGGGCCCGACCGCGCGCAGGACCTCGAGGAGGTCCTGGGGGTAGCCCTCGACCGGCCGCACGCGATAGTCGGTGAAGATCTGCGGCCACACGCGCTTCAGGACTCGGCGGTTCTCGACGACGTAGGACACGCCCGACGGCACGCGCAGGTTGTCCTCCAGCACGAACCAGGTCCCCCGCCCGTCGCGCACGAGATCGCTGCCGACGACGTGCGTGTACACGCCGAGCGGCACGTCGACGGTGCGGAACTCGCGGCGATAGCCGCGCGCGCCGAGGACGAGCTCCGCGGGGATGAGCTCGGTGCGGAGGATCCGCTGCTCGTGATAGATGTCGTGCAGGAACAGGTTGAGCGCGCGGACCCGTTGCTCGAGGCCGCGCTCGATGCGCTTCCACTCTTCGGCCATGACGATGCGCGGCACGAGGTCGAACGGCATCGTCTTCTCCGGTCCGCTCGGATCCTGGTTCACCGAGAACGTGATCCCCTGAGCCTGGAAGGACAGATCGGCGGCCCGCTGGCGCTTCTGGACGTCAGCCGAGCTGAGCGTCGTCAGGCGGCGGGCGAGCTCGGCGTAGTGCGGTCGCACCTGACCGGGCGCCTCGAACATCTCGTCCCAGAACTCACCGGGCACGTACGAAGGCAGCACGCTCGCACGCGAGCCCGCGGTCATGCGACCGCCGCCGCCACGCCGTCGAGCTCGAGTACCTCGGCCCGCTTCGTCGCCGCGAGCCGGCCGATGGCCGGCCCGCTGTACCGGCCCGACGTCGGGGAGACGTCGGCGAAGTCGCGTCCGACCGCGACGGTGAGGTAGTCCAGTCGCGTGCGGCGCGAGTGCGTCGGGTCGAATCCGATGACCTCGACGCCGCCGTCGCGACGCTCGACGAACGCCTCGACCCACGCGTGCGGCGCGCCCTCGCCGATGAGGTGCCCCGACACGTAGCGGGCGGGCACATTGAGGAGTCGCAGGACGGCCAGCAGGATGTGCGCGTAGTCCTGGCAGACCCCGCGGCCGAGATGCAGGGCCATCGCCGCCGGCGTGCTGTATCCGGTGACGCCGAACTGGTACGTGATCGCCGTGGCCGCCCAGCGGTGCGCGAGCTCGGCCCGCTCGCCGGCATCGGCCGCAGCGTGCGCGATGTCGAGGGCGGCACCGATGAGCCGCTTGTCCGGCGCGGTGAGCGCCGTCGGTCGGAGGTACGCGAGGCGCTCGGCGTCGTTGCGCCAGGGCAGCCCCTCCGTGCCTCGCGACTCCGCGGTCCGCTCCAGCCGGAACGTCGCCTCGAAATCGATCGCCTGCGGCACCCGGTTCGCATTCACCCGCGCGATCCGATTTCCGAACTCGTCGCGCTCCCACGTGAGCCGGTGGTCACCTTCGGTGCCGCGCACGACCAGCTCGTGATGGAGCAGCCGCTGGCCCGGATATGAGTCGCGCGGGACCATCACGAGACGCTGATGGAGATCCCAGACCGCGCCGGTGTACGTGTACCGGTAGTGCTGCCGCACGCGAAAGACGGCGCGCTGGACCCGAGGCCAGTCCGGCCGGCCGCTCAGGACTGTGCCCGCGCGGCGGCCTCCGCGTTGTCAGCGTCCTCTTCCTGCGGCGGGCCGCCCGGCCGCTCGGCGGTGATCTCGTCGGACCAGACGGTGAACTTGGCGAGGCGCGCGTTCCCGTAGGCGGTCGAGAGCGCGCAGTCGACCGCATCGCGGCCGCGCCCGATGACCACGCGGCCGACCCGCGGCGTGTTGTGGCGCGCGTCGAACGTGTACCAGCGGCCGCCGAGGTAGGCCTCGAACCAGGTGTGAAAGTCCATCGGAACGTCCGGCGGCTCGATCGCGATGTCCGGAAGGTAGCCGAACGTGTAGCGCGCGGGGATGTTCAGCGCGCGACAGAACGCGACCGACAGCAGGGCGAAGTCGCGACAGACGCCCATCCGCTGCCCGTACACGTCGAACGCCGTCGTCGCGGGTGTGGACGACCCGTTCACGAACTGGATGTTGTGGTGGACCCAGTCGCAGACCGCCTGGATCCGCTCCCACGTCGGTGCGGTGTCGCCGAACAGCTCCCACGCCACGTCGAGGAGCTTGTCCGACTCCACGTACCGGCTCGGCAGGGTGAAGACGATCGCGTCGTCCGGCAGGTCCTCGACCGCGTGGAGCGCGGCGTGCGGCACGACCGGATCGGGTGTCTCGGGGATCTCCACGACGGCGTCGTAGCGGACGGCCGAGGTGCCCTCCGGTGCGACGAACCGCCAGCAGTTGTTGCCGAAGAGGTCCGTGTACTCGTGGATCGCCAGCTGCGGATCGCTCCAGGTGGACTCGTACACCGCGAGGTGATCGGCATCGGCCCGCGGCTTGACGAGCATGAGCATCGGGACCGGGGCGGTGGTCTCCCAGACGAACTCACAGCCGACGCGGATGCGCATGGCGGAAGTCTACCGAGCCAGGATGCGCATTCCCCCGGTCGGCGCGTCCTTCGCGAAGACGAGCACCGTGTACGCGCCGAGGCCGTTCGGCTCGACGAGCACGTCGACCGCGGAGCGCTTGCTCGCCGCGCGGAGCTGGTCGAGCGGGTCGGTCGGCCGGCCGTACTGCTCGCGCACGCCGAGACCGAGGAGCGCGTCGCGCTGGGTGGTCATGCCGGCGAAGGTCAGGCCGGCACCCTCGGCCGCCCGACGGATCGCGGTGACGTTCACGCTGGCGGTGAGGTCGTGCGCGCCGGGCTCCGCCAGCGCATCGGCGACCAGGCGGTGGCGGGAGAAGCCGCGCACGGTGCCGGCGCCGCCGCGGCTGAGGAGGTCCACCTCCTCGCCACCGTAGTCGATGATCACGAGGTAGCCCTGCGCGATGGCCGCGGCGAGCTGCGCGACCCAGCTCTCGGCGCCGAGGCTCACCTCCCATCGTCCGCCGACCGGCAGGCTGTCGGGCACGCGGTAGCGGAGGTCCGGGTGGCTCGGCGCGCGCAGCGTCTCGACGAACGCGCCGTCCTTGGCGTCCACGTACACCTCGCGCACGCCGTCGTCGCTCCGCACCATCACGTGCACCGGGAACGCGTCGAGCACCTCGTTCGCGAACACGATGCCGCGGATCGGCGCGAGCGCTCGGGCCACCGACGCCCACCGCAGCTCGCGGCCTTCGAGCGCCAGGGCCTGCTGCTCGCGCAGCCGCGGGGATACCTCGACGATCGCCGGCCGCGCGGTACGGGCCGCCTCGCCCTTCTCCTTGCCGAGCGCGTCGAGGAGGTCGCGCATGAGGATGCCCCGCCCCGCGCCGGCCTCGACGAGATCCCATTGGGCCGGTTTGCCGATCCCGCTCCACGCGTCGATCGCCGCTCGCGCGAGCGCGCGCCCGAAGGCCGGTCCGAGCTCCGGCGACGTGAGGAAGTCGGCGCCATCGAAGCCGATCGCCGCATGCGCCGTGTAGTAGCCGTCCTGCGGGTCATAGAGCGCCGCGTCCATGAAGTCCGCGAACGTGATCGGACCGCGGGCGCGGATGCGCTCGACGAGCCGGTCGCGAAGGGTCACGCCGTCAGCTTCGCGCGGATCGCGTCCAGCTGCTCGGCGCGAACGCCGGCCAGGCCGAGGTATGGGGCGGCGCCCCCGAACGCCTCCCGCAGCGCCGCGAGGGTCCGCTCCATCACCCAGGCCCGCTTGGCCACGCCGTCGTCGACCGCGGCTGCGCGATCGGGATTCTCGGCCTTGAATCGCTCGTACTCGGGGACCAGCTCAGCGTCGCTGGCCGCGTAGTCGGCGACGATCTCGGCATCGGGCACCCCGAGCGCCGCGAGCAGCGTCGCGATCACGATCCCCGTCCGGTCTCGGCCGGCGACACAGTGCAGCAGGATCGCCGGCTCCGCCTCGGCGATGGCCCCGATCACGTCCGCGAGCCCGCCGTCCGGGACCGCGATGCGTCGCAGCTCGTCGGCCAGCGTCCCGGCGTGCGCGCCATCGTGGAGGGCCATGATCCGGGCCGAGGTGAACGGCACCCGCCGGTAGGTCACGCCCTCGCGGTACGGGCTCGCGCTCTCGGCCACCTCGTCGTCGCCGCGGAGGTCGATGACCGTGCGGATGCCGTGCGCGCGGACCGCCGCCCGTCCCGCGTCCGTGAGCGTCCCGATCATCGACGCGCGGACCAGCCGCCCGCGGGCCAGCAGGACGTCACCGCACGTCAGGCCACCGATGTCGCGAACATTGAGGCAGGCGTCCCAGGCGAGACGCCGGTCGGCCGCGACTATGCGCTCCAGCGCGGCGGGCCCGGCGGCCGGATCTCGGGCGGACGGATGGAGTCGCGCTTCGACTCGTCCCCCAGTGGGATGTGCTCGGACGGCTTCCAGGTCCGGGCCGACGCGAGCTCTTCCTTCGCGAGGACGGTGACGCCGAACCGCTGGTAGGTCGAGAGCTCGAAGTTCGGGGTCTCGCCGAGCGCGCCGTGCGGACACACCTCGACGCAGTCGCCGCAGTAGATGCAGCGCACGACGTCGAGCTCGTAGGTCTGCAGGTCGCGCTCGCGCATCATCAGCGCGCCGGTCGGGCACGTCTCGGCGCACGCGCCGCACGACACGCAGTCGGTGTAGCTGAGCGAGACGTTCCATGGCGTCGTGACGATCGAGTCGTAGCCGGCGCCCATGAGCCCGTAGCAGTTCGCGCCGATGACGTCCCGGCAGATCCGCACGCACTGCGTGCAGTTGATGCACTTGTTGAGGTCGCGAAGGATGAAGTCGTGGCTGAAGTCGTACTCGTAGTCGTGGTAGTCGATCGGCTCGGCGCGGTGGAAGCGGTTCTCGGTGAGACCGTGCTCGAGCGACAGCCGCTGCAGGTGGCAGCGCCCGACGTCGGGGCAGACGCACTGCAGGCAGCGCGCGGCTTCCTTCTCGGCACCGGCCTTGTCGTAGCCGTTCTCGATGAGCTCGAAGCTCTTCACGCGGTCCGCGAACGGGAGGAATGGCATGCGGACCTGCGGCTCCTCCGGCTTGTACGGGACGATGTCGATGAGCTCGGGGACCCGCTCCTCTTCGCGGATCTCTTCGGCCACGACGGACATGTCGTCGCCCGCGAGGTAGCGGTCCATCGCCTTGGCCGCGAGCTTGCCCTGGGCCACGCACTGGATCACGGTCACCGGCCCCATCTGCGCGTCGCCGCCGGCGAACACTCCGGGTCGGTCGGTCATGAGCGCGCCGTTCGCGACGATGGTCTCGCGGCGCGTCTTGCGCATGCCCGGCGTCGTCTCCATCCAGTCGAGGACCGGCGACTGCCCGATCGCCGGGATCACCGTGTCGCACTCGATGGTGAACTCGGAGCCTTCGACCGGGACCGGCCGGCGCCGCCCGGACGCGTCCGGCTCGCCGAGCGCCATGCGCTGGAACTCGACGCCGCCGGCGCGGCCGTTCTTCTCGATGATCCGGACGGGCGCGGCGAAGAACTCCAGCTTGATGCCCTCGTGCTCGGCGTCGTCGACCTCGGTGTAATGCGCCCCCATCTCCTTGCGGCCCCGGCGATACACCACGGTCACGTCGGCGCCCAGTCGCCGCGACGTGCGCGCGCAGTCGAAGGTGGTGAACCCACCGCCGAGGACGACGACCTTGTTGCCCACCCCGACCGGCACCGGGTCGCCGGACGCGTTCTGCCGCAGGTAGTTGATCGCTTCGATCACCCCGGGGAGGTCCTCACCGGGGATGCGCAGCTCGTTGCTCGTCCATGCCCCGATCCCGAGGAAGATGGCGTCGTAGCCCTGGGCGAAGAGGTCGTCGATCGTGAAGTCGCGCCCGAGCTTCATTCCGCCCTTGAACTCGGCGTCGCGCAGCTGCCACACCGAGTTGAGCTCCTTGTCGAGCTTCACCTTCGGCAGGCGGTATTCGGGGATGCCGTAGCGGAGCATCCCGCCCTGCTTCTCCATCATGTCGAACACCGTGACGGCGTGACCCTTCAGCGCGCTGTAATACGCGCAGGTGAGCCCGGCCGGGCCGGCACCGATGACCGCGACGCGCTTGCCGGTCGCGGCCTCCTGCGGGAACGGGGTCGGGGCCTGGTCCATCTCCATGACCAGCTCGCCGGTGTATCCGTGGCACTGGCAGATGGCGATCTCCTCCTCGACGAGACCGCGCCGGCAGACCTCCTGGCATGGCTTCGGGCACACGAGCCCGAGCGCGTACGGGAACGGCAGGACTTCCTTCACGAGGCGCGCGGCCTCGACGTGCTGGCCCTTCGCCATCAGCTCGAGGTAGCCGGGGATGTCGATGTGCGTCGGGCAGCCGACCTGGCACGGGGGCATGCAGTAGGCGTTGTGGTCGGAGAGGATGTATTCGAGGTTCTGCTTGCGCATGGAGAAGAGGCCGTCGCTCGTCGCGGTGACCTTCATCCCCGGCTCGACCGCGAGGTGGCAGCTTGGCTGCGGGCGGTCGAAGCCCTCGACGTCGACGAGGCACATCCGGCAGGCCGCCGCCGGCGCGAGCTTCTCGTCGTCGCAGAGCGTCGGCACGTTGAACCCGGCCCGCTGCGCCGCGCGGAGGATCGACTCGCCGACCACCGCGGTCACGTCCTGCCCGTCGATCGTGATCTGGCAGACCGGCTGGCCCGAGGGGATCTCGCCATGATGCGAGACCGTCGGGATCTGGGACTCGGAGGGTCCGTAATCCTGGATGAGACTCACGGTCGCGACCTGGTCCTCATGGCTGCGCCATCGTCTCATAGCGGCGCGACCGCGCGGGTCGGCACGTACCGGTCGGGCAGGCGTGGCCGTCGATGTGCGAGCGGTAGTCGTCGGCGAATTCGCTCATCGTCGTCTTCAGGATGGACGCGCTCGTGATCCCGAAGCCGCAGAGCGAGAACTGCTCGAGATGGTCCGCGAGCTCGCCGAGCCACGGCAGGTCGTCGGCACGACCGAGGTCGGAGTAGATCCCCTCGAGGATGCCCTCGACCCGCTTCGTGCCGACCCGGCACGGGACGCAGATGCCGCAGGTCTCCTTCGCGAGGTAGTCGAACAGCTTCGCCGCCTCGTTCACGATGCACACCGCTGGGCCGATGACCCGGATCTGCGCGGAGCCGAGGTGGGTGCCCGCCGCCTTGAGCGACGCGTAGTCGAGGGCGACGCCGGTCCGCGTCGAGTTGAGGATGCCGCCGGTCGGACCACCGACGTGCAGCCCTTTGAGCGTCCCGCCCGTTGCGCCCCCGGCCCTCGAAACGATGTCCCCGAGCGTCTCGCCGAACGCGACTTCGTAGACGCCGGGCGATGCGACCGCACCGGTCACCGAGACGAGCTTGGTCCCGGGCGACGACTCGGTCCCGACGCGCCGGAACGCCTCGGCGCCGTCGCGCACGATCAGGGGCAGCGCCGCGAGCGTCTCGGCGCTCGACACGACCGTCGGACGAAGGAGTAACCCCTGGCGCGCCGGGTACGGCGGCCGCTGCCGGGCCATCGCCCGGCGCGATTCGAGCACGGCGAGCAGCGCGGACTCCTCGCCGCCCATGAACCCACCGGGCCCGAGCGCGACCTCGATCTCGAGATCGCCCAGGGTGGGCCGCGCCGCTTCGAGCGCGCGGTCGGCCGCGCGCTTGGCGCTTTCGGCATCCGGACGGAGGTAGAGATAGCCGCTCGTCGCGCCCACGGCGGCGGCAGCGATCGCAAGGCCCTCGATCACGAGCTCGGGCTTCTTCAGGAGGATCGTGCGCGCGAGCGGGCTGCCCGGGTCCGCGTCGTACGCGTTCGCGACGACGTACGCGCTGCCGCCGGCAGCGGCGGCGCGGGCGGTCGCGAGCTTGCGCGCGAGGGGGAACCCTGCCCCGCCGCGGCCGCGCAGGCCGCTCGCTTCGATGACCCCGATGAGCTGGTCGGGCCCCATCGACCTGGCGCGGTCGCGCTCGTGCGCCGCGTTGACGTCCGTGTCGAGGATCCGGTACGCGGCGCTAGTCGGCAAACGCGGGCTCCAGCGGGTGCGTCACCTCGTGCTCGTGCAGCCGATCGTGCGATGGAGCGGGGCTCTGCTCCGGCCACAGGCCGGCGATCGCGACGTTGCCGGTGTAGCGGCGGCCGCCGCGCGGGATCGGCGTGCCCTGTCCGTCCGGCGCGCCGCGGAAGTTCGAGAGCAGCGACGCGGTCGTGTAGAGGTGCGTCATCTGCACGCCGAACGCAGCCGCGATCCGCTCGGCCGCGCTCCACGGGAGGTAGCCATACGCGTCGTTCGTCGCGTAGAGCACCCGCGTCATCCGGTCCGCGCCCGCGGGCGTCTCGTGAAGGATTCGGTCGACGATGCCGAGGTCGAGCCCGCGCTCGGCTTCCGCGGGCACGGTGAGCACCGCGTTCGACAGCGGGCGGCGGTCGCCGTACGGCGCCG
>Ga0310811_10014056_pt1 | contig 10432 bp, 13 predicted proteins | sample YCmetagenome_FD_207642 | JGI IMG/M metagenome (GOLD analysis project Ga0310811, IMG submission 207642) | Soil microbial communities from experimental microcosm in Duke University, North Carolina, United States - YC | ecosystem: Engineered > Artificial ecosystem > Soil microcosm > Unclassified ... | reverse complement strand
CGGTGCAGACCTCGGTCGGCTATGTGCACCGCAAAGTTAAGGGCGCGCACGTTATGTACGGGGTGGACCCGCACGACGACGACATGGTCGCCTTTTCGCTGTCGGTGAAGCCGCGGAAATAGCTGCCTTCCCCGTTCACGGGGAGGGGGGCCGGGCCCCGGCGACCGCCACCTTCGCCGCGAACGGCTCACCCCTCCCAGCCGGCCGCGAACGGAAAGCGCTTCGCCCAGAACGCGGCGAGGCGCGGCTCGGCGTCGACGGCGCGGGCGACCGGCGCCAACCCCGGCGCGACCTCGTAGAACCGCGCCCGGCCCGGCGCCCAGCGCGAGACCACCGCCAGGTAGAGGTCGAGCACGCTGAGCCCATCGCCCAGCAGGAAGCGGCCGGCGGGGCTGACCTGCTCGCCCATGTTCCGCCAGCAGTCGGCGATGCGCGCCAAGGTGCGGGCCCGGATCACCGCCTCCGCCGCCGCGCCCTCGGCCAGCCGGCCGGGCACGTCGCGCACCCAGTAGAGGGCGTAGATCTGGGCGGCGATGAAGGCCATCCAGCGCAGGAACCGGGCGCGCCTCGGATCGTCCACGGCCGGCGCCAGCCGCGCCTCGGGATGGCGGTCGGCGAGCCAGATGAGAATCGCCGCGCTCTCGGTCATCAGCTCGCCGTCCGGCAGGATCAGGGCCGGGACCTGGCGCATCGGGTTGAGCCGCGCCATCGCCTCGCTGGCGGTCATCGCCCGCCACTCGCCCGTCTCGACCAGCCGGTAGGGCGCGCCGATCAGCGTCAGCGCCGCCTCGACGGTCACCGAGCCGGTCCCCGCCGCGCCCCAAACGACGTATTCTCCGACGTCGCCGCCCGGCGTCCCGTGCTTGCCGCTCATGGCGTCCGTCCCTATTTCGTTCACAACATGTTGGGTGGTTGCGCCAACTTGACCCTAGATGTTGTCCTCTTCGCTGCTACCCTTCTCGTCGTATCCCGCGATTCCAGAGGCTATCCGTCGTGACCCCGTCAGCTCCCCCGTCCGCCAACCTCCGCAGCCTGCCCGGTCTCCTGACGCCGTCCTACGCCTACAAGCCGTTCCGCTACCCGTGGGCCTACGAGTTCTGGAAGAAGCAGCAGCAGGTCCACTGGATGCCCGAGGAGGTGCCGCTCGGCGAGGACCTCAAGGACTGGGCCACCAAGCTCAACGACCGCGAACGCGCCCTGCTGACCCAGATCTTCCGCTTCTTCACCCAGTCGGATGTGGAAGTGAACGACAACTACATGGAGCGCTACGCGCGGGTCTTCAAACCCACCGAGGTGAAGATGATGCTGGCCTCGTTCTCCAACATGGAGACGATCCACATCGCCGCCTACGCCCTGCTGCTCGAGACCATCGGCATGCCGGACGCCGAGTTCACCGCCTTCCTCGACTACCAGGCGATGCGCGACAAGCACGACTATATGCAGCAGTTCGGGGTCGACACGGACGCCGACATCGCCCGCACCCTGGCCATGTTCGGCGGCTTCACCGAGGGGCTGCAGCTGTTCGCCAGCTTCGCCATGCTGATGAACTTCCCGCGCCACAACAAGATGAAGGGCATGGGCCAGATCGTCTCCTGGAGCGTGCGCGACGAGAGCCTGCACTGCGAGGGCATCATCAAGCTGTTCCACGCCTTCAACGCCGAGACCGGCGCGGTGACCAAATCGGTGGCCGACGACATCGTCGACTGCTGCAAGACGGTGGTCGGCCTGGAGGACAAGTTCATCGACCTGGCCTTCGAGGCCGGCGAGGTGCAGGGCATGACGCCGGAGGACATCAAGTCGTACATCCGCTTCATCGCCGACTGGCGGCTGAAGCAGCTCGAGCTGCCGGCCGTCTACGGCCTGAAGGAGAACCCGCTGCCCTGGCTGCAGTCGATGCTGTCCGGCGTCGAGCACGCCAACTTCTTCGAGGCGCGCTCCACCGAGTACTCCAAGGCCGCGACCCGCGGCCAGTGGCACGGCGAGGAAGGCGTGTGGGCGGAGTTCGACCGCGTGCGGACCAAGCGCGAGGGCGCGGCGGCGGAGTAGGGGGCGGCGTCCGGAGCGGCCGCTGTCCGACAGGGTGAGTGAAGGTGCCGCTTGTGTCGACAAACGCCGCGACGGAAGCTTTGAAGGGGCGAGCGGCGGAGCGCCATCTAGGATGCAGTGTTCTCCGACGCCGCCTCTAAGATCAGGTTCGTGATCTCCGTTGGATGCGAGATCATCGACAGATGGCTGGCCCTCACCTCGATGGTCCTGGCGCCCATGCGCTTGGCCATGAACCTTTCGAGATCCGGATTGATGGTCCGGTCTTCGGTCGAGACGGCATAGAAACTCGGCTTCGAGCGCCAGGCCGCCTGCGTGGTCTTGCCGGTCAGCAGGGCCTTGTTGAAGGGCCCCTGCACCGCATAGAGCACCTTCGCCTTCGTTTGCGGTAGGTCACCGGCGAAATCGCGCAGGAACGCGGCCTCGCTGAGGCGCCCCTCATCGCCATCGAATACGATCCCGGCGGTGGCCGGCGGCGTGGGAAAGGTCTTGGCTAAGGCCGCGTAGTCCTCGCCCGCGTCGGGCGCCCGCGCCGCCACATAGACCAGGGCCGAGACCTTGGGGTGCAGGCCGGCTTCGGTGACGATCATCCCGGAAAAGGAATGCCCGACCAGAACCGTCGGGCCGTCCTGTCGCGCCAGCACCCGCTCGGCGGCGGCCACCGCTTCCGGCAGCGTCGTCAGGGGGTTCTGCACGGCGGTCGCGTTGAGTCCCGCCGCCTGCAACCGCGCGATGACCTCGGACCAGCACGATCCGTCCGCGAACAGCCCGTGCACAAGCACGACGTTGCGCGCCTTCGGTGGAGCAGCGGCAGTCGCGGCGCCTCGCGGCGAGATGAGCGAAGCTGCGGCGCCCGCCACCAGGGCCGCCGAAAGGACGCGTCGATCCATCATGTTGGACTCGATTTCTTCCCGGGGAGATGGGCGGGCGCCGCGAACATCACTCGGAGTGAGATGGTTTGAGCGCATCGACGAAGGCGCGCACGGTCTCGTCACGCGGCTGCAGAACCTCGAACAAACCGGTGGCGCATAGCGCCGGCATCGCCTCGGTGATGTCGCGCTCAGCCTCGAGGCGCGCCTCCGCGGTGGCCGAGGCATTGGCCAGCACCTTGGCGTTGGCCAGGAAGGCCGCAACAGAGCCCTTGCGCACGCTCACCCCATTGAATTGGATCTGGTCGACGCCGTCGGGAAGAACATCCTGTGCGCGCATTGGCGAAAGTCCTGATTGGGAGGGAGAGGACGGAGGGAGCCGCCGCGGAGGTCGCTAGGCCGCCGCCGATTGGCGATACCGCGCCGCCGGCGTGCTGCGTGACAGGTTGGGCATCAGCTTCTGACGCGCCGCCTCGTAGGCGTCCCAGTCGGCGGCGTCCGGAAGCGACGGCAGGGTGACGAGCTCGCCCTGGTCGAATCCGGCCAGCGCGGCATCGACCACGTCCTCGGGCTTCATCACGATCTCGGCCGGCAGGTTCGAGATCGGCAGGCCGGCGCGCTCCCAGAGGTCGGTCGCCGTCGCGCCGGGGAGGACCGCCTGGACCCGCACCTTCTTGTCCGCGAGTTCCTTGTGCAGCGACAGCGAGAGCGCCAGCACGAAGGCCTTCGAGCCCCCATAGACGCCGTTCAGGATTTCCGGCGCGACGCCGACGATCGACCCGATATTGATGATCGCGCCGCCGCCGCGCGCGACGAAGCCGGGGGCCGCCGCATAGGCCAGCCGCATCGGCGCGCGGACGTTGATCGCGATCAGCTCGTCCATCTTGTCGACGTCGGAGGCCAGAAGGGGGGCCGCCGCGCCGATGCCGGCGTTGTTGACCAGAAGCCTGATGCTGGCGTTTTGCCGAAGAACCGCCTCGACCTTCGCCAGGCCGTCGCCCGTGAGATCCGCCACGATCACCTCGACCTTGCGGCCGGATTGGTCCGCAAGCCGCCTGGCCAGCGCGGTGAGCCGGTCGTGGTCGCGAGCCACCAGGATCAGGTCGTAGCCGCGCGCCGCCAGCCGGTCGGCGTAGATGGCGCCGATCCCGGATGATGCGCCGGTGACGAGGGCCGTCCCTTTGGATGCGCCGCTCATGGTCTTCTCCTCAACAAGGGCGCCCGCGATCTGCGTGGCTCCGGCCCTGAACATGAAGGGTCTGGCGGACGGCTCAAATGTCATATATGCCGCGATTTAGGCCATGAAGGACACGCCCGTGCAGCAGGTCGGCTTCGTTGTCTTCCCGAACTTCCAGGTGATGAGCTTCGCCGCGATCTCCGTCTTTGAGATGGCCAACGCGGTCCTCGAGGGGCCCGCCTACACCGTGACCCTTCTTTCGGAGACGGGTGGATTGGTGCGCTCGTCCGCCGGCTTCTGCGTCGAAACCCAGCCCTTCGGCCGGACGCGGTTCGACACCGTGATCATCGGCGCCAGCAATGCGATCGAGCGCACGTCGAAAGGCCTGCTCGATTTTGTGCGGCGGTCGCTGGGCGCCTCGCGCCGCGTGGCCGCGCCGTGCACCGGAGCGTTTGTCCTGGCGGAGGCGGGCGTGCTCGAGGGGCGCAGGGCGACAACGCACTGGCTGTTCGCTAGGGAGCTCCAGGCCCGGTTTCCGGGCGTCAAGGTGGAGGAGGATCGCATCTTCATCATTGACGGCCCGGTGTGGACCTCGGCCGGCATGACCGCGAGCGTCGACCTGGCGCTAGCGATGGTCGAGAACGATCACGGGCCGGAGCTGGCCCGCTCGGTCGCGCGCAAGCTGGTCGTCTATCACCGCCGCGCGGGCGGTCAGTCGCAGTTCTCGGCCTTGCTGGAGCTGTCGCCCAAGTCGGATCGGATCCAGCAGGCGCTCGATCACGCCAATCGGAACCTGAGGAGCGAATTGTCCGTGGAAGAGCTCGCGGCGGCCGCCCGGCTCAGCCCGCGTCAATTCAGCCGGGCTTTCAAGGACGAGACCGGCCAGTCGCCGGCGAAAGCCGTCGAGAACATCCGTGTCGAGGCCGCTCGCTTGATGATGGAACAGGGCCGGCATTCCATGGACGTCATCGCCGATGAGACAGGCTTCGGCGACCGAGAGCGCATGCGGCGGGCTTTCCTAAGGACCCTTGGCCAGCCACCGCAGGCGATCCGCCGCAACTCACGAAAGGGCGCCGGTTAGTCGCCCGTTTGGGATGCCGCATAGCGTTCGAGGGACCCGCGCAGCCGGACAATATCGTCCTTCAGGCGCTCGAGGTCGGCTTCGCTCAGCCCCGAGGCCTCCTGGATGCATGACGGAAGGCTGGACGCCCTCCGCTGCAGCGCCGTGCCCTGGGCGGTCAGCCGCACCCGAACCTGGCGCTCGTCCTCGGGATCGCGGCGGCGGCTCACCATGTCGAGACCCTCCAGGCGCTTCAGCAGGGGTGTGAGCGTGCTGTACTCCAGCGATAGTTGGTCGCCGAGGGCGCCGACGGTCTGGTCGTCCTTTTCCCAGAGCGCGGTCATTACGAGATACTGCGGATAGGTCAGGCCGAGGTCGTCGAGCAGGGGCTTGTAGACGCGATTGAAGGCGTGGCCGGCCGCATAGACGGCAAAGCAGAGGAAATCGTCGAGCTTCAGCCCGTCGAGGTTCTTGGTCTTCGGCATGCGCGGACTCCAGGCCGTCGCAACAGATATAATCGTGCACGATTTAACCGCAAGCGTTCTTGATTGCCGCGGCGGGGCGCCCAGATAGATCGTGCACGATTAACTCGTGTACATTCTAATTTCACACAGAGACGACTCCGATGACCAAACTCCGCGCCACCGCCGCCGCCGCGGCCCTTTCCGTCGCCACCGCCGGCTCGGCCTTCGCTGCTCCGATCCTGGAGCCGACCACGCAGGCCTTCATCGACAGCCTGGCGGGCAGCCCGCCGATCTATACCCACACCCCGGCCGCCGCCCGCGAGGTGCTGCTCGGCGCCCAGTCGGGCCCGATCGCGAAGCCTGCCGTACGGATCGAGGACAAGGTGCTGCCGGTCGGCCCCACCGGACAGACGCGGATCCGCGTGCTGCGGCCGGAGGGCGTCGAGAGCGCGCTGCCGGTGGTCATCTATTTCCACGGCGGCGGCTGGGTGCTGGGCGACGCGGCGACCCACGACCGTTTGGTGCGGGAACTGGCCGTGGGCGCGAAGGCCGTGGTGGTCTTCGTCGACTACGACCGCTCGCCGGAGGCCCGCTACCCGGTCGCCATCGAGCAGGACTATGCGGTCACCACCTATGTCGCCGCCCACGCCGGCGAATTCGGCGTCGACCCGACGCGGCTGGCGGTCGCCGGCGACAGCGTCGGCGGCAACATGGCCGCCGTCGTCAGCCTGCTGGCCAAGGAGCGCCGCGATCCGGCGATCGCCGCCCAGGTGTTGTTCTACCCGGTCACCGACGCCAGCCTCGGTCAACACTCCTATCGAGAATTCGCTGACGGTCCCTGGCTCACGACCAAGGCCATGGTCTGGTTCTGGGACGCCTATCTGCCTGACCCCGCCGCTCGAAAGGATCGCTACGTCTCGCCCCTGAACGCGACGCTCGAGGACCTCAAGGGCCTGCCGCCGGCGCTGGTGATCACCGATGAAAACGACGTCCTGCGCGACGAGGGCGAAGCCTACGCCCGCAAGCTGACGGAGGCGGGCGTTCGGGTCACCGCGACGCGCTACGGCGGGACGATCCACGACTTCGTCATGCTGAACGCCCTGGCGGAAACGCCGGCCGCGCGAGGCGCGGTGTCCCAGGCGGTGACGTTTCTGCGTGGGGCCTTAGCCGGGCGCTGACCTACGGCCTGCAACTGAGCGCCGGTGCACGCAAGTCCAGCCACGAGACAGGCGTGCACCGGCCGACGACCGCTCGCCATGCAGAAAGATCCACACTCTGGCGCGGTTGCTCGCCCTGCTGATCATAAGCCTGGCGGAGATTAGATCGCTATTGAGCGTGGCGCGGCTGTGCATGCCGGATCGATGCCCGTCGCTTACGGAACGGGCGGGCGGAATTCCTGAACGACTTCGTACATGCCGGGATCAAACCGGGCGATGGAAAGCGCTGCTTCCAGAAATGGGCGTGGAGCGGGGTCCTGGCGCATCGCCTCGTAGTCGGCGAGGCTGCTCCAGCGGGCGTACATCGTGACCTTGGACCCGTCCGTGCTGCGGTGAAGTGTGGATGAGACGAAACCCGTCGCCTTGCTGACGATCTCCTCCGTGACCTCGGTCAGTATGTCGACCAGCCGCTTCTGATTGGTGGGATCCACATGAAAAACATTAATAAAGACAACCATTTCTTCTTGTCCGCTTCTCGGCCGAACCTCACGTCCGCTCCTGCCGCTGACGGGACATCGTCGCGCCAGCGGGGGCGTCGCGCCGAGCTCAGTCGGGTGAGAGCATGCCGAGCAATTTGATGCGGAAGACGAGCACGCTGTTGGCGGGGATCGGGCCGGTGGCCTCGGCGCCGTAGCCGAGGCTCGGCGGGACATAGAGGATCCACTCGTCGCCGACATGCATCATCGGCAGCGCCTCCATCCAGCCGGGGATGAGATCGGCGAGCGGCATGATGGCCGGCTGGCCGCGCTGGAAGGAGGAGTCAAACACCTGGCCGGAGGTGAGCGTGCCTTCGTAGTGGACCTTGACGAGGTCGCCGGCCTTGGGCGAGGGCCCGGCGGGCCCGGACTGGGCGATCTTGTACTGCAGGCCGGAGGCCAGGGTCTTCACGCCCGGCGCCTTGGCGTTCCGGGCGAGGAACGCGGCCGGATCGGGCGCGGCGGTCGCGGCAGCCGGGGCGGCGGGCGGGGCGGCGGGCTGGGCGTCCGCGCTCGCGGCCGTGGCGAGGAGAGCGGCGAAGGCGAGCGGGATCAGGGCTTTCATCAGGAACTCCGTGGGACGCACGCAGATAGCCGTGGTCGCGCGCCGGGGAAAGCGCAGCGAAAATTGCGGAACGCTGTCGAATTCCGACACGCACGGCGAGCGCGGCAAGCTCGGCGTCGCCTGATAGCGTCGGCTGGAGCCGGCTTGTCTCGCCTGCGGCCTTGGCCGCGGCTCCAGAGCATGTCAGGCGAAAGTGTGAGCAGTTTCGCCGCTCGGACATGCTCTAACTCTAAGATTCTGGACCCTTTTTATCCGGCTCAGATGAGTCCATCTGAACCGGAAAGGCTCTAGGAGCGCGCGGCCTGCGCCGTCCGTTCGCCGTACTTCATGCCCTCCAGCTTGAGGCCGTCGGGGTCGAGGAAGAACACGGCGTAGTAGTCCTCGTAGTACTCGCCGGCCGGGTCGACGATGGTCGCGCCGAGCGTCTCCAGGAAGGCCTGCAGCGCGTCGACCTCGGCGCGGCTTGCAAGCTCGAAGGCGTAGTGGTGGAAGCCGACGTCGCCGTTGCGGTAGGGCCGGGCGCCCGCCTCGGCGCGGCGGATCCAGTAGCGGGTCTTGCCGTTGGTCCAGCCGATCATGTCGCCGTCGTCGGCCAGCACCTCGAAGCCGAGGAACGACAGGAGCTTGTCGTAGAAGGCCCGCGAGGCGGCCAGGTCGCTGACCCGGACGACCAGATGATCGACGCCGACGACTTGCGGCATGACGGTTCTCCTCGCGAGGGGGGCTCAGGATCAACGCCGAAGCCGGCAGGTCGGTCCCGCCGCAGGCGAGGATTGCCGGACCGCTCGGGGAGCGGCTGGGCCGAGCCGCCTCTCTCCCTACCCTCTCCCCTCTACGCTGCGCGGGGGGAGAGGAGTGAGAAAAATTCACGTTTTGTTCCGTGGTTTCGCCCGGCCCGGGTTAAGCTCCGGCCATGCCGACGATCTACCCGCGCTACCTGCGTGACGTGATCCTCGCCCGGGTGGCGGCAGGGGAGACGGTGAGGGCGGTGTGCGCCGAGCCGGGGATGCCGTCGACCGCCAGCGTGCAGCTGTGGCGGCGGCAGGACGCGGGGTTCGCGGCGGCGCTCGATACGGCCGTGCTGCAGGGGCGCTGGCGGCGGCGCTTCCAGTTCGACGAGACGAAGGCGAAGGCGCTGCTCGCGCGGCTGGCGGCGGGAGAGGGGATCGACGCGGCGCTGGCCGCGCCCGACACCATGAGCCAGCGGGCGTTCCGCTACTGGCGGGCCACCGACGCCGGGTTCGCCGAAGAGCTGGCGCGGCTGAACGCGATCAAGGCGGAGGAGAAGGCGGCGCGGATGCGGCGGGGCCGGCGGGCGTTCGACCGGGCGCTGGCCGACCGCATCCTGGTGCGGGTCGGGCGCGGGACGCCGCTGGAGCGCGTGCTGACCGCCGACAAGGCGCTGCCCTGCCGCGGGGTGCTGGCGCGCTGGCGGCGCGAGCGGCCGGACTTCGACCACGAACTGCAGGTCGCCATGCGGGCGGCGCGCCACGTGCGCGGCGCGCGGCGGCTGTGGTCGGAGGCGCTGGAGGCGGAGATCATCGAGCGGATCGGCCGGGGCGCCTCGTTCCGCAAGCTGGCGCGGCGGCCGGACATGCCCTGCGAGTCGACCCTGGCGAACTGGATGAAGCGCAAGCCGGCCTTCGCCGACGCGGTGCGCTGGGCCTGCCGCGAGCGGGAGATCGCCCATGCCGAACGCCAGGTGCAGATCGCCGAGCGGGCGACGGCGGCGAGCGTCGGGCGCGCCGCGCGGCGGATCGCGCGCCTGCGCCAGCAGAACGGCTGGCGCGACCGCTGGCCCGGCGGCCGGCCGGCCTGGGAGGCGGACTGGGAGGCGGACTGGGAGCTGGACTGAGAGGCGCGGCCGGTCCGAGCGCTAAAGGCCGAGGTCGCTGAGGCCCGGGTGGTCGTCCGGCCGGCGGCCGAGCGGCCAGTGGAAGAGGCGCTCGGACTCGGCGATCGGCTGCTCGTTGATGCTGGCGATGCGGCGGCGCATCAGGCCGTCGTCGGCGAACTCCCAGTTCTCGTTGCCGTAGGCGCGGAACCAGTGGCCGCTGTCGTCGCGGTATTCGTAGGCGAAGCGCACGGCGATCCGGGCGCCCGCGAAGGTCCACAGCTCCTTGATCAGCCGGTAGTCGAGCTCGCGCCGCCACTTGCGGGTCAGGAAAGCCGCGATCGCGTCGCGGCCGGCGAGGAACTCCGCGCGGTTCCGCCAGGCGCTGTCCGGCGTATAGGCGAGCGCCACCTTCGCCGGATCGCGGCTGTTCCAGGCGTCCTCGGCGGCGCGGACCTTCTGGCGCGCGGTGTCGTCGGTGAACGGCGGGAGCGGGGGACGGGACATGGGACTCCTCGGCGAACGCACCGCGGCCGGCGGCGGCGGATCCGCATGTGGTGACGGCGGCGGTCCGAGGGAACCCGCGGTGCGGCGTCGCGCCGCCGCCGCGGGCCGTCCGCGCCATCTTTGAGTCCTAACCCTTGCCTATCAGGCGCAAACCGACCGAAAGGCGAACCTTGCGAATTCTCCTCGGACTGCTGCTGCTGCTCGGATTGTCGCTTGCCGC
>Ga0310811_10014055_pt1 | contig 10432 bp, 8 predicted proteins | sample YCmetagenome_FD_207642 | JGI IMG/M metagenome (GOLD analysis project Ga0310811, IMG submission 207642) | Soil microbial communities from experimental microcosm in Duke University, North Carolina, United States - YC | ecosystem: Engineered > Artificial ecosystem > Soil microcosm > Unclassified ... | reverse complement strand
CTCCTGCTTGACGAGTCCGACGGGTACGGGGTCGACGCGCCCGACGGCGAGGGCCTGGCTGGGACGGTAATCCTGACCAGGTGGGGCGCCGACCGCGCGGCGATTGGCATGATGCTCGTCGCGTCGCGGTACGGAGGGCACGGACTCGGCCGGTCGCTCATGGAACACGCGCTGAGCGTGGCCGGGGATGGCGTCGCCGTCTCGCTGTACGCCACCGACTCGGGCAGGCCCCTGTACGAGAAGCTCGGCTTCCAGCCGGTCCGCAAGAGCGTCGCGTTCCGCGGACACTTCCGCCCCAACACGCAGGCTAAGAACAGCAAGAAGGGCGAGGCGCTCGCCGAGGAAGCCGGAATTCCCGGGAACGTTCGCGTCGCCACCGAAGCGGACCTCCCGGCGATCCTCGCCCTAGACCGTGCGGCGTATGGCGCTGATCGTGCACGCATGCTTGCCCGCCTGCCAGGTTTCGCGGACCGGATCGCCGTCTTCGAGGCTAGCGACGAAATCGTCGGCTACGCCGCGGCGTGGCGCACCGAGGCGTACATGATGATCGGCCCCCTGATGGCTCCGGATGGCGCCGCGGCTAGGCGCCTCGTCACGGAAGTGGCCGCGGACTCGCCCGTCCAGATCCGGCTTGACCTGGACCCGGACCGACCCGAGCTGCCCGGCTGGGCGCGCGCCTGCGGGCTCTTGCCGACTGAGCGCACGGTCGTCATGACGCGTGGAGACCTTACCCCGCGCGGAATACCGGAGCGCCTCTATACCCCGATTTCCGTCGCCATGATCTAAACGACGAGACCTTAGGCCGAGGGCCTGCTGCCAGCAGGCCCGTTCGGCCGTCTCCGGATCGGGGATAGCAGGCCGCACCGAATTCCTGTCTGGTTGGGCTGGGCAGGTATGGCAACGCGTTTTCTCTGCCCAGCCTTGGGGTCCCGCCGACTCAGCCGACGGAAGCGGACCCTGTCCCGGCGGCCAGCGGCTGCGGCGAGACTCCGGTCGCGGCGGGCCAGACGATGCCCGTCCCCTTGCGCGCACGGCGCGACACCGACCTGGCAAGCTGGGCCGCGGTCTGATGGGTTCCGGAGATGAACCGCACCCCCGGCCCAAGGCTCACCATAGTGGGGGTGCCCGCGAAGTACAGGCCAGGGATCGTCGATTCTCCCGCCCGGTTCACCACGGGGCAGTTAGCGCGCTTCACCAGGCCCGTCTGAATTTCCTCAGAAAGGAACTCCAGCCGCGCTACGTCAACACGGAAACCTGTCCCCGCGATGACGTGATCGGCCGTGACGGTTGACTGCTCGGGACCATCAAGGTTGAGCAGTACCCCGCTCCCGTCGGGCTCGGCCGACTTCAGCTTATGACCGAGCAGCACATCTAGGACGCCTTCAACCCGGTCGCGGAGCCACCACGCGCCCTTCGGCCCCAGTGCGCTTAGTGCCTTCTTAACGCGAATGGACTCGGGCAGCATCCGGAACGCGGTGGGCGAGTCGTAGAACGCACATCCCCATCCCTCGCACAGCTTCGTGGGCGGCCGCAGGATGTGGTCGACGAGCCCGATCTCCGGAGCGACCTGCTCTTCCCAGATGATCTCGTCCCGACGGGCGATGACCTGGACGTCGGCACCGGCCTCGTGCAGCAGCGCCGCGGTTTGCAGTGAGGACTGCCCGGCGCCGATCACCGCCACTCGCCTGCCGCTGAACTGGTCCAAGCGGGCGTGCGCGGAACTGTGCGTCATGATGTCAGAGGGGAGCTCGGACAGTTCGCTGGGAATGTGGGCGTATGGCAACACGCCCGTCGCGATGATCACCTGCCGGAAGAACGCCGGGACTTCCTCGGCGAACTCCACCATGAACCCGCCATCGCGCGGGGTCACCTTCGTCACCGTTAGATCTAGGACATCGGGCACTAGCTGATCGGTAAACCAATCGGCGTATCCCAGGAAGCGATCAAGCGATAGCGGCCCTACCCGGTCAACATAGTCGTCGAATCCATGCAGCCGGGAATACGTCGCGATGTCATATCCACGCGCCGGAGCAGAGATTACCGAGCCATAGGGTTCCGATTTAAGGAACAGTCCAAGAGGCATGTGGGCGCGCCAGGTATTCATCGGACGGCCCACTACCGTGTGTTCGATGCCCTGATTCTTGAGATGCGCGGAAATTGACAGGCCAAAAGGGCCTGCGCCAATGACAAGTACGTCACTGAAAGTCATGAAGCGCTCCCCTCATTCAATGTGTGCGCACAGTTATCGCGAGGTGACTTTCTGCCGATCCGCGCGCTCGGAGATGTTGTAGAGGCAGCGCATAGGATAATCAGAACTGTCCCGCGATAGGATGCCATTCAAGTGGAAGTCGCCTCTATTGTCAATTCTGTCTCGGCGGCATCGACCGGCACTGTGTGCGCGGAGCGTCGCGGCGTCTGCGCCAGCGGTTATTTTCCGATTTCGCGGGCCTGAAACCTTCAGAAAATATTAAGTAGGCCACTCGGATACCGCAAATGCAGTAAAATCCGCGCCCCGTTCCTGGGGCGTAGCGAAAACTCTGTTCTCGCGGTCGGCGCAGCGGCGGCATGTACTGTAACGCTTTAATAACTAATTGCTGGGGATATGTGACCTCAGCCTTCCCGGTCACGGAGTGTCGATCCAGAGTGCGTCCCTGGGCCGGGCTTGATTCAGCCTTAGGCGTCGGCAGTACCCCGCGGAGATCGGTGCCGCGCAAGCCGGGATAATTCACCATGGCTACGGGACACGCCGCCACCGTACTGGCGAAGCCAATTGAGGACTAGACATGGATGCTTCCCTGACAGGCGTCGTGCCGGTGGTGCCGACGGTCTTCCGTGCCGACGAGTCTGTTGACCTGGAAGGCACGGCGCGCGTGGTCGACTACCTCATCGACGGCGCGGTCGACGGGGTGTGCCTGCTGGCGAACTACGCCGAGCAGTTCTCGCTGACCGACGCCGAGCGCGACACCATTGCCCGCACGCTCCTTGAGCACGTCGCAGGCCGCGTGCCGGTGATCGTTACGACGAGCCACTACAGTGCAAGGGTCGCCGCCGAGCGGAGCCATGCCGCACAGGACATGGGCGCCGCGATGGTGATGCTGATGCCGCCATTCTTCGGCACTGCGCTCACGGTGCCAGGCCCGGCGGTGATCGATTACTTCAAGCAGGTGGCGGATGCGATTGACATCCCGGTCATGGTGCAAGATGCGCCCATGTCGGCGACGCCGTTGCCGGCCAGCCTGCTGATCGACTTGGTCAGGCAAGTGCCTCAGGTGCAGTACGCCAAGATCGAGGTGCCGCAGGCAGCGGACAAACTGCATGCGCTCATCAGTGAACTCGGCGCCAGCCTGCCTGGGCCTTTCGACGGAGAAGAGTCGGTCACCCTGATCCCCGACCTCGACGCCGGGGCGAAGGGCACGATGCCGAGTTCGATGGTGGCCGCCGAACTCGGCCAGCTCGTCCGGGCCTACCTGTCGGGTGACCGGCCTGGCGCCGTCCGTGCGTGGGAGGACCTGCTGCCGCTCATCCACTTCGAGAACCGCCAGTGCGGCCTGCGCGCGCAGAAGATTCTCCTGCGCGAAGGCGGGATCATCGCCTCGGACAAGACCCGTGCCCCCTTCGGCCCGGTATCTCCCAGAACCCGGCGCGGCCTCATCGAACTGGCGGCGGCACGCGACCTGCTGGTCATGCGCTGGGCCCGCTGACCCCCTCGGAGCGGTTCGGGTCGGGCGTCGGCTGTTCGGTAGCGTGGCTAAATGCCGGTTTCGGGCGGGAACCTCCCGTGTGCGTGGTTAGGTATGAGATCAGGGAGACACTGAGCACCCCTGAGGAGGGACGTGGCGGTAAAGGGACGCGGGCCGCAACTGGTGCTGCCCGCGTTGGCGGCGATGTCCATGATGGTCCTGCTCGGAACGACCGCGTGCTCCGGCGACGACAGCGACTACTACGCGAACTGCGTGGACCCGCACACGGGCCAGGTGGTCGACCAGATCCACTGCAACGACAACCCGAACTACTACATCTGGATGGCTCGGCAGAGCTACAGCCCGGGCTACCACGTCCCCGTGAGCGCCCGTAGCGGCGCTGGCTGGTTCAGCTCAAGCGATACCGAGGCCCGGTCGAACGCTGGCCTGCCCGAGACAGGGTTGGTGCCGGAGGGGTTCCGCGTCGCTTCCAGAAGCGGCGGCTTCGACGGCGCGCACGTCAGCGGCGACGGCGGACACGGTGGCGGCGGCGAGGGTGGACACGGGAGCGGGGGCGAGTGAGGTGAGGCGCACAGAGGGCCTGCTCACCCAGCCGGGCTGGCGGGAACTGGTCATGCAGGAGGGGCTCTCTTACGTCGACACGGTCACCCCGGACGGCACCGTGGTGTCGTACTGGCGCGAAGGCGTCAGCTACCAGTTCGACAAGGTCGAGCTGGATGTGGTCGTTCCAGCGGCAGAGCGCCTTTTCGCTATGTTCGTCGAGGCGGGCAACTATGTCATCGCGCACGACCTGTTCGGCAAGCTCGGCGTCCCGGACTGGGCAGTGCCGGCGATCAGAGAGCTGTGGAAGGACCCGGACGGCCCCACCTATCCGGCCCCTCCCGGCCGGTACACGCCGATGCTCTACGGCCGGTTCGACCTGTGCCCGGTGCTCGATGACAGCGGCAGGCTCGCCGGCGTCAAGCTGTTCGAGTACAACGCCGACACCCCCACGTCCATGCCGGAGACGGCGCTGACCCAGTGGAACTGGTTCCTTAGGAACGGGTGGGACCACTCGGGCAACGGGCAGTTCAACACCCTCTACGAGGGGCTGGTTGAAGGCTGGAAGCACGAGGTTCGCAAGCTCCGCCGAATCACCGGCCGCTCAGTCCCGGTCGTCCATTTCGCATGCTCGAGCCAGGAACGCAGCGGGGAGGACGCGCTCAACTGCGGGCTGATGATGGAAGCCGCAGCCGAGGCGGGCCGGCAACTAGCCGCGTCCGGCGAGCCCGGCTTCGACGTCAAGTTTCTGTACATGTGCCAGATCGTCCGCACCGGGCAGGTCGACGACATCGGCCAGCCCATCGGCGAACAGTACTTCAGCGACCCGGACCACAAGCCGATCGATGTCATCTTCAAGCTGTATCCCTGGGAATGGATGCTGCAGGATGAGTTCGGCCGGTCTGCCGTCGAGAACATGCTGCTACCTGACGGCACCATCTGGCTGGAGCCGCTGTGGAAGATGCTCTGGTCAAGCAAGGGCATCCTGCCGGTCCTGTGGGAGATCTTCAAAGACCGGCCGGAAGCGGAGTTCCTACTCGAGGCGTACTTCGAAGGCGAGGAACCGGACGGATTCCGGGCCGGCGCAGTGCGCAAGCCGCTGCACGGTCGCGAGGGCTCCAACGTCACGGTCCTCATCGACGGCGAACCTGTGGAGCAGGGCCCGCAGGGTTACAGCGGCGACGGCGGCGAGGATGGGCTGTTCATCCTGCAGCGGTACTTCCCGATGCCGGAGTTTCCCAGCGAGCGAGAAGGCGCCGCCTACCGTCCCATCCTTGGCGTCTTCACCGTGCAAGAACAGCCGGTCGCCCTCATCATCAGGGAAGGAACGAACCGGATCACCAACAACCTGTGCTACGCGGTTCCCCACATCCTGACGGGACTCACCACGGATAGGTAGAACGCGGTTTCATTGCCGTCCGGCGCCTGGGATCCGGTTGTTGTGCGAAGCCACGGCTTGACCGGACAGGATGTTGCGCATCTCGTAGGTGATGCCGTCCGGATACCGGTCAAGAGTCGCTTCAAGATCGCATCTCTGCGCCGGGGTTGAGAATGCTGCCAGCTCGCGCTTGAGCCGGCAGCGCCGCTCGTAGTCTGCGCCAGTGTCGCCCGGGGTCAGCAAGGCGCACCACAGCATCAAGAGTCCGGGGACGATAAACACGCCCCCCACGCCTTGCCACTCTACGAGGCCGAGAACCGTCAGCGCCGTCCCTGCCAGCAGTGGCTGCCAGCGGGGCCGCACGGTGATAACCGCGAGTAGTGCGCCAATGCGGATGAGCCTGCGGATCCGCCCGGTGCGCGCAGGATGGCTGTACTGCAGGGCAATGCGCCTGGTGGCTGGTTCGGCAGGCGAGCTGAACACGACCAGGTTCCGCCTATGCGGTCGAAGCCTCATGGCCGCCTCCCGCGCCTTGGCTCCGCTTCCTGCCGTCAATGCTACGCCTTGGCGCTCTCTACAGCTCGTTTGTAATGAGGCGCTGAACGTTTCTAGGCCTGCGGACACGGCGACGTATACGCGCCGTCCGTCGGGGCTTAGCGTCACGCCCGCTGGGGCGTTCTGGCCGGAGTTCAGCAGTCCTGCCGTGCGGAACGACGACCCGGGCCGGCCGCTGGCGACCGAGAGGGGAGTTACCGTGTCGTCCGCGGTGCTTTTCCTGTCGCCGGTAACCGACATTACCCAGACGGTCGCGCCGTCGGGGGCCATCGCGAGCTGCTGGGGCGGCACCTTCCACGGGATGGACGCGCGCACCCGGCCGGCGGCGGTGTCGATCGCCACGATGCGGTTGGGAAACGACTGGCCGAACGCGTCCATCCCGTCGACGGCCGCGTAGAGGGTCCGGCCGTCGGGGGTAACGGCAAGCCAGGCCGGCCGCCAGCCGACGCTGACGGCACGGCCGGCCGCCCCGGTCTGCAGGCTGACGGGGACGACCGCCGCCCCGCGACCCGAGCCGTCAACGAGGCCGGGGACCGCCGTGTACAGGGTGCGCCCGTCGGGTGACAGGACCATGGCTCCTGCGTCCTCCAGCGCGCCCTGCGGCGCGGGGATGTGCCGCTCAGGGCGGCTGGTGACGGCGCTGACGGCGTAAAGCTGGTTGTCGCCGCTGGCGAGGTAGAGGGTCTTGCCGTCCCCTGACAGCACGAAGGCGACGACACCGCCGGGGACCTGGACCTGTCCGGTCTCCTGGCCCGTCCGCAGGTCAACCCGCGCGAGCGGCAGCGAAGCGCCGGACTCCTCGTCGTACACGGTAGTGAACAGCGTCCGGCCATCGGGAGTGATGGCCAGCCCGCCAACAGGCCCGCCGATAAAGCCCCCGGGAGCGCCGCCGCTGATCACGATGGCCTTGCCTGCCTTCCCGGTGGCGGCGGAAACCGGGGTGATGCCGTCGCTCGAGTTCGCGACGTAGACCGTCCGGCCATCGGGGGACACGACGAGCCCGGTCGGCGCCACGCCCAGCGCCAGGACCGTCACGTCGCCGTACAAGAACCGGTAAACATCGAACGCCAGCACGGTGGCGCCGCCGCTGATGACCGCAAGCCAGGCCAGAACCCAGCAGAGCCGGCGCCGCCAGTGCACAGCTAGGCCGATAGCAGCTACAACGTTGGACACGCAGAGAAGTATGGCGAACTAGGCAATGCAGGAACGCTTTTCCTAGCTGATCTACTTGCACTTGTCGGCGGCTCGCCGTGAGAGAAGTGAGATGGAAACGCCGCGGACAGGTGTGAAAGTGCATGCGTCATGGGGTGATCCGCCGGCCGGGGTATTTGCATAGCGTCGGCGGGCCGTGCCTGCTTTAGTGACAGCGGGTCCAGGCGCGGTCAGTGACGGAAGACTCGGCGGTCATCGAGGTGTCCCGCCACGACAGGGCCCAGCAGCGCGTCACTACCCAGATGATCACGCTGGACGGCCAGGGAATGCACCTACGGCCGGTGGCCATTCGCTACAGCTGGCCAGCCGAGCTCCACCTGATGGCCGACCGGGCCGGCCTGCGGCTAGCCGAATGCTACGCTGACTGGGGTCGGCGGCGGTTCACTTCTGCCAGCAGCGGCCACGTCTCCGTCTACCAGAGAGCCTGATCGGGGCCTTGCTCGACGCGACAAGTTGTCAAGCTCTCACAGGCAACCATGACATCCCTCACCGACAGTGACCGCGCGCCGTACGGCCTTTCTCACGAAGAAGCGCCTAACGCCGAGTATGACCGGTTGCCAGCTGAGGTAATCGTCAGGGTGGGCTCTGTACAGATCAACCAGTCCTGCATGTGGCGATCCCTCGGCAAAGACGCTTTGTGCGGCTGGCCCATCAGTGCCCAGGAGGGCAAAGGAGGCAGTCTGTGGAACCGTCTCCGGTGAACTGCGAAGGCCACGAATGAAGGCTACCGAGGTTGCGGGTATGAAGCGCAATGCCGTTTAGTTAAGCACACAAGGTGGCTGGCGGAAGGTGGCTGCCGTCGGGGACACGATCCCCGAACCGCCGGCTTCGCTCATGATCACGAAGACTTTTGGACTCACGAAGACTTTTTAGCGTGATAGCACTAAAAAGTCTTCGTGATCATGGCCTGGGCTGGCGCAGGTGGAGGACAATCCTGGCATAACGGACGGTTTCCCGCGAGCAAGGGCGGCCTAGCTAAACGGCATTGGGTATGAGGCGTCTTCGGATATAGATCATCCCACTTGTTCTGATCGGCTTCTTCGGCCGCGTTATGACCAGCGTAAAGCGCGTTTTTGTAAGAATGCGCCTGCTTCCTCACCTCTGCTCCACAGCTAGTGGTCAGATAGGCGTACAAAGCCAGCCCTGGCTGCGTGCGGGATGCAGACCGGGCCGGGATGTGCGGGAAGGATGTAAGTGTGGGCGTACTGCTGGCTGACGAAACATGGCCGCAGGGCTAAAGCACTAGTCGTTTCCATGGCGATGACCGCTTTGCCCCTACCCGGAATTCTCTGAGGCAAGAAAGCGCGCGGATGAGACCGCGCCCATCAGGGCGGGCGCAGGCTAGTCCGAACGGCCGATACGGGCGCGTGCGCACAGCTCCTGAACCGCCTCGACTAGGGGCAGTTCACGTACTGTCCGCTGTTATGCTCCGGTCGTGGACGAGGAGTCGTTCTGGTCGCTTGTCACCGGGTTCCGAGAGCAGACCGGGGGCGACACCGAACTGATGTCACGCGTCATGTTCCGCCGTCTCCGCACGCTCAGCGCGGCGGATGTCGCCGCGTTCGCCGTGCACTGGGAGCACGCCCGGTCCCTGCTGTACTCCTGGTCGGTCGCCGATGCCGCCTGCCTGCTGCTCGGCACCGTTGAGGAAGAGCACCTGCGGTTCGTCCAGGACTGGGTCATCTCGTTCGGCCGCGCTGCCGTGGCCGCGATCGCCCGGGACCCGGACAACCTGGCCGACCTCGCCGGGGACGCGCACCGCGCACGCGCGGCGTGGTTCGATGAGTTCATTACCGAGGCGCACATCACGGCCTGCGGCGGAGACTGGCCGCTGCCCTACGACCCCAACGGCCCGGATGAGCTGACCGGCAGGCACCTAGACCTCACCAGGCACGCGGAGGTACAGGAGCGCTTCCCGAGACTGTCGTCATTCCGCCGCGACCATCCCGAGCTCAGCCCCCCCGAAATCTGGTAGCAACCCGACTCCCGCCCCCTGCGAGCTGTCTGCAAGATGGCACGCTGAGAGTCACCGGACCCAGCGGCAGGGCAAGATCCCCGCAAACTCCCACAACCGGAACGACCAGCCGAGCCATCGGACGCTGGTGTCACCACGCATTTACACAGGTCAGGCGGTATCAAAAGCGCCCCAACCGCGACTCGAACGCGGGACCTACCGCATAGGAGCAGTCAGGGCGTGAGCGCTATGCCCACCTGCGAAAACGTGCTCTTTCGCCAAGCGTTGGACCCTTAGTTGTGCGTCACTAAAAACGGGAGTCAGCATCTCGCCTCAAGGTCTCACTATGACCCAAATCACATCTTCCGATCATGATCAACTTCGGTCTCCCGTGACCTCCCCTAGTAGATATTCTATTTTAACTCACTGGCGAGGATGTAATGTTCATCTTCACCAGGAGGTTGCCAATACATCAAATAACTATCCAACATTTCCCGACTGATCTTAAATGATTCCTTCGTGAGATTGTTGTTTCTTTCAACAATTCTTTCCCGTATTTTCTCTATAGGAGTATCAAGGTAATACATTACCGCTTTAGCGCCGGTTGCATGTATTCTTCGCTTGAGCCCCTCTCGGTCGTCTCTTGCCCAAAACCCTTCGTCCATAATGACATCAATTCCCTTCCCGGCAAGATAGAATGCGAAATCTCGTGACAGTCCGATGATTTTATGATCCCACTCCTCATATCCTTTGATTGTAGGATCGTTTCCAATCAGACAAATCGACCATTCATCTTTCGTGATTCTCACTGCACCAGTTTTTTCCTCCAGCTTCTTTGCAAAAGTAGTTTTACCGGCACCGATAAATCCGCAAATCAGGTAAACAGTAGGCTGTCTTTTCATAAAACTATTATACCAGGTTTTAGATCAAATTAAGGAACTACGCATAGGCGCTGAGGCTAGTTGAAACTAACTATTCGGCCGTTGAACTGCCGGAGCGGCGAGACAGTGGGAGTGAAGAAAGCCGCGGGAGTCGCCTCCGTCATCATCTCTCGCGGATCGTCTGGCCGTCGCGCTCCCGAGCGAGATCCCA
>Ga0310811_10014054_pt1 | contig 10432 bp, 12 predicted proteins | sample YCmetagenome_FD_207642 | JGI IMG/M metagenome (GOLD analysis project Ga0310811, IMG submission 207642) | Soil microbial communities from experimental microcosm in Duke University, North Carolina, United States - YC | ecosystem: Engineered > Artificial ecosystem > Soil microcosm > Unclassified ... | reverse complement strand
CCCCAGAACACACCCGTCACGAACGCCGGTTCCCAGAGGCTTTGCGACCAGTCCAGCCAGCGATCTGCAAGTGAGCGCGCGTATGCCTGTGAAGGCCAAAGCCATTCCGGGCCGTAGGTGGCAGCCAAATACCGCAGGATGGCGTGCGACTCCCAGACGACTGCTGTTCCGTCCTCGATGACTGGGATAAGGCGGTTCGGATTGAGCGCGCCAAAATTCGCCTCGGCGAGGCGGCCGGATGCCCCACCTGCGGGGATGTGTTCGTGCGGCAAACCTAGTTCGCCAACCAGCCACATCACCTTCTGGACGTTTTGGGCGTTTCGTCGTCCCCAGACCTTGAGCATTATGAGACGGGAGCAGTCCGCTTGGCGCCGGTCAAGGTAGCCAGGTTACGATGCGGCATGAGCAAAACCGTTATTCCCATTGGCGCGGACCACCGCGGATACGCTCTAAAGGCCCAATTCATCGGCTGGCTGGAGCAAAACGGCTATGCGCCCAAAGACCTGGGCGCGCACAGCCCGGAGCGTTGTGACGCGCTGGATTACGCCGAGAAGCTGGCGGCGGAATTCAAATCGAATCCGATCCAATTTGGAATTCTGATCTGCGGTTCGGGCCAGGCGATGACCATGACCGCCAATCGCTATCGGCATTTGCGCGCCGCGCTTTGCGGCAGCGTTGCGATGGCGAAAACCACCCGCGAGCATAACGACGCCAACGTGCTTGTGCTCGGCGCGGATTTCACGCCGCAGGACGAGGCGCTGAAAATCCTTCAGGCATTTTTGGATACAAAATTCCTCGGCGGTAGATATGCCGAGCGCCGCGATGCGCTGACGGCTTTAGGCGGCCTTTGAGCTGGCGGCCAGCAACGGGGATCGTGTCGTGATCAGCCACCTATCCATAGGGGTTTCCAATCTCTCCAGGGCGACCGCCTTCTATGATGCCGTTCTCGCCGGTCTGGGGTACGTCCGGATATTCTCCGGGCCGACATCTGTCGGGTATGGGCCTCCAGGGGGTCCCGAAGGACTTGCCCTCAAAGAACGGCCATCAAGCGCCATCGGCGTGGACGAAGGCTTTCATTTGGCCTTCGTAGCCTCGGATCACGCGGCGGTAGACCGATTTTACGAGGCGGCTGTCGCTCTTGGCGGCGCCGGCGATGGCGCAGCAGGCCTTCGTCCGGAATACGGCCCCCGCTACTATGCGGCGTTCGTCGTGGACCATGACGGTCACAGACTCGAGGCCGTTTGCGAGCAAGCTTGAACAGCCTGCTACGCGAATGCGGGAACAGGGGCGCCATTTCGCAACCCCGAGCAGGCTTGGCTGATCCTAGCCGCCGGTCACCTTGCGTCCCGGCGCAGGCCAGGAACACCGGGGATTAGTGCTCCTGTCCCCGGAAGTTCCGGGGACACTATACTAAATCGAGCCGCGCTGGGTGACGTGGTGCGCCACCCCTCGATCACCACCCGCGCGAGCGCGCCATGGAGGCGAGCGAGTCAATTTAGTATAGTGTCCCCGTAATTCCGTGGACGATGCCGGCCACGCCGCGCATGTCCTCGATGAAGTGTCGGAAAAGCGCGGGACCGGGCGCGAACGCCTGATGGTCGACGTAACCGTCCAGGGACTGGTTCAATGCAAAGACAAGCTTCGCCATGCGTGCGGTCTCCGACCGGGGTTTGCAGGATAGCTTGGGTTGTCCTCACCCGGCCGGACCGGCCAGCTAGGGCATCATGCAGGGCCGCTCCTGTTCCCCAAAAAAAGCCCGGTATTCGGAACGAAGCTGACCCAAAAGTCCGTCGACCCGAAGGCGAATGTCATACTGGACCGCCCCAGTCTGATTTGACGGATTACTAGATCGGCTACGATACGCGTCTCGCACCCAAAATCGAATTTCCGAGATTTTCGGATTCCGGGACACGCATTGGGCCACCCACAACTCCGCGGGGAGGCGCCGCGCCGCGGGGCAATGGGGGTCAAGAACAAACCGCCCTTCTGCTTCCATTGCGCGCCGATGCTCAGCGATTAGCAAACAAAGGGTCTGATCCAGCGCCCTCACGCTGGAACGGGAGGCCAGAAGATCCGCGATAGTTATCTGCCGAGCCCGCTTCACGTCCCAAATCACGGACCTGCGCAACCGGCCCGCTTCGCCATTCTCAGACTCGATCAGGCGAACCTGCTGAAAAGCCGACAACGGCGGCCCAAACGCCTCCCAGCGCCCCTCCCGCTCGTAGAGAAGAGCCGAGGGAGGTGGCGGGGGCCCCCGGCGCGCCTTCAGCATGAGGTCGCGCTGTTTCTCGACGCATCCACCAATGGTGGCGATTTCGGCCTCGGCGCTCGCGCGAAGCGCCGCCCTTAGCGATGGGTCGACCACACCGCCCTTGAGATCGCCCCGCAGAATCCGGACATTTGGCGCCTCAAAGTAGATGCCATCCTGAGCGGCTTGGTCCCGTCTGCTCGGATAACGAAAAGGGTCAATCGCGCCGCGACAAATGCCAGCTACCCGATCCTTCTCGGCGTTCGTCCAGGCGGCATCAGCCGCCTTTGCCGGGGACGGCTGGCCGATCAGCAGAATAATAGCGCTTCCGAGCCATAAGGCCGCTCTGTGGGCCCGCTGCGCCAGAAGGCGAAGAGCTTCTGCACTCGAACCGAACTCTACCTTAACGCGCATTATCCACACATTTCCCTTTTCAGGCGATTCGATCCGATTGAAGCTACTCGATAGTAGCGGCACGTTGAATGGAACTCAGCCCCACACAATCGGGGCACCTTATAGGTAAACGAGCCTTTATCGTGGCGCAATGGAAGCGTTCATTTGGCTTAAGCGCGGCCAAAAATCCAAGATGATCGCGGTCTGCATCGCCTTAGATCTCATATATACTACAGTTTACTAAATAGATGACCATTAAATGCAGAATCGAGCCAATGGCGAGCGCGAGAACGCTTGGCGTTCGCACGAGGCGGTCCAGACGTAACCGCATCTAAAAATCAGGGAGAACCCAAATGGCCGAAGGCAACCTTGATCACGCACTCGATCTGGCGAGCTCAAATAAGTGGGGCTCAACATCGATAACGTATTGGATTACCCAAAATCCCGGGACAGGAATACGGGGACAGGAGCATCATTCCCCCAAGAATACTCGGCTGCGGTTCGCTCCTGAGCGCCGCGCCCCGGAGCGCGGCGAGCGACGGGCCGGCCCAGCCTGCGTTCCAGTTCCGCGACGAAGTCGGCGCTGCCCAAGGGGCGGCCGGTCGTCTCGGCCCCGCGGATGGCCGTGAAGGCCGGGTCGTCGCCGTCCGCCGCGATCAAGGCCGCGAAGTCCGGGGTCCGGTCGAGCACCGGGCGCACGGCGACCAGCCCGTCGTCCTCGCCAGCGAGGTGCGCCCGCGTGCTCGACCACGGTGGCCCTCGTCCATGGCGACGGAGGCGAACCGGCCGTCGAAGAGGTGGCCGCGCCAGCGTCCGCGGGCGTTGACGAAATTGGCCCACCGTCGATGCGCCGCCCCCAGCGCCCGGGCCATGCCGTCCGGCGTGACCGGGCAGAGGATCAGGTGGACGTGATTAGGCATCAGGCAATAGGCCCACACGCCACATCCGCCTTGCGCATCTGCTCGGCAAGCATGTCGCAATAGAGGTCCTGGTCGCCGTCCTCGAAGAGGATCGGCTCACGCCGGTTGCCTCGCTCCGTGACGTGGTGCGGCAGGCCGGGAACGACGATGCGGGCGAGGCGGGCCATGGCCAACTATCGCACAATTGGAACAAAAGGGGAATATTGCTCCTGTCCCCGTATTCCCGTATTCCCGTATTCCGGTCTGCGGGCCTGGAGCCCCACTGGAAACAAAAAAGCCTGAGTTCCGGCTTTCGCCGGGATGAGCGGGGGTGGGAGTGCTATGGGAGCCTCAAAAGGAGTCTCCTTGGCCAAGCCGCGTTTCCCCCGCCCTCCCCGCACCGACCGCCCGCCCCCCGGCCTGCCGGCGCGGGACGAACTGGAGCGCTTCATCAGTGAGCAGGGCGAGACCGAGCTCGACGCCATCGCCCGCCACTACGGGCTGAAGGGCGAGGGCCGGCGGGCCCTGCGCTTCATGCTGCGCGACATGGAAGAGGCCGGGACCCTGGGCAAGCGGGGCCGCAAGGGCGTGGCCAAGGCCGGCGCCCTGCCCCCCGTGGGCGTGGCCGACGTGGTCGAGCGCGACGGCGACGGCGACCTGTTCGTGCGCCTGACCAACGCCGAGGACGCCCCCCTGGTGCGGCTGGCGCCGGGCAAGGGCGAGGCCGCCGCCGGCGCGCCCCGCCTGGGCGACCGGCTGCTGGTCCGCTTCGAGGCGCGCGAGGGCGGCCTGACCGAGGCCAAGCTGATCAAGCGCCTGGGCCAGAGCGCCCACCGCATCCTGGGCGTGGTGCGCAAGGCCCGCCGCGAGGTGCGGATCGAGCCGGTGGACCGGCGCTCCAAGGAGAGCCTGATCGTCCCCGACCTCGGCGACCTCAAGGACGGCGACCTGGTGCTGGCGGAGATCTCCAGCGGCGGCGGCGACCGGCGCTTCGGGCCCAAGCACGGCCGGGTGATCGAGGTGGTCGGCCGCGAGGACCAGCCGCGGGCGGCCTCGCTGATCGCCCTGCACACCCATTCCATCCCCACCGGCTTTCCCGAGGCCGCCGAGGCCGAGGCCGGCAAGGCGCCCAAGCCGACGCTGGGCGCGCGCACCGACCTGCGCGACCTGCCGCTCGTCACCATCGACCCGCCGGACGCCCGCGACCACGACGACGCGGTCTACGCGCAAGCCGACGACGACCCGAAGAACCGGGACGGCTGGGTGGTTTGGGTGGCCATCGCCGACGTCTCGGCCTACGTCCGCACCGGCTCGGCCCTGGACAAGACCGCCTGGGACAAGGGCAATTCGGTCTATTTCCCCGACCGGGTCGAGCCGATGCTGCCCGAGCGGCTGTCGGCGGGGCTGTGCTCGCTGGTTGAGGGCGAGGACCGCGCCTGCATGGCGGTGCGGATGGTGTTCGACAGTTCGGGCCGCAAGACGAGCCACAGGTTCGTGCGCGGCCTGATGCGCTCGGCCGGCAAGCTGTCCTACGAGCAGGCGCAGAACGCGGTCGACGGGGTTCCGGACGACAAGACCGGGCCGCTGCTGGAGCCGATCCTGGCGCCCCTGTGGGCGGCCTATGCGACGATGAAGAAGGGCCGCGACGCCCGCGCGCCGCTCGCCATCGAGACCATGGAGCGGAAGATCCAGCTCTCGCCCGAGGGCGAGGTGACCTCGATCCAGCCCCGCCCCAGCCTGGAGGCGCACCGGCTGATCGAGGAGATGATGATCCAGGCCAACGTCTGCGCCGCCGAGACCCTGGAGGCGCGGAAGACGCCGCTGATCTACCGCATCCACGACACGCCCAGCCAGGAGAAGGTGTTCAACCTGGCCGACTTCCTGGCGAGCATCGGCATGGCGTGGAACAAGGGCGAGCCGCCGCGGACCGACCGCTTCAACCGCCTCTTGGAACAGACCCGCGGCGGGCCCCACGCCGAGATCGTCAACGAGGTGGTGCTGCGCACCCAGATGCAGGCGGTCTATTCGCCGGAGAACATCGGCCACTTCGGGCTGAACCTGACCCGTTACGCGCACTTCACCTCGCCGATCCGCCGCTACGCCGACCTGGTGGTGCACCGGGCGCTGATCCGGGCCGAAAGGCTGGGCGACGACGGGCTGTCCGACCACGAGATCGTGCGGCTGGCCGACACCGCCGAGCACATCACCGCCACCGAGCGCCGGGCCATGGCCGCCGAGCGCGACGCCACCGACCGCTATGTCGCCGCTTTTCTGTCGGACCGGGTGGGGGCGGAGTTCGAGGGACGCATCACCGGGGTCACTCGGTTCGGCCTGTTCGTGCGCCTGCACGAGACCGGGGCGGACGGGCTGATCCCCGTGTCCAGCCTGGGGGACGAGTACTTCGTCCACGACGACCGCATCCACGCCCTGGTCGGCGAGCGTTCGGGCGAGCGCTGGCGGCTGGGCCGGATGGTGCAGGTGCGGCTGACGGAGGCCACGCCCCTGACGGGGGGGCTGCTGTTCGAGATGCTGAGCGAGGCCGAGCCGGCCGACCCCAACGCGCCGCGGCCCCGGCTGGGGATACGGCCGCGCGGCGGCGGGAACGGGCCGCCCCGCGGACGGCCTGCGGGCGTGCGCATCGGCAAGGGCAAGGGCGGGCCGAAGCGGCGGGGGCGGTGACCAATTTCCGCTCGGGATTCTGAAGCGTTGACTAGCGGCCGCGCCTGAGTATTCTCCGCCGCTCTCGATTTCCCGGCCCTGGCCGGCCGCAGGAGTTCCCGCCATGGCCAAACCGGCATCCATCAAGATCCGCCTGAACTCGTCGGCGGACACCGGCTTCTTCTACGTCACCAAGAAGAACGCCCGCACCAAGACCGACAAGATGGTGCTGAAGAAGTACGACCCCGTCGTGCGCAAGCACGTCGAGTTCCGCGAAGGCAAGATCAAATAGCACCGGGCCTGAGCCCTGGAGCTTGACGCCCGGCCTCGCGCCGGGCGTTTTTCGTTTCATGATCGAGCTGGCCAAGACCTCCGACCCCGTCCGGCTGTCGTTCCTGCGCGCGGTGCTGGAGGACGAAGGGATCGCGGTCGTGGTGTTCGACGCCGGCGCCGGCTCGATCTGGCCCGGCGCCATCCCCGCCCGCCTGATGGTCGACGACAAGGACGCCTGGCGGGCCAAGCGCGCCCTGGCGGCGGCGGGGGTCGGGGAAGCCTAGGCCGCCCGCGCGACCACCTGGTTGCGGCCCTTGGCCTTGGCGTCGTAGACGGCTTCGTCGGCGCGCTTGAGCAGGGTGTCGGGGGTGTCCTCGGTGTCGACGGTGCAGGCCACGCCGATGGAGATGGTCACCGCCAGGGGGTCCTCGACCCCGGCCACCCGGAACGGCGAGCCGGCCACGTGCAGGCGCAGGCGCTCGGCGATGCGGTGGGCCACGTCCAGGCCGGTGTCGGGCATGATCACCACGAACTCCTCGCCGCCGTAGCGGCAGGCCAGGTCGATGGCGCGGACGTTGGTGGCCAGGCGCACGGCGAACTCGCGCAGGACGTCGTCGCCGACGTCGTGGCCGAAGCTGTCGTTGATGCGCTTGAAGTGGTCGATGTCGACCAGCAGGGCGGCCACCGGCTCGCCGCCGCGGCCGGCCCGGCGCACCAGCGCCCCCAGCTGCCCCGCCATGTAGCGGCGGTTGTGCAGGCCGGTCAGGGGGTCGGTGACCGCCAGCTCCAGCGAATGGTCGAGGTTGTTGCGCAGGAAGTCGGTGTAGCGCTTGTGGCGGATCAGGGTGCGCACCCGCGCCGCCAGCTCCTCCGGGTCGATGGGGCGGGCCAGGAGGTCGTTGACCCCCAGCTCCAGCGCCTTGACCACCCGGGCCTTCTCACCGGGCTCGACGATGGCCAGGATCGGGGTGTGGCGGCTGGCCTCGTCGGAGCGGATCTGGGCGGCCAGCCGCAGGCCGTCGAAGGCCTTGGCGGCGATGTTGATGATGATCAGGTCGGCCCGGGCCTGGGAGGCGCCGATGGCGTTCTCCGGGTCGGTCTCCAGCACCGGCCGGTGCTCGACGCTGAGCTCCTCGATGATACGGCGGGCCTGGCGCTCGTTGTCGTCGACGACGACGATGCGGCCGCCAGTGGCGCCCAGGCGGGCGCCCACGCCCTCGATCACGCCCATGCGCCGGCCCGAGGCCTCGCGCTCGCGCAGCTCGTCGATCACCAGCTTGAGCCGCGTCAGGCTGCGCACCCGCGCCAGCAGGGTCACGTCGTCGATCGGCTTGGTCAGGAAGTCGTCGGCGCCCGCCTCCAGCCCCGCCAGCCGGTCGCGCCGGCCGTCCAGGGCGGTGACCAGCACCACCGGGATGTGGCGGGTGGCGGCGTCGGCCTTCAGCCGGCGGCAGACCTCGAAACCGTCCAGCTCGGGCATCATCACGTCGAGCAGGATGATGTCGGGCAGTTCGGCGGCGGCCTTCTTGAGCGCGGTGTGGCCGTCGTAGGCGACCGAGACGTCGTAATATTCGGCGGTCAGCTTGGCTTCGAGCAGGCGGACGTTGGCTTCGATATCGTCGACGACCAGGATACGCGCGGTCATGTCAGCTCACCCGAGGAAACGCCGGACGGTGTCGAGGAAATAGGCGACCGAGATCGGCTTGGAGATGTAGGCCTCGCAGCCGCCTTCGCGGATCCGCTCCTCGTCGCCCTTCATGGCGAAGGCCGTGACGGCGATCACCGGAATGTGCGACAGCTCGTCGTCTTCCTTGAGCCACTTGGTGACCTCCAGTCCGGAGATCTCCGGCAACTGGATGTCCATAAGGATAAGGTCAGGCCTATGATGGCGGGCAAGCGCGAGTGCTTGCAGGCCTTCACGGGTCTGTAAGGTCTCGTAGCCCTGAGCGTCGAGCAGATCATGAAAGAGCTTCATGTTCAGCTCGTTATCCTCGACGATGAGGACTTTCTTGGGCGTCATTGATCCAGCCATCACCGCGGGGGAGCTTTTCTAGACTCGCCGCCCCTGTGCCAGCTTTGGTTTTGACACGAATATCCTTAAGTCCGGGTTGACCGAACCAAGTCCGTGGAAAACTCCGTCCCCGCCCTCTGCCGCGACTGCTTCTGGACCGGGCCCGCGCCGGCGGCCCGCCGCTGCCCCGGCTGCGGTTCGCCGCGGCTGGCGGTCCATGCGGAGCTGGACCGGCTCTCGATCGCCCACCTCGACTGCGACGCCTTCTACGCCTCGGTGGAGAAGCGCGACCGGCCCGAGACCCGCGACCAGCCGCTGATCGTGGGCGGGGCCCGGCGCGGGGTGGTCACCACCTGCTGCTACATCGCCCGCACCTTCGGCGTGCGCTCGGCCATGCCGATGTTCACCGCCCTGCGCCTGTGCCCCCAGGCCGTGGTGATCAAGCCGGACTTCGGCAAATACGTCCACTAGAGCCGGCGCATCCGCCAGATGATGGAACGGCTGACGCCCCTGGTGCAGCCCCTGTCGCTGGACGAGGCCTGGCTGGACCTGTCGGGCGCCGAGCTCCTGCACAAGGGTTCGGCGGCGATGACGCTGGCCAAACTGCAGGCGCAGATCGAGCGCGAGGTCGGCATCACCGTCTCCATCGGCCTGGCCCCCAACAAGGTGCTGGCCAAGATCGCCTCGGACCTGGACAAGCCCAGGGGCTTCTCGGTGATCGGGGCGGCGGAGGCGCAAAGCTTCCTGGCTCCCCGGTCGGTGAAGCTGTTGCCCGGGGTGGGCCCGGCCATGGCCGCCGCCCTGGCCAAGGCCGGCTTCACCACCATCGGCCAGCTGGCGGCCGCCGATCCCAAGGCCCTGGCCGAGCGCTGGGGCGCCTATGGCCTGAGGCTGGCGGAGCTGGCGCACGGCCGCGACGCCCGCGCCGTCAATCCGGGCGAGGACCGCAAGGGGATCAGCGCCGAGACCACCTTCAACGACGACCTGACCCGGCTGGACGACCTGGAGGACCGGCTGTGGCCGGCCTGCGAGAAGGTGGCGACCAAGCTGCGCGCCGAGGGCCGGGCCGGACGGGTGGCGACGCTGAAGCTGAAGACGGCCGATTTCCGGCTGATCACCCGCCGGCGCACCTTGCCCCAGCCGGTCCAGACCGCGCGGATGCTGTTCGCGGCGGTGCGCGAGCTGCTGCGGCCGGAGCTGGGCCCCGCCTACCGGCTGATCGGGGCGGGGCTGTCGGACCTGGTGGAGGCGTCGGACGCGGCCGAGGACCTGTTCGAGGGCGGCGAGGCCCGGGCCCGCGCCCAGGAGAAGAACATCGACTCCTTGCGCGCCCGCTTCGGCAAGGACGCGGTGATGAGCGGGCGGGCGCTGCGGAAAAAGGACTGAACAGTCGTCATTCTCGGGTCTTCCCCTCGCTTTCGCGAGGGTACGCCCGAGGATGACGGGGTTTTTAAGCCAGGTACTTGCCGAACCAGCCCATGGTCCGGCTCCAGGCCAGGTCGGCGGCGGCCTTGTTGAAGCGGGGGCCGTTGGTGTCGTTGTTGAAGCCGTGGCCGGCGCCCGGATAGAGGTGCAGCTCGTAGGTCTTCTTATTGGCCTTCAGCGCCGCCTCGAACGCGGGGAGACCGGCGTTGATGCGCTCGTCGTCGCCGGCGTAGTTCAGCAGCAGCGGGGCCGTGATCGCCCCCACCCGGTCGGTGGCCGGCTGGCGGCCGTAGTAGGCCACGCCCGCGGTCAGGTTGCGGTCGGCCACCGCCAGGTCGTTGACCGTGCCGCCGCCCCAGCAGAAGCCCACCGCACCCACCTTGCCGTTGCCTTCCGGGTGGGCCTTCAGGAAGGCGATGGCCGCCTTGCCCGAATCCAGGACCATGTCGGGCTTGAGCTCCATGAACATCTTGGTGGCCGCGTCCTGGTCGACCGGCGTGCCGCCCAGGGGGCTGAGGTAGTCCA
>Ga0310811_10014052_pt1 | contig 10433 bp, 3 predicted proteins | sample YCmetagenome_FD_207642 | JGI IMG/M metagenome (GOLD analysis project Ga0310811, IMG submission 207642) | Soil microbial communities from experimental microcosm in Duke University, North Carolina, United States - YC | ecosystem: Engineered > Artificial ecosystem > Soil microcosm > Unclassified ... | reverse complement strand
CGTAGCCGAATTGGGACGTGCGTCCAATCTGTGCAAGTGGAAGGCCAGTTGTTAGGCCGATGGCGTTAGCCGCGTTTGAAATCGGCTTCTTCAACGGCTTATGATGGATCGCATTCTGCACATCCTTAACCGTTGCCCCAATCGCATTCATCAACGACGCCATCGGCATACGTGGAGAGAAGCCTTCAAAGGCATAGTTCGCCGCATGACTAAGGATAGGGATTGTGGATAGAGGTTGCAGAACCAATGCCTTGGCAATGATCTTAAACCACGAATCATCCTCTTTGCGTTGGTTAAACAACGTCGCGCCAAATGCCGATCCAACTACAACCGATCCCATAGTTGTGGTGAAGGCTTTGTTGAAATCCCCACGACGAAGCTGACCGGGAATTTGCCGTTGCCAATTATACATCGTGTTGAAGTATCCTTGGAAAATCGTCAGCATCTTCATCGCTTCGTTTGTGGAAAGCGCAGCGGGGAGGTCTACAATCGACGCAGCACCATGTTGTTCACGCACTCGGCTATCGGCAAGGAGTGCGGCTTCTTTATCGGTTTTACCTGTGGCCTTTTGTTTATTGAATTCATCCACAAACGTCGCCATACGGAATTCCTGCGACACCTTCGCCACAGGCATATAACCCCATTCCAAGGCTTTCTTAGTGATGTCAGCGGAGCCGAATTTGGAGATGGTTCGGTTAAGGGCTTCCTGATAATCACGGTCGAGGTTGTACACAAGATGGCGGATTTCCTGTGAATGCTCCATTGCCAACGCAGTGTTTTCGCTACGGTTGGCTTCGAACCTCGCCCACATTGCGGGGTTGGGGACACCGATATCAGGGCTGAGGATAACCTTCAAATTCAATGGAAGGCTGTGTCCAACAAGGTTGATCCGGGTCCGACGAAGGAAGTCGTTAAATCCCTTCATTGCAGCATCATCAGCGGAGTATTGATAAGAGATACGTTTGAGCCACGGAATCAACTGCGCCTCATATTCCGATCCGTAATGCTTCCTAATCGCTGCGCGGATGTCCTTATCATAGAACACCTTACTCGCTTGCATCAACGAATCGCGGAAAGAGATGTCGTGGATCGTCTGCTGCATTGTACTTACAGCTTGTTCTATTGACGAGGAAATGTCAACGAAGTCCACATATCCACTGCGTTGTTTAAGGTATCCCTTAGATGTGGCAGCACGGAAGTAATCGGTGCCAAACACCCCACCCTTGGTATCGCCTTGGCGTTCTTTGATTACGTCAATTCCGCTAGCAAGGCGGTCGTATTTAACTGGCCAATAGCCACCGTCGAATTTGCCGTGTGGGGTGTCAACGGCTTCGGCTTTGATCCACGGTGGGGCAATGCCGGTTGTATTCCGCGCAACGGTATCCATCATTGGCTGCCAATTTTTGAACGGCTCCCAGAGACGGTTAACGAATTTCCAATCCTCCGCTGTGGCGTGAGTGTCGATTAGGGCTTTGATTTGACCTTCGTAGACCGTTGCTTCTTCTTTGGTTAGGCGTCGGCCCCAACGCGAGAAGCCAGCGCCTTGGACATACTTGTCGATGTTGGAGCGATTGCCCCAATTCAGCATGATCTGGATTAGGTTCTGACGGCTAAGATCATAGAAGGCGTTGGTGTATGGGTCGAAGATTACATCGTTAGGGATCGTGTCATCGAGAGACTTGCGCCATGTCTTATCAAACATCCCCTTAGTTTCGCTAAAGTGTTTGGCAAGATCGGTTACGAGGTCGAACTCCTTCGACTTGGAAAGGACCATTGGATGAATAACAGCATCCCACAACGGACCCAACTCCTGTCGTAGATCGAGGTCCTTAACCATTTCCTCCATACGTGTAATAGAGGCATCAATTTTGTAGAACCAATTCCCTTGTTTATCTCTTGGACGTACTGGGAGTTGGGTGATGTTATCGATTACCTTTTTCTTGAAATCCGCAAAGTCCTGCTTCTCACCAGCGATTTCGATCTTGCGAATTGCCCTGCCGATGTGGTTAAGGGACTTGATCGCGTCATGGAAATCGGAGTATTCCGCTGCGGTCATTGCGTCAATCGGCTTCACACCCCCAGCTTGGATGGCATCACTGACAATGGGGTCCCATCCAGTATCTTGGACGTTGCGGATGAATTCGGGAAGGTTGGCAGAACCATGGAATTCCAACGAATGCGCCAACTCCTCGGGATCGCGTTTGATCTTAAACCCTGCGTCACCGAGGAGCTTTTGGATGTGATCTACAAACTCGGCATCGATTGCGGAAACCTTACCCTTTTGATAAGGCTTGGCAATGCGATCCAATTGCTTCAACGACTTCTCCAACGCCCTAGCATGTTGTGCATAAGACGTTGCGAAATATTGCGCTTGTTTGGCTTTAAACGCCTCAGCAGGGGATTGGCGAAGCAATTCCATTTCCGCGGCCTTACCATACTTCGCCGCGGCTTGGAGGAACTTCTCGCTACTAATCTGATCAACCCGAAGCTTGTCGAAGTTCTCTTTGATCTGGGTTTGTAGTTGGTCGCGGGTTAGGTTAAACCCTTTATCCCCAGACATCAACCCAAGCGCATGGGTTTCCTCATGCAACAAATCGAGTTGGTTTTCCGAGAGGATTTGATCCATTGCTTCGTCGAGAATGTTCTTCTCAAGGAAGCCATGTTCAGCTTCCATGCGGCGATTGATTTCATCATCGATCATCCGGCGCATGAATCGATCACGGCCAACACCTGAGGCTTCCCTTGCAGCAGAGATTCGGCTGATGCCTTCGATCATCTCCGCCCCAGTTTGGTAGCCAAAGATCGGTGCGACTTCATCAGCTTTAACTCCACCACGTCGGACGGTGTAGCGTTCTGGGAGCGCAGCTTGTTGTTCGGGGGTCAGGAAATCCCAATCGAGTTTGTAGGTCTTGTCGAGCTTCTCGCCATAGACTTCGCCAAGCCCGAAGAACTTATCCGCTGCAATGTCTGGACGGGCGTTGAGATCGACAACGACCTGAGGCCGCATTGCTTCGGATTGGTCTTTCCATTCTTGGGTTTGGCGCTTGGCTTGTTCCTTTTCAATCCGCGCGGAGGATTTCGCAATGTCAGCTTGTTGCCGATCTTCGATTAGTTTCATATACCGACGATATTGCTCAACTGTCATCCCAACGTCTTTAGCCGAACGGAAGATGTCGGGGTTGGCGTTTAGGCCTTCGCCTTCAACGGACAGGGCCGTGCCTTGCCCTTCCATTGTTGGTTGACGAGAACCAATCTCACCACTATCAACTCGTTGGAACAAATCCTCAAACGTCGGCTCTTTGCCAATCAGTTCCCCAATCCGTTGACGAATCGCATCGAGGAATTCCTTAATCTTCGAGAAGATTTTATCCAACGGAGTTTGTTGGAAGTTCGCCTGACGTGAACGGGTTTCGTATTCTTCAACCCAGTTGCGATAGGCTTCGGCGATGGATTCCTCGAACTTGCCATTTTCGTCAAGATTGGAATAGCGATTGTGGATGTCAAACCGCCCAAGCCAATCTTCATTATGAGCGGCTTTGCGCAGCGTTGACCATTCCTCAGGAGTGAAGAACCCTTCGCGATAGAGATGGTGGATTGCCTCATGTCTAGCAGTACCGAGGCTGTCATCGATATTCATTGCCCAAACAATCAACGGGCGCTGATTATTATACGCCTGATATGCGCCATGAATACCGCGAGTCCCCGGTGCACGAAGTTCACTAACACCAACTGATTGCGCATTGGGAGCGATACGCTTTAATTCATCCTGAACCGCCGCGGCTAGTTCAACTTCGTGTTCTTGAAGAAGTTCGGATGGTTTAATATACGCATCCAAACCCATCTTCTCATTCAACGGAACCCATGATCCACCAAGGAGTTTGGAAAATTGTTCATGTGCGTGGGTTGCATCAAGGGCTTCGGAGAGCTTAATAACCGGCAACGCCGATTTGCCAGAAATATCTCCAACCGCATCTCTTGCGCCGGTTACGCGATGACCGGTTAGGGTTTCGGCTTCGGGGAATTCTTGCTTAATCTGACGTAGCAAATCCCGCATCAACGACGGACCGAATTTGTTGGGGTTGTAGTATTCCCCAATGCCGTTGATCATTTCGATGTAGAGTTCCTTACCACCTTTTTGAGCGGAGAGGTTGATGGTACCGACTGACTGACCGTTCTCGTTTACAAGATCGAAGTCATGGAAGTCCTTGAATGCAGGATTAACTTCGCCTTCGGGTTGTAGGCGTTGAAGAGATAGCTTTCGATCACCAATCGAAAACAACGGCTCAAGGGCATTGGTATTGCGGATTGAAGGGACAATTTCATCCACCGAAGGGATGATTGGTTGAGCAGGTAGTTCCGCAGCTTCTCGATTGGTGATGCCGCCTTTTGCCACACGGAGATCGTCATGGAGTTCTTTGGCAACCGCCGGATCGACTTTCGAAATCCAATCACCTAACGGAACGGTAACATCCGCACCAGTTTCTCGCGCTACACGAAGCTGATCCTCAATCCCCGGTACCCATCCAAGGATGCCATCATCCGGTAGTGGCGTCTTATCCCCATATAACTCCAACACGCGTTGCCCAGAAATCCCCATTTGGGATTCGCCAACGTGTTGTTTGACGAAGTTGCCGAATAGTTCTGGGGCGCGTTCTTTTGTCGTTGAATTCTGCGCTTCCTGCACAGCCTGATCCAACAGATCAAGCTCCGCTTTATTCCGCTCGACCTTCATCTGGTCGATCATCGGATGCACGCCAGCTGGAGGTTCTTCTCCAGCCCTAATCCAATGTGCAGCTTTAGTCGTTGCTTCAAGTGCTTGCGCCACAATCGGATGCTGCCCATGAACCGCTGCACCCGGCGTCATTTGCATTTCTACAATGCCAGAGATGTCTCGGGCAAAGCGTTGTGCATTGGCCTGATCCCCACTAACGGCTTCATATCCAGTTGCCGCTGCTGCACCTACACCTTCCGTTACGGCGCGCATTGCCCCAGAACCAATGCGAAGTATCCCTTCCAGTGGCGCCGCTAGGGTTGAGACGACAGCCGCTGAGAAGGGATGGTTTTTAATATCCTCGGAACGTAGCCATGAGCCAAGCCCCTCCGGGCCAAATCCCTCTTTAAATCCCCTAGCAGCAGCGCTGTCAGCAGCGTTAAACATAGCACGAGGACCGCCAAGGATAGCGCGAGCCCTACCAAGCACCCCAAGTTTTTGCGAAACATTGTCCAAATTCCCATAATCATCGTTGGAGATTGAGGAAGCCAAAGGATGGGAGTTTACATAGTCGGCAATGTAGGCGTTGTTGGAAACCAACGAACTAGCCATTGCGGCTTTGTGGGTGGTTTCAAAGCTTTCAACGTCGGAGTTGATAATCGGAGCAGCAACCCCGGTAGCGCGAGATAGTTCGATTGACCTCGCTGCACCATCAGGATTGGCGTTAATGTTTGCGGTAACATCCGTTGCCGGGTCGGTACCGAACATGCCTTGGATGACGTTGGAATATTCGCTCATCGATCACCGGCTAATCGGAGGTTTGGGGGTGTTGTCTGCGGTTGTGGTTTGGGTCTTGGGTGTGCCACCATATAGTTTTTGGTAGGTTTGGCGAGTGTAGATACGTTGGATCATATCATCGGTTGGGGTGATGCCTTTGGAAGTCCAATAGGGATCGTTGAGGATTTTAGTCTTTTCAGCTTCGGGAACATCGACTTGGTACAATTTATTCGCGCCGATATTGGTTCCAAACCAACCAGTTCCAGCTTGTTGTTGAAGTAAGCGTTGGCCAATTTCTTGGATTGCTTTAGCATCAGCAGGCTTTTTGTTCTGGGTTGCGTAATCTTCCATTGCACCTTGAAGTGATCCAACGAAACGGTAATAGTCGTCTTTGTTTGACGTTGCGGAGAGATTGGCTGCGGCGAGGGTTGGGCGAAGCAACGACAATGCATGGAGGACACGTGGGTCCTGTTCCGCATTGGCTTTCTTCGACACTTGTAAATTAACTAACTCTTTTCGCGCTGACAATGGAAGATCCATACCAACAATATCTTGGTCAAGAAAGCCAGCCGGGTCAGATTGTGCCATGCCTTTAAGACGCTGATATTCCGTTAGCTTCTCATTAGTCCATGCTGTGTCGCCCTTTGCATTTTTCGCAAGAACTGACATATATCTCCGTTGAACATCCGGAGTGAGATTGTTCCACGCAGCCTCAGCTTGTGGAGATGCATTTTTAATATCATCAACGGAAGTTGGCAGCTTTCCACCTGCCCCTCCACTGACAAGCACACCTTCAACAGCCTGTCGATTGTTGTAATCAAAATCTCGTTTTGCAGCGGAGTTTGTGTTGTGATCCGCAATGACGCGATTTACAGCGTAGTCTCCAAGTAATGGATCGTCTGGCGATAGCGCCGTTGCACGAGTTCTTGCCGCATCCATCTGATCTTGTAATGGGGCATTTTGTGCAAGATGGCGATTGGTAGCGAGAAGGTATCCGGGAACAGATGTGCCATTAGCATCACGGACTTTGTTCCCTGCTTGCGCAACGGGTTTGCCAGAAAACCAAACGCTAGCGGCGTCATTGAAATTCCCATACTTCTGCATCTCCGCGCCAAAGACGGTTTCGAAAACCTTATCTTGGGCCGAAGGGGAATTAAGGAATTCTGCCGGGGTCATTGGCGGAAGGCCAGCTTGGCGCAACCACGGTGCGAGGTTTTCAGGCATGACTTGGTATTTGCCTAGGGCTCGACCACGACTGTTGCCATTCTTGTCAAATACCTCCACGCCAAGACTTTGGTAATTGTTACCGCTTTCAAATGAACCAATGGCGTTTTTGGCAGATGCCATGGGGACGACTTTGGAGCCCCAACTCAAATCCGATCCACTACGAACTTCGTTGGAGATATTCCGTGCGCCTGCCGTGTGCATTGCGCCACGAACAATGGTGGTGATTTTCCCCAAATCTTCGCCAGCGATCTTACCATCCTTGGTTGCATCTTGGAGCATCTTGTTCGCGGCGTAGGGTTGAGTACGAGCTAAGCCTGCAATACGGTCATACCAAAGATCAGATACGGCTTTATGAGTCGCGTTAGCAATTGTATCTGGATCAGCACCTTTGAGTTTATATTGCGCCTCGGTATTAGCTACTGTTTCTTGAACATGTTGTTGAAAACCAGCTTCATCAGTTGGGTTTTGTAATGCAGCGTCACGTGAAGCTTGAACCCTTGCGGCTGCTCCACCAATGGCATAGGATTTGTTAGCTGATGCAGCATGGCTTGCACCATTAAACACAGTTCGACCGAAGGTGGAAAGAGAGGATTGATCGAATAACTTCTGCGACATTCCATTAGAGAGTGTGCCACGCACTTCCTCCCTAGCGGATTTTAGGTCTTGTTGATAACCATTGGCGAAATAATCGACTGCATCCTTACCCTGCATAGCCGAAAGCTTTGCGTGAATTTCGCCGGCTTTGACCATAAAGTCGGTGTCGGCTTGGTTGGCTTCGGAGTGGTTGAATAGGTCTTGCATCGCAACGGCACGAGTGAATAGTTCATTCCCTGCACCTTCGATTGATTTGCCAAGATTCGCACCAGCTTGCGCCACATCCGTGCCAAATGCGGCACCCGGAGCATTGACGCTGAACTTTGGGGTTGCATCAGATTGTGCTGCAACCTGCGGAACCGGGTTATATGGTACCTGCGGCAAGATTACACCCTCGTCTTAGGCGACGTAGCCTACCACATTTTGATCGGGGCCGTAGAGGTCGATGCCACCGAGGTTTGAATTTGAAGAACTATTTCCAAAAAGTCCCATCTGCCGCCCTTGCAGCCATTTGGAACTAACGCTTCCAGCTGTGCCGATGATGGAGCCAAGTCCGTTGAGGATACCAGAGGTAACGGAATTCTTCGCTGCTTTGTCGTAAAGCCCGGCTTGGTTTAGATCATTAACGGATTGCACAGTGAAATCGTAAGCAGTCTTTGCGGCGTTGGAACGGATTTGGTTCATGTCCATCTGCGAGACTTTTTGCTGGCTCGCTCGGACATCCGTTGCCGATCCGCCATGAACATCAAGTCCAGATGCTCCTTGAGCCGCAGTGATTTGCCCACGACGCTGAGCGGCTTTCATCCCGTACTGAACCGAATCAATCTCACCTTTATTCCGCGCATAATCTGCATTCTGCAAATCAATCTGTGAATTGATCCGCGCAACTTGGGCTTGGTATTTGTACATCTTATTCTGGGACATTCCAGAAAAGACGTTGCCGAATGCGGATAGCACTCCTCCCGCAGCGGTCGAACCAAGGCCGATAGTTCCTACAGTGGATGGCGATGCCATTATGTTGCTCTTATTTCAAATGGGATAAGTTTGCCTTGTGGAGTACCAAACTCCGCACCAAGCCATTTAAGCCACCGGCGAGAGGAGAACGAATCCGTTTCGCAATGACCAACGAGTTTGGGGTAGCGAGAGAGCATGGTATGTATTACGTCTTTGGAGTGCATGACGTAAGCCATAATATATTGTCGAATGGCTTCGGTAGAGTAGAGCCAGAGGTATGCCTCATCGGCAATGAGAGTTGGTGGGATGAGACCAAGGATGCAGCACAGGATAGTTTTGTCATGATAACAAAGCCACACTTCATTTGAACGGATTAGGTATGATTTGAAAGTCTCCCATTCCTCAGCTTCCATTGTTGGCTCGATTTCCGCAAAAGTCAACGCTAATGCTTCACTACCACTGACACAAAGGATGTCTGTACTCATTTGCTATCTCCCACGGTAATATTGGGGATCACGCCAAGGATTGATGCAGGGTAGGGATCGGTGAGTTGGATGCAGTATTGGCCCGGGACGGTGAAGGTGGGGGATAGGAATGTGCGGGCGTCGCCTGTGACAAGGTCCGTTACGACTTGGTTTTGCTGACCAGTAAGCATTGAAGAGACATTACCACGGATCAGGTCTTTCATTGGAACAAGATGGTCGAAGTCTTGGCCAATGTACAATCCGAGAGTTTGAGACACACGCACGTCAACGTTCGAAATCTTCTTCACCCTACCTTGAATGGTCGGTTCGCCCATATCAATCGCAAGGGTTTGGAGTTTACAGGTATAGCCAAGTCCAACGGTGACTTTCGATGCTGGTTGTGGAAGGGTAAAAGAGCCACTGGCTGGCATTGTAAAGGGAGGAATTACAACGCCATCCGCAAGTCCAGTGACAGTTAGCCCGGCAAGGTGTTCGCCGCCAGAGAAGGTTGTGGCTGGAGTGCCGGAGTATTGAAGGCCGGAGTCAACGCACCACGCATCCACAACGCCATTGGGGAAGATGCGTTCGGTTACCTTCTCAATATATTTGACCTGACTTCCGTTGACAGTCCGTTCCACAACGGTGTAGATGACATCGGACACGCCGACAGCGGATGCTTCGGTTACTGCTGCAACGGAACGGAAACTTCCTTGGGTTATGGAATGCGCCCACCCAACGAACTCTTGTTCTTTGAGGAAGGTTAAGGTAAGCATAACGCCGTCGTCACGGATTGCCCAAACGACTTTGAACGGCTCCTCTGCCCATGCCCATTCGAGGACTTGATAACCATAGAAGAGATGCGAAGCGATAATGGAAATGTCTGTACCAGTGAAAACGTTGGCGTAGATGTTATAAGCATTATCGCGGATGACGGAGCCTTTGGATTGGACATAGAGAACGTCGTAGTTCGCAACAATTGGTGGAACGTCATTGGCACCATTGTAGGACTGTGCATTGGCAATGATTGAACTTGGCGAAACTGCAACGCCTCCTTGACCACCGTTGATCAACCACGCAGCACGATCGGTAAAAGCAAGTAGACCAGAGGTTTGGGAGATGAAGGATTTGATTGTGTTCAACTGTCCAGCTTGTAGCGATGCAGTAATTGCATCATCTGCTTCAACTGGATTGGAAATATTGAAATTGAACGATTCTCCTGTACGAGACATATAAAATGTCTGCGGAGATGACGTCGGTGCAGCGAGGACAAGCCGTTGTTGAAAGAACGCTGGAACGGATGGGTTGGTGAACCCCGTTGACGCACCGAGATTTGCCTGTGCTGTAGCGGAGCCAGATGAAAAGGATACCGTTGGAGGGGTTAGGTACCCTGCACCAGCAGAGATAATGTTGACCGCGTTTACGCCCCAAGTACAATTAATTCTAGCCCCCGAACCAGAACCACCACCGGTGCTAGTCATTGTTGCTGGTGCACTGCCTGATGTAATCAATCCCGGATTCGACCCCGGAAAATTCAATGCTTGATATACAGTTGGGTTTTGGTTAGCGTCAACAGCAGCAACAACAAGAGAAACACTATTTGGGAAGTTAACTATATCATTTACATTATAACTATTAGGATTAGCATTGGAGATTGGAGAATATCCAATCAAATTAAGCGTAGCGGAAGCAGTTGCAGTGCTACCTCC
>Ga0310811_10014051_pt1 | contig 10434 bp, 9 predicted proteins | sample YCmetagenome_FD_207642 | JGI IMG/M metagenome (GOLD analysis project Ga0310811, IMG submission 207642) | Soil microbial communities from experimental microcosm in Duke University, North Carolina, United States - YC | ecosystem: Engineered > Artificial ecosystem > Soil microcosm > Unclassified ... | reverse complement strand
GAGTTGACTAAGTTGATTGAGTTAGATTAAGTTGATTAGGTAAGACTTAAAGCAAAAACTTAATCAACCACTTAACTCAATCAACTTAATCAACTAACTTTGATACACTATGTGGTACAATAACATACTCGAAACCATCGGCAACACGCCAATGGTTAAGTTAAATACAATTACAAAAGACATTCCGGCAACTGTGCTGGCCAAAATAGAAACGACTAATCCCGGTAACTCGATCAAAGACCGCATGGCGCTGAAAATGATAGAGGACGCTGAAAAGAGTGGTCTGTTGAAACCCGGTGGAACTATTATAGAAGGTACATCAGGTAATACCGGCATGGGCCTGGCAATTGCTGCTGTGATAAAAGGCTACAAGTGTATTTTTACCAGTACCGACAAACAATCGAAGGAGAAGTTTGACGCCCTGCGTGCTTTTGGCGCCGAGGTGATTGTGTGCCCAACCAATGTTGATCCCGAAGATCCGCGTTCGTACTATTCTGTTTCTTCACGTTTGGAGCGGGAAGTACCGAACTCATGGAAACCGAATCAGTATGATAATCTTTCCAATTCACAAGCTCATTATGAGCAAACAGCACCGGAAATTTGGGAACAAACTGAAGGGAAAATAACACATTTGGTAGCAGGAGTGGGCACTGGTGGTACCATATCTGGTATAGCCAAATACCTCAAAGAAAAGAATCCGAATATCAAAGTGATAGGTATAGATACCTACGGTTCAGTCTTCAAGAAGTATAAGGAAACCGGCATTTTTGATAAGGATGAAATATATCCATACATCACTGAAGGCATTGGTGAAGATTTTCTCCCACAGAACGTCGACTTCAGCCTGATTGACCATTTCGAAAAAGTGACCGATAAAGATGCCGCTTTGATGACTCGCGAAGTAGCCCTGAAGGAAGGCATTTTTGCCGGCAACTCAACCGGCTCAGCTGTGGCTGGAGTATTGCAGGTGAAGCATATGTTTAAAGAAGGGGATGTAGTGGTTATCATATTCCCTGATCATGGATCACGCTATATGGCTAAAATGTATAATGAAGACTGGCTGCGCGAACGCGGATTTTTGAAGGATGAGAAAATGACCGCAAAGGATATCATCTCTAAAAAAGAAAGGCAGGAGATAATAACTATCGATTGCGAAAAAACCGTTCTTGAGGCTATCAATATGATCAAATCGCTTAATATATCACAGATACCAGTTACGCAAAAAGGAATGGTAATAGGCAAAATCACTGAAAGCGATATACTGGACGCGTTACTTGAAAATCCTGCGCTCAAATCGCACGCTATACAAAGTATTACTACAGCGCCGTTCCCATTTGTGGATGTTAACACATCTATCGACCGTATATCAGCTATGATAAATAAAGACAATATAGCCGTTCTGGTAGAAAATCAGGGCAATATCGAGATCATTACGCAGTATGATATTATTAATGCGATATCGGCTTAAAGTTCTTCCCCCATGTCATTGCGAACGAGCCAAAAGATGAGTGCGCAGGGTGCGAGTGAAGCAATCGCGAACTATTCATATTCGCTCTGTATAGTATGCGATTGCTTCGTATCTAGCAATGACATAAATTTCATTATTTGCCCCTCACCACTTTTTAAATATCACAAACACCGCCAGCACGATCAGGCAGAAGCCTAATAAATGGTTCCAGGCTAATTTTTCTGTTTTGAAAAAGAGCAGCGTGAATATCATAAAAACTACCAACGTAACGGCTTCCTGTATAGTTTTGAGCTGAACCAGGTTGAATGGTCCACCGGTTTCCTGCGAGCCTGCGCGATTAGCCGGTACCTGGAATACATATTCGAAAAAGGCTAATCCCCAACTTATCAAAATTATAGCTACTAACCCCAGGTTTTTGCCCCATGAATATTCCTTAAATTTCAGGTGGCCGTACCAGGCGAAGGTCATGAAGGTATTAGAAATGAATAGTAAAATGATGGTCTTTAGTCCGCGCATGTAATAAATATTTGAAAATGCAATTTTATGCAATTGCTATAACAATTCGCACATCTGCACATTTGAAATCTGCACATCTATTCTAATCTTTTCTGTGCCAGCTCTTTCATATAAACCTGGTTTACCTCCGGTTTGGGATTAACCAACAGAAATATTCCAGTGCCTTTTTCACGTGCATAAGGGGATTCAATTTCACCGATCTTGGTATAACTTTCCAAATACGATTGAAATTTTTTAATATTTTGGCCACCACTATCATCTACATAGATGATGTACCGTGCATTCAGGCTGTCAGGCGTCCAAAGTGTAAAGCTGCTGTTGAGGCTGGCTACCTCCGGTAAATGATATTGTTTACCAATATGATGTATAGCTCCTGCTTCACCATAATTATCGGCGTATATCTGGGTATGTTTTTGTTGTTCGGGCGTAAGACTGTTGTATGCTTTGGCCACTTTTTCGGTCATCTCGTCCCAACCCAGCATGTCGGCGTAATCCTGGCTCAGATAATGCTCCTTTTGATCTTCCCACTTTTGGGTGATATGCAGGAATCTGTATGCCGCCATAGTATGATCGAGTGAGAATATAGGCAATGCTAACGGAAGAAGTAAAATATTAGGAACAGTGAAAAGCAAAACTATAACCGTGCGTAAAGCATAAGCTCTTGCCTTGGTCCATCGCTCGAAACCGTATGCGCCCGCCGCGAATAACATTGGATAGGCACCAAACAAGTAATATTCCTTGCCTTTCATCCATAGCAGGAAAATAAATACCAGTACAAAAGCAAAAGCCAGGAACTGAAACCTGCGGAGTTTGGAAGAGATAAGTAAAAAGCCCAATCCTACTAACCATACAAACAAAGCAATGCCATTAACCAAAAACTGCTGTTTAATAAAATCAGATGGCTTGATATATTCTAATTGCTGTGAACGCAGGGTTTTCATGTGGGTTACCACAGGCAGATGATGGGTCATTTGCCAGATAATATTCGGCAGAAATATGACCAAAGTAATGATCCCCGCAAATAACACATGCTTGTTCCATAATACCTTTCGCTGTCTGCTAAACAGTAGTCCCACTATAAGTGCAATAGCAAAAAATGCCATTGTATATTTGGTCAATAAGCCAACGCCTATTACGACACCCAACAGATACATATAAACCGGCATTGACGTATTCATATACCGGATAAGCAGATAAACAGCCAGAACCCACCACAATTGATCGAATACAACGGGCTGAAATAAATAGCCGCTTGCAGCAAATGCAGGCGAAAATATCAATGCCAGGCAGGCCAGGGTGATGGCGAACTTTTTCCCGCCTAATTCGATTACGATCTGCCCCATAAACCAAATTATCAGTCCACTGAAGAGAGTACTGAATATCCGCGCAGCAAAAACCGAGTTGCCGAATACAGTTGTGGTGATTTTTGCAAGCACTGCAATAAATGGAGGTACTTCTTTAAAGCCCCAATCCAGGTGATCGCCTAATGTCAGGTGTAATAATTCATCCCTCTGAAAACCAAAACGGGAAATAGCCAACAGGTTCAGACCTACTTTGATAGCAACAAAAATCAGTAGGAAGTAAGAGTATTTCGACCTGTTATTTTTATAGCTGTGCAAGTGTATAAATGGTTTTTATAAAGATAGATTTTTAAGCGTAAAGGTAAAAGGGGAAAGGTTAAAGGTTTTTCTAAGAGCTAAAAAACAAAAGGTCGGCTTATTAAACCAACCTTTTGCCTTTTACCTTTATACTTTCACCTCCATCAGATTCTCTTTATATCTGCACCAAGTGCTCTTAAACGGTCGTCGATATGCTGATAACCACGTTCTATCTGCTCAATATTGTAGATGGTTGATTTGCCTTGTGCTGATAAGGCTGCAATCAGCAGGGAAACACCGGCACGGATATCAGGAGAAGTCATGGAAATACCTCTTAGTTTTACCTGGTGATCTAAACCGATCACGGTGGCACGGTGCGGGTCGCAAAGGATGATCTGTGCACCCATATCCAGCAGCTTATCTACAAAGAACAAACGGCTTTCGAACATCTTTTGATGGATCAGAACCGAACCTTTTGCTTGTATGGCAACCACCAGGACGATGCTTAACAAGTCGGGAGTAAATCCTGGCCATGGTGCGTCTGCTATGGTCATGATAGAACCATCTATAAAAGTTTCGATCTCATAATGACTTTGAGCCGGGATATAAATATCATCACCACGGCGCTCCAATTGAATGCCTAAGCGTCTGAATGTATCGGGAATAATACCCAACTCATCATAATGTACATCTTTTATAGTGATTTCAGAGCCGGTCATAGCAGCCAGACCGATGAATGAGCCTATCTCAATCATGTCTGGTAACATACGGTGCTCAGTGCCATGTAATTCGGTCACACCCTCAATAGTCAGCAGATTAGAGCCGATGCCGCTAATTTTTGCGCCCATACGGTTCAGCATTTTGCATAATTGCTGTAGGTAAGGCTCGCATGCTGCATTATAAATAGTAGTGGTACCCTTAGCTAGAACAGCCGCCATTACCACGTTGGCTGTACCTGTTACTGAAGCTTCATCCAATAGGATATAAGTGCCTTTAAGATCAGATGCATCTACATTGAAAAAGCCATTATCGGGATTGTAGTTGAACTTTGCGCCTAATTTTTCAAAACCTAAAAAGTGTGTATCCAGCCTGCGACGGCCAATTTTATCGCCGCCTGGTTTTGGAATCGATGCTTTCCCAAAACGCGCCAGCAACGGACCTACGATCATGATCGATCCGCGCAGGCCACCGCCTTTGGTTTTAAAGGCATCCGACTCAAAAAAGTTAAGGTCAATATTTTTTGCCTCGAAAGTATAGGTATCTGGCCCGAGTCGGTTAACGATTACGCCCATATCGCCCAATAACTCGATTAGCTTGTTCACGTCCTTTATGTCCGGAATGTTGCTGATCGTGATCTTCTCCCCGGTCAAAAGTACCGCCGAAAGTATCTGAAGCGCCTCGTTTTTGGCTCCCTGAGGTATAATTTCGCCCTTTAATGGCTTGCCGCCAATTATTTCAAATGCGTTATTCATAGTTAGTTTATAGTTGGTGGTTCATGGTTCATAGCCACACTATTCACAAACAGCAATCAGCCGTTGTTGCTTTACAAAGATTATAAAAAATAATACTTCATCAACTATGAACTATCAACAATGAACCACTGGCAAATTAGTACTTACGGCCACCGCCACCGTTATTGCGATTACGGTTATTCTGGTTGTTATTATTACGTTGATTGTTGTTGCGGCCTTTGTTCTGATTGTTGTTATTGTTAGAACGACCTCTGCTGGTATTTTGGTTGCTGCTGGTGCGGTATTCAACTTTAGCCAGGTTTACATTCTCCTCCAGCTTTAATTCACCGCCTGACATGGCCCTCAAGTCAGATAGTATGCTTTCGTCAGCTACGGAGTCTTTGTTCCATTGCACATAAGCCATCTTCATAAAATTAGCAATCGCCTGCACCATGTGTTGCTTACGGTCAGGCTCTTCTATGCTTTTGGCCTTTTCAATCATCAGCTCAATGGTTTTGCCATAATGCTTGTAACGGATGCGTTGATGCGGGTATTTCAGAGGCTCTGGTTTAAAATGGATCGCGTCAGGAGCCGGCTTTGGGTAAGGGGAATCCACATCGATCTTGAAATCAGAAATGATATGCAGGTGATCCCAAAGCTTGTGTTTAAAATCGGCAACATCGCGCAGGTGAGGGTTCAGAAAACCCATTAGGTCAATTACAACCTGTGCATAACGGTTACGTTCTTCTTTAGTAGGCAGCGCAACAATGTACTTAACCATGTTTTGTACATTGCGGCCATACTCGGATAATATCAGTTTATTCCGGGTAGAATTATAGTCAAATTGCGGCGTTTGTTCAATAGCCATATAAAATGAGTTTAATAAAAATTAGCAATTAAAATGAAATTAGCGCAGGTCCCTTGCAGATAAACAGCCCGGGCGGCTAAAGTTGAAAATTTTGGAAGTGAGACAAAGATAATGCAATTAGCATAAAGTACAAATTATTTACAATCGGTCATTAGTCATTGGCCATTTGTCATTATTATTGTAATGCAACTTTATTCTACAGCGTTTGAAAGAAATTAAAATAACCCATACCGATATTTACAGATTTAGCATACCGATGGTGCCTTTTACAATTGCCACCGGTACTATGACCCACGCCCAAAATGTGTTTATCCGCGTACACACTGATGCAGGATTTTACGGTGTAGGCGAATGCTCAGCGTTTCCGGTGATTGTCGGAGAAACGCAGGATACCTGCCTTGTAATGGCTAAGGAATTTGCCCGGTTATGGAAAAGTGAGAATGCACTGGATATTCCCGCACGTTTGCAGCAATTACACAATTTTACCGCTGGTAACAGCACCATAAAAAGCGCATTTGATATTGCTTTATATGATATTGCTGCAAAGAATGCAGGATTGCCTTTATATCAGTTTTTAGGTGGGACTAAACGCAAAGTCGAAAGTGATATCACAATCGGGATATCTGAACCTGCAGAGATGGCGCAGAAAGCCATTGAGTTTAAGCGATCGGGTGCTACGATATTAAAAGTTAAGCTTGGTAAAGGGGCCGAAAGTGATGTTGAGCGGATAAAGCAGATTCGTGAGGCTGTAGGAGAGGGAATGAAGATCAGGGTGGATGCTAACCAGGGATGGGATTTTGATGATGCAGTTTTTGCTTTGCAGAATATCAGTAAATACGATATAGAGTTTTGCGAACAACCCATGAGAACCTGGTATGATGATCGTTTGCCTGAGTTGAAAAAACTGTCCCCAGTAAAAATTATGGCCGACGAAAGCGTTTTCAACCATCATGATGCGCGGAAACAAATTGAAAGTTATTCCTGCAGCTATATCAATATCAAACTCTCCAAATCAGGAGGCATTAACGAAGCCAAGAAAATACACGATTTTGCTGCTGAAAAAGGCATTCCTTGTATGATGGGAGGGATGCTGGAGAGCCGTATCGCACTGAGCGTAAAACTGCATTTTGTGTACTCAAGTCCGAATATCAGATTTTATGATATGGATACCTGTATGCTGGGGCACTTGGTAGACCCATGTGTTGGTGGTGTAAAATATGAAGGCTATTCATTGAATATTGATGATGCACCGGGTATAGGAGCAGATGCATCAGAAGAGTATTTGGTAGGTTGTGAGCGGTTTACTGTCTGAACCGAAATTTACAGAATTATAGGATTTTCAGAATCTAAGGTGAGCAAATTCTGTTCATTCTTAAATTCTGAAAACCCTGATTCAGACTACTTGCTCAATTCAGCAAAGTACTTGTGAAACAGCGGAATAGTCTCAATACCCTTGTAGTAATTATAAATATCGTATTTCTCATTTGGCGAATGCAAAGCATCACTGTCCAGGCCAAAACCCATCAGGACGGTCTTGATACCCAATTCAGCCTCAAATAGCGCGACAATAGGAATACTTCCGCCACCACGGGTTGGGATTGGATCCTTTCCAAAGGATTCAGCTATTGCCTTTTGTGCGGCTTTGTAAGCAATACTATCGGTAGGTGTAACAACCGGCTCACCACCGTGATGAGGAGTTATCTTCACTTTCACAGACGGAGGGGCTATTTTTTTGAAATGATCTGTAAATAACTGAGTGATCTTATCAGAAGTCTGATTTGGAACCAAACGCATGGATATTTTGGCCGAAGCCTTTGATGGCAGTACGGTTTTAGCTCCTTCGCCTATATAACCTCCCCAAATACCATTTACCTCCAGTGTAGGGCGGGTTCCGGTACGTTCAAAGGTCGAATAGCCCTTCTCGCCCCATAGTTCATCTACGCCCAGATCTTCTTTATATTCTTTTTCATCGTAGGGTGCAGCGTTTAATGCATTGCGCTCTTCTGGCGTCAGGTCGATCACATCATCATAAAATCCGGGGATGGAAATATGATTGTTTTCATCATGCAGAGACGCGATCATTTTTGCGAGGATGGTAGCCGGATTGGCAACTGCACCACCATAAACTCCAGAGTGTAAGTCCCGGTTAGGGCCAGTGACTTCAACTTCCAAATAAGATAGACCCCGCAAACCGGTCTCCAATGATGGGTGTTCCATGCTGATCATAGAGGTATCAGAGATAAGCACCACGTCAGCCTTCAGTCTTTCCTTATTTGCTTTAACAAATATGCTAAGGTTGGATGAGCCCACTTCCTCCTCACCCTCTATCATAAACTTGATATTGCAGGGTATGCCGCCATTTTGCATCATCAGTTCAAAAGCCTTTACGTGCATATAAAACTGGCCCTTGTCATCACAAGCGCCGCGTGCATATATTTTGCCATCGCGGACAGTTGGTTCAAAAGGAGGGGTTTTCCAAAGCTCCAGAGGATCTGCAGGCTGAACATCGTAATGCCCATAGACCAAGACCGTAGGTTTTGAAGGATCTACTATTTTTTCACCATACACAATAGGATAACCTGCCGTTTGGCAAACTTCGACATTATCAGCACCAGCGTCATGAAGCTTTTGGGCCACATGATCGGCGGTTTTTAATACATCAGGTTTATATTTAGGATCGGCACTAACCGATGGAAAGCGCAATAACTCAAACAGTTCGTCTAAAAAACGCTGCTTATTTTGCTCCACATATTGCTTAATATTTTGCATAGCGATGAATTTGGAGCAAATATAGTTTTTATGCAGATAGGGGTAATGAGTTAGGAGAAAAATTACGCAAAAGAGTAGCTGACGGGTTGCAAAACCAGTTAAGAGAAGAATAAAAAAGGCTGTTTTTCGCGATGGAAGGAGATATTATTTTTAAAATAATAAGAAAAATAATATCATCCCGATAAAAAAGATTAATGTAAAGGCTTAAAGACCCTTATTTTAAGGGCTTTAAGCCGGCATTATCTTTATCAGGGTGAAATAGCGTATAAGTACCGATACCTAATACTTTATACTACCCCACGATCAGTTATTTACTGGTCGTAAATGCCTGACTAATCTAATTAGTCAGCAGTACCTAATACAGTTCTGTCAGCAACGTGCTGCTTCATTTTTCTTGCGTCAGCAGTGCCTAATACAGTTCTGTCATCAGCAGTGCCTAATACAGTTCTGTCATCGGCAGTGCCTAATACAGTTCTGTCATCAGCAGTGCCTAATACAGTTCTGTCAGCAACAGCACCGCTTTTTACAGTATCTGATTTCGTTGTGAACGAAGATAATGTAGCGATACTCGCGACAAGAAGAGCACCCAAGATTACTTTTTTCATGTGAATGTTAATTAATAATGGTTATAGAATTTGGTGGTTAATAAATTCATTTTTAAAATTTCCCTTAGATGCAAAAAGCCTTATTCTCCGACAAAACCGGAAGAGTAAGGCGTCTTTCATCTAGGTATAAGCTCCTTTAGAATCTCATAAAAAAGCTTTTTTGCTTTCTTAATTATATAACCTGTATAAGTAGTTAAAAACCTGTTTTTTATCGATTTTTTACTTTTTTCATATTTTTCAGACCTTTTTTATGAAAAATCATCAATTTTTTCTAAAAAACATACCAAAAATCGTATAAAAAAACAATTTATAAAAAGCTAATAATTAGCTATTTACACAAGTCAACTAAAGTTGCTTTACAAATATAAAGATGTTTTTCAGAATAAAAAATTTTAGTAAAAAAATATTTAACGCATCTTTTTAGTTGCTTTCTCGTATTAGGGTCTAAGCACAGCTTCCAAGCCTGTTCAGCATTAATGAAAAAAGCTTATTTATCACTTATTGTATTTCTGTTTCTGTCTTTGTTAAAAGCATATGCCGTGGTGGCTATTGATGGCAAGCAGGATACAGCACAGGTAGACCTACTTAACAGGCAGGGATTTAGCATTCGTTTTACAGACCATGAACAGACACTGGCTAAAGGCCAGCAAGCGCTTGAGCTTGCTCAAAAGCTAAACTATATTCATGGTATCGCCGAATCTTATAGGATAATGGGGGTAGGTGAGGCTTATGCGCACAATAGTACCATGGCTATTGCTAATTATCTGAATGCACTTTCTTATTTCAAACGGGCAAAGGATGTACTTGGCCAGGCAAAAGTTTACAATAATATTGGTAACTTATACCTTGAACTTGATTATGACCAGTCACTAGTTTATTTGCAAAAAGGGCTTTCAATAGCTAAGCAATTAGGCGATGATAAATTAATGGCTTCTGCCTATTTAAATATCGGTAATGTATATCAACGTAAGAAGAATTTTAATGCTTCCCTTGACTACTATAATAAAAGTCGTGAACTTTTTGTGAAAATTAACGACCCCGTCAACCCCATCATTATATTGCAAAATATCGGCGTTATATATTATAAGCTAAAACAGTATGATAAAGCCGAGCAATTATTACTTCAAGGTAACAGGGAAGCAAAAAGCAAAGATTTAAA
>Ga0310811_10014050_pt1 | contig 10434 bp, 8 predicted proteins | sample YCmetagenome_FD_207642 | JGI IMG/M metagenome (GOLD analysis project Ga0310811, IMG submission 207642) | Soil microbial communities from experimental microcosm in Duke University, North Carolina, United States - YC | ecosystem: Engineered > Artificial ecosystem > Soil microcosm > Unclassified ... | reverse complement strand
CTCTGTTGTAAACAGTGTGGCCAAAAGTTTTATCGGCGAACGAAGGGGCATTTTCATTTATTATTATACCATGGCCAGCCCGCAGGCTATTATCCTGTCGAAGATTATTTACAATACAATTCTCTGTTTCTTATTATCACTGGCGGGCTATCTTCTTTTCTCGCTTTTTATGCAGCATGTCATTACAGATCATTTATTGTTCCTAGTAACACTGGTGCTCACTTCCTTTGGATTCTCTTCTTCACTAAGTCTTATTTCAGGTATTGCATCGAAGACAAATAACAGTAATATTCTAATGGCCGTGTTAAGTTTTCCTGTGGTAATTGCTGTGTTACTGATGGCTATTAAAATAACAAAAAATGCCGTAGATGGTATTGAAAGAGCCGCCAGCACCGACGAACTTCTAAATTTACTGGCAATAAATTGTATCCTTACTGCATTAGCGTACCTGCTCTTCCCGTATATTTGGCGCAGTTAAATTCAATGCTTTTTGCTTTGAGTTGGATCCGGATTGTCATAACAAGATTCTATTAATTTTTCGAAGGATGAAGAGTTGGTTAAAGATTACGGCTGTAGTTTTATTGGTTTATGTTCATGTTGGAGGACTCTTGTTTGATGTGCCGCGATTAGACATCCTAAACGAAACAATTCGTGCCCTGTATTTTCATGTACCTATGTGGTTTGGTATGGTTCTTTTATTCCTGGCATCACTCGTTTTTGCAATACGCTACCTGATTAAACCAAATCAATTAGATGATTGGTATGCCGTTGAATTCGCCAATGTTGGGATATTGTTAGGCGTTTTAGGAATATTAAGTGGCATGGTTTGGGCAAACTATACCTGGGGATCTCCCTGGCATGGTGACCCTAAACAGAATGGAGCTGCAATTGCCCTGCTGGTTTATCTCGCATATTTTGTTCTGCGAGGTTCTCTCGACAATGAAGAACAGCGCGCACGACTCAGTGCCGTTTATAACATCTTTGCGTTCTTTGCCATGATACCGTTGATCTTTATTATTCCACGTCTCACAAGTTCAATGCATCCGGGTAGCGGTGGCAATCCGGGATTTAACATGTATGACCTTGATAGTAAGATGCGAATGGTATTTTATCCCGCTGTAATTGGTTGGTTTCTGATCGGTCTTTGGGTAGTTTTCTTACGGGTAAGAATCCGAAAAGTACATGAACGTTTGCTGGAGCTGGAGGATGAGGCTATGCAACCAGTTAAATAAAATAGTAAACATTAACCCTTTCTTGAAAGTTAATATATAATGCTATGAAAAATATTTATAAAATAATCTTTGCTATGTCATTTATGATGCTGAGCATCATTTCAAAAGCTCAGGAAAATAAAGTAGAAATGGCTGATACTTTCCGCGCAGACGGTAAAATATACGTAGTGGTAGCTATTGTTTTAATTATCCTGGTTGGATTTGTGGTATACCTGATTTCGTTAGACAGGAAAATTACAAAGCTTGAAAAACTGGTGCAGCAAAAGGACCCTAAAACCAAATAGTCTGCATTTCAGTATAATGACTAAAATCAGCGCAAACATTGAAGCATTTCCTTTAATTTTGCATGATCATAATTGAGGGCTCGGGTATGAAAAAATCGCATATTTTAATCATTGTTGTCATTGCAGCGGCTATTGCCATTATTATTTCTACAGCAGGAGATGCCAGCACTTATGCTTCTTTTAGCGATGCCTATAAAATGGCATCTAATGGCAATACAAACAGTATTCACGTAGTAGGTCAGTTGCCAAAAGATCATTCAGGACAGGTAACGGGCATTGAAGAAGGGGCTGACAAAGTTTCTTTCTCATTCATCATGATTGATGAGAATGGCAAAGAACAACGAGTAGATTATAATCAACCCATACCGGCTGATTTTACCCGATCTGAAAAAGTAGTTGTAGTAGGTCATTATGCTGGCGATGCCTTTAAAGCCGAGAAAATCCTCCTTAAATGCCCCTCAAAATATCAGGAAAAGAAAATTAATGTTTGAGCTTCAGACGTTATCGTCAATAGTATTTAAATCTTCATGATGCATTATTTCATAGGTGACCTGGGGCATCTCTTTGTCATTACTTCTTTCATCACTTCACTGGTTGCGTTCTATTCATATTTCAGGGCAACTGGCATTTCCGATCTGGATAAGAAAAAGGGATGGCTTGTTAATGGTCGACTTGGATTTTATACTCATGCTGTCGCTGTCGTCGGCATTTGTGTTACGCTCTTCATCATAATCGCCAATCACTATTTCGAATACTATTACGCTTACGATCACTCTGATAAAAAACTGCCCGTCTATTACCTTATCTCTACATTCTGGAATGGGCAGGAGGGAAGCTTTTTACTCTGGATGTTCTGGCAGGCCATTCTCGGTATTGTCTTGATTAACACCAACAAATTTTGGGAAGCACCTGTGATGACAGTGTTTGCCATTGTTCAGGCTTTTCTGGCATCCATGATCCTTGGAGTTGTAATACCTGGGCTAAGTGTTAAAATAGGCAGCTCGCCTTTTATACTGCTGCGCGAAGCCATGCATGAGGCTCCCATTTTTACAGCTCAGCCCGAATTTATTCCCAAGGATGGCAACGGACTAAATCCTCTGCTTCAAAACTATTGGATGGTAATTCACCCACCGACATTATTTCTTGGATTTGCCTGTACACTTGTGCCGTTTGCTTTTTGCATGGCAGGACTGTGGCTTAAAAAATATCAGGATTGGATTAGACCAGCTTTACCATGGGCTTTGTTTGGTGGCGCAGTACTTGGCCTTGGTATTTTAATGGGTGGCTATTGGGCTTATGAAACACTGAACTTTGGTGGCTATTGGAACTGGGATCCGGTTGAAAATGCTGTTTATATTCCATGGCTCATTATGGTGGCTTCAATTCACACCATGATCACGTATAAGAATAGCGAGACTGCACTAAAAGCTTCAATCATATTAGTTGTTTCTGTTTTTGTGTTGATACTCTACTCAACATTCTTAACACGAAGCGGTGTATTAGGTGAAGCTTCTGTTCATTCATTTACTGATCTAGGTTTATCAGGACAGTTATTGGTTTACCTGTTATTCTTTTTGTTTGCAGCTCTTGTATTGATGATCATCCGTTGGAAAGAAATTCCATCCAGTGAAAAAGAAGCTTCAGTTTATTCGCGGGAGTTTTGGATATTCATGGGAGTAACAACATTATGTCTCATGGGCTTCCAGGTGTTGATGCCAACCTCTATACCTGTGTGGAACAAATTAATCAAGCTTGTAGGCGGAAACTCCAATCTCGCATTGCCTGCAGATCAGGTAGCATTTTATTCTAAGTTTCAACTTTGGTTTGCTGTTGTTGTTGCCTTACTCTCTGGTATTGGACAATTCTTCTGGTGGAAGAAAATCACGCTCGAAAAACTTAAGAGTGAATTACAAGGACCTATACTCATAGCACTCCTTCTTTTTGCTGCCATTATTACTATTGGAAGAGTATATAAGATTGAATACATCGTACTCACTCTTGCGGGAGTATTCACAATCGTATTGAATGCTAAGATTCTTTTCACATTGTTGAAATCAAGTCCGTCATTATCAGGTGGTGCTGTTGCCCATATTGGCGTTGGTATGATCTTATTGGGTATTCTTTTCTCAGCTGGTTATTCTAAAATAGTATCTCTTAATAACACTGGTATGCTTATCAATCGTGAGCTTACAAAAGAATTCAATCGCGATAACCTGTTGTTGTTTATTAATGAAACACGTGGCATGGCAGGATATGATATTGAATACAAGGGTGAACGCTTAGAGCCTAGACATCATTCTGGTTTTATTAATAAGACTGATATTATTCGCACAGCAAACAAAGATGTTGTTATTGCTAAAAATGATATTCTTATTAATGGTAAGAAGGCATTCACCGCTAAAGATTCTATTGAAATATTAGGAGAGAACACATACTACGAAATTGAGTTACGCAAAGGCGATAAAAAATACACACTACATCCTCGTGCACAAATCAATCCAGCCATGGGTGGTTTGCTTGCTTCACCTGACATACATCGTACCGCTACAGCAGATATTTATACTCACGTGTCATCCGTAATGAGTCCGGATGAAGAGATTGAATGGAGTAAGACAGAAGAATTACCTGCGCAAATGGGTCATGAGTTTTATGCTAATGATTACGTGTCTGTCATTGAATCTATCAATCGTATTTATGAAGTTGAAGGTGTTCAACTGGCTGATGAAGATGTTGCTGTGAAAGCAAAGATAAAAGTGAAAGGTGAACATGGTGAGTACTATGCCGAGCCAATCTTCCTTATAAAAAATAAAATGGTTGCACGCATCCCCGATGAAATCAATGACCTGGGAATACGTTTTACGCTTATGAACATCAATCCTGAAAAGAATGAGTTTTCCATAGGCATAAATACACGGCAAAAAGATTGGGTTGTTATCAAAGCCCTTGAAAAGCCTTACATTAATTTACTATGGATTGGCACTCTCGTGCTAATGACTGGTTTCATCATTGCCATGACTCGACGAATTCGTGAGTTTAGATTGATGAAAGCGAAAGGATTGGAATAAGTACGAAATACGATTTACGAGGTACGAATTGTTATACAAACTAACTAATTCGTATCTCGCAATTATTTCAACGCTTCTACTTTAAGTAGGGACGCGAGCTTATCAACAACAAAATCAATTTCTTCTGGTGTGTTGTATTTGCTGAAGGAGAACCTGATGGCACCACGGTTTGATTCAGGGTATAGAGCACTGAGTACATGCGAGCCAGTTGCTGTGCCACTTGAGCACGCACTTCCACCAGATGCCGAGATGCCTTGTAGGTCAAGGTTAAAAAGCAACATGCTATTCTCATCTGATTCAGGAAGACTTACGCTGAGTACAGTATAGAGGCTGTTATCCAGATCGGCAGAGTTGCCATTAAACATCACGCCTGGTATATTGTTTTTTAGGCGTTCAATCATTCGTGATTTTAATGATTTGATATGATGAATATGCTCATCCATATCCCGATAGGCAATTTCAAGAGCCTTTGCCAAACCGATAATTCCGTAAACATTCTCAGTACCACCACGCATGTTACGCTCTTGCGCACCTCCTTGCATAAAAGGTTGAATCTTTTTGTCCTTGCGGATAAACATGAAGCCTATACCCTTAGGGCCATGAAACTTATGTGCCGCTGCAGTAATGCCGTGTACCTTCATCTTACTGAGATCATGTTTGAAATGACCTACAGTTTGCACAGTGTCTGAATGAAAGTATGCCTTATGCTGATCACAAAGCTCACTCACTTTTTCAAGATCAAGTATGTTACCAATTTCATTGTTGGCATGCATCAGTGATACTAAAGCATTCGGATTTTCTTTCAACAGCGTATTTAGATGATCTAAATCTACTTGTCCCTTCTCATCTAAATTAACAAAGTGAAGTTTTATCAGACCTTGCTTGGCCAAATTACCAAGTGTAAGCTCTACAGCATGGTGCTCTATAAGAGATGTGATAACATTTTTTATACCATAGGTACGAATGCTACTCGCTAAAATTGCGTTGTCAGCTTCAGTGCCACCCGATGTAAAAATGATTTCACCTGGAGTGCAGTTAAGTAAAGAAGCAATTTGTTTACGTGCAGATTCAATAGCAGCTCTTACTTTTCGTCCGTGAGCATGCGTTGAAGATGGATTACCAAAATCTTCAAGCATAAAGGGTTTCATAGCTTCGAATACTTCCGGATCTAGCGGAGTAGTTGCTGCATTATCTAAATAGATGCTCATTTACACCAAACTTTTTTCTGAAATGATTTCTTTAATATCTGAGATAATCTTTTTTGCAAGATTATCAGCTTTAGCTTCCATATCACTCTCAGCATAAATACGGATGATGGGCTCAGTATTTGACTTGCGCAAGTGAACCCACTCTTTATCAAATTCAATCTTCACACCATCTACAGTGTTGATAGGCTGTTTCTTGTATTTCTTTTTTACAGCTTCAAGTACCTTATCAACATTAATATCTTTTGTTAGTTCAATTTTATTCTTTGAGATAATGTAGTTGGGGTATTTTGCTTTAAGACGTAACGCCGACATATTTGATTTTGCCAAATGCGTCAGGAACAATGCTATACCTGTTAACGCATCACGTCCGTAATGCATTTCAGGGTAGATAATACCACCGTTACCTTCGCCACCAATGATGGCGTGACATTCTTTCATCATCGTTACTACATGTACTTCGCCTACAGCGGAAGCAAAGTATTCACCGCCAGCTTTCTCGGTTACATCGCGCAGTGCACGTGTTGACGAAAGATTAGAAACTGTATTTCCTTTTTTCTTCTTGCTTGCACTGAGTACATAGTCAGCAACTGCTACCAATGTATACTCTTCACCAAACGGCGTACCGTCTTCACAGATCAAGGCCAAACGATCTACATCCGGATCGACAACTATACCAAGATCGTATTTTCCTTTTTTTATTTCGCGACAGATATCGGTGAGGTTTTCAGGCAACGGTTCAGGGTTATGCGCAAAATAACCCGTTGGCTCACAGTACATTTCTTTAACCTGAACACCAAGTGCTTTTAATAACATGGGTACTGCAATACCTCCTGTTGAGTTGACGGCATCAAGTATTACGCTAAAATTTTTAGCGCGTATTGCTTCAGCATCAACAAGGGTCAGTTTAAGAATCTTGTCGATATGCTTTTGGATATAGTCGTCCTTCTTTTCGTATTTGCCCAGTTTGGTTACAGGTGCAAAATCAAACTCTTCCTTCTCAGCAATCGCTAATAATTCTTCACCATCTTTACCGGAAATGAATTCCCCTTTTTCATTAAGAAGTTTTAAAGCATTCCACTGCACAGGATTGTGGCTGGCCGTAAGTATGATACCGCCGGAAGCTTTCTCCATCGGCACCGCAATTTCTACTGTGGGTGTTGTTGAAAGGCCCAAATCAATAACATCAATACCAAGACCACGCAGGGTTGATGTTACAAGTGAACTTACCATCTCACCCGAGATGCGGGCATCACGCCCAATAACAACGCGAATTGTTCCTTTCTTCTTTTTCAGAACTGTGCCATACGCAGCTGCAAATTTCACAACATCAAGTGGTGTGAGATTGTCGCCAGGTGCGCCACCAATAGTTCCTCGTATTCCTGAGATTGATTTAATTAATGCCACTGAAATTATTCTTTAAAACTTTAGGTCGGCAAAGTTAAGAAGTTTAACCAATGTGAGAATGAAAGGACCCATACCTTATTAACTTTTTTATTGTTATACTAAACCTCTCGTAAAGCCTGAATAAAAGTCAAATTAAAATTACTATCATTTCAAAAAAGTTCACACCTTGTCAATAGTTCTCAGTCATTAGTAAATTTAGTCATTAGTGATTACTCTTTGGTTCAAAGGAATGCTCAGACCAATATCTGATGCTACAATTAATGACTGAGACCAATAGTTAATGATTATATCGTATGAAAAAAAATCTATCCGCGCCAGATCTCAACCGCCAGGCAAAACTCCAGGCCTTTGATCGCCTGTTAACAGTTATGGATGAGCTTCGGGAGAATTGCCCATGGGATAAAAAGCAAACCCTTGAAAGTTTGCGTCATCTTACTATTGAAGAGACCTATGAACTTTCTGATGCTATTTTAGAAGGTGATATTCAGGAAGTAAAAAAAGAAATAGGTGATATCATGCTTCACCTGGTTTTCTATTCGCGCATAGCATCTGAAGTGAAAGCCTTTGATATTGCTGATGTCATGAACAGCCTTTGTGAAAAGCTTATCATCAGGCATCCACATATTTATGCTGACGTTGTTGCTGACGATGAAGAAACTGTGAAAGCTAATTGGGAGAAAATAAAACTTAAGCAAGGCAATAAATCAGTATTAGAAGGTGTGCCTAAATCGTTGCCAGCATTGGTTAAATCAATCCGCATTCAGGATAAAGCTCGCGGCGTTGGTTTCGACTGGGAGAAAAAAGAGCAGGTGTGGGAAAAGGTAGAAGAAGAAATGCAGGAGTTTAAGAAAGAATTTAATACAGAATCAAATGAGGCTATAAATAAAGAAAAAGCCATGGCAGAGTTTGGTGACCTGTTGTTTTCGCTGGTGAACTATGCCAGGTTTATTGATATTGATCCCGAAGAAGCACTCGAGCGAACTAACAAGAAGTTCATTAAAAGATTTCAGTATTTGGAAACGGAGTCAGCCAAAGACGGTAGAAAAATGGGTGAAATGAGCCTGACCGAAATGGATACTTACTGGGAAAGAGCCAAGAAGCTTTGATCTGAAAACAATTTCTGACAGGAGACTTACATGACAAAGGTTTGGCCTACATTGAAAATCCCCACATTTTATTTTACTCCGTCTGAAAAAAAAGATATTTCATCGATTATATGAGCATCGGTTCTGCAGAAGGTTTTTTCTTTTTTATACTAAAACATGCACGCATAGCTTAGCGGAGTGAAACAGACTCTCTGAGGAGGAGTTAGCTCTTAACTTTGCATCGTTAAGCATTTAGTATGTTGGTGCAAAAAGCTATACGGGATTTAATCATTGGCAAAAAGAATTTCATTGAGTCGCATGGCGAATACAAGCAAGTAATGCTATCAGGTCAGTATGCGCTGATCGGAATTCTGCTGTGCCTGTTATATAGCTTTATAAATATCATTCAAACTCAATATGAATCATCAACATCATTACTTGTTTTTGGTATCGTCATTGGAATTCTCATCTGGTCTATAATATTACATCGGCAAGGCAAACATTGCCGGGCCAATTATTTCCTGTTGCCTACAATGAACATAGCAGTTTATTTGTTTGCCTCCAGTGAGTCGCCCAAAACAGGAACTTTTATATTTTTCATCAGTACTTCTATTTCTGCATTTGCTGTGTTCAATTATAGGCGGCGACTTCTTTCTATATTATTTGCAGTCTTCACGTACGTACTATTTATCCTGGCCTATTTTGTCGATTTCAGTATTTTACCAAAACGAAATTACTCTGATGATATCTTACTGTTCAATGTTGTTGTAAACTTTACAGCTGCATTACCGGTGTCTGTTATGGCCATTTATTTGATGATCAGTTTAAATCATTACAGCGCATTACAATTGGTATCAAACAACAGACTTCTAACAAAAACTAATGAGGAGTTAGACAGGTTTGTATATAGCACTTCGCACGACTTGCGAGCACCTCTTGCTTCCGTACTCGGGTTGATTGATATCGCAGGGAAGAGCTCCTCTGCAGAAGAAGTTACTCGTTATCTAGGAATGATGAAAGAACGTGTTCATTCGCTTGATAAATTCATCAAGGATATAACAGATTATTCGAGAAATAACAGACTAGACATTCAACGTGAAATAATAAATCTTCATCAGTTGTCTACTGAAATCTGGGAGACACTAAAATTTGCACCCGAGGCCCAGCACATAAAATTTGTTGTGGACATACCGGAACACATTGAAGTGCAGGCTGACAAAGGAAGACTTGTTACCATCATGAGTAACCTGATTTCAAATGCCATTCGTTATCACGATCATAAGAAGGAAGAAAAATTTATTAAACTTCGTCATCAGATAAATGGTAAAGGCTTTTATCTGCGGATTGAAGATAATGGTCAGGGTATTGCGCCTGAATATCAGAACAAAGTTTTCGAGATGTTTTTCAGAGCAAATGAAAAATCGAAGGGCTCTGGTCTTGGTCTATACATTGTAAAAGAAACGATCTCCAAACTTTCAGGCACAATAAGATTAGAATCCACACCAGGCCAGGGATCTACCTTTGTTATTAAGATCCCATATTAATCGTTGGATAAAATCTTTGCTCCGTAATTCTATCGTCAAATCAGAAATTCTTAAAAGTTAGTTTCACTTTCTAAGCTGCACTCCTCGTCATTGATGCATTTGATGACTGAATTCCTTCTAAATCAGCACTTAATTTATGTTAATCTCCATGTTCTGCAGAGATATTTAATATAAATTAACATCATGAAAACTTCGTACGAAAAATCGACTGCAATACTGTTACTCGTTTGCGTTTTTTCTTGTGGATCAAAGATGCAGGCTATCCAACAACAACCTGTACGAAATTATGACTCACTTGTAGCCTTGCTCAAAATTCCGCAAGTGAATCGAAAACTATGCACACCTAATTCCTCCAATGAAGCTAAGGCTCTTTATCGCTACTTACTTGATATCAATGGTAAAAAAATATTATCAGGACAAATGTGGGTGCCCTGGAGCATGGATGAAGTAAGTTATATAGAGAAAAAAACAGGAAAGTTGCCGGCAATAAAAGGAGTTGACTTTATTCACCAGGGAAGCAATGAAGCAGAAGTAAAACGTGTTATCGATTGGTGGAATAGCGGAGGTATCCCTACTATCATGTGGCATTGGGGAGCACCAGGTATTGGGGAA
>Ga0310811_10014049_pt1 | contig 10434 bp, 8 predicted proteins | sample YCmetagenome_FD_207642 | JGI IMG/M metagenome (GOLD analysis project Ga0310811, IMG submission 207642) | Soil microbial communities from experimental microcosm in Duke University, North Carolina, United States - YC | ecosystem: Engineered > Artificial ecosystem > Soil microcosm > Unclassified ... | reverse complement strand
TCGCATGTCTATCTGCCTGATGCGGATGTCGCGTTCGAAGGCGGGGCGCTGCGTTTTGTTGGGCGGGGATACGATGGGCCGGCCGATGAGGTGGTGTCTGGCTCCGGCCTGATGGTGATGCCGGGGCTGGTGAACATCCACTCGCATCCGTCGAGCGAACCGATGAACAAGGGGCTGATCGACGAAATCGGCAGTCCCGGCTTCTACAATTCGTCGTTGTATGAGTATCTGCCGATCTTTCGAGCAGATGCGGAAGCGATTCCGAACTGCGTGCGTGTGGCGCTGTCGGAATTGTTGCTGTCCGGCGTGACCACGCTGGCCGATCTGTCGATGGCGCATCCGGGGTGGCTGGATCTGTTGGCGGAAGCCGGGATGCGCGTGTGCGTGGCGCCGATGTTCCGGTCGGGGCGCTGGTATACGAAGAACGGGCACCTGGTGGACTATGCGTGGGACGAAGCGGCCGGCGAGAAGGCGATGGGCGAAGCGCTGTCGCTGATCGAACGCGCGGAGCAGCATCCATCCGGCCGGTTGTTCGGCATGGTGGTGCCGGCGCAGATCGATACCTGCACCGAAGGTCTGCTGCGTGAATCGTTTGCCGAGGCGAAGGCACGCGGCGTTTCCTGGCAGATCCATGCGGCGCAATCGGTCAGCGAATTCCACGAGATCACCCGCCGCCACGGCTATACACCCATCGGCTGGCTGGATCATCTCGGGCTGCTGTCGGAGCGCTCGATCATCGGCCACGGCATCTTCCTGGACGATCACCCGTCCACGCGCTGGCACACGGATACGGACGTGAAGCGTCTGGCCGAAACCGGCACGACGGTGGCGCACTGCCCCACGGTGTTCGCGCGCCGCGGAATCACATTGAAGGATTTCGGCCGTTACCGCCGGGCCGGCGTCAATATGGGTGTCGGGACAGACACCTATCCACACAACATGTTGGATGAGATGAGGCTGGTGTCGTACCTGGCGCGCACCCAGGCCGGCAATCCCCGCACGATGAACTCCACCGACCTGTTCGAAGCGGCCACGATCGACGGCGCGCGTGCGCTGGGGCGTGACGACATCGGCCGCCTGGCGCCGGGCTGCCGGGCCGATATCGTGCTGGTGGACATCACACATCCGATGATGCGGCCGACCCATGATCCGATCCGCAGCCTGATCTACGCGGCTGGGGACCGGGCCGTGCGCACCGTCTACGTGGATGGGCAGAAGGTGGTGGATGAGGGCCGCGTATTGACAATGGACTATCCTGCGGCTGCCGCGGCGCTGCATGAGGCGCAGAAGCGAATCAAGGGCAATGTGCCCAACCTGGACTGGGATCACCGCACCGCCGAGCAGATCTCACCGCTGACGTTCCGGATGCAATGAGCGCGCTGCTCTCGGTCAACGGCCTGCGCACGGTCTTTCATACCCACAATGGCGACATTGCCGCGGTGGATGGCGTTGACCTGTCGGTTGAGCGTGGCGGCACGCTCGGCATTGTTGGCGAGTCAGGCTGCGGCAAATCAGTGCTGTCGCTTTCCGTCATGCGGCTGGTGACTTCGCCTGGGCGCATCGCCAGCGGAGAGATCCTGTTCGAAGGGAAGAACCTGCTCGATCTGCCACCTGCGGAGATGCGCGAGATCCGCGGCAATCGCATTGCGATGATCTTCCAGGAGCCGATGACCAGCCTGAACCCGGTCTTCACTGTCGGCGACCAGATCACCGAGGCAATGCGTGCGCATGACCGCACGGCCTCGTTCGCCGCACTGCGCAGCCGGGCCATCGATGCGTTGCAGCGCGTGCGCATCCCTGCGCCGGAACGGCGTTTCGACGAATATCCGCACCAGATGTCGGGCGGCATGCGGCAACGCGTGATGATTGCGATGGCGCTTGCCTGCGCGCCGGACCTGCTGATTGCCGATGAACCGACGACGGCACTGGATGTCACGGTGCAGGCACAGATCCTCGATCTGCTGCGTGAGCTCCAGCAGCAGACCGGTATGGCTATCATCCTGATCACGCATGATCTCGGCGTCGTCGCTGAAATGGCCAATGAGGTCGCCGTGATGTACGCGGGGCGCGTGGTTGAACGCGCCTCGGGTGCGGCGATTTTCGACGATCCGCAGCATCCTTACACTTTGGGTCTTCTGGGCAGCATCCCGAAGATCGACGAAAATCGTGACCGGCTGCTGGCGATCGAAGGCACTGTCCCGGCACCGTTCGCGCTGCCGACCGGTTGCCGCTTTCATCCGCGCTGTGTGTTTGCCGATGCGGCCTGCACGATGCAGGATCCGGAATTGCGCCTGCTCTCCGAGGATCACCGCGCTGCCTGCATCCGCGCGCCCGTTGAGAGTCTGGTCGCATGATGGCCGGATCGCGTCCGGCCATGACCACCGGGTCGAGCCCGGTGGCAGGCTCCAAGGACCGGGCTTGCGCCCGGGACCACGCATGAGTCCACTGCTGGAAGTGGAAGGCCTGACGCGGCATTTCGACGTGCGCCAGGGGTTGGTGATCGGACGAACCGTCGGCGTGGTGCGAGCGGTTGATGGCATCTCCTTCAGCCTGGACCGTGGCGAGACGCTGGCGCTTGTGGGCGAGTCCGGCTGCGGCAAGTCCACAACGGCGCGCTGCGTCCTGCGGCTGATCGACCCGACGGGCGGGACGATCCGGTTCGAAGGCACCGATATCACCGACATGCATGGCGAGCCGCTGAGAAAACTGCGCCGGCGCATGCAGATCGTCTTTCAGGACCCGTTCGCTTCGTTGAATCCGCGCATGACCGTGGGCGAGATCCTCGAAGAGCCACTGATCGTGCACGGCATCGGCGACCGCATGGCGCGGCGGGCACGCGTGAACCAGTTGCTCGGGCTGGTTGGGCTCGCCTCCTACCATACACAACGGTATCCACACGAATTTTCCGGCGGCCAGCGTCAGCGTATCGGCATCGCGCGCGCGCTGGCCGTGGAACCTTCGCTGGTCGTGTGCGACGAACCGGTCTCCGCGCTTGATGTCTCGATTCAGGCGCAGGTGGTGAACCTGCTGAAGGAACTGCAGTCCCGATTGGGCCTGTCGTACCTGTTCATCGCGCACGACCTCGCCGTGGTGAAGCACATGGCTGATCGGGTTGCCGTGATGTATCTCGGCCAGATCGTCGAGATCGCGACGAAGGACCGGTTGTTCTCCGAGCCACGACATCCGTATACACGCACGTTGATGACCGCCATTCCCAGGCCGGACCCGCATCGCCATGGGACGCGGCAATTGCCTGGTGGCGACGTGCCAAGCCCGATGAACCCGCCGGACGGGTGTCGTTTTCACACCCGCTGTCCGTTCGTGATCGATCGCTGCCGCACGGAAATGCCGCTGTTGCGCCGGTGGGAAGACGGCCATTTCACGGCTTGTCATCGAGCCGAGGATCTGCCACCCGCGGGCGAGGTGATCGAGCCGGGTCACGTCGCTCCGATGGCGGCGAAGCGCCTGGCACTCTATGCGAAACGGCGAGCGGAGGTGGGTGCGGCTCCGGTTGGATAATGGGCCTCGCTTCGGTGCATGATCCATCGGATAAGCTTCGCCTGCGGGAGGATCACGCCATGACCACAGTGAACGCCAGTATTGCCGCGCCCCGGCTGTTGCTTATCGCTGGCGGTGCGGTGCGCCAGGTTGCCGATGTGCTGGCAAAGTTCGAGCTGTCGCGCCCGCTGGTGGTGACGGATCCTTTCATGGTGTCGTCCGGCCACGTGCGGCGCTGCCTGGAACCGCTCGAGGGCGCCGGCATTGTCTTCACCGTGTTCAGCGATACGGTGCCTGATCCGACCGACACGGTGATCGAGGCCGGCGTGGCCGAATTGAAGCGCGGCAGTTTCGATTGCCTGATCGGTTTCGGCGGCGGCTCGCCGATCGATACCGCCAAGGCGATGGCCATTCTCGCGGCTGGCGGCGGCAAGATGCGCGATTACAAGGCGCCCTTCGCGGCGGACAAGGGGGCGCTGCCGGTCATAGCCATTCCCACGACTGCGGGCACCGGCAGCGAATGCACGCGCTTCACGGTGATCACCGATGTGGAGCGCGACGAGAAGATGCTGATCGCTGGCCTCGGTGCACTGCCGCTTGCCGCGATCGTGGACTATGAGCTCACCTATACCGTGCCGCCGCGCACCACCGCCGATACCGGCGTGGACAGCCTGACCCATGCGCTGGAAGCCTTCGTATCGAAGCGAGCCAACCCGTTTTCCGACACGCTGGCGATATCGGCGATGGAAATGATCGGGCGCCACCTGCGAACCGCCTATGCCGAACCGCGCAACGCGGTGGCCCGCGAGGGCATGATGATCGGTGCCAGTACCGCCGGCCTGGCATTTTCCAATGCCTCCGTCGCGCTGGTGCATGGCATGTCCCGCCCGATCGGCGCGCATTTCCACGTGCCGCACGGCCTGTCGAACGCAATGCTGCTTCCCGCAGTCACGCGCTATTCCGTTCCAGGAGCGGAAGGCCGCTACGCCGAGGCGTCGCGTCGCATCGGCTTTGCTGCCGCCGGGGACGCGGATGCGAGCGCCGCCGCCAAGCTGGTGTCGGGGCTCGAAGCACTGAACAAGGAGCTCTCGGTGCCGACGCCGGCGGACTACGGCATCGATGAGCGTACCTGGAACGACCGTATGGAACTGATGGCAGAGCAGGCGCTGGCATCAGGCAGCCCTGCCAACAACCCACGCGTGCCTGACAAGACGGAAATCGTCGCGCTTTACCGAGAGGTCTGGACCGGCGCCGCACGTAACGCCTGATCCGGCTGGTTGCACATCGTCCGGCCGCCTTGCTAGGGTTTGTTTCAAGAAAGACGAACCCAGGGAGTAAATGATGGCCGACGCCCTCGAACAGGCGACGATACGCAAGGTGTATTTACGCCTGTTGCCGCTCGCGATGATTGTCTACTTCTTCTGTTACCTCGATCGTATCAACATCAGCTTCGCCGCCTTGCAGATGAATGCAAGCATTGGCCTCACCGCCGCCGCGTACGGCCTGAGTTCGACGGCTTTCTATCTTGGGTACTGCATCTTCGAGGTGCCCAGCAACGTGATCCTGGAAAAGGTCGGAGCGCGCATATGGATCGCGCGCATCATGATCACCTGGGGGCTTGCGTCCGGCGCGACCGCGTTCGTCACTGGCCCGATCAGCTTCCTGACTGTGCGTTTCCTGCTCGGCCTGGCCGAGGCCGGCCTGTTCCCCGGCATCGTTCTGCTGTTCACCTATTGGTTCCCCGACCGTCATCGGGCGCGGATCGTCTCCAGCTTCACGCTCGCTCTGCCTATTTCCGTGGCGCTGGGCGCGCCGATCTCCACGTCGATCCTTGGGATGGATGGCTTCCTCGGAATCGCCGGCTGGAAGTGGATCTACATCGTGGAGGCGATCCCCACAGTCCTGATCGGCTTCTTTGTTCTGTTCGTGATGAACGATCGCCCTGCGAAGGCAAGCTGGCTGTCGGCGGAGGAGAAGAGCTGGCTGATCGGCACGCTGGAACAGGAGCGCCGCGCAGTGGAGTCAGCGCGCAAGTTCAGCATGCTGGAAGGGATGATGAACCCGAAGATCCTGCTGCTGTCGCTGAACTATCTCGGCATCGTCACTGCCAGCCTTGGCCTGCTGCTGTTCGTGCCGCAGATCATCAAGTCGCTCGGTGCGACGAACATGGGCACCGGCTATGCGACGATGCTCGCGTATATATGTGGTGCGATCAGCATGCTGACCTGGGGCTGGATTTCCGACCGCATGGGCGAGCGGCGCTGGAACCTGTTCTCGGCATGCGTTCTGGCCACCTTTGGGCTGGTGCTGACCGGCATGACGATCGGCTCCTGGTGGTCGCTGGTTGGCATGTGCGTTGCCACCGCAGGCTTCTATGGCACCAAGGGCCCGTTCTGGTCGATGCCATCGATGCTGCTCACAGGCACCGCGGCTGCCGCGGGCATCGCCTGGATCAACTCCATCGGCAATGTCGGCGGCGCCGTCGGCCCGGCCATCGTGGGTTGGATCAAGGATGTGACAGGCAGCTATGCAGGCGGACTGTATGGCCTGGCTGCATTCACCGCCGTGTCGGCGCTGGTGGCTGCCTTTGCCCTGCATATCCCAAGGCAGGTGCCGCTGCGTGGCGGTGTAAGCGTCCCCGCCGAGTAGCGGGAGGCGCCTACCCGCCGAGCTTGAAGGCCGGCTTTCGCTTCTCCGCGAAAGCCGCCATGCCCTCGCGCTGGTCGTGCGTGCCGAACAGCGACAAGAACAGCGCGCGCTCGTGACGCACGCCCTCGATAAGCGTCGTCTCGAACGCGCGGTTCACTGCCTGCTTGGCCAGCGCAACCGCCACGGGTGACAGCGTTGCGATGCGGTCGGCGATCTTCAGCGCTTCCGGGAGCAGCTGATCGGCGGGAAACACGCGGGATACGAGGTTGGCGTGCTCCGCCTCTGTCGCGTCCATCATCCGTGCGGTCAGGATCATGTCCATCGCCTTGGATTTTCCTACTGCACGGGTCAGCCGCTGCGTGCCGCCGGCGCCAGGCAGAACGCCAAGGTTGATCTCCGGCTGGCCGAACTTCGCGGTGTCGGCCGCCAGGATGAAGTCGCACATCATCGCCAATTCGCAGCCGCCGCCCAGCGCGAAGCCGGCCACCGCGGCGATCACCGGCTTCTTCACGCGCAGCACGGTTTCCCAGCGCGCGCCGATGAAATCTTCCAGGAGGGCGGCGGGGTGCTCCCGGTCCTTCATTTCCTTGATGTCGGCGCCAGCGGCGAAAGCGCGATCGTTGCCGGTCAGCACGATGGCGCCGATGCCTGCGTCCGCATCGAAGGCCAGAAGCTGCTGTCCGAGCTCTTCCATCAGCGCATCGCACAGGGCGTTCAGAGCAGAGGGCCGGTTCAATCGGATCAGGCCGACGCGGCCATGCGTCTCCACCAGGATGTTCTGATATTCGGCCATGTGTCGCTTCTCCTAACGCTGGGTTCGCGGACAATAGAACGTGCTGCGCGCCGACTGCGTGATGCGTCGGATGCCGGGGCAGGCGGGGCGTCCGGGGCAACGCTCGCACGGTTCGCCCTCACGGCCATACACCTTCCAGGCGTGCTGGAAATAGCCCAGTTCGCCATCCGGCTGCACGTAGTCGCGCAGCGATGAACCGCCGGCGGCAATCGCTTCGCTCAGCGTTTCCTTGATCGCGGGCACCAGCCGTGCCGCCCGGGTACCGGGGATCGTGTGTGCAGATCGCAATGGGCTGAGGCGCGCGCGAAACAGCGCCTCGCACACGTAAATGTTGCCGAGGCCAGCAACAATTTTCTGATCCAGCAATGCCGACTTGACCGGCGTGCGTTTGCCGATGAGCGATGAGGCGAGGCGGGCGGGGGAGAACGCGGGATCCAGCGGCTCCGGCCCCAGATCTGCCAGAAGCTTGTGGGAGTCCTCCTGTTTCGTGGGCACCAGGTCCACGGAGCCGAAGCGGCGCGGATCGACGAAGCCAAGCCGCCAGCCGTCGTTGGTTTCCAGCACCAGATGTTCGTGCGGCGTGGGAAGGTTGGGCCGTACCGGCGACAGGATCATGCGTCCGGACATGCCCAGGTGCAGCAGAACCGAGTCGCCGCCATTCAGCCGCATCAGGATGTATTTGCCGCGGCGGCGAAAACCCGTGACGCGTGCGCCGGTCAGGCGACGTTGCAACCCGATTGGCAGCGGCCACCGCAGATCGGGCCGGTGGGCCTCGGCGCGCACGATGGTGCGACCCTCCAGGCGTTCGCGGAGGCCTCGCATCACGGTCTCAACCTCGGGGAGTTCCGGCATGGGGGCAGGGCACGCTATAGATGGCGCACATGACCGACAACCCCACATCAGCCGAGACCACCGATTTCGGTTACCAGCGCGTCCCGCGCGCCGCGAAGCGCGGCATGGTACGTGCCGTGTTCGACAGCGTGGCGCCGCGCTACGACCTGATGAATGACCTGATGTCGCTCGGCGTGCACCGCGCGTGGAAGGGCATTTTTGTCACCGCGCTCGATCCCAATCCGCGGCACACGCTGTTGGATCTGGCAGGAGGGACCGGGGACATTTCTTTCAGCTGGCTGGAGCATGGTGGCGGCCCAGCGCTGCTGAGCGATGTCAATGCGTCGATGCTGGAAGTTGCGCAGGATCGTGCGGTGTCGCGTGCGCTGATCGCGGGGGTATCGCTGCTGGTTGCCGACGCCGAGCGCCTGCCGCTGCCCGATCGTACGGTGGATCGCGTTTCGATCGCTTTCGGCTTGCGCAACTGCACCGACAAGGCCGCGGTGCTGCGCGAGGCACGCCGTGTCTTGAAGCCAGGCGGGCGGTTCTTCTGCCTGGAGTTTTCCCACGTGCAGGTTGTGGCAATGCAACCTTTGTATGACGCATGGTCGTTCCGTGTTCTGCCGATGCTCGGCCGCTATGTGGCGAGGGACGAGGCCAGCTATCGGTATCTGGCCGAGAGCATCCGCACCTTTCCAGATCAGGAGATGCTTGCCGGGATGCTGCGTGAGGCAGGGTTTGCGCGTATCACCGTGCGGAACCTGTCCGGCGGCATAGCCGCCATTCACTCAGGATGGCGGCTATGATTGCGGGCAAGCGCGTCCTGCTGATCATCTCGGGCGGCATTGCCGCGTTCAAGGCGCTGGAGCTGATCCGTCTGCTGCGTGGCCAAGGTTGCGCGGTGACATGCGTGCTGACGGATAACGGCGCGCAGTTCGTCACGCCGTTGTCGCTGCAGGCCTTGAGCGAGAGCAAGGTTTACGCCGACCTGTTCTCGCTGACTGATGAAAGCGAGATGGGGCATATCCAGCTTTCGCGTAGCGCCGATCTTGTGGTGGTGGCGCCGGCAACCGCGAATATCCTGGCGAAGATGGCAGTCGGGCTGGCGGACGATCTGGCATCGACGCTGTTGCTGGCAACCGACAAGCCGGTGCTGGTGGCACCGGCGATGAACGTCCGTATGTGGCAGCATGCGGCCACTGTCGCCAACATGGCGCTGCTTGGCTCGCGTGGCGTTCATGTCGTGGGGCCGGATGAAGGTCCGATGGCCTGCAATGAGTATGGCTATGGGCGGTTGGCCGAACCGCCGGAGATCCTCGCGGCGATCGAGGCATTGCTGTCGCCCGCGAGTCCGCTGACCGGCAAGCATGTGCTGGTCACCAGCGGGCCGACCCACGAACCGATCGATCCGGTGCGCTATATTGCGAACCGCTCCAGTGGGCGGCAGGGACATTCCATTGCCGCTGCCGTTGCTGCGTTGGGCGCGCGGGTGACGCTGGTGACGGGGCCGGTGATGGTGCCCGATCCAGCGGGCGTCACTGTGAAGCATGTGGAGAGCGCACAGCAGATGCTGGATGCGTGTCAGAACGCGCTGCCGGTGGATGCGGCGGTGTTTGCCGCCGCGGTGGCGGATTGGCGGGTTGCCGGCACATCGAAGGGCAAGATCAAGAAGGTGCCTGGCGCGCCACCGCCCGCGCTTGAGCTGGTGCCCAACCCCGACATCCTGGCAACGATCGCTGCTGCCGGTCCGCGGCGGCCGCGCCTGGTTGTTGGTTTCGCAGCAGAAACCGATGACCTGATGCAGAACGCGCAAGGCAAGCGGGTGCGCAAGAATGCGGATTGGATAGTCGCGAACGATGTGTCGCCCGAGACGGGTATCATGGGCGGCGAGGAAAACGTGGTGCACCTGATCACCGCCGACGGCGTGGAGGACTGGCCGCGGCTTGCCAAGCAGGAAGTGGCGCGGCGTCTGGCGGAACGGATCGCGGAGGCGCTGCGCTAAGCTGCGGCTTTTTTCTGCCTGGGCCAGCGCGCGGCGGCCATTGGCAGCACCTGTTCGATCAACTTGCGCGTCTGGTCCAGCATGTCCTCATCGCCACGCGCCGCCGGGCGAAGGATGAACTTCGACGCGCCAGCCTCGACATATTGCGCGATGCGATCGAGCATCAGCCCGGCGTCGCCGATGGCAAAGTGCCGTTCCGGGTCGCGGCCGGTGCGCTTGCGGTACGCCTCCATCACCTGCGCGACGCCGGGATCGTCCACCTTGCCGAAGTGATAGGCGAACGCCGCGCCGTAGTGATCTTCGTCTATACTGCGTCCGGCTTCGACCACCGCTGCCTTGATCTCCGAAATCACACGGCCGACGTCCGCGGGGGTTTCGGCGCCGGCCTGCCATCCCGTACCATAACGCGCCGTGCGACGGACCGCTGCCGCCGATGATCCGCCGATCCACATCGGCAGATCAGGCTGGACCGGTTTCGGCGAGATCGATGCGCCGGTCAGGTGATTGTGCCGGCCCTCGAAATCGACACTGTCCTGTGACCACAGGCGCGCGATGATCTCCAGCGCTTCATCGGTGCGCCGCCCGCGCGTGGCGGTATCGATATGCAGTGTCGACCACTCCGGCCCTTGCGGGCTACCGATGCCGAAGCCTGGCAACAGAC